>ENA-OQKC01000075-OQKC01000075.1-human-gut-metagenome-genome-assembly--contig:-NODE-75-length-36020-cov-3.910177_pt1 | contig 36020 bp, 37 predicted proteins | sample MGYA00242774_ERZ504790 | MGnify/ENA primary metagenome ERZ504790 (study PRJEB26092, sample SAMD00036419) | human gut metagenome | host: Homo sapiens | study: EMG produced TPA metagenomics assembly of...
AGCAACATATAGCTGCCTTGCAACTGCCGGGCGGATATTTCGTAAACTTCCCGTCTTTCATTGTAAACGAATTCGGCACCTAAATTCCGTATGCCGATGAAATGGGTGTCCAAACGGCGGCGGCCTATCTTGTCTCCGCCCGGTTTGGAAATCATAGCCTTGCCAAAGCGTGCCACCATCGGTCCTACGAGCATGACCGAACCGCGCAGGCTGGAGCACCTTTTCAGGAATTCATCGCTCTCCAGATAGGCAAAATCAACATTGGCTGCTTGAAAGCTATATGTATCGATGCCTTTTTTCGATACGTTCACTCCCATATCCCGCATCAACTGAATCAGGTTGTTCACATCCAGGATGTCCGGTATGTTGTGCACCGTCACCTCTTCGGCAGTGAGCAGGGTGGCGCAGATAATCTGCAGCACCTCGTTCTTCGCTCCTTGAGGATAAATGTCTCCGGAAAGGCTGTGTCCGCCTTCTATTACAAATGAAGCCATGAAATAGTGGTTAGTAGTTAGTGATTAGCGATTAACGGTTAGTGATTAGGGTAGTGTGGTGATGTCCTATGATATTAACCGTTAATCGCTAATCACTAACCGCTATTTTAGTATTTTCTTTTATTATTTCTGTTGTTGTTTCTGTTGTTCTGGTTATTCATCTTCGGACGATAATTCTGTTCGATCCGTTCGGCCATAAGGCGGAGAAGGCTGTCGGTCATCTGCAGTTTGCCGCCGGACAGTTCTGCGAGGTCGTCCGCTATTTTGCGGTCGTCGACAGTATCTTTATTCCAGGACATATAGTCTTTCTTCATGTGGTTGCATATCAGTGCAACGAGGTTCTGCTTCTCGTCACCTTCAGGAAAGTCGATGGCTTTCTTAATCAGCACTTCCAGGGTACGGCCGTAGTGGCGGTAACGTATTTTGGTGCTGGGATAAGGAACGGTTTCCGGTTTGGTTATCAGGTTGTCTTTGCGGATAACTTCGTATGGATAGTCGATGTCCAGCTTGAAGTCCGCCATGATGGCAAGATGATCCCACAGCTTGTGCTTGAAATCGGGTATGTCGCGAAGGTGGGGAAACATGTTTCCCATGATGTTGATAATGGTATTTGCACAACGCTGGCGCTCGGAGCGGTCTTCGATTGTCAGTGCATGGTCTACCATATTCTGGATGCTGCGCCCGTATTCGGGCAAGGGCATCCGCTTTTGTTGAGTATTATATTGCATATCCTTTAGAATTAGCGGTTGGTTATTAGTGGTTAGTGATTAGCGGTTAGTGATTAGTGGTTAATGCTATACGGTCCAATTGCGCAGCCCGCTAATCGCTAATCACTAACCGCTAACCACAAATCGCTATAAAAGTTTTTTCGGTTGGCTTGCTACGAATTCTTTCAAGTAGAACGGTTCGAAGTAGGCAACGTCTTTAAAATCTTTTTCGGCTATAGCTTTTTCTGCCAGCGGGAACATCATGCTTGCCAGCGGACGGATGCCATCGATGAAATGAGCGTTGGGATGCACAATCTTTTCCTTGCACTTGGCTGCACCGTCGCCGAAGAAATACACGGGCTGCTTGTCCAGAAACTCCTGATAGGAATTTTCGTCCACAATGTCTGCCGCAATGTCGCGTACCGGTTTCAGTGCGCGGTCGTAAACGGCGGCGTACACTTCCATGCGGCGGGCATCAATCATGGGGCACAACAGGGCGTCTTCCGGCAGTTCATCGTGATAGAGCAGTACCGGAACGCATTGCACTTTCAGGGTGGGAAGCCCGATGAGGGGCAGGTTGCGCCCGTAACATACACCTTTTGCCATAGACACACCGATGCGCAGCCCTGTGTACGAACCGGGACCGCAACTTACGGCAACGGCATCCAGCGGCATGGCGTGGCTGTCGGCAAATGACAGGGCTTCGTCTACGAATACACCCAGCGATACGGCGTGTGAAGGCCCGTTCAGGTCTTCTTTTTTGAAAACGTTCTGTCCGTCCTCACTCACGGCTACGGAGCAGGCCGAAGTGGATGTTTCAATATGCAAGATACATGACATAACTTCTATTCTGATTTTTATTGTGGCAAATTTACGTGATTTGTTTCGATTACACAAGTTGTTTGCCGAATGGTTTGTCGTTGCATTCCTGATTCATTGATTAAATTGCCGGCTGCTTGCTTGCATCTGTTCAGAAAATTAGCGAATATTGCATACTAAATTGTGCATGCGATATTTGTCTATTGCTCAAATTATTCTCAGTGAATGCAATAAATAATCAGTGAGAATAGCTATCTTTGTCGCATAAAACTATACATTATGATACAATCTATGACGGGCTACGGCAAAGCAACAGCCGAACTGTCCGATAAGAAAATCAATATTGAAATTAAGTCGCTTAACAGCAAAGCGATGGATTTATCTGCCCGTATCGCTCCGCTTTACAGGGAAAAGGAAATGGAAATCCGTAACGAAATATCCAAAATGCTGGAACGGGGCAAGGTCGATTTCAGCCTTTGGATTGAGAAGAAAGATGCGGAACAACTGGCCACTCCTATCAATCAGGAATTGGTGGAGGCCTATTACAAACGGATTAAGGAAATTTCTGCGGCTGCCGGTATTCCCGAACCTGCCGACTGGTTTGCCACGCTGCTCCGTATGCCGGATGTAATGACGAAGAATGAGACTCAGGAGCTGAGCGATGAGGAATGGGCAGTGGTGCATGCGGCAGTGGAAGAGGCTATCAATCATCTGATAGACTTCCGCAAGCAGGAGGCGCAGCGCTCGAAAAGAAATTCCGTGAGAAGATAGAGAATATAGTACGGTTGCTCGAATCGGTGACTCCCTACGAGCAGGAACGGGTAGGCAAGGTAAAGGACCGTATCACCGATGCGCTTGAAAAGACATTGAGTGTGGATTACGACAAGAACCGCCTGGAACAGGAACTTATCTATTACATCGAGAAACTCGATATCAACGAAGAAAAGCAACGTCTTTCCAATCACCTGAAATACTTTATCAGCACGCTCGAAAGCGGTAGCGGACAAGGTAAGAAGCTGGGCTTCATCGCACAGGAAATGGGCCGCGAAATCAATACGCTGGGCAGCAAGTCCAATCATGCCGAAATGCAGAAGATTGTAGTGCAGATGAAGGACGAGCTGGAGCAAATCAAGGACAGGTCCTGAACGTGATGTAAGGAACCGGTTCCGGACGTTGACATAAATTTATGATAAGTTTGACTTCAAACATAGAAGTTAAAGACAAACCAATTAGAGGATTAAATAGTAAACCGTTAAATAGTAAATACCACAGATGGGTAAACTGATTATATTTTCCGCCCCTCCGGGTCGGGCAAGTCCACAATTATCAACTATCTGTTGACGCAGAACCTGAATCTGGCTTTCTCTATTTCGGCAACCAGCCGTCCGCCGCGCGGCACGGAGCAGAACGGGGTGGAGTATTTCTTTCTCACTCCCGATGAGTTCCGGAGCCGCATAGCCAACGATGAGTTCCTGGAATACGAGGAAGTGTATCAGGACCGCTTCTACGGAACACTGAAAGTACAGGTGGAAAAGCAATTGGCTGCCGGACAGAATGTTGTATTCGATGTAGACGTAGTGGGCGGTTGCAATATCAAGAAGTTCTACGGCGAGCGTGCTTTGTCCGTTTTCATCCAGCCGCCTTCGGTGGAGGAATTGCGCAAACGCTTGATAGGCCGCGGCACGGATGCTCCCGAAGTTATCGAGAGCCGTGTGGCAAAGGCCGAATACGAGCTTGGCTTTGCACCGAAATTCGATACGGTCATTGTAAACGATGATTTGGAAACGGCTAAAGCAGAGGCATTGAAAGTGATAACCCAATTCCTGAACCGATGAAGCAGACGAAAGGCAGAAAACTATCGCCGAGAGCCAATAAGGTCCTCTTAGTCCTGAATATCGTTCTGTTTTTGGGAGCTATCGTTTTGGCTATATTGAATGTTGACCTGAAGGAGTTACACTCCGGCTGCGGCCATGCTTATTGTGATGTTCATAAGCGGCGTAAATATTTACGGCTGTTGGAAACGCCTGAAAGGAAAGCTTTGATACCATAGCCTTCTGTATTTTTTTTAATTCTTAATTTTCAATTTATCAAGTGGATATAGGCATTTTCAGCGGTTCGTTCAATCCGGTACATATCGGACATCTGGCGCTTGCCAACTATCTTTGTGAATACGAAGGGTTGGACGAGGTGTGGTTCATGGTGACTCCGCATAATCCGCTGAAAGAAGAAGCCTCTCTGATGAGCGATGAATTCCGTCTGAAGCTGGTGCAGCTTGCCATTGGAGGCTATCCCAAGTTCCGGGCTTCCGATTTCGAGTTTCATCTGCCGCGTCCGTCTTATACCGTGCATACGCTTGATAAATTGAAACAGACTTATCCACAAGACACTTTCCACCTTATTATAGGTTCCGACAACTGGAAGCTTTTCTCCCGGTGGTATCAGTCGGAGCGTATTCTTGCGGAAAACTTTATTCTTATTTACCCCCGTCCCGGTTATGAGGTGGACGGGAATACTTTACCTCAAAATGTAAAACTGGCCTCTTCGCCCACATTCGAAATAAGTTCTACCTTTATCCGCCAGGCGATGGAAGAGGGCAGGGACGTGCGTTATTTCCTGCATCCGGCTGTCTATGAAGCGTTGAGACAAACTAATCTGTAAAATAAATGAATGACTTGGAAAATTTACAGGCGCCCCACAACTTCGGTGTATGTGCCTCTGCCTGTTGTACGAAACGCTTTACCTGCCTGCGCTATATAGCCTTGCAGAATGCTTCCCTGCAATATCCGTTCCTGCCTACGCTTACTCCCCGGAAGCTGGAGTCGATGAAAGGAAAGTGTGAATATTACCGTCCGAATACGCCGGTGCGTTATGCCCGCGGCTTCACCCGGGTGGCAGAGTTGCTCACGGTTCGGGTGGCGGGTACATTCCGTTTGCGGCTTATTTCCTACTTCGGGCGTAAGAACTATTACCTTGCCCGTAAAGGAGAATACCTTATCAATCCTGCTGCCCAGCAATACATTATCAGCCAGGCAGAAGCTCTCGGCCTGCGGCTTGATGACTACTTTGACGAGTATGTAGAACGGTATGACTGGTAGGGATAACCGGTTGAAATGCAACGCAATGCAGTTTCCACACGGTGGGAACTCCGGTTTCCTTAGGGGGAAACGTCAGTTTCCTATGGTAGAAACTTCAGTTTCCCTGCAGGGAAATTCAGGTTTCCTTAAAGGGGAACGGCGTTTCCTTAAGGGAAACATCCGTCTTCTCCGGTGGAAACGGAAATGGGCTTACTCAAGGCATTCGTCGAGGTCGCGTATAATCTGCTCTTTGTCCATGTGCTGGCCGATGAAGACTATCTTTTGCATGCGGTCTCCGTACTTTTCGTCCCAATCGCGCATCAGTCCGGGTTCTTGACGCATCAGTTCAATCAGGTCTTCTTCGGGGGCCGTGGCATACCACAGTCCGGCTTCGGTCAGTTGTTTCTGAGTGCCTGCCTGTTCAAAAAGGTAGGACATGTCGCGGTTGTGGCTGAAATAGCATACGCCTTTGGCACGGATGATGTTGCGGCTCCATCTGGTGGCGATGAAATGGTCGAATTTGTGAATGTCGAATGCCGGACGGCGGTAGTAAACGAAAGTACCGATGCCGTATTCTTCCACTTCGCCCCCTTCGTGATGGTGATGATGATGGTGTCCGTGCTCTTCGTGATGATGCTCATGTTCTTCGTGATGATGCTCATGTTCTTCATGATGATGTTCATGTTCTTCTTCGTGGTGATGATGTCCGTGCGCTTCTTTTTCTTCCTCTTCGGTGGCTGGTTTCTCTATCCCGCGAATCCATCCTGCCGAGGTAGCCACGCGTTCGAAGTCGAACAGGTCTGTATGTATAATCTTCTTTAAATCCACATCCGCGTAATTGCATTCGATGATTTCGGCTGCGGGTTGCAGGGTACGTATAATCTGCTTGATGCGTTCCAGCTCTTCGGGTTTTACTTCCGCTGCCTTGTTCAGAAGAATGATATTACAGAATTCAATCTGCTGGATGATAAGATTTTCAATGTCTTCCTCGTCAATCCCTTTTCGGGTGAGGTCGTTGCCGCAGGCGAACTCGTCTTGCAGGCGCAGGGCGTCCACTACAGTGGTGATGCAGTCCAGGCGGCAGATGCCGTATTGGGTGTACATGCCGCCCAGGCGGGGAATGGAGCAGATGGTCTGTGCGATAGGTCGGGTTCGCAGATGCCGCTGGCTTCGATAACGATATAGTCGAAACGTTCCATCCGCATGATTTCGCCTATTTGCTCTATCAGGTCCGTTTTTCAGCGTGCAGCAGATGCAGCCGTTGGTGAGCGGGATGAGGTCGTCGGTCTCGGAAAGGCCGCCGTCGGCGATGAGGCTGGCATCGACGTTGATCTCGCCGATATCGTTGACGATCACGGCGGCGCGGATGCCGCCGTCGTTGGCGAGGATGTGGTTGAGCAATGTGGTCTTGCCGGCACCGAGGTATCCGGTAAGCATGATGATCTTTACGGGTTTGTTGGGCATGTGCCCTCCTTTGTTAGACATGGCTTACAGTTGAATCATATGCCAAACGCCTGCTCTTATACCCACGCGCTGGCAAATAACACAGGCTACTCCCAGGCTCCCCATACATCGGGGCAATAACCGACGGTGGCCTTTTTGCCGTTGCGCACGATGGGCTCGGCCAAGACCTGCTGATTCTCGAGTAGCTTGTCGAAGCGCTGGCTAGAGGTGAGGTGCTGGATGAGTGCGAGCGTTTCCTCGTCCTTGGCTTTGGGGTTGAGCAGCTTGTCGATACCGCCGACCGCCTGCATCACGCTCGTGAGCTCGCCCTTGCTCATCTCCTTTTCCTTAAGGTCGATAAACTGCACCTTAATGCGGCGCTCCTTAAAATAACGCTGTGCCTTCTTGGTGTCGAAGGACTTCTTGGTGCCAAAAATTTGCACGTTCATGTATTTGTTCCGCCGTCTAACTGATGAAGTTGGTGCGCTCGCGATCGGCTTCGGGGGCTTCGATGCCGGCGGCCTGTCCTGCCTCGATACAATGCAGGAGCCAGGCCATGTTCTTGCCGATGTTGCGCATGGTGGCCAGGCCCTCGGCGTCCTGGGCGGCCTCGCCCGGCATGGCGCCAAACACGTTGTTCCAGTACGTGGAAGCAACCACGGGCATCTGGTTGATGGTGAAGTACTTATTGAGCACGTCGAAGGTGGTCGACGTGCCGCCGCGACGGGCAACGGCGACGGCAGCACCCGGCTTGTGTGCAAAGGCTTTGCTGCCGGCATAGAATGCGCGATCGAGGGCCGAAAGGATGCGTCCGCTGGGGTGCGCATAGTAGACGGGCGAGCCAAAGACAAAGCCATCTGCCTGCTCGGCGGCAGCGATCAGCTCGTTCACCACGTCATCGTCAAAGGTGCAGCGACCGCCAAGTTTGCCACACTGGCCGCAACCGATGCAATCGCGAATGGGCTTGGCGCCTGCTGAAACACCTCGGTATCAATGCCTTCGGCATTGAGCTGCTCTGCGATCTCGGCGAGTGCGCGGGCAGTGTTGCCGTTTGCCTTGGGGCTGCCATTGACTAAAAGAACCTTCATCACAAACTCCCTCTGCTTTTGGTGACTTCTGCAGAGGATTATCGCACGATGGGGGAGGCGGCGCGGGTGCGGCGTTAATCCAGTTTGGTACCTGGCACCTGCACGGCTTTCCCGAGCAACGCTTTGAGCTCGTTCAAAATGGAAACGGGCTGACGGTCGACGCCGTCCAGATGGAGCGTGGCCACGCGAATGGGCGGCTGATATTCAAGCGAGCCGATGAGCACGGGAGAACCCAGGAACCGTTCGATGTCGCTTGCGATCTCGTCGATCGCCTCGGGGCCGAGCTCATCGAAGAGTGCCACGAACATCGGCCCCGTCGAGCGGAACAGGCGGCCCTTGCCGCGCGAACAATCCATGAGGCAGGCGGCGCTTTCGGCGAGCACGCGGTCGCCTGCATCGAATCCAAAGCGGGCATTGACCTCGGCGATATCGTCGACCTTAATGGCAATTAAGCCTGCCTCGTGCGGCACGTGGCGCATCTCTCCAATAGCGTTGACCAGTGCGTGGACATCGCCCAGGCCCGTTACCGAGTCGGTCGTATCCGCTAGGCTTCGGTTGACGATAATGCCCACATACATGCTGGGCTCGGTATCGGTGCCGTCCAAGCGGTAGCCCGTGCAGTCACAAAGCACGTACGTTCCGGTGGCATCCATTACGCGATACTGCATGTAGTGGAAGTGCCACGTGCTGTTTATCACCATGTCGAGCTCGGCGCGTACGTTGTCGCGGTCTTCGGGATGAACGCGGGCGAGCCACATGTCGAGTGAGTTAAAAGGGTGCTGGGAGGGCAGGTCAAAATCGCGCACGGCGTTAACCGACCATTGCGATTCGCCCGTATCGAGATTGAGGATAAAGGGATAGCGCGTCTCGGAGCTCATGGAGATCGCTTGGAACACCCGGTCGTTGCAGGGAAGCTGATCGACGATTGGGCGTTGCGGCGCGTCATCGTCTTTCGGTCGCTGCACACGATGCATAAGCTTATAGCGATACATCTTGCGATCGGCATCCATCGTCATCTGGCGACGCGTGTCGCCGGCAAGTGGATCGACGCGCGAGCAGCCAAAACTAAAGCTGCCGATCATGGGCGCCTTGCCACCTGAGCTCGCCTCGATCAGCCCAGCACGTACCTGCTCCAAGCGCTGCTCGAGTTCAGTCTCGTTTGCGGAGAGCGAGATAAGCACAAACTCGTCTCCACCGATACGGAACAGCATCTCATCGTGCTCCATGGTTTCGGAGAGCGTGCGGCAGATGCCCAGAATATAGCGATTGCCTTCGGCGTGGCCAAACCTATCATTGCAATGTTTGAGATGGTCGATGTCAATATAGGCGCAGGTGAAGGGGTCGCCTTTGTGCCAGAGTTGCTCGACGTGACGGTCGAATCCGTTGCGGTTGCCCAAGTTGGTGAGCGGGTCGATATAGGCGTTGCTCTCAAGCAGCCGGCGCTCTTGCTGCAGGATGGCGTGCGTCTTTTGCAGTTGCTCGCCAACGGCGCGTAGCTCAGCAGGCAGCGCGGCAACATCGAGTTCGGCGGTCGAGATGCCATTCGCAAGTCGCTGAAGATAGGCAATAATCGATTGCTCGCCCAGGCGATATGATTCGTTCATGATGGATAACCTCCTTGGGCGGAACAGCGGTTTGTATCATATCCCCAATTCGGTTTGAATTGGGGATATAAGTTAACTAATGGAGGCAAATTCCCCCTTCGGCGGTGGTGTTTTGCGCGCGAGCGTATCAGTTGTTATTGCCACCATCGAGCAATGCCTCAAAATCCTTCGCTGGCATGGGGCGGTAGTAGAGGAAGCCCTGGGCGTCGCGGGCGCCCATTTGCCGTAGCACGTTCGCCTGCTCATTTGTCTCGACGCCTTCGACCACGACCGGCAGATGGAGCGACTGCGCCATTTCGAGCATCGATGAAATGATCTGCGTGCTGCGGCCTTGATCGCCGTCGACGGGTGCAATCTGCCAAATGTGCTTGTCGAGCGTCACCATAAAGCCGCTTTCCTCGAGTGCGGGGATATGGGTGCACATGCTGTGGGCGGCTATTATTCGACAAGCGGTAGCGCGACGATGCGATGTTCGATAAAAATGCGACTGGGACGATATATGTTGACGGGTATACTTGTCCCGGTTTAAAACGCAGGAACGGAGATGGTCGCATGGCACAACCGGATACGACGCACACGGTGGGGCTTGCGCTCGAGGGAGGCGGCTACCGCGGTATGTATACGGCGGGCGTGCTCGACGTTTGGATGGAGCACGGTTTGACCTGCGACCATATGGTGGGTGTCTCGGCGGGCGCGGCGTTTGGCTACAACTTTAAATCGCGCCAGATCGGGCGCGCCATTCGCTACAACAAGGCCTATTGTGCCGACAAGCGCTATGCGAGCGTGACCAGCTGGTTGCGAACCGGCGACATGTTCAATGCCGATTTTGCCTATCACGAGGTGCCCATCGAGCGCGATCCCATCGACCTGGAGACATATCGCGCCTGCCCTATGCGGTTTACGTGCGTGTGTACCGATATCGAGACGGGCAAGGCCGTCTACCACGACCTGCCCTATGGCGATGAGAGGGATATCGAGTGGATTCGGGCGTCATCGGCGATTCCCGTGGCGACGCGTCCCGTTGCTATTGGCGGGCATAAGTATCTGGATGGTGGCGTGGCTGATTCCATTCCCAGCGCTTGGTTGTTTGCGCAGGGGTATGACCGCAATATCGTGGTACTCACGCAGCCGGCGGGCTTTGTGAAGCAACCCAACAGCGTGATGCCCATGCTGCGGCGCGTGTTCCGTCACTACCCGGAGTTTGTTGCAGCGCTCGAGCATCGGCATGAGGTCTACAATGCCACGCTCGATGACTTGGCACGTCGTGAGGCTGCCGGCGAGGTCTTTGTGGTGCGGCCGAGCGAATCGGTGAAGGTGCCGTCGCTGTGCCGCGAGCCCGATGAACTTGAACGCATCTACCAGATTGGTCGCCGCGATGCGGAGGCGACCTTGCCGGCACTGGAGGCATATCTGGCAGAGTAGGGCAAACTGCCGCGTGCTCAGCGGAAAGCGCATCCCAGAATGGACGTCCAAACTGGGATGCGTTTTCCATTGCTGAAGTTATGGGGCCGCGGAGCAACTGCTCGGCTTATGCCTATGCCTGCTGCCAGGTGTCTACGAGCTCCTTGGCCGCGGCGTAGGGGTCATCGGCGCTGCAGACGGCACTCACCACAAAGAAGCCGTCGACGCCGGTAGCCTTGAGCTGCGGAAGGTCGGCCGTCTTGACGCCGCCGCCCACCACGATGGGCACGGGGCTTGCCGCATGGAGCGCGGCCAGGTCCTCAAAGCTCTTGGTGATGATAGAGCCGTCGGCCGCGCGTCCGCAGTCGCGCTTGGTCTCGGTCTCGTGGAGTGGGCCGATGCCAAGGTAGTCGACCAAACTCATATCGGCGGTCTTGACGTACTCGAGCATCTCCTCGCAACGGGCCGAAAGGCCCACGATGGCGTCGGGGCCCAGCAACTTGCGACAGACCTCGACGGGAATATCGCTTTGGCCCACGTGCACACCGTCGACAGCAATACCCTGCTCGCGCGCGGCAAGCACACAGTCCAGACGGTCGTCGATCAGCAAGGCGACCTGACCGGTCTTGCCGGCCTGAGCGATTGCCTGCGCGGCGTCGCCGGTCAGCGCAATGATCTCGCGGGCGCTTGCCACCTTGGAGCGCACCTGGATGCAGGTAAAGCCGGCGTCGAGCGCCTGGGCCACCACATCGCCCACGGGGCGCCCGAGCGTGTTTTCGGGGCCGAGTACCAGATAGGCCGAGATATCAAGGTTGTCGCGGATGCTCATCGTGCTTCCTCCTGCTTTTTGATCTGTGCTTCCATGCGCTCGAGTTTGCCGGTCATGGTGTCGGTAAATCCGGGTCGAATATCGGCTTTGAGCACGACTTCGGTGCGGATGCCCTTGCTCGCCAACACAAAGGTTGCGTCGCGCACGACCTGCATGACCTCGTCCCAGTCGCCCTCGATCTCGGTGAACATGGAGGTGGTGCGGTTGGGCAGGCCGCTCTCGCGAATGACACGCACGACCTCGGCGACCTCGGCGGATAGCTCATCGCCGGTGCCGCACGGGGCGATGGCCACGGCGACGAGCGTGTTCATGCCGGCATTGGTTGCGGGCTCGGACATGGCCTATGCCTCCTCGAGCTCGAGTCGGTTATCGGCGATGTCTTGGGCGGTTGCGCGGTAGAGCTCGTCGATAAAGGCGACCTTAAAGCTTGCCGGGGCGTCGGCGACAGCGGCGGCACGCGTGCCGGCCACGTTGTAGACGGCGGTGCCGCAGACGGCTGCCGTAAACGGGTCGGCGGCGCAGGCATACACGGCCAGCACGCCGCCCTGCGAGCAGCCGCAGCCGGTGATCTTGGACATGAGCGGGCTGCCGCCGTGAGACTTGGCCACCGTCGTGCCGTCGGTGATTAGGTCGACTTCGCCCGAGACCACAACGGCGCCACCGGTGTGGCGAGCGAGCGCCACGGCGGCATCGCGGGCGGCGTCGACCGTGTCGGTGGTATCGACACCACGCACGCGGCTCAGATCAGCCGCCTCGCCCTCAAGACCCCACAGGCCGGCGAGTGCGATAATCTCGGAGGCGTTGCCGCGCACGATGGCGGGCTTGTACTGCTTGAGCTCGTTTACCAGCTGGGTGCGCAGGCTGCCGATACCCAGGCCCACCGGATCGAGCACCCAGGGCTTGCCGGCGTCGTGTGCCGCCTTCGCCGCGCGGGGAATCGTCTGCTCGTAGATAGGGAAGAGCGTGCCCATGTTGAGATAGATGGCGCCGCCGCCGGCAACGAGCGCTTCGCCCTCGTCGGGCAGATAGACCATGGCGGCCGATCCGCCCACGGCGAGCTGTGCGTTGGCGACAAAGTCGATCGTCACCGTGTTGGTGATGGAGCCGGCCATCGGATTGGTGGCGCGAATTTCCTCTACGGCCTTGACCATATGTTGCTTAAGCTGTTCCGAATCAATCACTGCACATGCCTCCTTGGCATAGAAAAGGGGCGCTGTGCATAGACAGCGCCCCTGTAAAGGCGGCATGCTCCCTACGCCAGCATTAACTGACAGGTTCAAAGGATTGGGCCCCATGCCCTCTCAGCCTTGTGGTTTGCACCGCCGGCACTCCCGCATCGAATCTGTTGTTCCCTATACTAGCGCACCTGCCAAAAAGGGACAGGTTTATTTTGGCAGGTCGTTACAATAGGTAGGACCGATACGAATGGGGGCCTTATGATTAAACTTGTGCTGACCGATATGGACGATACACTGATTCCAGCCGGGCATGACGGCGCCAGCGACTACGCCATTGAGGGTGTTCATGCCATGCAGGCGGCGGGTCTGCACTTTGGGCCGGTTTCGGGTCGTCAGCCGTCCGCGATGGGCTGGATGTTCAAAAACCGTTCCGAGTGTTTTTCGACCGGTGCGTTCTGTAACGGCCAGGTGATGTTTGTCGACGGCGAAGTAGTCGCTTCGCGCGCAATCGACAACGATGCTCTGATGCGTTTGGCTGACTATCTGGAGCAAGAGACCGACGATACATTTCTAAAAGTCTACAGCCTGGGCGATGACTTTTGGGGCAACGATGCCTATTGCGTGACGAGCAATCCCGAGCGTGTGCGTCGCGCTATGGAGTCGGGCGGCAATGCGTGGCTCAAAGGCGAAGAGGCCCCGTGTCGTCCCGTCGTCGATGGCGCGCCGGTGTTTAAGGCGAATATCTGGAGTGCCCGTTCGCGTGAGGAGCTCGCGGAGCTACGCGAGCGCGTTGCCGTTGAGGTGCCGGAACTCTCGCTTGTGTTTCCCAACAACCGAGTGCGCCTGTTCGACATCCTTCCGGATGGTTGGGACAAGGGCTGCGCTGCGCTGGAGCTGGCGCGCGCCTTGGGCCTGACGCCCGACGAGGTGGCCGTATTTGGCGATTCCGATAACGATCTGCCCATGATCGATGCCGTTCCCAACTCCGTTGCAGTCGCCAATGCCAATGAGGCCGTCACGGCTGCCGCGCGCTGGCATATCGGCGCCGCGGCAGATGATGCGGTCGCCGGGGCTCTGCATCAGATTGCCGCCTGCGCCGCGACGGGGGAGATGCCGCCGTTTATGCGTCAGGAGGGTGCAGCCGACGCGAATTTCGCGAACAGCTAAGGAGACAGCCATGAAGCTCCAGCAGCTCAGATATGTCGTCAAAGTTGCCGAATGCGGCAGCATTACCGAGGCCTCGCGCCGTCTCTTTGTGTCGCAGCCTTCGATTACCGCGTCGATTCGCGATCTCGAAAACGAGATGGGTGTGCACATCTTTGAGCGCACCAACAAGGGCGTCATTGTGTCCGAGGAAGGCGAGACCTTCTTGGGCTATGCGCGCCAGGTACTCGACCAGGCCGACCTGCTCGAGGGCAAGTACAAGGGCGCATCCGAGCAGGTGCCGCACTTTAGTGTGAGCTGCCAGCATTATTCCTTTGCCGTTAACGCGTTTGTTGACGTGATTCGTGAGTTCGATGCCGCGCGTTACGACTTCACCCTGCGCGAGGAGCAGACTCACGAGATTATCGAGGATGTCGCGCATATGAAAAGCGAACTGGGCATCCTGTACTTATCCGAGCATAACCGCGAGGTCATCGAGCGCATGCTGGTGGCCAACGAGCTCGTGTTCGAAGGACTCTTCTGCGCCACGCCGCATGTCTTCGTCTGCGCCGACCATCCGCTGGCGGACCGCTCCAGCGTGACGCTCGAGGATCTGGAAGACTACCCGTTCCTGTCCTACGAGCAGGGCAGCTACAACTCGTTTTACTATTCCGAGGAGCTGACCTCGACGTTCGAGCGTCGCAAAAATATCCGCGTGCGCGACCGTGCGACGTTGTTCAATTTGGCCATGGGCCTCAACGGCTACACGGTATGCTCGGGCGTGATCAGCCACGAGCTCAACGGCCCCGGCATTATCTCGATTCCGCTCGACGTGGACGAGTACATGGAGATTGGCATCATCACGCGCAAGAACACGACGCTTACGCGCTACGGTCGGGCCTATATCGACGCGATTCGTCAGCATATCTAGGCTGCTGTGCTCCGCACGGTTCAAGTCTCTTTATGACAGTCCAGACTGATATAGGAAACATCTATATCAAACTGTTATAAACGTATATTTTACGATGGTCATATGAGCGCTCATACTCTGTCCCAGTAAAGCAACCAATGCAAAGGGAGATATCTATGAGCACTTCGATTCAACCGAACGCGCCGTTTCGCGCCGATATCGTCGGCAGCTTTCTTCGTCCGCAGGCTGTAAAGGACGCCCGTGCCGCCTATGTCGCGGGTAAACTCGACGCTTCCGGCCTTAAGGCCGTCGAGGACGATGCCATTCGCGATTTGGTGGCCAAGCAGAAGGCCGCCGGCCTGCAGGTGATCACCGATGGCGAGTTCCGCCGCAGCTACTGGCACCTCGATTTTATGTGGGGCCTTAACGGCATTGAGCGCCGCACCTCACGCACGGGTTATATGTTCCATGACGAGGAGACGACGGCCGACACCGCCGTGGTTACCGGTCCCATTAGCGGCGAGAACCACCCGTTCGTCGAGCATTTTAAGTTCGTCAAGGCGCTTGAGGAGGAGGGCCAGGTCGCACGCCAGACCATTCCGGCGCCGATCCAGACGTTCTCTGAGGTCACGCTCGATCGCTGCGATGGCCAGCAGGAGAGCCTGCGCGCTGTCTATAAGACCGATGAGGAACTTGCCGACGCCATTGCAGCCGCTTATCGCACGGTGATCGCCGACCTGTACGCAGCAGGCTGCCGCAACATCCAGTTTGATGACTGCACCTGGGGCATCTACTGCGATACCGATTTTGTCGCCAAAACCGGCATGAGCCCGGTCGACCTGCAAAAGGTAAGCGAGCTGGGCGTGGCGCTCAACAACGCCGCCATCGAGGGCAAGCCCGACGATTTGGTCATCAACACGCACGTGTGCCGCGGCAACTACCACTCCACCTACGCTTTTGAAGGCGGCTACGACCCTATCGCTCCGTATCTGTTCGCACATGAGAATGTCGATGCGTTCTATCTGGAGTTCGACACGCCGCGCGCCGGCGGCTTTGAGCCGCTCAAGTACGTCGCTCCCGGCAAGAAGGTCGTGCTGGGTTTGGTAACCACCAAGGCGGCAGAGCTCGAGAACGAGGATGTTATCGTCGAGCGCATCCGCGAAGCCGCTAAGTACGTGCCGCTCGAGAATCTGTACCTGTCGCCCCAGTGCGGCTTTGCCAGCTGCGAGATTGGCAACAAGCTGACCGAGGACGAGCAATGGGCGAAGATCGCGCTGGTCAAGCGCATTGCCGAGCGCGTTTGGAAGTAACGCTAGCGTTTGCAGGTGGCGGCGCGTGCGAGGCATTGCGTATCGCGTACAATGGTTCGGATCGTATCGTTCGGGCAGGTTATCCGATATGCCTGATCGCCCTTCCATCATGAAAGGACTTTCATGTCCCAATCCTCGACGCCCGCCGTATCTGAACTCGAGGAGACTACTGAATAGTAGCTGCGTTCAGCCAAATTAAAAATGGCGTCCATGCGTATGTACGCGTGGACGCCATTTTTAATGCGTCAGTATCCAGTGGATGCCGCGCGCCATGCGCAGGTCAGTTTGGGCAAAGTGATTGCCGGGGTTGAGCTCCAGCGTTGTTGGAATGTCATGCTCGATAAACAGCTCTTCCATCGCACGCGTATCGTCGAGTACGTGCCGCATCATGCGGTTGGGCGTCTTGGTTTCCTTTTTACCGAGCGACAGATAGGCGGCGTCGGGCGTGGCTGTCATCGTGCGCTCTCGCGCATAGTCGATAAAGCCGGGGAACCACAGCGACCCCGATGCACTTGCCGCGCGCTCAAAGACATCTGTTTGCCAAAGTGCCCACAGGGAAAAAAGACCCGCCAACGAGTAGCCGGCAATGCCGCGCCAGGTGGGCGGGCAGGGGAGTGATGATTCGGCCTCTGGGATTATCTGATTCAGCAGTTCATCGAGAAACTCAGACGCCTGTCCACCAAAGGGTTCGGCATCTCGTATAGTTCCCTCACATTCCCAGGGGCTCAGCTCGCGATTCCAATCGAGCTCTCCAATGGCGACAAGGGTGAACGGCGGGCAGTCGAGCTCTTGGCAGCGCTCGTAGACTTCACTACCGTCGCCCATAACCACGGGGAGATAGATGGCGGGCGCGCCTTCCGCACACTCTGAATAAACGGTTATCTGCTTATGATGCGCTTCCAAGGCAGGCTTCTCTCGGTGTTGTGATATTGACAGCCTCAATTGTCGCACGCTGGCACGGGGGCAGACTCTAAAAGAAAGGCGCGGAGCCGCTCGATGCGACTCCGCGCCTTGTTGTTTTGCTTTAGCAGAATATGCCGTTACGCCACGAAGAAGTAGACGAGGAAGGCAAGGGCTGCGATCCACATGAGCGGCTTGATCTTGGAGGCCTCGCCCTTAAAGAGCGCGACGATCACGTAGGCGATAAAGCCCAGGCCAATGCCGGCAGAGATGGAGTAGGTGAAGGGCACGCCGGCGACAATCATGAACGCCGGGAAACCCTGCGACACGTCGGACCAGCCGATCTCGGAGGCCTCGCTCATCATGAGGTAGCCGACGTAGACCAGAGCACCGCAGGTGGCGGCGCTGGAAACGATGGTGACGATGGGGGAGAAGAACGCGGCGAGAATGAACAGCACGCCGGTGGTGACGGAGGTGAGGCCCGTGCGGCCACCGTCGGCAGCACCAGAGGTGGACTCGACGAAGGTGGTGATAGAGGAGACGCCCATGAAACCGCCCACAGCAGCGGCGGCGGAGTCGACGATCAGAATCTCCTTGATATTCTCGACGTTGCCGTCGTCGGTGAGGAACTCGCCCTGCTTGGCCACGGCCATCGCGGTGCCCATGGTGTCGAAGAAGTCACTCATGAGCAACGAGAACGAGATGACGAGGAGCGCGGGGTCGGTAAGGACCTTGACGATGGCAGGCACGCCGCCGGCGTCGGCGATGGGGCCACCGATGCTCGAGAAGTCGAGCGGGGCGATGATACCGGTCGGAGCCTGGGTCACACCTAGGGGGATACCGGCGATGACGGCGACGACGATGCCGATGAGCAGCGAGCCGGGGACGTTGCGGCAGGCGAGGGCGACTGTCACCAGGATGGAGATGATGCCGACGATGAAGGTGGGGGAGGTGATGTCGCCCAGACCGACGAGTGTACCGGCGCCAGCGGTGATAATGCCGGCATCGCACAGGCCAATCATGGCGATGAACAGGCCCAGACCCACCGAGATGGCGTGACGCAGGACAACCGGGATGGCGTCCATGATGGCCTCGCGCAGGCCACAAAGCACGAGCAGCAAGATGACGACGCCCTCAAGGAAGATGACGCTCATGGCCACGTGCCAGTCACCGCCGCAGACGGTGGTGGTGATTCCAGCGATCATCGCGTTGACGCCTAAGCCCGACGCGCAGGCGAGCGGGCGGTTGGCGAAGATGCCCATGCAGATGGTCATGATGCCGGCGCCCAGGCAGGTGGCGCAGGCGAGCGCTCCCGCATCGATGCCGGCGCCCGAGAGCACCGCAGGGTTGACGGCGATGATGTAGGCCATCGCCAGGAATGTTGTCAGTCCAGCGCGAAGTTCGGTCCCGATTGTGGACTTGCGCTCACTGACGTGAAAAAGTTCGTCCATGCATACCCTTTCCTTGTTCGGCCCCGAGTTTAGGCCGATTGACACGAACTTAACTACTATATCGCCTTTGAAAGATTGATGTTTCTCGCATGTTGATGTTCGGCGCTTTGTAGCAGACGGACGGTATTTTTCGCATGAAAATGTGTGGGTACCGTATACTTAAGCAGTTACAACGACCCCTATGGAGGAACGTATGATTAAAGAGCTCTGCCACGACGAGGCTATTCTGTCCCAGCGTTGCGAGGTCGCGACCGTCGAGGACGAGTCGGTGGCACAGGACCTGATCGATACCATCAAGTCGCTCGACGATGCCGGCTGCCTTGCCGCCAACCAGATCGGCGTCACCAAGAAGGTCTGCGTCTATCTGGACGACGCCGGCGAGCCCCATGTGCTCTACAACCCCCGTCTGGTGTTTGGCCTGGGTGCCAGCAAGATGGAGGAGAGCTGCCTGACGCACGAGGAGGTCACCAAGTCCACGCGCTACATCAAGTGCAAGGTTGCCTTTGACCAGATCGTCGACGGCAAGATGAAGGAGTGCCGCCGCGACTACGCGGGCTTTGAGGCACAGATGATCCAGCATATGATCGATCACTGTCTTGGAAAGTTGGTCTAAGGGGACCAAAGCACCGCACCTTGCCGCTCAATCGTCGCTCGCGTACCTTAAGTACGCTTCGCTCCTCTTTCGTGGCAATCTGCGGCACTTTGACCCCTTAGACGACCTGCGGGGTTAACTTGGTTGAGTTTATCCTGTTTGAATAGTCCGGGCGTGACATTGTTGTCATGTCCGGGCTTTTGTGTTTAGCGCCTTTTTGTTTGGAGACAATGAAATTAGCAAGAACGTAAAGCTAGGAGGCGCTATGTGTACGAGTATTCGATTTACCGATAATTCTGGCCACATGTATCTGGGCCGCAATCTCGACTGGAGCTTTGACTACGGCCAACAGGTTCGCGTGATGCCGCGCGGGTTTCACATTCCGTATTCGTTTATCGACGACGCAACAGCGGCGCACGCGGTGATCGGTATGTGCATCGATTACAGGAACTACCCTATGTTCTTCGATTGCGGCAACGATGCGGGCCTGGCTGTGGCGGGGCTCAACTTTCCCGGCTATGCCGAGTATGCCGAGGGCCCTGTCGACGGCAAGACCAATATCGCGGCCTATGAGTTTCCCCTGTGGGTGGCAGCGACGTTCTCGACGGTCGATGAGGTCGAGGCCGCGCTGCGCGACACGGTGATTGTCGCCAAATCTGCCGGAGAGGGGCTGGGCGTGTCACTGCTCCATTGGATTATCGGCGACAGCCAGCGCAGCATCGTGGTCGAGATGATGGCTGACGGCCTGCATGTATACGACGATCCGGTCGACACCCTTGCCAATCAGCCGACCTTCCCGTGGCATATGGAAAACCTACGCACCTATATCACCGCCACAAGCGATTTTCCGCAAACGGCGACGTGGCGTGGCGCCGAGCTTAAGCCCTATGGAGCCGGTGCCGGCATGCGCGGCATTCCGGGCGATTGCTATTCGCCGAGCCGTTTTGTAAAGGCGGCGTACCTCAATGCCAATTACCCGCAAAAGGAGAGCGAGACCGAAAACGTCGTTCGCATGTTCCGCTCGCTCGAGGGCGTGGTGATGATCGAGGGAGCGTCCAGGATGGGCGATGGCAAGTTCGAGAAGACTATCTACACCGGATGCTTTAGCGCGCGCACGGGCAATTATTACTACGCGATGTATGGGGATCCGTCGATTCGCTACGTGAGCCTGATGGATGCCGAGGGCGCAAGCCCCGATAGGCTCGTGGTTCCCGAGCCGCGTCGTTCGTAGCTCACTGGTCCGTTGCGACATAAAACGGCCTCGCACCTCTTATGAGATGCGAGGCCGTTGTCGTCAATGGCTGGTGGCGTGTTAGAAGTTGGCGTCGTTGAACTGGGTGCTCTCGAGTCCGTCGAGTTGCTGTTCGGGCGTATCGGCGACGCTCTCGAGCAACTCGGTGGGATCGACGTTCATGTCCTTACCGGCTTCGTTGCCGTTGACCAAGTCGTCCGAGAAGATGTCGACTTCCATTTCCTCGGCCTCTTCGATCTGAACCTCGAGCGGCACCTGGGTGCGCACGAGCTTAACGGCCGGGCGCATGCGGGCAAACAGCGGCACGTACTCGATGATGATGGCCGAGTTCTCAAGACCGTACCAGCGTGCCGGGCTTCCGCAGGCGCGGCGGACGGCGTACTTGATGGCCATCACGCGGTGGTCATTGCGGTTGATGTCCGTTTCGGGGGCAAGCATCTTGCGCAGCATACAAAAGCGGAAGTCACCCACGTTGCCGCGTGTCTCGTAGATGGAGTAGGTGTGATGTTGCGGCGGCAGCTCGCCCGATGCCATCAAGTCGCCGACGATCTGACGCAGATAAGCGTTGACGCGCTGGTTGACTTTAAAGCCCAGGTCCAGGCGAACGCGGAAGAGGAAGTCCGTGCCAAAGGTCTCGACGGAATACTCGTGCGTATAGGGTTCGTCGGTAACGTGCACGTTAATGAACCAATATGCCTTGGCGCGCTTGGGATGCTTATCCAGGATGGAATAGAGCACGTCGCGGTCGAGCGTGAGCGGGTCGGGGCTGTTGGTGAGAAATACCAGATTGTCGGCGAGCACGGGATAGGTCTCGTCGTTGCGCAGGCGGTTGAGCTGATCGATGTACTTGGAGACGGGCAACAGAATCGTCTGCGTGCGCTCGATGGCGGTGCCACGGCGCCACACGTACATAAGGCCAAACAGCAGTGCGGCCAGGAAGATCATCACATAGCCGCCGTCAAAGAACATGGTGAGGCACGAGGCAAAGAAGCACAGCTCAATGGCACCGAAGAGCAGGGCGAAGACGCAGGCGCCCAGCTTGTGCTTGAGAATGCCAGCGATATAGCTCGTCAAAAGCGTCGTGGTCATGAGCATGGTCACGGTAATGGCGAGGCCGTAGGCGCTCTCCATGCGCTCGGAGTTTTGGAACAGCAGCACGATGAAGATGCAGCCGACCCACATGATGTTGTTGACGAGCGGAATATAGAGCTGACCCTTGGTGTCGCTGGGGTAGTGGATGCGCAGATGCGGCATAAGGTTGAGACGCGTTGCCTCGGATACCAGCGAGAAGGAGCCGGTGATGAGCGCCTGCGAGGCAATGATGGCTGCCACGGCCGAAAGCACGATGGCAAAGGGGCGCAGGGGCTCGGGAAGCATCATATAGAACGGGTTGACGATATCCATCGCGAGCATCTGGGGATTGGAATTGTTGGCGAGCAGCCAAGCGCCCTGACCCAGGTAGTTAAGGATTAGCGCCGCCTTAACAAACGGCCAGGATGCGTAGATGTTGGCCTTGCCTACGTGGCCCATGTCTGAATAGAGCGCCTCGGCGCCGGTCGTCGACAGGAAGACGAAGCCGAGCACCATGATGCCCGAGTGGTTGATGGGCGAGAACGGGAACATAATGCCGCGGATGGGGTTGAGCGCGCGCAAGATGGACAGGTTGCCGAGCATGTTGAACAGACCGGCGCCAGCTAAGAACAGGAACCACAGCGTCATGAGCGGGCCGAACAGCTTGCCGATCGACGAGGTACCGGCGCGCTGCATGGCAAATAGGCCACAGATAATGATGATGGTGATGATGATGACGTTGGTCTGGCCGTCGCCCAGCAGCGCATGGCCCCATTCGATGGTGCGCAGACCCTCGATGGCCGTGGTGACCGTGACCGCGGGGGTGAGGATGCCGTCGGCGAGCAGTGCCGCGCCGCCGATCATGGCGGGGAGAATCAGCCATGGCGCCACCTTGCGCACGAGACTGAACAGGGCGAAGATGCCGCCTTCGTTGTGGTTGTCGGCCTTCATGGCGATTACCACGTACTTGACCGTGGTCACGAGCGTCATGGTCCAAATGACGAGCGAAAGCGCGCCCAGGATCATGTCCTCGCTGACGGTACCGATGCCGCCGTTGTTGGCGACGATTGATTTCATGGTGTACATGGGGCTCGTGCCGATGTCGCCATAGACGACGCCGAGCGTTACAAGCAGCATGCCAGCGGAGAGGGGGATGGCTCCGTGCCCGCCTTGACCACGCTGGTCTTGGGGACTTGCCTCCAGTTTGTTGTGTGCCACGTGGACTCCCTTAGACATCCGGTTATCTGTCTAGGACAGATAACCTTTATGCCGTCTTTATACATACAAGAGCAGTTTGGCACATCAGGTTCTTTTAGACAATAATCCCCAGCTGGGGATTATTTATGTACGTAGGTAGCATTTTAAAACAGGGGCTTTTAAGCACGTGCTGTCTGGGCTATGCCAGCCTTGGCGCTTGCGCGTTTGCCGGCGAGTTCGCAAAAAATCGCGCCGCCGATGATAAGTGCGGCACCCATCAGGCGGACCGGTGTTATGGCTTCATCTAAAAGGATGGCGGAAAACACGACGGCCGAAAGCGGCTCGAGGTAGCCGACGACCGCGACGGTCTGGACGGGCAGCTTGGCGACGGCACTAAAGTAGAGCAGGCAACCGATGCCGGTGTTGACGACGCCGAGCATGACGACGGCGCGCCAATCAATACTGGCGGCGACGCCGGCGGACAGGAATGAGGGAGCGCCCTGCGTGATGAGCGTGAGGACCAGCACGGTCACAAAGGCGGCGCTCACCTGGAGCGTGGAGTTCTCGAGGCCTTCGATGTGCGGCGCACCCTTGCTAGCGATGACCATCAGCGCATAACAAAATGCCGAGGCGATACCGCAGACGATACCCGCAATGGGCATGTTGCCGCCTAGACCTTGTGCTGCAATGAGAAAAGCACCGCAGGCGACGGCGATAAACCCGGCGATTTTGCCGCCGGTCAGTTTTTCGCCAAAGATGAGTGGGGAGAGCGCCATGACAATGATGGGGCCGCAGTAGTACAGCAGCGAGGATACGCCGACGCCGATCGTCTGGTAGGCGCGGAACAGAAAAATCCAGCTGGCGCCCAGCGCGGCTCCCGAGAGGAGGAGGGCTGCGGCTTCGCTGGGGCGAGATGGCGCCTGCAACTTATGGCGTTGGGTGATGGCGAGGATGGTGACAAGCGAGAGTGCGCCCAAAAACGTGCGTAGTAGCACGATATCGGAGCTCGGCAGCGCGATGGCGGCGGCGATGATGCCGTTGGAGCCAAACAATAGCAAGGCTGCTAAGTACGTAAACAGTCCGTTGTTCATGCGCTGACATCCCTTCTATATCCGAGCATGTTCACTATGGGTGAACTGGCTTTAGAAGAAAAGCGAATATAATGCATGGATAACATGACAAAAACTCATGCAAAGGTGGAGGGGTGCCGTGGAAACGAATATTCAAAAGATGCAGGTGCTGCTCGAGACCGTGCACGCCGGCAGTTTTACGCGCGCCGCCGAGCGGCTGAGCTATTCGCAGTCGGGCGTGAGCCGTATGGTGGCCGATCTTGAGGCAGACTGGGGCTTTAAAGTGCTCGATAGAAGCCGCGAGGGCGTAGTACTTTCTGCCGATGGGCGGCAAGTCATGCCGGCGGTCGAGGCGTTATGCGAGGAATTTGTTCGTTTGCAGCGACGGGTGGATGAGATGCGTGGGCTCATGCGCGGCAAAATCTGCATCGGTACGTTTTCGAGCGTGGCGACCCACGTGCTGCCGCCGGTGATTGCGCGCTTTCGCGCCGATCACCCGGACGTCGATTATGAGTTGCTGATGGGCGACTATTCAGAGATCGAACAATGGGTGGCTGAGGGTCGTTGTGACCTGGGCTTTATCCCGCGTGAACCCCGAGAAAACGGCATGGCATCGCGGTCTTTGGTGCGCGACGAGTTGATGGCGGTAGTGCCGGCAGATTCTTTGCTTGCCACGGTGGAGGTCGTTTCTCTTGCCGATTTAGCCAACGAGCAGTTTATTCTGCTAGAACGCGGCACCGATGACGAAATTACGCCGCTGTTCCGTCGGGCGGGGCTGACGGTGCGCTCCAAGCTGTCGACCTGGGATGATTATGCGATTATGGCTATGGTCGAGGACGGCCTGGGCGTGAGCATTCTTCCCGCGCTCATCTTGCGCCGTTGTCAGTTCGATGTTGCCGTGCGTTCGCTCGAGGGACATCCCCATCGGCAGATCAACGCCATATATCGAACGGCCGATGTTTCGCTTGCCGCCGCCCGTTTTCTCGAATACCTCTAAACGTGTACACGCCATTGTTTGCTTTGGGCAGATCTCGGAGTCCGGTACATTTTCTTATGAAATTGAACTTTCGAATGAAGCGCCGCGTTATACTGCTTGCTAAATTGAACCATGGTTCAATTCGTGTTCTATAAATTGAACTTTGCCAGCAAGGAGGTTCTAGTGGCCCAAGAGACGTTTAGCGATCGCCTGCGACAGGCTATGTCCGATCGCGACGTTCGCCAGTCGGACGTGATCCGCGCATCGGAGATGCTCGGCAAAAAACTCGGCAAGAGTCAGATGAGCCAATATGTGAGCGGCAAGACGATCCCGCGGCGCGATGTGGCTGAGCTGCTCGCCCGTATTTTGGAGGTCGATGTTACCTGGCTGCTTGCCGGCGACGCCGATCAAGGCGAGGCATCATCACCCCGCAACGATTCCAAGCCCGAACCCCATCCCTCAGCTCAAATTGCAAGGAGCACCACCATGCGTACTTTTTCTAAATCCACCAAGCTCGATAACGTCCTGTATGACGTGCGCGGTCCCGTCGTCGACGAGGCCGCCCGTATGGAGGACGAGGGCGAGCGCATCCTCAAGCTCAATATCGGCAACCCGGCGCCCTTCGGTTTCCGCACGCCCGATGAGGTCATCAAGGACATGCGCCAGCAGCTGCCCGACTGCGAAGGCTATTCCAACTCGCGTGGCCTGTTCTCCGCGCGCAAGGCGATCATGCAGTATTCGCAGATCAAGGGCCTGCCCAACGTTCAGATGGAGCATATCTACACGGGCAACGGCGTGTCCGAGCTCATTCAGCTTTCGATGAACGCGCTGCTCGACAATGGCGACGAGATTCTGATCCCCAGCCCCGACTATCCGCTCTGGACGGCGTGCGCAACCCTTGCTGGCGGTCATCCCGTACATTATCTGTGCGATGAGCAGGCGGATTGGTATCCCGACCTGGAGGATATGGAGTCCAAGATCACGAGCGCGACCAAAGCCCTCGTCATCATCAACCCCAACAACCCCACGGGTTCTGTCTATCCGCGCGAGGTGCTCGAGGGCATCGTCGAGATTGCACGCAGGCATCAGCTGATGATCTTTGCCGATGAGATCTACGACCGCCTGTGCATGGACGGCTACGAGCACGTCTCGATTGCCTCGCTCGCCCCCGATCTGCCCTGTGTCACCTTTAGCGGTCTGTCCAAGTCGCACATGATCGCGGGCTATCGCATTGGCTGGATGGTGCTTTCGGGCAACCAGCGCTGCATGAGCGACTTCATCATGGGCATCAACATGCTCTCCAACATGCGCCTGTGCTCCAACGTGCCGGCTCAGTCGATCGTCCAGACGGCGCTCGGCGGCCATCAGTCCGTTAACGACTACATCCGTCCCGGCGGCCGTGTCTACGAGCAGCGCAACTTTGTGTATGAGGCGCTCAACAAGATCGACGGCATCTCGGTGGTCAAGCCGCGCGCGGCGTTCTACATCTTCCCCAAGATGGATGTTAAGAAGTTCAACATCACCGATGACGAGCAGTTTGCCCTCGACCTGCTGCACGAGAAGAAGATTCTGATCACGCGCGGCGGCGGCTTTAACTGGGCCGAGCCCGATCACTTCCGCATCGTGTACCTGCCGCGCATGGAAGTGCTCAAAGAGTCCCTCGAAGACCTCGCCGACTTCTTTGACCATTACCGTCAGGCGTAACGGCAAAGGTAGCCTGTAATGAAACGGTCGGCCCGCAACGGATGCGGGCCGACCGTTTTCTGTCTAAGCCCGTGCTGTTAGCGCTTGTCTCGTTGAGCGAGCGAGGTTCGCGTGTGAGCGGTAAGTTCTATTCCAAAATGGAATACAGTTGGCTTAAGCTGGAATTGATGTCCGGGTACCTGCTTTTCTAGAATGTTTTCAACAAGATGAAAGGCGGTTCCAACCAATGATTATCGATGCAAATTCCTACTGGTTCGACGAGCGCATCTTTCATGACGAGACGCTCTGCGAACAGTTTTTGGCCGAGGTACCCCGCGCCTATGACACCGAAGGCTATCTGACCATGAATTCCGCCGGCAAACGACAGATCGTGATCGAGATGCCCGCCGGTTCTCCGGGTCTTAACTACATTGAGGGCGACTACACCCTCGAGAAGCGCTTGGCCGATATGGATGAGGCGGGGGTCGACAAGGCGATCCTCAAGCTCCCCGGCTGTCACGAGTGGATGTCGCTCGAGATGTGCCGGCGTTTCAACGACGGTATGGCTGCTGACGCGAAGGCGTCAAGTGGCCGTCTGATTCCGCTTGTCGCCGTGCCGCCCTTTGGCACCAAAGCGAATTTGGAGGAGCTCGACCGCAGGCTCGACGATGGTTTTGCGGGTGTGCAACTCTGCGCTCACTACGGCAAGCGCTATCTCGACGACCAGGTCTTCTCGAGCTTTTTCGAGCACCTGAACGAACGCCATGTCACCGTTTACGTGCACCATGTTCCCGTGCCGGTCGAGAACGAATCGCTTCTCGCGTACGACAACCTTCGCCGCTCTTATGGCCGCTGCGTCGACCAAACTACGGCGATCGGCCGAGAGATCTTTGGCGATTTCTTTGAGCTCTACCCCAATATCAAGATGGTCCACTCCATGCTCGGCGGCGCATACTTTGCGTTCAAGGAGATGCTGCTGCCTCATGGTCCCAAGCGCCCTGATGCTTCTGGCCGTTTTCAGGTCGATACCGAGACCGTTTCCAGGCGCCTCGAGAACAACATCTATTTCGACATGTCCCATGCTCAGCCTTGGGGCAAGACACTCCTTGCCTGCGCGGTTGACGTGCTGGGTGCAGACCATATTGTTTTTGGCACGAGCTATCCCGTTAAACGCGAGTGGCTCACCGAGGGTGTCGCCTGCGTTCGCGCTGCAAATCTGAGCGATACAGACAGCGACCTTGTGCTTGGCGGTACGGCGCAGCAACTGTACGGTGTCGAGTGAGCGGCAATCAGAGGGGAGTATCTGCCATGGACGAAGGAGAGATGAGAGCTGGGGCCGCTCGTGTGGCCATCGATCTTGGGGACGTGTTGCCGTTCGACGGTTTCGACGAACTCCGTCATGAGGTCTTCGCCCGTGCCCTTATCATCGAGGGGACGGGGCGACGCGCCTGCGTCCTTTCGCTTGAGGTCACCTCGATCGCTCCGGCTCTACTCGCCGATCTGCGTGAGGTTGTTGAGGATGCCGCCAATTGCAGCGGTGCTTATTCTTGGGTGGTTCCTACCCACACGTTTTCCATGCCTCACGTCCGCACTCCCGGGCATCTTGCCGACGATGCTGCCCGCAATCGCAACGAGCGCTATCGCGCAGCGCTCGTCGCTGCCGCCCGCACGGCTGTCGAGCGCGCTGTTGCGGGCATTCGCTCTGCCACGCTCGCCACTGTGGAGGGCGAATGCCCCGTGAACGTTAATCGCGACATTGAGACGCCTGCCGGCTGGTGGTTGGGCTCGAATCCCAGGGGGTTTGCCGACCACACGATGCCCGTACTCGCCATAAGGGATGCCGGGGGCGAGTATGTTGCCGTGCTCGCGACGGCGGACGTTCAGTCCTCCGTGCTCGACGGGTCGCGCGACTCCGAGGGGAGGCGCATGGCGAGCGGAGACCTCTTTGGTTTTGCCGCCATGTCACTCGAGCGCGAGCTGGGCGGCGTTGCCCTGTTGCTGCCAGGGGCCGCGGGCGACCAAGGTCCGGCGGAGCACGCCATGAACGTCATGTTCGATGCGGCCGGCGTTAAGCAGACGGTCGATGCCCATGAGGACGGATACCGCATGCTGCACCAGCAGGGGCAGGCCTTGGGCGATGCTTTAATCGAGGCCGCTCGCATGGCGCGTGAGGATGACGCTACCGGCATCGATGCCCGCACGGTCGACGTTCTCCTGCCCGCTCAGACACGCGCCGATTTTCACTCTTTGGCCCCGCACCGAACGTATGAGTTTCATGCCGCTGGCGAGCAGCGCACGAGGGTCTATCTGCTCCGGCTGGGAAACGTCGAGCTTGTCGGCGTACAACCCGAGGTCTCGAGTGCATTCGGCGCCACTGTGCGCGCCGCTCGGTCCGGCTCTGTGTTCTTTGCCACGCTCGTCAACGGCGGACAGAAGTACCTACCGGCTCCCGACGCGTACGAAAAGATCACCTATGAGGCCATGAACTCCGGTTTTGCCGCCGGATCCCATGAGCGCCTCGTCGAAATCATCATTGCCGCCTTGAATGCGGCGTGACACAGAAGGAGAACGTGCATGAACATTGGACACGCGCGCCGCAAAATCACCCCACAGGGCGACATCTACCTGATTGGCTACCGCAATCTTCCCAACCGTCTTGAACCTGCGACGGGCGTCCATGACGACGTCTTCGCCAACGCCATCCTCTTCCAGCAAGGCGAACGTGAAGTGTTTCTCTTTAATGCCGATGTCCTCGAGTTCGAGGAAAGCATGGCCGAGGAGGTCAAGACAATGCTCGCCGAGCGCTACGGCATTGACCGTGATTGCGTCCTGCTCTCGGCGACGCACGACCATACTTCAATCGTCGCTTACCACCGCAGCTGGTGGACGGGAAAATTCGACGAGAACTACTACCGCTGGTTCCTCGATACCATTTGCCAATGCTTTGAGGAGTGCCGTGCCAACGCACAGCCCGCGATTTGTCGCTTGGGCAAGCAGGTCATCACCGGTTTCTACGACAACCGCATCATCCCAGGTGAACTCGCCGACAATGAGGTCATTGTCGTATCGTTCTTCGATACCGAAGGCAAGCCATTTGCGGGCTTTGTGAACTGGGCGGTGCATTCCGCTTGCGTCGGACCCGACTGCACGGAGCTCACGAGCGAACTCGCCGGTCTTACCGGCAAAAAGCTCGCTCAGAGTCTTGGTTACTATCCGGCCATGGTCGTCGGTGCTGCTGGCGACTGTAGCGACCGCAATTTTCGACAGGGACGCGGCATTCCCGAGGTTGAGCGTGTTTCGACCGGTCTTGCCGAGGCGATTTCCCAGATCAAGCTCGATTGCGAGGTCGTTCTTGACCGCATCGAGCCTCAGACGTTCTATCACACCGTTGCCCATGACGACTTTTCACTCACGCTTAAGTGCGCCGTCATCAGTCTGGGCGGCCTGCATCTCTTTGTGTTCCCGAGTGAACTCGGCAGCGACCTGGGCATTCGCATGAAGCGCGAATGTCCGGTCGAGGGAATAGTCTGCGGTTACACCAACGGCTATTTTGAGTATTTCCTTCCGGCACGCGAGTACGGCCTCTCCTTTGAGACCGAGCGTACTCAGATTCCCCAGGGCGAACCGGAACGTCTGTGTGACAAGTTCTGCCAGACGACGAGACTTCTCGGCGCAGCAGATTCGCGTCTGTAGGCCTGATTGCGTGATATGGGCCAATGAGGCTCATTGCCATGTGATCGGCATTTTCCATCTTCTCTGCCGTTCCCCATCCCGGGCGTACGTGCGTCCGCGGATTTCAAAGGGGGAAGCGGGTTCCTTGCCCTCCCACGTCGACTACGGAGGCATGAAATCGATGCTATACCCCGCTCAGAAAAGGAGAATTCCATGAAATACCAGAAGCTTTGCGATGAAATCATCACAAAGGTCGGTGGTCGAGACAATGTGTTAGACGTGAGCCACTGCATTACGCGTCTCCGCTTCCGCCTCAAGGATGAATCGCTCGCCCAGACCAATGAGCTTAAGGCGACGAAGGGCGTCGTTGACGTCATCCAGGCCGGCGGACAGTATCAGGTCGTGATTGGTGCCACTGTCGAGGCCGTCTACAACGACCTTGTTCAGATTGGCGGGTTCGACTCCAAACCCGCACTCGATATCGATGAAGGCGACGACGTCAAAAAGGGCGATCCATTCTCGCGTCTGCTGGCCATCATCTCCGAGATTCTGCAACCGGTTCTTGGCGTGCTTATGGCCGGTGGCTTTATCAAGTCGATGCTCGCGCTCTGCACGGTTGCCGGTTGGCTTGCCAAGGACAGCAATACGTATGTGACGCTCTCGGCAATCGGAGATTCGGTCTTCTATTACTTTCCGCTAATCATTGGCTGGACGTCGGCCAAGAAGTTCGGACTTAAGCCCGTTATGGGAATGGCGCTCGGCGGTATCCTCGTCTACCCGACGCTCGTTGCCCTTATGGGTGGAGATCCGCTCTACACGCTCGGCGCCGGTACGGTCTTCGAGTCCAATGTCTACGGTGATATTTTTGGCATCCCGCTAATCATGCAGAATTACTCATCGACGATTCTGCCTGCGATCTTTATCGTCTGGATTGCCTCCAAGGTGCACAAGGCCCTTTCTAACGCGCTGCCCGCGCTTGTGAGCTCGTTCTTCTCCAACATCCTGACGCTCCTCATTTGCGGCATCCTTGGCCTGCTTGTGGTCGGTCCGGTCATGACGGTCCTCTCCAACATCGTTGCCCAGATCATCTTGATGCTCATCAACTTCCAGCCCGCCATCGCCGGCTTCGTCATCGGCACGTTCTGGAGCCTGCTCGTCATGTTCGGCCTGCACTGGGGTATCATCCCGCTGTGGTTCCTCGATGTCGCAACCTACGGCTATGACCTTATTAACCCACTCGTGTATGCAGGCGGTTGTGCCATCGCCGGTGCTGTGCTTGGCATGGTCATCCGAACCAAGGACTCCGAGGAAAATGCTGCCGTCAACATTCCCGCCCTTGTCTCTTCGATTTTCGGTGTCAACGAGCCTGCGCTTTACGCCATCTTGCTGCCGCGTAAGCGTCTTATGTGGGCAACCTTTATTTCCGCTGGTGTAGGCGGCGCCATTGCCGGCCTCATGGGTGCCAAACTCTATGCCTTCGGTGCCTCCGGCCCGCTCGGTTTTCCGAGCTTTATTAACCCTGCCGGCATCGACATGGGCTTTATCGGCCTTGTCATCTCCGGTGTGGTCGCTTTCGTTCTGGCTCTTGTCGCCGCTATGGTGATCGGTACCAGGAAGGACGAGGGCGGTAAGGCGCTCAACATCTCGGTGGACTAGTCTGTCTGCGCACTTTAACTAAATATGCCTCGGACGGCGACGTGCCGCCCGAGGCATATTTGTGTTTTGTGCCGTTGTCAGCGTGTTTGCGGACACAAGTCTGCGGTTGTGGAGCAGCAGGGATTATGACGGTCGTGTCGCGGTGGAAGACGCACGGTCGCCCTGCAGGAGCTGACGGTAGGGGAGGAAGCCGATGAACGAGACGACCGCCTGCGAGTGCGCGGCGTTTCGCTTGAGGTAGAGCCCGACCTCGGAGGTCGTCGCGGGCTCGAGCGGCACCAGGGCTACCTTTCCGCTGGCGAGCGATTCCGCCGGCTTGCGCATGAGGAATGAGACGCCGGCGCCGCGTGCGACAAGAGAGATGATGTTCTCGGCTCGTTTGCCGGTGAACGTAACACGTGGGCCAAATCCAGCTTCTCGACAAAGGGAAAGGACGAGCTCGCTTACGAACGAGCCTTGGGGAAGCATGAGGAAATTCTCGTCGATAAGGTCGTCTATCTCGACGGTGTCACGTTCGGCGAGTGGATGGTCGAGCGAAAGGACGGCCACGAGCCGGTCGGTCGTAAAGGGAATCTTTTTGAACTCTGGCTCGATGGCGCCGCTGTCACGGATGAAGGCCAGGTCAATGTCCTCGTGCAGGAGCATGCGCTTGAGTGTGTCGCCCTCGCCTTCGATGAGCTCGACAGAATATGAGGGGTTCGCCTGCTGAAAATCGATGACGGCGTCCGTGATCCCATAAGGGGCCATAATGGGGATAGAACCTACGGTGAGGTGCTCGAGCGGCTCACCTGCACCTATTTGAATGGCGGCAAGATAGCGATGCTGAAGCGTCGCAATTTTTTGAGCATAGGGGAGAAGCGCTTCACCTTGCGCGGTGAGTGTTACGTGGCGCTTGCTTCGATCGATGAGCTTGCAGCCGAGTTCGTGCTCCATTGCCATGATGTGCTTGGAGGGGGTTGATTGCGACATGAAAAGCAGTTCCGCCGCATCAAGAAACGTGCGTGACTGCGCTAAGATGGCGAATTCGCCAAAGCGGCTGATGTCCATAGGGAGGCCTCCGGTACCCTCATTTTGGCAGGTGGCCTAAACCACGACGCCATTGCAGTGGTCGATTTCGTGCTGGATGATCTCGGCGGTGTAGCCCGAGAAGTTTTTGATGCGGTGAACGAAGTTCTCGTCCAAATACTCAACCTTAATGCGGCGATAGCGGGTACAGGGACGCTCGCCGATCAGCGAGAGGCATCCTTCGCTCGTCTGATAGGCATTGACCTGCTCAAGAATTTGAGGGTTGTACATCAGGAGTGTCCTGTTGCCGTCCTTTACGCAGATGATGCGTTTGCGCACGCCGATCATGTTGGCGGCGAGGCCCACGCACTCGCGCTCATGCTCGTGGAGTGTATCCAGGAGATCCTGCCCGGTTGCGACATCGTCGGGTCCCGCGTCTTCGGAAGGCAGACGCAAAAAGAACTCGGATTTCATGATGGGCTTAATCATGGCGGGCTCCTCATGTCTTATGCTTTCGTGGACTTTTAATAATAGCGCGGAAGGAAAGCTGTGCGTCCGCGTTACAATCTTTCGATATTGGACCATGTTGCCAGATTCGTCGTGTACGGCGTCTGGCGTAAGTCTAGGGCTCTATTTTTCGCCCTGGACCGTTCCTCTGGGGCGATGCGACTGTCGTTCCAAGAGGAAGGAAATGCATGGGGAGCAAATCTCAGCAACAAGTTCAAGTAACGCCATCGGCTACTGCGGCGATTCTCGTCGTAATGTATATTGCAGCCTTTGTTGCCGCGTTTAACGAGAACATCATTAACGTGGCGTTGCACGACATTATGGCAGCCTTTTCGGTGAGTGCCACCACGGCGCAGTGGCTCGTCTCGGGCTACATGATCGTGACGTCGATCTTTACGGCCATCATGGCCTTCCTGTCCGGCCGTTTCTCGACGCGCAAGCTGCTGTTTTTCGCATGCGGATGCATGGTCGCCGGCGAAGTTCTGTGTCTGGTCGCTCCGTCGTTTAGCATTTTGCTGCCAAGCCGTATTTTGCAGGCCGCGGGATCGGGCATCTTGTTCCCGCTCATGATGAACGTGGTGCTGTCTTGCGCCCCGCGCGAGAAGCTCGGTCTGTATCTGAGCCTGGGCGGTGCCTGCATTACGCTGGGGCCGGCGTTTGGACCCGTGATCAGCGGTCTTATGTGTACGTTGTTTGGCTGGAGGGCGGTGTTCGTAGTGCCGCTGGTGGGCGGCATTGCGGTCGCTGCGGCGGGCGTAAAGCATGTCCAGAATGTCGGAGAGCGCTCGAACACCACGCTCGATATTCTGTCGGTAGTTTTGCTCGCCGCCGGTATTACGGCTTTTGTGTATTCCGTAGGCGAGTTCTCGACCAATCTGATTGCCGGTATCGTGACGTTCTTCGCCGCCATTGTGCTGCTCGGCCTATTTGCGGCCCGCCAGCTCAAGCTCGAGCATCCGGTGCTTAACGTGCGTCCCATGGCGAGCGTTCGCTTTTGGCCTGCGTGCCTGCTTGTGGTGGTGTCGATGATGACGACGTTCTCGATGAGCGTTTTGTTGCCGCTCTATTTTGAGGGCGCATACGGCATGACCGCACTTGTTGCGGGCCTGCTCATTTTGCCGGCGATTGCCTGCAACGCCGTGACCTCGATTGTGGGCGGACGCGTGATGGACGCCCGTGGCGCATGGCCGCTGCTGCCGGTCGGCTTTGCCCTGATTGCCGTGGGGCAGACTGCCATCTCGATGACGGCGGCAAGTATGAACATCGGCGTCGTCGTGGCGCTGACCGTTGTGGTGTATGCCGGAGTCGGTTTGGTGCTGAGCCCCTCGCAAACGGCCGGCTTGGAGACGCTGCCTGCCGCTGAGCATCCCCACGGAACGGCATTGCTTAACACGTGGAACATGATTGCCGCATCGTTTGGCCCATCGCTGTTTATCGGTCTGCTCTCGAGTTCTGCGGCGACTGCCGGCGCGGCTGGCGCTGCGACCGACGTTGCCCAGGCGATTGGATTTGCAACTGCCGTGCGTGTGGCGGCTGTGATTGCCGTGGTCGGGTTCGCGACGTCGCTGGTGTACGCTCGTCGCGAGTCGCACATGTCGCATTAATGTGTGCACATAGATTCTGCAGCTAGATTGGATGGCAACACCATAAACTAATGGACGTTTTGCCGAGAGGTATGAATGTTTAAAGCGCAAAGAGTGCGCGACGGGCCCCGCGAATGGGGCGATGATGCCCGAGAGGGCTAAGAAGGAGTCTCATGTCCGAGAACGAAGAGATCATGAACGAGACCGAGAACGAGACCATGGCTGCCGAGGTTGAGGCAGTCGAGACCGTGGAGACCGAAGCTGCCGAGGTTGAGGCTGCTGACGAGGTTTCCGCCAAGGAGGAGGCCGAGGTTGTCGAGGCCGCCGTTGATTACGATGACGAAGAGCTGATGGACAAGATGCAGAAGGCCGCCCGCCTGCTGCGTAGCCGTCGCTTTGCTATTTCCAAGGAGGAGGAGGCCAAGGCCGAGCGCATGGCGAACATCGAGCGCGCCATCAAGCTTCTTGACCTCAAGCCCAAGATGGAGCAGAAGGAAATGTCCGACCTGCTGGGCATGCGCCTTCGTGAGCTCGATGGCCTGATGGCCGAGGCCGAGGCTGCCGATCTGGTCGGCCGCGATCGACGACGCCGAGGGCGAGTATGCGCAAGATCGTCGTCTTCGCTGCCGAGGATGCCGCTGAGGGCCTGGTCGAGCTTGCCAACAAGAAGGAGAAGCTCCTGCCCGAGCTTTCTTACGAGGAGGCCACCGAGCTGATGGCCGCTCTCGATAAGGTCATTGCTCCGCTCGTCGCCATGGGCCTGGACGAGGACCGCGGTCCTCGCGGCGGCCGTGACGATCGCGGTGGCCGTGGCGGCGACCGTGGCGGTCGCGGCGGCTTTGGCGATCGCGGTGGCCGTGGCGGTGACCGTGGCGGTCGCGGTGGCGATCGCGGCGGCCGTGGCGGCTTTGGTGACCGTGGCGGCGACCGTGGCGGTCGCGGCGGCTTTGGCGGCAACCGTGGTGGCTATGGCGACCGCGGCGGCAACCGTGGCGGCTTTGGCGGCAACCGCGGTAACGACCGCGGCGGTCGCGGTGGCGACCGTGGCGGCCGCAACGGTGGCGGCTTCCGCGGCAACCGTTTTTAGTTACGGCGTTTTACCAAACGCCGTAACGGGCCGACGCTGCGCGGGCCGCATTTGGACAATCTGACGTTCAACTTCAAGGGCGCGACCAGAAGGTCAGCGCCCTTTCGTTTCACGTCACCTTGCCTCAAATGCGACCCGCTCGCTGTCCGTCCTCTGCCTGCGGCGTTGTCTTGCTCCGGATGCGGCAGTTAGGGACGTTCCTTTTAATATGAGCAGGACATTGTCAAGAGGCAAAATCGGGCCTGGCCCCAACGATATGGGGTCAGGCCCTCTCCCTATATCAACCCCTCCGCGGCGACCTCGGCGTGTCTTTCCGAC
>ENA-OQKC01000077-OQKC01000077.1-human-gut-metagenome-genome-assembly--contig:-NODE-77-length-35894-cov-4.874521_pt1 | contig 35894 bp, 36 predicted proteins | sample MGYA00242774_ERZ504790 | MGnify/ENA primary metagenome ERZ504790 (study PRJEB26092, sample SAMD00036419) | human gut metagenome | host: Homo sapiens | study: EMG produced TPA metagenomics assembly of...
ACTTCATTTCATCTGGCATACACAGAAAAACAATCACTGCGTCAGTCAGACGTTCCCCATTCTCTTTCCGGTAAAGTTCCGTATAAGAACCCCAACAATCGTCCTCACCTGCATAAAACTTTTTTGTCTTCTCATTTACTTTTATGAGGTATTCTTCGGTATCAACAAAAATTTTCCGAATGGATACTTTTTGTAAATCGTATTTCATGCTGTCCATATAAACCGGAAGGTGTTCCTCCGGGGCAAAATAGACATACATTGTGCAATAGGTATCTCCCTCCGTCCCCATCTCCTGTAAGACAATCCCAGCTTCAAACATTTCCGGTGGAGCATAATCTACTACAAAATCCTTATCCTGTGAAGATTTTTCAAAACGCCCTGAATCTCCAACCTGAAAATGTTCGGGGCACTGAATACGAAACCTCTCTTCCCTCATTCTGTATATTCCTCCATAATCTCACTAATATCTTTTTGAAATAACCGCTGAAGCCGGACAACTACATATACATTGGGCTTTTGCTGTCCGTATTCAATCCTCTGATACGTCCGAAGACTGATACCCAAGACAGCCGCAAGTTCTATCTGTGTATATCCATGAGCTGTCCTGAATTTTCTTAATTTTGTTACTTTCTATCACACTCCTTACGTCTGAGGGATAGCTTCCTGATAAGCAAACAGATTGGATATATAGCTGTTTGCTGTCAATGTGGCATTGTATAAAGCGGTAAGCAGCACTGCCCGGATATTATTGGCTTTCCTTGTACACTGCTTAATTGAGTCTATCACATACTCTACGGTAAACTTATCCAGCTTTTTATACATTCCCTGTACAATGCCAAGAGGTCGTTCTTCCTGATTTACCCTTATGGTCTTTGCATTGGACGTCAAAACATCTACTGCAATCCCTACAATCTCATTGAGCAGTTTTCTGTCAAAAGGTCTGTCTATCCATATCGCATCATAATCAATCTGATCTTTGAACTGTTCTTCTGCTGCCTGATAGGATAAGATAGGATTATCTCTATACCCATTCCCTATTTCTGTTGTATTCTTTTGGGTACTTTCTGCTGTAGTCTTTGTAGTAATCTCTGTATTTGTCTGCCCGCTATCAGTCTGAGGTACCTCTTTGGGTATCCAGGGCTCTGTTTCCCTGTCGGGGTATGCTCCCTCTTTGAATGGTGACACCCTCTCCCTTTGGAAAGGGACAGCCCTCTCTTCTACAAAATGTATCTCTTCCTCTATGACTGTATGGGGACTGATTTTCTCTGCTTTGGATTTCTCTCTTCTTTTTTCAAAGGAAACCGGATCTGCTCCTGTTTCTTCTGGATAAGTCAATTCTTTTAACCGGTCTACAATCAATTCCAGATACAGAACATTATTTACAACAATCCCATTCATGGAAATGGTTCTAAATACCCGTTTTACCACACCCAGCTTCTCTAAAAATACCACTGCATTTGTCGCTTCTTTTTTGGAAATCCCAAACTGTTCGCTGATCTGCTGGTAACTTCTCTGAAGAAGGTCTGACTTAAATTTCTTTCTTACCCCAATGACCTGTCCGGTTCCTTCATCTCTGATTTCTGTAGGCTTATACCAATACACAATATCTGCCAGTATAATAATGGCTGTCAGATTTGGCTTTCCGCTTTCTCTGATGATTGTCCGATACCACACCTGCGGAATGATATTTCCAGATATATTCAGTTTTGCATTTTCATCTACAATTTCATTTCCAGTGCTATAAATACCTCCATTCATACGTTTATTCCTCACTCCCCTGCTTCTTTTCTTTTTCAAATAAAGCACTTATTTCTTCATCTGCTCTTTTGCCTGCCACCAGACACGCATACAACGAAACGAGGAAAAAAATTATTCCAACAATCATAATCACCTTTATCATTGCTCTGTCCTCCCAAGAAAAAAAGGACTAAGCCAGCTAACAGAATCTTTTAACTAACCTAGTCCTTAACATATTTTTTTCAATATATTGTAACCGAATGGTTTTTCACAAACTTGACCGCCTGTGAGAATGGATATAATTTTGACAGGACCAGTAGCAATAGGTTTCTATCTTTAAGAGCCCCTGCCATTTGATTTTTACTATGAAAAATTCATTCCCGGTCTATGAATTTTCTACCTTTTATGGTATAATAGAAAAAAGACTAAATTGGCGTGAGCCCTTATTTTATAAGGAATCTGCTAACTTAGTCTTATTTTAACATAATCACCAGATCCGGTCGCCCCGCCGATCATCATGCTGTAGCGGGTCCGGACGAGAGCCTGCAGAAACTCTGCCGCCTCTTTTGTAATACTCCCGATGGAGACCAGAAATTCCATCGTCACCGCCTGCTCCGGAAAGCGGCGGATGGTCAGAATCGGTCCGTTTAATGCGACCGGTTTCATGACAACGTTGACGCGGTCTCCATTTTCCAGCCGTGCATCCACAATCGGATTCTGTTCATTCACCACGCGGTTGCACCGGCCTACAATCTGCTGAATCACATCCTCCAGCTTTTCTGCGGAGGTAAAGCTTTTGCCGTATCTCTCGATTCTGCCGTTCCGTTCCACGAAGATATGCTGATAACCGTTTACCATAATTTCGGTAATTGCCGCATCTTCCAGCAGCTCCTGCAGGACATCGAGCCTCCGCACACTGTAGAACAGCTGTCTGCGCAGCTCCGCCTTCTGTGCCACCGGAAGATACCGTGTTTCTTCTTCCCCTAAAATCAGACCGTCAATCTCTTCGAGAACCTCTCCGTCATCCGGTTCGGATGCGATATCGATCCGCTCCATCAGTTTTCTCCGCAGAATTTCCGGCATTGTCATGTTTCTTCTCCTCTTCTGCCGTCCCGCAGAATCTGACGCACATAGTCGCCCAGCTCGCTCCAGACAAGCTCCTCAAAGTAGGCTTTTCCCGTCCGGTTTGCCGTGTGGAACGGAACGTGGATTTTCCGCATCTTGTCCAGCACCGACTGGCAGTCCCACCGGCGCAGCAAATTTTCAAACTGCTCCATTTTTGCCGCAGAAATCACATCATTCCTTATCGGAACGTAAATTTCATTGCAAAAATCCAGGATCTGATACAAATCCGCCACGCCATCCCCGAGGTCGAGAATCAGCACTTCATAACTGCTGTTCTTCTCAATCTCCTGAAACAGCCATTTCCATTCTTCGTATTTTGCAGTCTGAATGTCCATCGGCGATGCGGCGGGCGGCAGATAATCCAGGTTCTGCATCGACTGGACCATTCCGCCCAGTTTGTAGATGATGCCCTGATTTTCCTGTCTCGCATAATACAGAATATCGCTCATCCCCCTGTCGTAACTGCATTCCAGCAGCCGTTCAAATCCGGAATAGCTCTCCATGTTGAGATACAGCACTGCCCGCTCCTTCGCCAGAATCTGCCCCATCGTCAGGGCAAACGAGGTCTTCTGCGTCCGTCCGACCGGCGAATAAATGCCGATGATGCGCATTTCCTTTTTCGGCAGCAGTGCAGGCGATGTATCGACACCGTTTTCTACGCCGTAGCACGCCATGACCTCGCGGATCACCTTTTCCGACGACTGGTATTTGTAGACCGCCGGATACTGATCCAGCACCGGACTGTGTACGCCCTCAGACAGAATGATAATCTGACGGATCGGATACCGGCGGATCTCTTCTTTCATCGCTTTATCCGAAATCAGAAGAATCTCTGTTTCGTTATTCTTTGCGAACTCCAGAAACATCTCCGCACTGGAAAATGCATGCACTTCGAACGGAATATTTCTCTTCTGGTTCAGATATTCCATAAAATTGCGTGCATATTCCATTTCCGTGTCACAGACTGCAAAAACACTCTTTTTCTTTGCAGTATTCAATAAAATCCCCCAATCCAGAGCAGCACTCCCATCAGCACGGGAACGGAAAAATGGATGCACTCCATGCCCCACTTCCCATCGTAATAGGGAACCGGCTCTGTTTTTTTCTGGTATTTTCTTTTGGTAAAATAAGTTTGGAAATAATTGAAAAATTTGGTAAGACGCTGCGGTAAATTTCCGCAGACGAGAATAATTCCGATAGATAAGACCGCTCCAGACAGGAACGACACAATCATACATTTCAGGATCGCTGGCACACCGAGAAAGCCTCCAACAGCGGATAGGAGTTTGATATCTCCCGCGCCCAGCATATGAAAATAGAACAGAATGTAAAGTGCGAGTATCGGGAAAAGCATCCCAAAAAGAAAAATACCCGCTCCCGCGGCGCCATAGCGGATGAGCTGTGTAACCAGCCCGACGATCCATGCGGTGATAATCCATTCATTTGCAATTCTGCGTGTTCTTAAATCCATCCATACCGCCCCTGTCGCAACTGTCAGTACCAGACAGCGCTGCAAAGACATTTTGTCTCTCACCTCCCGTTTCGTTTGGGTCAACTTGATTGTGAGGTCATTATAGTTGCCTCTTTTCGATTTGTCCAGCGGTTTTCGGCAATTTTTTCCGGTTTGTGAATTGCCTCCAAAAACGGGATGAAAATTTCTCACACCAAAAAGAAAAATCGTGTGAAAGGTTTTCCGTTTTTCGCGGATTCGTAGAATCGTATCGCAATTTCACCGCTGCTTTTTGGCTATTATTTTATGATCCTTTTTTGAAAGAAATTTTCCAGCCGCATCACAGCAAAAAGAAACAGACCAGAACTTTTTTCTTCGCTCTGGTCTGCTTCCATACAGTTTTTTCTGTTTTTACTGAATAAAATCCGCATACTCCGCTCTGCTGACCTTTTTCAGATCCTCCGGCGCCATGCACAGCGTGGTTCCGATTCTTCCCCCGCTCACGTAAACTTTATCAAATTGTGCCGCACATTCCTGAATCACGGTCGGATACTGTTTTTTCATTCCGATCGGGCTGCATCCGCCGCGGACGTATCCGCTGACTGCAGTGATATCTTTGACATGGATCATCTCGATGGATTTCTCCCCCACCGCTTTTGCGGCTTTTTTCAGGTCTACTTCCTCTGCAATCGGAAGCACCAGCACGTAATACTGTTTGCTTTTGCCCTGCGCCACAAGCGTTTTAAACGACTGCTCGACCGGCGCGCCGGTTTTCTCTGCTGTGTGAAGCCCGTCGATAAATTCATCGCATTCATATTGAAGAACTTCGTATTTGATTTTCTGGCGGTCCAGAATCCGCATTGCATTTGTTTTGATTTCTTTTTCTTTTGCCATTATTTTCTCTCCGGTGCTCCCTGCAGTGCATACAGTTCTTTTTTGAGCTGTTTGATTTCTTTTTTCATCTCAATATTTTTCTGTTTCAGCCGTACGACAGCATCCCCGGCTTCTTCCGGTTTTACAGAAAGTAAACGTGCAATGCCGAGGGTATTGATGTGTTTTAAGCAGTAATCCGCATACGCTTTTTCACCGGAAAGCATGGTCACGCGGACGCCGCCTTTGTATTTCTGGGCACTTAAGATTTTGATCAGACGGATTTCCCCTGTTTTTGCAACGTGGGTTCCGCAGCACGCACAGCTGTCGCAGCCTTCGATCGTCACAATCCGCACCTGGCCCTCGATCTCTTTTTTGCTCCGGTAATCCATGGTTTCCAGCTCTTCCTTTGACGGATAACTGATCGTAACCGGAACATTTCGAAGCACGGCTTTGTTTGCCTCCTGCTCCACATCGTAGAGCTGCTCCTCGGTCAGAACACCGTCAAAATCAACGGTAATGACATCACTTCCCATATGGAATCCAACGTTGTTGAAACCGTAAATCCGATGCACGATACCTGACACGATATGCTCTCCGCAGTGATTCTGCATATTGGAAAAACGTTTTTCAAAGTCAAGTTTTCCAACTACCGTTTTGCCCGGCTCGAGCGGTGCTTCCACGGTATGCCAGATTTCGCCGTCGATTTCCTGTACATCCGTTACAAAAATTCCATCCAGTGTTCCCTCATCTGCCGGCTGGCCGCCGCCCTCCGGGAAAAATGCGGTCTGATCCAGCAGCACGCGGTACATGCCGCCCTCGCAGACGCTCCGTTCTACGGTTGCCTCAAATTCACCCAGGTACGCATCCTGATCAAATAATCTTGTTGTGCTCATAATTTTTCCTCTTTTCCGTCTATTCGTTTACAATGTCAATCTGGCACATTTTCATAGCTTCCAATGCATTTTTATGACTCTGCGGCGTTACGCCCGCGCACGCGGATGCATCGACAGAAATCGGCACTTCCGGATAAAATGCTTTCAGCAGCATGGCATTGGAAATCACGCAGATGTCGGTGCAGAGTCCCACGAGTTCAATGAATTCCGGCACGCCGCCTGCCAGTTTTTCGATCTCCTCCGGCAGATTTTTTGCACCGAAGGTGATTTTATTCATCACCACGGCCTGTTTTTTCTCCGCCATTTTCTGAATTGTATCCTGCAGTGCATGACCCTTCGTTCCTTCGATACAATGCTCTACCGGAAGTTTTCTGCCCTCGGACGTTTCCAGATAATCCGCAAAATGGGTATCTCTGGTGCAGATAACAGCTCCGTCAAACGAATCCATCACCTCTGCAACGCGGTCAACAATCCCGACCGCCTCTTTCGTGCCGATACTTCCGTCGATAAAATCATTCTGCATATCTACTACAATTAATACTTTCATCTTTGTTCTCCCTTCTGGGACATTTTTTTATAAATGCTGCATCCAGCTCAGTGCCAGTGAAATCCAGCTCTGGCACTCTTCGCGTACTGCGTTCTGGTATTCATAGCTCTGTGTCTCCTCGCTTGCAAGGCCAAGGCCGTGGCCGCCGACCGGATAAATATGCATTTCTACCGGAATCTCCAGTGCATGCAGTGCAGTAAAGAACAGAATGGAGTTTTCTACCGGCACGCAGTCGTCCGGCGCGGTATGCCACAGGAAGGTCTTCGGCGTATCGAGGCTGACCTGATTCTCGAGAGACATCTCGTCTACCAGCTCATCGTACCGGTCTCCCAGCAGATTGGTGAAGGATCCGCGGTGCGCTTTCGGACCGGATGTGATAACCGGGTAGGATAACAGCAGACCGTTCGGACGAAGCTGCTCTGCGTCTACGCCAAGTTCTTCTGCAAGGAATGTTTTCTTTTTCCAGAACACACCGTACGATGCTGCCAGATGGCCGCCTGCGGAAAATCCCGCTACTACTACTTTGTTCGGATCAATATGATATTCTGCCGCATGCTCCCGCAGATGTGCAACGGTCCAGGCAAGCTGGCGGAGTGCCGTCGGATAGTGAGCTGCCGGAGCAACACTGTAATGCAGAACAACAGCGTGGTAACCGGCTCCGACAAACTTCAGCGCAATCGGCTCTGCCTCACGCTCGGACACCCATTCATAACCGCCGCCCGGGCAGATCACGATGACCGGACGCACGCGTTCCGGAGCAATCTCACGCGAGTTGTCCAGAAAATACGTATATAATTTTGCAGTTTCTTCTGTATCTTTTACTTTGACATCTAATACCTGATAATTCATAAGTTCTTCCTTTCACCCAATTTTTCCGGGTACGGCCACAGCCGCCAGTTTTTACTCTGTTGTCATTATACCGTATCGGCGCAAAATATCAAGCGTATCGCACCAGACACTTTTTTCTTTTCAAATCCAATTGCTCATAGTATAATAAATTTATATTTGCATGTTTTTGAGCGGCAAAAATAACACACAAAGGAGTATATTGCAATTATGGATTCCAATCTTATTGTCCTTACCGATCAGGACGGAAATTCTGTCCGTTTTGAGCTTCTGGATATCGTAGAATACAAGGAGGATGAGTACGCCGTTCTCTATCCGGCCGACGGCGGCGATGACGAACCGGTACACATTCTGCGCATCATTTCCGAGAATCTCGATGTCAACGAAGCCGAGTTCGAAGGCCTCGATGACGATGAACTGATCGACACCATTTATCAGATCTTCCGCGAGCGCAACGATCTGGACGACTGATTCTGCCACGCAAAAAGAGCAGCATTTTTACCTTTCACACGTCGGTAAAATGCTGCTCTTTCTTTATTCTAATTTTTCCTCTTTCTTTGTTTCAATCCACAGTCGGTAATTTCACAGAGTCTGACATGCCAGCAGAATGCTGACTGTGGTTTGCCTCATGTCAGTGGGGGATACCGATTTCTCTCCGCCCGCCACTGCCGTTAACTTTCTATTTGCAATTCATCTCACCACCTATAGAGGTGGGAGAATCCTTGCTATTATTTGTTGAATTATTTTTCCAATATCGCAGCCAGTGGAGAGAATATCTCTTTCTGAGGGACATTACAATTTATACTGCAATAAAACTTCCCATTGTGCACAAATCCAAAATCTGTATACAACTTAACGCCCATATCCGATGCCGTAATCTGTATTGTTCCGCATCCATATTCTTTTGCATCTTCTATCACACGGGACAGCAATTCTTTTGCAATACCTCTTCTTCGATACGCCGGATCTGTAAACATACTGGACAGTAATCCAATTCTGCCGCTCGGGCATCCAAAGTATGGAGGTTTTTCTACAAATGACATTCCACTTGTTGCGATGATGCTCTCTCCGTCAACAGCAATCCAAGATACAAAAGTACCATCCGCCATATGACGTTCATAGTAATCTTTTAACGCAGGTGCTAAATCAATTTCTTCTTTTGCCCCCTCTTCGCGAAGCTGATGGATTCTCATCTGAATGAAAAAATCCAGTTCCTTTTGGGTAAGTCTTTTATATTCGATTGCCATTTTTATTTCCTTCTGCTTATTTTCTCACATCCAGCACCTGCACATACGGGTCGTCCTTTGTGCATGGTTTCCAGTCGTCTTTTCCCTCTGCGTTCGGGTTTCCGGTTTTCATGAAATTGGTCCAGTCGTCCATCATTTCTTTGCTGAGGGCATAGTCGCCTTCGGTTTTCGGGCGCCAGCTTCGGCCCAGGGTTCCGAACATGTACCAGAGTTCGGAGGAATGGAACGCTCCGGCGTCGTCACCTAACAGGGCACGGGTGAAGTAGTAAACGTAAGCCGGTTTTCTTCCGAGTTTTTCCAGCGCAATGCTCCAGTTGATGCATCCCTTATAGATGCCGCCGTGCTCGCCTTTTTCTTTCATCTCCGGGAACACGCCGATGTCGTCTGCGGTTGATCCGAGCATATATGGGATGTCCTTGATTTTTCCTTCGGTTACGGCATCGTTATAGCCGCAGGTCAGCAGATGATTGTCGATGTTCGGTACGAAGCTCAGCATTCTCGATGGATTTACGCGGCCAAACTCCTCCTGCAGCTCCACAATTTTCTCAGCCGGAATCGCACGCAGTTCTTCCAGCGATTTTGCTCCGCTAAGCTCTACAAATTCCTGGCCGATGGTTTCTGCCTCGGAAAGCGGCATATCGCGGTTCAGTCCGGTGTCGTAGCCGCCGGCGCTCTGGAAAATGGCTTTGCTGATCCAGTTTTCAGTCAGCGGAGAACTGACGAGTGTCTGTACGCTCATGCATCCCGCGGACTGGCCGAATACGGTGATATTTTCCGGGTCGCCGCCGAATGCTGCGATATTTTCTTTTACCCATTTCAGTGCTGCGATCTGGTCGAGAATCGCGTAGTTTCCGCTTCTTCCGACACCGCTCTCCTCGGACAGCCACGGATGTGCCAGAAATCCGAAAGCACCGAGACGGTAATTGATCGTAACGAGAATCACGCCGCGTTCGCAGTAAGCAGATCCATCAAATTCGGATTCGTGGCTGAAGCCGTGCATAAACGCGCCGCCGTGAATCCAGAAAGCAACCGGCAGTTTTTCATCCACTGTATTTGCCGGTGTCCAGATATTTAAGTACAGACAGTCCTCACTCTGCTTCATGCCGAATTCCGGGTCGAGATAAAACTCTTTTCCATAGAAGGAGTCCGGCTCATGCTCGGTCTGCGGGCAGACGCATCCGAAATGATCCGCCTTATAAACGCCCTCCCAGCACGCCGGCTCTTCCGGCGGGCAGAATCGTTTTTCGCCTACCGGCGGCTTTGCGTACGGAACGCCGCGGAATACCGTGTAGCCGTCTTTTTGCACACCATGAATCTGTCCATATTTTGTTTTTGTCTCTGTAATTGCCATAAGTAAAAATCCCCTTTCCATTTCTTATAACTGTGATAAAAACCCTCATACAGATTTAGTATAGCAAATCTTTTTCTTCGCTTCTATATGCACAATTCCAAATAATGGCACCCAGTTTTGTAACTATTGATTATTGGTTATGCAGACATTTAAAAATCCTCTTGATTTATTAGCACACAGAAATAATAATATTTTGTATATAAGATTGACTTATTATCACTGACAAAAACCTTTCATGACTGATCTGGTTTACTTTGACCGGTTTTGGTGCTACACTTTTCTTTGCTTCAAAACGACATATTTCATAGTGAGGAGGGGTATTTAGTATGAAAGCCATTTTAACAGATCTTCTGGCAATCATCGGCGTTGTGCTGAATGGTCTGCCGCAGGGTCTTCTTGCTCTGACGTTTGGATTTGCATCGGTTCCGACGGCGCTGGCATTCTTTGTTGGTGCGGTGGGCAATACGATTACGCAGAGTGTCGCACCAATTTCCTTCCAGGCGGAGACGATCACTTACGCCGGAACGGCTGGAAAAGACCGTTCGGAACGCTGTACGATGATTTTTATCGGCGGTGTGATTATGGCTCTGATCGGAGTGTTTGGACTGCTGACAAAAATCGTAAACTTTGTAGGTGAGGATGTTGCCTATGGAATGATGGCCGGTGTCGGTATCATTCTGGTAAAGGCCGCGATCGATATGATCAAGAGTGATGCCATTTCCGGCGGTGTTTCCCTGGCCGCAGCACTGATCACCTATTACTTTACCAAAGCCAGTGCCAATACCCTGGTTTATACCATCGTCATTTCCGTTGTAGCATCCTGCATTGCCAATGCATTTTTCAACAAAGAGAAATCCAGCATTGTCGTAGAGGATGATAAATTTGTCCGCCAGAAATTTACAATCAATGCCAACGTAATTCTCGGCGCACTCGGTATGGTCTGCCTGAACATTGGTTCCAACATTTCCTTCGGCGGAATTACCGCAGGAATGGCAACCGGCGGAAATTACAACGTCGATAACCTGACCGTGATTTCTTCCCTGGCCGATATGTTTTCTTCCTTTTTCGGAGGAGCCCCGGTTGAGGCAATCATTTCCGCAACTGCCAATGCACCGCACGCTGTATGGGCTGGTGTCATCATGATGGTTGTGATCGGTGTAATTCTGCTTCTGAAACTGCTTCCGAAAATCGGAAAATTTGTTCCGTCTTCTTCGATCGCAGGTTTCCTGTTTGTACTCGGTATCTTCAAAACCGTTGTACTGGATGCGCCGTCTGCCTTCGCTGTCAATGCAGCCGTCGGCGGAACCACAATGGTTGTCACTGCAGTAACAAACCCGTTCCTCGGAATGCTGGCCGGTGTTGCTGCAAAACTGCTTGGATTATAAATTCAGTAACATAAGAGGAAAATCGTATGAAAGAATACAGCATGGAGCTCTGCGGAGTGAAAAGAACACTTCCATTTATCCCGATCAGTGAGGAGATGGCGTTTGCAAGCTTTGTTGTCCTTGGTGACACCGAGCTGGTAAGTGCATGTGCGCCGGAGCTGGCCGCAAAAATCGGAGAAGTCGATGCCATTGTCACCGCAGAAGCGAAAGGTATTGCCCTAGCGTATGAAGTAAGCAAAGAGCTGGGCCATAAAGAATTTATCGTTGCACGAAAAAGCACAAAATCCTACATGAAAGATGTGGTTTCCGCATCCGTTCATTCGATTACAACAGCGGGTGAGCAGCATCTTTATCTGGATGGAAAAGACGCAGATAAAATCCGCGGCAAACGTGTCTGCCTGCTGGATGATGTCATTTCCACCGGCGAGTCCCTGCACGCACTGGAATGCCTGATGGCGAATGCCAGTGCAGAGGTTGTAAAAAAAGCAGCGATCCTTGCTGAGGGCGATGCTGCTGATCGAAAAGATATTGTATTTCTGCAGAAGCTTCCGTTATTCAAAAAGACGGGCGACGGAGAGTACGAAGTCATCGAATAATTGCCAATCCTTCTAATGCATATAGAGAATAGAAAAACGGTGCAGTTCTGAATTTCTGCCATGAATTCAGAACTGCACCGTTTCTTTTTAAAAGAGACGCAGAAGCATCATATACGAAATGGTTCCAAGAAGGATGGAGACGAGGGTCTGGTGTTTCCATTTGTAGGTGATAAAAACGACCGCTGCTGCGAGCAGTTTCGGTACTGCGGCAGAGATACCGCCGGTGGGAATATCTTTCATACAGTAAATGATCAGTACCGCCATGATGGCAGACGGCAGTGCCTGGCCGAGTCGTTCGAGTGATGCGGGCATTTTACGGCTGCCGGAAAATGCAAAAAACGGGAGTGCACGGAGTCCGAAGGTGATCAGAGCGGAGACAGCGCCAGCGTGTACTTCTCTGCTTTTTCCCATTGGTCAATGAAGATAATGAGAAACAGGGCTGTCATACAGAAATCAAGGCCCGTCAGGTCAAATGGAACGATCTGGCCTAAAATGCCGCCAAGAACCGAACCAACTATCCAATAGTAGCGGCTGAACAGAGCGACGAGGAACATGGTGTCCTCTTTTTCTTTTTTCGGAAGATCTAAGGTACAGTTTACGGCGTATGTCTCATCGGTCATCGTGTGAATCATGTACAGCTTGCGGCGCCCCATCTGTTTGAATTCCTTCAGGAAGGTAATGCTGTAAAAACTCTGGCGGCTGTTCATCAGAAGTGCAGTGAGCGCAATGGTGATGAGGGAAGCGCCGCTAGAAAGAAACGTAATCAGAACGAACTGGAACGCGCCCGTATAGACCGTCAGACTTACCAGCAGTGAATCATACCAGGGAAAGCCGGCGGATGCCATCATCATGCCGTAGGCCATGCTGACGAAAACGTAGCTGCAGAAAATCGGGATGGATTTTACGAAAGCAGTTTTAAGGTAGTGGAAGTAAAATCGTTTCATAGATAAAATATACCTCACGTAAAAATAATTTTAAAAATAAATTTATCATACTATCTATATCATAGTGAGTCAATAGGAATACCATTTTACGCCAAAAGAAACGGATGACCTTCATCACCCGTTTCTCTCATTCTGCTCCAATCAACACATTCTTCCCCGCAAATGCAAACCCATAATGCCGGATCCTTTCCTGCGGCACGCCGAGGGCCACCAGTTCTGCGTCGTATTTTTTATCCACGATCTGTTTTAAAGCCTCCTGCACCGCATCTTCCAGTGTCTCCTTTTTTACCCGGCTGCAGACTTTAAATTCAATAATAATCGCCGGATCTTTTTCTCTATTCTTCGGAATCATCATCACATCATACCGTCCAAATCCACTTTCCCGATTCGACCGGATCTGATAACACTCTGCGCGTTCTGCCATCAGTCCCAGGACGAAGCCATGATAGAATCGTTCCGGCTCCAGACTTTCATTTGTTTCCCCGCCGACATCAAAATGGCTGAAGGTCGCAAGTGACACTTTATTCATATAATAATTCATCGCTTCCAGATCGCCCTGCATCAGTGCTTTCACAAAGCTGCTGTACCCAGCTTCCGATGCTTCAAACCATCCGCGGAACATATCATCAAACATGCTCACCGTTTCCAGATTGGTGATACGGAGCTGATACCACGGCTTCAAAGTAATTCCACGATACTCCACCTCTTCCGCTTTCAGATAACCGCTCGCGAGCAGCAGACTCCAGATTGCATTTTCATTGTAATCCAGCTGTTCAAACACCATCTGCTCATCAAAGTTCACCGTGACTGCCTGTCCGTTCAGTAGATCTTCCATATACTCTTTGATTTCCGGCGAGGCGGTGCGGATCAGCTTTCCTGCCAGACCGTTCGAACTCGTATCTGCCCAGTACGGGCGCAGTTTCTTTTCTTTTAAATAATTGGTAATCGACCATGGATTGTAGATATCGCGGTGTCCGCCAAAGATAAATCCATCATACCACTGCTTCACAACGTCCTTTTTGTCTCCCATTCCGAACTCGTCCAGAGATGCAAAAACTTCCTTTTCGGTAAATCCAAAACAGTCCGCATACAGATCCGATGTCGTCGTCACCACACGCAGATTATTTAAGTCAGAAAAAATACTTTCTTTCGAAACCCTCGTGATTCCGGTCATCATCGCACGTTCCAGATAAGGATTCGTTTTAAACGTCGCATTAAACAGACTCCGCACAAACGTTGTAAATTCCGCCCAGTAGCCATGGACATACGCTTCCTGCATCGGCGTGTCGTACTCATCCAGCAGAATAATCACTCTTCTGCCGTAATACCGCGCCAGATACATACTCATATTATTGAGTGCCGCTGCGGCCTCCGCATCACCCATATGCAGATTGACCTCGTTGTATGCTTTCTTCTCATTTCCGCTCAGCAGATCCCCATCCAGAAGATAACGGTTTTCTTCATACACTCTCGCAATCTGCTGTTTGATCTGGATTTTTGCTTCCGAAAGCTGATCTGCTTTCACGGCTGCAAAACTCAAAAAGATCACCGGATACTTTCCCTGCAGTTCCCGATATTTTTCTTCTTTCCAAACGCCAAGTCCTTCAAACAGATCGCCCCGGGCGGCATATTTATTAGAGAAAAAGCAGTCCAGCATGCTCATATTCAGTGTCTTGCCAAAGCGGCGGGGGCGGGTGATCAAGGTGATTTCATCCCCGTTTTCCCACCAGTCCTTGATGAAGTGAGATTTATCCACAAAGAAATAATGGTTTTCCCTTAAGGATGCAAAATTCTGTTTTCCTATACTGATTACTTTTTCCATCCATCACACCTGCTTTCGGAATTTGTCCTTTTCTCGATTATACACTATCCTTTCCTGAATTCCAATCTTAAAACATCCTATTCGCCGCAAACGTAAAAAACAATAACGCCAGAAACAGCACTTCCAGCACCGCTCCCAGAATGGTAATGATCTTTCCCGTCTTCTCTTTCCAGATTTTTTTCATCCCCAGATACAATAGAATTCCGATCACCGCGCCAAGCGTATTATCGATCACATCCGTAATATCACTCGCGCCGATCGCAAAAATATACTGTGTCACCTCAAAAAACAGGCTTAGTCCCGATGCAAGGAGAATGCGGTTCTGAATTTCGCTGTCCGGGTAGATGGCTGAGATGCAGAGGCCGAACGGCAGAAAGACCAGCATATTTTCGATAATTTCACTAATCTGCACTTTCCCGTTCACCACAACCGACGCCGCATACGGAACCAGATTAATCCCCCGCAGGTGCGGAATTTCTTCCGGGCGCAGAGCGAATTTGAATAAAATGCACCAGACAAGCAGCGCCAGGTAAATGCCGAATACCACAAGTAATGCTTTTGATTTTTTCTCGTTTTTCCAGGTCATGTTCTTTCCTCTCTCATCTTCACTTGATAAGAGGATTCTACCAAAACATTCTTAGGATTCCGCTTCTTCTTTTCCAAAGAAATCCCAATAAATTTCCTAAGATTTTCTGATGCTCAGATTCTTTTACATTTCTTCGTCATGCCAATTTATTATATCTTTCATATCAATTATATCTTTTACATATCACAAAAAAACTGTGTATAATACCCCGTGTGCAGAGAAATGAATCAAAATGAAAATCCCATGTTCCCCTGGGACAGCAGTATTCTCCCCACTGCTGTCCCTCCTTTCAGGGAAACTGTTACTGACAGTTTTCTTTGGTGTAGACGAAAAGAGGAGGCTGTGCAGCGACCACAGCCTCCTCTTTTCTATCTTTTTCGTTTTTCTTTTTGTTTATTTCTTAATCTCATATCCGCAATACTGCATGACCAGCTCACAGAACATTGCGTTTGCCCAGGAGAACCACTCTCTGGTGTAAACGGTCGGATCATCTACGAAAACACCCTCGTGCATCAGTCCTGTACCGCCGTCGGTTGCCATCAGTTCGTGGATCATCTGATGTTTCTCCTCTTTTGTCGGTGCGGTCAGTCCCTCGATGGCTTTGGAGATGTGCCATACGTAGCGGACCGGTGTGTGCGGACTTCCGATTCCGGAAAGCTTTGTTCCGGAATAGTAGAACGGGTTTGCCTCGCTTAAGATCAGCTTTCTTGTGTTGTCAGCCACTTCCTGGCTTTCCGGCTCGTAGCCGAGATAGCTCATAGCCAGAAGACTCGGTACATTGGCATCGTCCATCAGATTATACTGGCCAAAGCCGTCTACCTCGTAAGCATAAACATCGCCAAGTCCCCAGATATGGGTGGTACCGTAAGTCTCAATGGCCTGTTTTACGGTCTTTGCCATCTCTTCTGCTTTCTTCGCAATCTCCTCTTTTCCGCCGACGAAATCTGCGATCTCCTTCAGATAATTCAGAACGACAACCGCAAACATGTTGGACGGAATCAGATAACCGTAACGGCAGGAATCATCGCTTGGACGGAAGCCGGACCAGATCAGGCCGATGCCGGATTTTACCTGCGCACCTTTTCCGTCGCGGGAAAGCGTATCGGTGTAGGAGCAGTTTTTACGGATGAAGCTGTACGGGGATTTCTCCTCGTGATTCATTTCGGTCTCAAATACAGTCAGGATTTTGTCAACACCCTCCCAGAAAACCTCGTCAAACTGATCCGTTCTTCCTGTATTCTTCCAGAACAGATAGGAGAACTGCAGTGGATAGCAGAGAGAATCGATCTCATACTTTCTCTCCCAGATCCACGGTCCCATATCGGTCTCGTCCTTCTCCCAGCAGTTGCCGTTCGGTCCTTCGTTAAATGCGTTTGCGTATGGATCGATGTTGATGCACATAAACTGGCGGCGGATCAGGCCCGCGATCAGGTCAGCCAACTCCGGGTCGTTCTGCGCCGGAACAAGGTACGGGCGCAGCTGTGCTACCGAGTCACGCAGCCACATGGCCGGGATATCTCCGGTGATGACGTAGGTGCTGCCGTCCTCCATTTTCTTTACGGTTGTGTCGAGGGTATTGGAGTAGCATCGCTCAAACATATCAACGATTTCCGGCTCGTCTTTCAGTTTTTCTCTCAGGCTTAAAATCAGCTCCTGAACGGACTTTGGTAATGTCTCTTTCATTCTTTTTTCATCCTTTCGCTCAATTTTTTCATTTCCCGTTATCCTGCAACAGGGCATCTCCGTAATCGAAAATGCCCTGTTGTAGTTCTTATAAAGTTAATGTATCAAACTTATTTCTGTGCGTCAATCTGTTTCTGAGCTTCCTCGCGGATGGTCTCCCAGCCTGCTGTCTCAAGCTCAGCATCGATGGTTTTTACAAGCTCTCTTGGATCCTGTGCGCCGGTGAATAACTCAGAATAGTATTTTTCATATACGGCACGGCAGTTTGCAAGCTCTGTTTCGATGTTGGAGGTATCCAGGTTGAATCCAAGCATCTCAGACGGAGTTGCTTTCTCGTTCAGCTCTTCTACTTCATCCCACTGGTTGAAGTCAACATCGTCTGTCTGAGTTACGTTGAAGAAAGTACCCTGGGTATATCCGGCCATACCCCAGTCAGTGGTCAGGCGGTGTACCTTATTGTCATCGGTGTACTCGAAGTCTTTTCCTTCTGCTCCATAGTAGAACCAGTCACGTACTTTGGAATCCGTATTTACCAGGTTCAGAAGCTGAAGTGCTTTGTCCGGGTGCTTGCATCCGGAGTAAATACCATTGATGGAACCACGTACAGTTGTGTTGGAAACGACTGTGTTGCCATACTGTACTGCTGAACAATTGGCGATACCATTGTTCGGACCCCATGTTGTTTTTGCAGCGCCGCTCCATCCCTGTGCAACAAAGAACATTGCGTATTTGCTGGAATCATCTGCTGTCGGAGCGTCTCCGTTGATGATGCCCTCCTGATACATTTTACGAACGATATCCAGGTTGGAAAGGATTTCTTCGTCATCCAGCGGATTGACAACGGTCTTGCTGTCATCGCCGTATTTAACGCCGATTGCCGGAAGTCCGGAGCTTAAATCATCGTAGTTCAGGTTCAGCAGGAAGTTTGCACCATTTTTGGACATGAAGTACGGAGATCCGCCTTCGCCCTCTTTTACTGTCTTCAGAGCATCGTACAGAGTATTGAAATCTGTTACAGAATTTACATCAATGTTATATTTGTCTGCAATATCCTGATCCCATACAAAGTACTCGGAAAGGGAGCTGTCTTTGTAGGTCGGTACGCCGTAGATTTTTCCATTTACTTCTACTGCTTTCCAGTAATCTTCCGGAATCATGTCATACAGCTCGGAAGCGTTGTCTTTGAGCAGATCTGTAATGTCCATCAGTGCGCCGGTGTTCACCTCAGAAGAGTAACGGTTCTGGTCGGTGAACAGGATATCGAAATACTCGCCGGAGTTTGTGATAACGCTTCTTCTGTTATCCCAGTCACCCCACGGAACGATTTCCATGTCTACATTAACGCCGATTTTCTCCTCCAGATATGGGTTGATCTGTGCAAGCCACTCATCATAATCCTTCGGCATTCCGTTACCAACCTGAATCCATTTCAGTGTAACAACTTCATCTTTTGCATCACTCTTTGAAGAGCTGCTGCTTCCGTTGCTGCTTCCGCAGCCTGCCAGCATGCCACCGGCCATAACAGCAGAAAGTGCAAGAGCTAAAAACTGTTTCTTTTTCATTGTAGCATCCTCCTGATATAAAATATAGAATGTTGAAATTATCCTTAACCGAAGCCTTTTGCTTCAGTATGAGATCCATAAAGGTAAATGGTCGATCAGCCTTTTACCGCACCGACCGTCAGACCGGAAATGAAGTATTTCTGGAAGAACGGATAGCAGCATGCGATCGGGATGATGATGATGATTGCCATCGCCATACGGGCGCCCTCTTTTGGCATCGAGTTCATGTACTGTGCCGTGGTAACGCCAAGAGACGGGTTGTTTGCCATCACCTCAATATTTCTCTGTACGTGATCCAGCAGAGCCTGCAGGGAATACAGCTTGGTATCGCTGATGTACAGGGAAGACTGGAACCAGTCGTTCCAGTAACCGAAGGTGAGGAACAGGGCGATCGTTGCCATCAGCGGTTTCGACAGCGGCAGGGCGATCTTTCCGAAAATCTGGAACTGGGTTGCTCCGTCGATCTGTGCCGACTCAATGATGGATTCCGGAATGTTGGTCTTGAAGAACGTTTTACAGATAACAACGTTGAACGAAGAAACACAAAGCGGAAGGATCAGCGCCCAGATACTGTTTTTCAGGTTGAGGAACTGTGTGTTAACTACATAAGAAGAAATCATACCACCATTGAAGATCATTGGAATAAAAACGACCATGGTGAAGAATCCGTTCAGTTTGTAGGTGCTTCTGGAAAGAACGTAACCCATCAGCATCGTAAGGGCAACTCCGATTACCGTACCGATAACCGTTACCGCAACGGAAACGCCAAGTGCTGTCAGGATCATCTGTCCTTCCCGAAGAAGAAATTTGTAGGAATCCAGCGAGTATGCACTCGGAATAAACTGGTAGCCGTTCATCTTGATCGAATGCTCGGAAGAAATCGAGATCATAAAGATGAATACCACCGGGATAATACAGGCCAGGGCGAGGATCACAAAAATAACATTGAAAATTGCATTTGTAGATCCCTGGATCTGATTTAAATGTGAAGAGGAAGCCAGATCAAGATCTTTTTTCTTTTTTGCCATTTTCGTACCTCCTTAAATAATCGCGCTGTCTTCATCAATCTTCTTCACAATGGCATTGGCAAGAAGGATGGTGATGCAGCATGCAACAGACTGGAAGAATGTTGCCGCAGAAGTCATTCCGATCGGAGTGGAAGACTGCAGTGCGTTGTATACATATGTGTCGATAGTTGCTGTCGTTTTGAAGATCGAACCGCTTGCTCCCTGAGAAAGCTGGAAGAACAGTCCGAAGTCGGAGTAGAAGACCTTTCCGACATTCAGGATGAACATCATGATGATGACACTCTTTAAGCAAGGCAGGGTAATGTGCCATACCTGCTGTCTCTTGTTGGCGCCGTCCATAACGGCTGCCTCGTACAGTGTGGTATCAATACCGGAAATGCTGGACAGGTAGATAACCATGTTGTATCCGGTAGATTTCCACAGATACATGAAGATCAGGATAAATGGCCATACACCGGCACTCATGTACCACTGAATCGGTTCCTTGCCTGCATTTCTCATTATACTGTTGATCAGACCGTTGTCCTGGTTCAGGAATGCATCCAGGAAGTAGGAAGCTACAACCCATGACATGAAATATGGGAAGAACATCATCGTCTGATATACCTTCGACGCTCTTTTGTTGTGCAGCAGGCTGATCATGATAGCCAGTCCTACGGAAAATACCATACCAAGAACGATAAATGCAAGGTTATACAGGATTGTGTTTCTCAGGATGACGAACAGGTCGTTGGATCTGATCAGGAACGAAAAGTTTTTGAAGCCGGCCCAGTCACTGTGGAGCAGGTTATAAATGAAACTCTTTCCGCCGGTGATTTTGTAATTCTTGAACGCAATGATCAGACCGAACATAGGCAGGAAGCAGAACAGAATATACCAGATGGTGGTCGGCAGCGCCATGACGGTCAGCTCCGTGTCATTCTTGGTCCAGCGTCCTTTTTTCTTTTTGCTTGGTTTACTCAAGATTTTTTCCTCCTTCTCCCGATTGCTCGGGCTTATCACTTGATCCGTTTATCTTACAAACGGAATCCCGGTAAATAATCTTTCCGGGAATGCGGTATACCTCGCCGCTCTTTTTCTGCGGTTCATTCATATGTTTGATCATACGTTTTGCCGCAAGACGTGCAATCGCGTCGGTGTCAACCGCAACCGTGGTGAGCGACGGACTGCACAGTTGTGCATAAATGGAATCATCAAAACCGGTCACGGAAACATCCTCCGGTACGCAGATTCCACGCTCTTTTAATGCCTGCACTAATTTGAATGCGGTGGCATCGCAGTTACAGACAAATGCGGTGGGCAGCTTCTCCGGTAGCAAAAGCGGAATGGCAATGCCTTCATCGCTTCGGTCCGGGATTCTCCACTCATTTTTCGGGGAAATTCCCTCCTCCAGCATTCTCCGCAGATATCCGAGATATCGGTCGGAAATACTGGTTGTACTTCCTACGGTTCCGACAAATCCGATGTCTGTGTGGCCCTGCTGGATCAGGTAATTGGTCAGCTCATAGGAGCTGTAAATATTCTCGGTGATGACGGAATCGGATTTGTGGGTTCGATCGTAGATGTCCACATACACTTTCGGGAGATCAATCTGTGCAATCTGCTCCCGGACACCCTTATCGAGAATACCAAGAAAGATCAGGCCGTCGAACAGCCCTCTGGTCTGTATCGTGTTCATGTCCGACGGGAGTGTTGCTGTTGTCGGAGAAATCATGATACTCGAACAGGATGCTCTCTGCAGCTCGTAGATGATCCGCTCGTACATTGCCATATAAAATTTTCCTTCGTCTCCGGAGCTGAACCGCGGACTCATGATGATACCGACTTTTTTGCTCTTCCGTTTTCCGTAGTCCGGAAGGACATAACCGGATTCTCTCGCAAGCGCAAAAATCTTTTCTTTCAGTTCTTCTCCCACGCCGTCTTTTCCGTTCAGCGCCTTGGAAACTGTTACTTTACTGATGCCCAGCTTATCTGCCAGGTCCTGCATGGATACTGATTTTCTCTCTGCCATGTTACCAACAGCCCCTCTATTTGTTTCTTAACTTGTGTTTAGATGTTAACATCTTTTAGAAAGATTGTCAATAGCCTTTTCGTTATTTTGTATATTAAAATTCTTATTTTCCAGTCCTAATTTGTATAGATCGAGGAGTATTCTTCTGTTTCTTTTGATTTTTTAGACAGAAAATCTGTGTTCTTGTGTTAAGTCACATAACATCTTAATATTAACGCAGTACTTTTTCGCCTGTTTTCATTTTTAACGAAAAAGCAGCGGAAAGTCTGACTTTTTCGTCTTGTTGTCGCCCTTTCGCTGCCTTTCACTTTTCTATTATCTTCCGTACTGCTGCCGGATCGCCATAGCCGCATTGATTGCCACCGCCAGAAAAAAGACGGCTACAGATATCCCTGTTCCCATTGTTACTGCTTTGAACACCCATAAAATTGTTCCGCCAATCCCGGAACCCAGATTAACAATATAGGCATTTTTATAACAGGCCGCCAGTCCGATACAGGCAATCGCACTGCAGACAAAAAAGAATGTATCAAAGAAAACATTGATATCCAGTGTTCCATTTACTTTTGAGAGGACAGCCGCTATAATTCCAAACAGTATCATCGCTCCAAGAACCGTAAAGCTCAGCTCCCTGCGGTTCATCTTCCGCATAATGGTTTCCGTCTGTTTCTTCTTCCCTCTCCATTTCCAAAAGCTGTAAAGAGCCATCGGAGCCTGCATAAAAATCATAAATACAAAAGTTGCATATATCTTCGTCTGCCATGCCAGAATGCCATTGCAGATCGCATAGACAAAGCCAATCAGGAATCCCGGTGCAAAATTCATGGACACCATAAAATTAAACGTAATGCCGATCAGGGCTGTTACCAGGGCAAACAGCGTGTCCCCGCCAATCACCCCGGCCGCAGCGACTGCTGCAATCTGCAGCAGCAGAACAATATATTTTTTCTTTTCCATATTTTTAGTTATCCGCAAATAAAAGTAACCACACCCTTGTCATTATCCGACAGACTTTCCATATCTTTCTCTGCGGTTTCCTGCTCCACAATCTCCACTCCATAACGGAACTCACTGAATCCGGACAGGTCCATCTTGAAGTTTGTTTCCCATGTGTTATTCATAATCCAGCTGTAAACCGGCCGTTTATTATTCTCCTCTTTGTTATCGCACAGAAGGATTGGGTGGGATTCCATCTCCCCCATGTAAAGTAACGGTGTGTCAAAAGTATTAACCAGAATGGTCTGATCTTTTGTCCGGTAAACGAGCCCTTCATCCGCAATATAGTATTCCATATTGGTGCCAGGAAGCTGATCAATACCAGGGCGCATGGTAACACCTCCATTCTGGATCATCACTTCCGCATCCGGAAGATTTAACGATAACGGAAGGTACAGGCTTTCGATATCCTCGCTTAATGTTTTGGCTACCCGGTAAGAAAACTCAATTTTCGGAAGATGACGGTACATTTTGATCACAACACTGCTGTGATACGTTCCCTCCAGGGTAAAGATCAGTTCTACTTTGGTAAACACCGGTCCGTGATCCAGAATTTTCACATCCGTAAGGTCACCCTGATACTGCTCTGCGTGAAGTCCGCGGATATTTCTTCCGATCAGACTGCGTTCCGCATAAACCCCCTTCCGTATTTCGGTGCGTTCATAAACCGGCGTGAAGAACGTTTCCAGACCGGATTTGCACATTTCAACCTCTGCTTTTTTATTGTAAAAGGAGGTAATACCCTCTCCGACTTTCCATTTGATCTGAAAGAAATCGTTTTCCAGACCGTAAGGCAGTTTGTAACTTTCCGGATCGTACGTGTTCACAATATCGCGCACCCGCTCTGCGCCTACCCAGGCAGTTCTGGTGAACAGGGTCTGGGACAGAGCCGGCTGCTCTTCGTACGTGAACGTTTTCTCTTCCATTGGCTCAAATTCTGCCAGAAAACTTATCAGGACTCCGCGCGGATGAGCAGACAGCTGCACCTCCATCTCCTGTTTTGTTTTGTCATCGGTTACTTTAACTGCAGAAAGACTTAAGGTTTCTACGTAAAATTCTACCGGAAATACTCTCTTTTGATGGCTTGTGGAAACAGCTTTCACTTTGCCGGACAGATTGTAATACCGCAGGATATCACCCAGTTTATGGCACTGCTCATTTTTACGCATCGCTGCTGCCTCATGTGCTTTGGATGCATAACTGTTTTTCCGCATATCCAGATTTGTCACCATGGTATCGTACGGATTCGTTACCGTAGCAGAATGACCCCAGGTGTGCTCTGCATATAAAAGAGAATTATCGCCATATGCCTGAATCAGTTCTTCGTTATGTACCCCTGTTTTTTCTTCCAGTCGGTCGCAGATATGGTTCAGTCGTACGGCCTCTTTGTAATGTTTCACCGCATATGGTGTACTTCCAACGCCATTGCCCCACCAGTCATTGATGGCACCTCGATACACCGGTGCATCCTGCACTTTATCCCGGATCTTGTCATACAATTCCTGAAGCGTCACCATATGCATGGTGACTTCTTCGCCATATTTTTCATTAAACAGCGCAACCGTATCTGCAATGGCCGGGTTGATCGGCGCATTATCCGAAAAAACGCCGGAAACACTGGTGATATAGAAATCGTACGGATAACCGTTTTCTTCATATTCCTTTATGCTCGCAGCCAGATTCGTGTGCAGATTTTCCAGAAGTCCTGTCACATCACCATTCTTTTTGCCGAAGTAGTTTTCCGTCATAAAATTAACATTTTTGTTCAGAACAATGCCGAGGGCATTTCCCAGGTTATAATGCTCACCATTCCATACCAGCAGACGCTGTCCGTTCTCATTTTCCCAGAAATACGGTTTCTGGTTCTGATACAGCGGATACATGCCGTGATGGGTATGGATATTGGTATACAAAAATTCTACTCCGTTTTCGATCAGGGCATCGCGCTGTCCCATGGAGATACCATTAATATCTGCAATCATGGCTGTTTTGATCTGGATTCCTTTTTCGCCGCAGATTTCCTGCATCGTATGGATTTTTTCTTTCAGATATTTGCAGTCGGCAAGATCATTAAAGTTCAGATAATTGGCAGACAGACCGATGTTCCCTTTTTTTACAAGATCGAAAAACTTTTCTTTTTCTTCCTCCGTTGCCATTTTGAAAAACTGCTCCACGCAGTACCATGTCTCACAGTTCCATTTCAGATCTTTCTGGGTTGTGTTGTTTTTGATTCCATTTTCAATCAGTTCGACCGCCCTGCGGATGTTGTTTGCCTGATTGTAGATAACCTGCTCCTGCAGATCGGTGTAACCCACGTCAGTGTGGGAATGATGTACGATGTAGACTTCTCTGATTTTGTGTGTCATTTGCTATTTTCTCCTTTTTATGCTAGAATGCTAACAATTGTTCTTGCAGTAATGCCATATCATTCATTTATCAATGATTTATTTTTAAAATTATTATATTCACAGAAGAATGTATAGGTGGAAACGACTTATGAATGAAAACGAATTACTTATTAAAAATCGCCTCCGGGAGGCAACTGTCATTCTCGAACGTGCTAATCTGATTATTTGCGATGAATCCTGGAAATGCGATTCCTCTCGTCCTCCTTTTTCCAGCTTTCAGCTGGTAATACAGGGGGAAGGCACAGTTCAGGTCGACCAGACAGTATTGCATCCTCACGCAGGTCAGTTATATCTGCTCCCAGCCTGTACGCATCAATCTTTTTTTACAGATGTTCAAAATCCCTATCGCACCTATTTTTGCCATTTTCAGATTACCTGTCAGCAAACGGACCTCTTTCAGCTGGTTCAGTTTCCTCTTTGTGTTGATGCTAAAGACCCGCAAAAAGCACAGCGAATTTTTCAGGACATTATTCAATCCTGTAAGCAGACGGATATTTCTTCCGCTTTGAAGGCCAAACAGGCTGTCTTTCATCTGCTCTGCTATTATTTTGAATGCTGCCCGCCTGGAAGTGTCTCTTTCATTCCACAATCCTTTGATTCTCCACTTTCCAGTGCAATTGCCTATGTTGAAACACATCTGCATGAGCAGATTACCGTACAACAGATGGCAGAAGTGGCCGGCTACCATTCCAGTTACTTTACAAAACTATTTCAGACCCACATGGGAATTTCTCCTGGACAGTTTATTCTGCAGAAAAAAGTGGAAACTGCAACGCTGCTTTTAACTTCTACAGATCTGCCCATTTCCAAGATTGCAGATACACTCGGTTTTGATAACCAGTTTTATTTTTCAAATTTTTTCAAAAAGCAAACCGGCATGGCGCCATCTTCCTACCGCCGTTTATATCTGTGCTCTTGTTTGGATTCTTAAAATATTCTTCTGTTCTCCTGTGCAAAAAGAGTTTAGCACAGGAGAATCTCCAATAACATACATTATTCTTCCTGAAATATATAAAATTCTACGTTCTTTTTTCCATGCAGCTACCATAAGTTTTTATCACTTTTCCCTTATCGCACTGATGCTACCAGCATTTTAATCGTCTCGCCTTTTTTCGGTACAATCCGATACGTTCCGACCGCTGCCGGAACAATGGCGGTTTCTGCGTAATGTACCGTAAACGGTGCAAAGCTTCCATCCACGCTCTCAATCGTAGCACTGCGTCCATCCACCAGGTTCATGACGTGAACGGTGTCATCCATGGAAACGGTGTACACTTCCGAAAGTGTGTAGCGCATCGTATCGATAAATTCGCGGCTGTGCAGTCCGGTGCGCTCCACTTCACAGTTTTCTGTTTTTTCCAGTGTTTTCTGCTGGCCGACGATATTGTCGTACACCCATTTGGTATCGCGGTTCCACTGGATATTTTTCATACCGTGGTCGAGGTGGATCGGACGCGGCAGTCCATCCATGCCAAGGCGGCCCCAGTCCCAGAGTTTGAAGGTAAAGATATACGGTGTCGCACTGATCTCCAGCACCATCGTGTTTTTTCCTGAGCAGTGCACCGTTCCTGCCGGGATCAGCACATGATCGTGTTTTTTGGCCGGGATTTTGTTGACATATTTTTCCGCAGGGAAAAGTTCTTCTCCTTTTTCTGCTGCACGGAGTTCCCGCTCCATCTCTTTTTTATCCACGCCTTCTTTGAGGCCGAGGTATACATACGTTTCCTCGTCTTCATCGGCATCCAGAAGATAGTAGCTCTCATCCTGCGTATATGGCATGCCGAATTTTTCATAGATATATTCGGTCAGCGGATGTACCTGCAGGGAAAGGTTCTGGCCGCCCATCGTATCCAGCAGGTCAAAACGGATCGGGAATTCTGCGCCGAACCGGCCGTGGACTCTTTCACCCAGCAGTTCATGCGGCGCATAGAAGACAAGATCCTGTGCCGGTACTTTTAAGACTTTTCCGCCGATTTCCAGATTCAGGCTGTTTTCCTCCGGAACTCCGTCAAAGCTCCACGCGAAATTTTCCTTCAATGCATCCAGACCAAAGTTTTCCTTCATCCACTGACCGCCCCATACGCCAGGGTCGAAATACGGCTCCATACGAAATGGCTGTCTGGCAAGCTGCTGCAGTGCGCCTCGGAAGGCATTTCCCGTTGTAAGAACCGGTGCATTTTCTTTCTCCGTATCCAGAAGATACGTGAATTTTTCATACCGCTCTTTTTTATAGCGATCCGCCAGACGCCATTCAATGAAAAATCCCCGTTTATATTTCGTCAGGATCGGATCATTATAATTGGTACTGTGCCAGTTTGGCATGCCGCTCCGGTAGCGGAGCTGAACTTCCCAGCGGGTCAGATCACAGTAAACAAGAACATCTGCTTCGGCCAGAAGCTCTGTCGCTGTACCAACGATCACGATCAGACCACCGTTTGTATCTTTTTCTTCCGCACATTCTGTCTCAATTGCTTTTTTCATGGTTTCCAGCTTTTCGCTCTCAAACCAATATTCCGGAGCTTCCAACATAAACGCACCTGTCATATCCATGTAACTGGAAAACAAAGTGGCCGCCGTAAAAAGAACAATACTTACAGTGAGAGAAAATACAGTAGCACGATATTTCTTGCGGTCCCGCTTATAGTTTTTATCAGCCATCATCCCTTCCACTCCGAAAAGCCTGCGGATGATCTTCGGGCTCTTAACCTCCTTTGCTCGGATTCGAACGTCTTTGTTGGCGCGAATTGCCTCAAGTGGTGTAATCCGCTTAATTCTAGCCATTGGAATCCACACGGAAATGCAGATAATGAAAAACGAAATCAACGCCGCCACAATGATTGCCTGCGGAGAAGTATGAAGCGTGATTCTCCCATCCGGATCCCCGTGAACATACTGTGCCAACGATCCGCCGATAAAATGCAGAGTCATTCCGATGCCGCCGATTCCGGAGAGAATTCCCAGTGGAATTCCAATCGCACTTACCACAATCGCTTCCTGCCACATGGATCTTCTCAACTGCCTTTTTGTCGCTCCTATGGAAGACAGCAGACCAAACTGCGTCGTCCTCTCCCTTAGGGAAATAGAAAAAGCGTTATAGATCAAGGAAACAGCACCCACTCCGATAATAATAATGAGAATTGTCAACATTCCGCTTAACATGCCTTGGAAAGACTCATTTCCCGATATTCCCATCCATTTAAGAACACTCGAATTTTCCTGTAATAATCCTTCATTGTGATGTTTTTCTATAAAAGTAAATGCCTCCTTTGGCTGTTTTAACTCCATATAAAGTTGATTGACAGCATAGGGATGATCTCCTTTTCCGATGAAGGCATCGATACCCGCGCCGTTTCTTTGTGTATCTCCCCAGTGTTCCAAAAATCCTACCACCTGAAACTGTCTTTCTTCTCTTTCCTGAAAATGTTCTGTTATCTCCCCACCTTCCTCATACTGAAGCATTGCATTAAACAAAAGCGCGTTTCCATCCTCATCTATACGGTCGCCTATCGGAAAAGAAACAGTATCCCCGATGCGAATTTCCTTTCCATTCTGCTCGAGCCCACCTTGTACGATGATCTCCTGCTCATTTTCCGGGAGCCTTCCTTGTGTCAGCTTCAATGAAAGCATATCCGCGGCCTTCTCGTCAATCGTCTGAATATATAGGTACTGCCCGAAGAGATCCTCATCATTCTCCCCGATCTTAGCATACCCGACCTCAGAAATGGAAACGGAGTCTTTCACATCCTCATCATTCTGGAACAATTCGGCTTCCTCCATGAAAGTCCTTTGGCTCCAACGTGCCATCTTCCGTCTGTCTTGACCGCATAGTCATACATATATTGCTGGAGACTGACTCCCAGTGTGACAACCGCACAGATCATAGCAGTCGCCAAGATTACTCCAATGATCGTCACAATCGTTCGGGCTTTATTTTGTTTCATTGTCTTATTTGTGATCGTTGCGAAGATACTCATTACCGGACCACCTCATCCCTTATGATCTTCCCGTCTTCCAGAGTAATGATACGGTCTGCCTGAAGAGCGATATTTTCATCATGTGTGATAACAAGCATCGTCTGGTCATAGGCACGGTTTGAGTACCGCAACAGATTCATGATCTCCTTGCTGTTCTCCGAGTCCAGATTTCCTGTCGGCTCATCCGCCAGCAAAATCGCCGGCGCATTCAAGAGAGCCCTTCCAATAGACACTCTCTGCTGCTGCCCTCCCGAAAGTTCGTTCGGCAGATGATGAAGCCGCTCTTTCATTTTCAGAATATCAATGAGCTCCTCAAATCGTTTCTCATTTACTTTTCTTCCGTCCATCAGTACCGGGAGCGTAATATTTTCTTCCACATTCAGCACTGGAATCAAATTATAAAACTGATAAATAAGTCCTACCTGTCGTCTTCGAAAGATGGCAAGGGCGTCCTCCTTCTGGGCATAAACATCTTTACCGTCCACATAAACCTTGCCGGACGTCGGGCGATCCACCCCTCCAATCAGATGCAGTAATGTAGATTTGCCGGATCCGGATGATCCGATGATAGAGACAAATTCGCCTTTTTCCACGGAAAAAGATACGCCGTTCAGTGCATGAACCTCATTTTCACCTTTTCCATACACTTTTGTCAGGTTTTCTATTTTTAGAATTTCCATCCTTCTTCCTCCTCTTCGTTTCTAAAAAATAAGTATACCTGCCCCACATGACACTTCGATGACTTTTTCTATAACAAATTTAGTTCACTTTTCCTACTTTTTTCTTTTTCCCCCTACTAAAAACGAAACAAGAAATACTGGCTCCCCCTCCTTTATTTATTTTTTGTCTGTGATAATGGCCTTTCCTTGGGTAAGGAATACTTCGGGTCGAAGCGAAAGACCAATGCCAAAACTTACTGCTGTTCCGATATTCTGCCCTTACTAAAACCGTTACTAAAGATATGCGGCAAATACTTTTTCTATCGATTCCATTTCCGGAATCTGTCACGGAAAGCTCTGTGTAAAGCGGGTTCTCTTCCCAGGCAATACGAATCGTTCCGCCAATCGGGGTGTGTTCCATACAATTTTTCAGGACATTACCAACCGCCTCCATCGTCCAGGACGCATCTCCATAAAAGGCCGCATCTGAAGTTCCCTTTAGAATAAGCTTCTGCTCCCGCAGTTCCATTGGGATTTCCAGAGAGCGCACGACCTCTCTTATAAATGGCTCCACCTGGATCCGTTGTTTATCCAAGACCACAGCTCCCGCATCCAATTTGGAAATTTTTAGAAGCCCCAGAATCAACCATTCCATTCTTTGCAGCATCTCTGCCATTTCCCGATATATCTTCCTCTTCTGTCTTTCCTCCAGATCCTGCTTTCTAATCCGTTCCAGCATCAGATTAACGGAAGTTAGAGGCGTACGAATCTGATGGGAAATATTCGCAAGGGCATCGGCAAGAAATGTCTTTTCTTTCTTCAAATGCTCATTTTGCTCCCTCAGTCGTACTGTCATCTTGTAAATCTCATCTTTTAATATCTCAAGATCTCCCTCCTGATATTCTCCAAGTTCCAACTGATCCTCTCCGTGGAGAATCCGGTCAATCTTCTGTGTGAGCTTTTTCCACATCCTCATATCTGCGCTTCATGCAGAGCAAATCAAGGCACTACACAGGATTCCTTCCGCCAACAGATAATATAGCGGATTTTTCCCTACAATCAGATACACTAATACATACCGTACCGATTGTCACAAACGAATCCTGAGAGGTACCATCCAATTCCTGATTACCGAATAATTCATCTACATCACTCCTCCATCTTATATCCCAGCCCCCGGTACAGTCTTAATGATCTTCGGCTCCTGCGGATTATCTTCAATCTTGTCTCTGAGCCTTTTGATATAAACGGTCAGGGTATTATCATTTACATACTCCCCTGCGATATCCCAGATCTCTTCTAACAGCATGGACCGGGACATCACCATACCTCTGTGCTGGAAAAAGACGAGCAGAAGTCGATATTCCAGTGCTGAAAGAAAGATTTCCTCTCCCCGTTTTGTTACAATCCCTTTGACCGGATCGATCCGAATTTCCCGGCAGGAAAGAAAATTAGGAGTCTTGCTGTTTCTTCTGAGTACAGTCCTCATCCGTGATACCAGCTCTCTAGGCCGAAACGGCTTACTAATATAATCGTCCGCCCCCATATCAAGCCCTGTTACCACCGAAAACTCATCGTCCAGAGCTGTCAGAAATATAATGGGAATCTCATAGTGTGACTTGATCTGGGTACATGTGCTGTAGCCATTACCTTGTGCCAGTGTGATATCCAGAAGAATCAGGTCAAAATGCTGATTTCTTAAAATCTTCATTGCCTTCTCCTGTCCGTCGGCGCTCCAAACCTGAAATCCTTCTGTCTTTAAAAATTCTGTCAGATTTTCTATAATCATTCGATCGTCTTCTACCAACAAAATATTTGTTTCCTGCATCTTTCTTCCCTCCCTGTGTTGTTATTTCTGATTGTAATTAAACAGGATGGCAGAAAAAAAGTCAACTTACTAAAACTTTTTCTTGACTCTTTCAATTTCGTTTGCTATCGTAAGTAGAGAAATAAGAACTTGCCGCCGGGTAATGAAGCGTTGGATTTTGTATCGATAGGCCTTTGGAGATACAAAATGACAGCGCTTTTTTTGTCTTTTTGGACGGCAGTTCAAAGTTCAGGAGGTTTTTATGACAAAGACAACACCGTTCGTGGAATTTATCCGATACTCTTTTTTCAGTATTATGGGGATGATTGCTATTTCCTGTTATATTCTTGCAGATACGTTTTTCGTAGCGCAAGGAATCGGGACAAATGGGCTTGCGGCCCTGAATCTTGCAATTCCCGTCTATGATTTCATTCATGGAACCGGACTCATGCTCGGAATGGGAGGCGCTACAAAATTTACGATTCTGAAAAGCCAGAACAACAAAAAAGGGGCGGATCAGATTTTTACAAATACCGTGTATCTTGGTGTCTTTTTCTCCCTTTTGTTTATGGCGGGCGGGGTTTTCTTTGCCGGACGGATTTCCACCATCCTCGGTGCAAATCAGAAAATCTGGCAGATGACGACCACTTATTTGAAGGTGCTGATGCTGTTTTCCCCAGCCTTTATCTTCAACGATATCATTCTCTGCTTTGTGAGAAATGACAGCAATCCGAAGCTTTCCATGATCGCCACGGTCTCTGGGAGCCTCTTTAATGTGGTGTTTGACTATATTTTCATTTTTCCTTGTGGAATGGGGATGCTTGGAGCAGTACTTGCAACCGGATTCTCCCCTGTTGTCGGACTGATCATTATGTCCCCACACTGGCTTGGGAAAAAACGCTGGTTCCATATGAAACGGCTTTTACCTGATACAGCTTCCATCCGGATGAATCTTTCCCTTGGATTTCCGTCTCTGCTTGCCCAAATCAGTTCAGCCATCGTTATGATCGTATTTAATATGATAATCCTTCGTCTGGAAGGAAATACCGGAGTTGCAGCCTATGGTATCATCGCCAATCTCTCTTTAGTGGTTCTCTCTTTTTATACCGGAATCTCCCAGGGTATTCAGCCTCTCGTAAGCGACGCCTACGGCAAGCTGGAGCAGAAACGGATCGTGCAGTTTCTCCGGTATGCTATGGGATCCATGCTTGTTCTGTCGGCTGCCATCTATCTGATCTTGTTTGTGTTTGCCGATCCAATCGCATCGGCCTTTAACAGTGAGAACAATGCCACCTTACATACGATTGCGGTAACAGGTTTAAGACTATACTTTACATCCCTAGTCTTTGCCGGATTTAATATCATCCTCTCCATGTACTTTACTTCTGTGGAAAAAGCGTTTCCAGCCCAGATCATCTCTTTCCTGCGGGGACTGATTTTGATTATTCCAATCGCCTTTCTTTTCGCAAGGCTCTGGGAGATGACAGGGGTATGGATGTCCTTTCCGGCAGCCGAATTTGTGACAGCAGTCATCGGAGCAGGGCTGTATGTGAAATATAAAAATAGAAAAATGGGCATAAAACGAATCCCCAGAGTTGCAACTCTGGGGATTTTATATACTCTGATTTCTAATCATCGTCAATGTCCAGTAAAGATTTTTCATCTGGTTCCAAGCCTGTGTAAAATCGACTTCTTTAAACAATGCAGCCAGTCCGGTGATTTGTTTAACCGTAAAATTTCATCCCGATCCATACCTAAATCGCTTGGCTATCCATGCATCAGATCGCCTAATTCATGGAGTTCTTTGACGATATACTCATAAGATCTACATCATGGTTTCCTCTTGCACGATTATGACGAATCGTGCTTGCCATACGTCGGTCAAGTGATTTATCTATAACGGATACCGGTAAGAGGCCCTTTTCCCGTTCATAAATATCTGGGTATTCTTTTATAATGCGGTAACGATGAAAACCATCAACAATAATGTACTGATCCTTGTCTTTGTCATAGTAACATACGATGGGCATCGTATATCCATCTTCTTTAATGCTGTCATATAACAGTTTCATTTCTGGTGATGCGACTGTATTAGGATTATAATCATTTGCAACAATTTTTTCTACTGGTACTGCTTTGATATTATAAACGGGACTTTTATTCATGATCTAATTCCTCCACACTTTTATATTTTTCTTTGAAATAATCTAGTTTTCTTTTTTGCTCTCTTGTCATTCCAAATCCCATAAAACGGCAAATATGATCATTTTTTAAAATACAGAAACACATTCTCTTCCAACTTGGAATATCTTTTGTTGATTTGATGTCATCGGTATCATCAGGAATATGATCAAGAAAGATAATCCTTGAGTTTTTAAAAATTGTATAATTGGAAACACCATTTCTTTTGATTTCGATAACCATGCTCTATCAATTCTTCGATCGTCTCTTCCTCCAGTCCGCCTCCTACCGTATGCCAGAATAAAATCGATTTGTTGAACTTATTTATGTAGTTCCGGCGCAATCTGGGTGGCAGTGTCGCCAGTAAAAAATTGTGTATAGGACTTCCATGTATGTCCCTTTGGTAGCGTTATATGACGATATCCTAGTGCTTTTGTTTTTGCATATATAGCAGTAAAATTGGCGCCCTGTACACGACCAACAAGTTTGACCCAGATCTGAGGATCAATCACTCTATAAAGATTCAACGCCTCTTTGGCATAATCTTGAAATGGTGAAGCCACCCGCATCTGTGAAACACTTAAACCAGCCTTATAATACAAATCATATAATTTGTTGTAGGGATAATCAAACAAATAGTAAGCATGCCATATATCTTCTACGGACCAGTCGTATAAAGGGGAACCACTGTAAACTTCTTTAAATTGCTGAGTAATCCAGCATTGATTTTTATAGCTGTGTCTTTTATTGTATAAATCCACTGTACCGCTGCAAGGATTCATCTGCCCTTATTCCCAGTAAACAGATTGTCTTTTTGTTTCCATGAGATAGTCTATACCATCTGCCAAACTGTTTGGCCAGATCTTCCTGATGCATTTTATAATGATAAGTCGTCATAATATTATGTTCCAAATTAATTACATAATCATGTTTTGGCATAGGACGAATCCAGATGTCTTTCTTGGTGTCATCCCATGGATACCAGTACATTTCGTAACTGCTTAAAGCAGTTCGTGTTGCCATAGGCAGACAGACCCAGTATAATTCAACAGAAGAACGCTTTTCCAACATTTGAAATGTTTCTTCCACATAAGCAGTTGTAGCGCTGTATTGTGCTTCAAAGTCTTGATGAAAAACACCTATTGTCTGCGAAGGATAGTATTGATCCCGGAAATCCAGCACGATATTTAATAATAAACCACTGTCTTTTCACCGAAAAGGAAATATAAATATTATCAAACTCCTGAAAAATAAAATGAAGTCGTTCCAACATTGCCTGATAGACATTTTTCTCTAAATTGACTTTTTTCATCTTTTGTTTCATCACACCTTTCCATCAGATGATATTTGATTTGATCTTGCACCAAAGGTATAATTGACTACTAAACATTATACCAGTATTTCAATTAACTATCGACAATTTCTGACAAATTATGGAAAAACAGTTCCCGCGGAACGTTTTTTATGAAACAAAAACCCCGGCGTATGCCGGGGACTTTTTCTACAATCTGAATCACGGGAGACCCTAAGGTCGTCCCGTGATTCTCTCTTTTACTTGATTCGATTTTATTCTTCTGTCACTTCTTCGTTTTCGTCTTGACTCTCTTCCTCTCCGTTATCCTCGGTCTTTCTGACTTTGGCAATGCTTGCAACACTGACATTATCATCCAGGTTGATTAGTTTGACTCCGGAAGTGATTCGTCCTAACTTGGAGATACCCGTGCACTCGGTTCGAATGATGATTCCCTCCGTATTGATAATCATAATCTCATCGTCTTCATTCACTGCCTTAACTCCGACGACATTTCCGGTCTTTTCGATAATCTTATAGCAGCGAATTCCCTTTCCTCCACGGTTCTGGGATGTAAATTCGTTCATGTCTGTCAGTTTTCCCATTCCTTTTTCCGAAACGATCAGTAGATAATCTCCCTGAGTATTAAGCTGCATTCCAATGATCTCATCCTGATCACTTAAATTCATACCTCGAACGCCCATAGAGTACGTCCCGGTGGGTCTGACATCTGTTTCGTGGAAACGGATACACTGTCCGTATTTGGTGATGAGCAATATATCTTTTTCATTGTCCGTCGTCTTTACCTCGTATCAGCTCATCGTCCTCCCGTAAGCGTGATGGCCGCAAGCCCTGTCTTTCTAACGTTGGCATATCCATGATCGGTCGTCTT
>ENA-OQKC01000078-OQKC01000078.1-human-gut-metagenome-genome-assembly--contig:-NODE-78-length-35839-cov-3.617748_pt1 | contig 35839 bp, 25 predicted proteins | sample MGYA00242774_ERZ504790 | MGnify/ENA primary metagenome ERZ504790 (study PRJEB26092, sample SAMD00036419) | human gut metagenome | host: Homo sapiens | study: EMG produced TPA metagenomics assembly of...
GACGAGGCGGAAAATCTTTCCCATCTGCGTGATTTCTCCCCGTCCCGATACAAAGCCTACGATGTAGATGCAGCCGTCGAGCACCGTGACGCCGGGGACCAGACGCTGGATGCGGGGGCCGGTGCCGTAGACATTCAGAATAGGGATGACTACCGTATGTTCGTGTGCGGCGCTTTTGATGAGTTCCGTAATGGAGTCTACGGAATAGCCTTTGACGCAGACGAAGATGACATCTGCCTTGTAGTCCGCAGATGTTGATACGAGAGCAGTGTATTCTTCTGCCGTATAGGCGGGTACTCTCAGTGCATATTCACCTTTCAGGTCGGAGTGCAGTTGCAGGCCGTTTTCGCGTATGGCGGCAAGGTGTTCGCCACGGGCAATGCAGGTGACGTCTTTGCCGGCAAGTGCGAGGAAGGCGGCGATGCTTCCGCCTACGCCGCCAGTACCGGCGATGAGGTATTTCAGAGGATGGGTTGTCATAACTGTAGTGTGTATGGTTAATGTTATTGAACGTAATTTTCTTTATTCCAGTTGCAATTGTTTGTTGAGTTTGGCGGTATATAGGGTGGTTTTCATTCCTTCGTTACGTTTGCTGAGCATCAGGAGGGTATTCTCGTCTACGTAGTTATCAATGAGAATAATTGTCTTTCGGGCTGATTTTATCAGATTGGTGGTAAAGACGTAGGCATCGAATATCTGCCCTTCAAAGAAGATGCCTTCTGCCGGGGGCAGGGGGTGCGGACAAAGAAATCTATCTTTTCTTCTGTCTTTGCAACACGTTGTTCCAATTGCTCCATGCGTTGGTTGACGGCGTAGCCTTTGAGGAGATATTCTTTGAGGACTTTTGTTGCCCATATTCTGAAGTCAGTACCTCTTTGAGACTTTACCCGGTAACCTACAGATATAATAACGTCAAGATTGTAATATGCTATATTACGTTTTACTTTACGGTTACCTTCTTGCTGAACTGTCAAGGAATACTTGACAGTTGAAATTTCCTGTAGTTCCTTTTCTTTGAATACGTTATTGGTATGCAAACTTATATTTTGCTTACTTGTCTGAAAGAGTTCTGCCATCTGTTGTTGTTTCAGCCAAACTGTGTCGCTTTCTAATCGGACTTCGAGCTTGAAAGTTTCTTCTGGTTGATAGAGTATTATTTTGCTTTTATCTTCCATGGTTTTTATTGGACTTTTCTGATTCTTTACTGCTTTCTTATGCAAACTTGTAAGTGTTTCTTACAAGTTTGCATCCTACTCAATTGTACTTTCAACCCTTAGTCGTCTGAGGTTTGTTACATGGGGAATTTGACTATCAATATACGCTGATCGGTTTCAATCGGCAATTCTTTATGTACGTTACACATTGAACCGGAAGTGCATAATGTCCCCATCCTGCACCACATACTCCTTGCCTTCCACGCCCAGCTTTCCGGCTTCGCGCACAGCGGCTTCGCTGCCATACTTGATATAATCCTCATACTTGATGACCTCTGCCCGGATGAATCCCTTTTCAAAATCCGTATGGATAACGCCGGCGCATTGTGGAGCCTTCCAGCCCTTGCGATAGGTCCATGCTTTTACTTCCATCTCTCCGGCAGTGATGAAGGTTTCGAGGTTCAGCAGGCTGTAGATAGCTTTAATCAAACGGTTGCAACCGCTCTCTTTCAGTCCCAGGTCTTCGAGGAACATCTGTTTTTCCTCGTATGTCTCCAGTTCGGCAATATCGGCCTCGGTCTGGGCGGAGATGATGATAAGTTCGGCATCCTCGCCCTTGATGGCTTCGCGCACCTGCTCTACGTACTGGTTGCCGCCGGCGGCACTGACGTCATCCACGTTGCAGACGTAGAGCACAGGTTTGGTAGTAAGCAGGAACATCTGCTTGGCGCATTGTTCCTCGTCGTCGTTCTGCGGGATGACGGTGCGGGCGCTTTGTCCTTGTTCCAGGGCATCCTTGTAGCGGAGCAGGAGTTCGTACTCTATCTTTGCAGCCTTGTCGCCACCCACCTTGGCTATTTTCTCTACGCGCTTGATGCGGTTTTCCACGGTTTCGAGGTCTTTCAGTTGCAGCTCTGTGTCGATGATTTCCTTGTCGCGCACGGGGTTCACCGAACCGTCCACGTGGACGATGTTGCCGTTGTCGAAGCAGCGCAGCACGTGAATGATGGCGTCGCACTCGCGGATGTTGCCCAAGAACTGGTTGCCGAGTCCTTCACCTTTGCTGGCGCCCTTCACCAGTCCGGCAATGTCTACGATGTCGCACACGGCAGGTACGATACGCCCCGGGTGAACCAGCTCGGCGAGCTTCGTCAGTCGTTCGTCGGGTACGGACACTTGTCCCATTTGGGCGTCGATTGTACAGAACGGGAAGTTTGCCGCTTGTGCCTTTGCGCTGCTCAAGCAGTTGAAAAGAGTGGATTTTCCTACGTTGGGAAGGCCCACGATACCAGCTTTTAATGCCATAGTGTTATCTTGTTTTTTTAGTTATTGTTCAGTTAATTGGATGCAAAGATAGTGCAAACCGAATGCAGAATAAAATGAACTCGTTCATTTTTTATGCTGAGGTGCAGCCTATCTTCGCTTTTTTTAGCAAAGATAGTGCAAACCGGACAAACTTACTGAAAAATAGCTGATTTTTGCATACACCAACGAAGAAAGGAGGAGATGGGAGAGCCGCCGGAACGGTATTTAGAAATTCGTATTGAACGTGTTAATTTGCATTAAAAGCATGACGATGAAACGATAAATTGATAGTTTTGTCGCAATTATAATTTAAGTATCATTCTATAAATCAATGCGATTATGAAAAACAAAGTAAGAAAAATTCTGATGATTTTCTCATGTCTCATCGGTCTGTCTTTTACATTATCTGCACAGAATCCTTATCTGCCGCTTTGGGAATTTATTCCTGATGGTGAGCCCTATGTGTTTGAGGATCCTGACTGTCCCGGCAAGTACCGTCTTTATATTTATGGTTCGCACGATAATCTCAAGTGGATGTATTGCGGACGTGACCAGGTGGTGTGGTCGGCACCCGTAGAGGACCTGACCCGTTGGAGATATGACGGCGTGATATTTAAAGTCAATGAGTCGCCCGAACTGTATAAACTGAATGCTGATGGAACCGACGACGTGCTTTTTGCCCCTGACGTGACAGTAACTACCGATGCCGATGGTAAGAAAACTTACTACCTCTTTCCGAATAATCAAGGTGGTGGACGCAATTCCATGATTGCCAAAAGCGACCGTCCCGATGGCCCGTTTACGGTATGCAACTGGCATAAGGAGCGTCCTCGCGAGACTTTCGGTTGTTTGGGATTCGACCCCGCAGTGTTTGTCGATGATGATGGACGTGTGTATGGTTATTGGGGATTTGGCATTTCGCATGGCGCGGAGTTGGACCCTGCTACCATGTGCACGGTAAAGCCGGGTACCGAAGTGGTGGAGAACATGATTTCAGGCTATCGGCAGGAAGGTATATTCCGCTTCTTTGAGGCATCCTCCATCCGCAAGATTGAGGATAAGTATGTGTTTATCTATAGCCGTACTACCGCTGAGGGTGAAGATGGCTTGCCGAACGCCAGCAACTATACGCTGGCATACGCTTATAGCGAGCATCCTCTGGGTCCCTGGACCTATGGCGGAACAATCATCGATGCCCGTGCGCGCGAGTATGATGAAAAAGGCAATGTGATAGCTTCGGCCATGCCCGGTGGAAATACGCATGGCAGTATCTGCAAGATAGGAGGGCAATGGTACGTGTTCTATCATCGCCAGATAGGTACTGATTGCTATGCACGCCAGGCTATGGTGTCGGCCATTGATGTAAAGGTGGAAAAAGGAAAAGGTGGGAAAGTCGTGATTTCGCGCGGGGAATTCAACTCTGAGGGTTTCCTTCTTGAAGGGCTCAATCCTATGCAGCGCATCTCGGCCGGGTTGGCTTGTTGGCACACCAATCCCGGAGGTATCAAAGAGGTCTATCCCCATTATGTCTACACGGGGTCTTACATCCGGCCTGTGTACCGGGATAATAATCCCTATGCCGGCGATAACAACCACAAAATCCCGTTCGCTCCGGTGGTGAATAACACAAGTGGGTCGATTGTAGGATATAAATACTTGAATATGAATGCCGTTCCGCGAGATAAGTCTTTGCAGATGCAGTTAAGGTTGAAGGCTGAAGATACCGACGGGCGCATCCGCATCATGCTGGGTAGCCCTTGGACAACAAAAGGCGGTGTAGAGATAGGACTTGTGAATGTGAAGGCTGGCAGCACTTGCAGGGAGTTCTATGCTTCGCTCTCTATTCCGGCAAAGCTGCATAAGGGAAAGCAGCCGCTCTTCTTTGTCTTCGAATCAGAGACCGAAGGCCAGTCCATCTGTGAGTTTTATGATTTCCTCATGTTGGCACGCCCATAAGTCTTTATACTTATGGAGGCGGATACTTATCTTGTGAGACCTTCTAAATAGAGCTATTGTATTAGTTCACAGCACTGAACACTTTGTTACACCCCGTCGGAACAGATTGTTTCTCTTGTATGAAACGACTTGTTTCGACGGGATAAAACGATTTGTTCCGTTATAGGAAACACTTTGTTTCCTTATAGAGAACACTCTGTTCCATTATAGGAAACAAACCGTTTCCATAGTCGGAAATGAAATGGGGCATATGCTTCATTGATACCGCTATTACTTTTCCTCCTCGAATATTCGGTTGAAAACTTGCCGCAGCTGTCCTTCGTCTGCGATAATGGCTTGGAGCTTCTTCAGCTGTTCCGCATTCTTCCCCTCGGGAAACCAGAGCTTCAGATAACCGCCAGGTGCATATTTTGCCATGAGATGCTGATGGAACCGCTGGTAGTGCCACTCCTTGTCGGCGGCAGGATTCTGTTTCAATCCGTACTGCACGGTGCGGCGCAGGGTGATGTCCGGGTCGATGATACGGTCCGCTTCGGCAACAATCTTGCCGTAGATGCTACGAGGTTCGTGGTCTGTAGAGGCCCGGTGGTCCTCTACGGCTTCTTTCATGAGGAGGATTTCCGTGTCGGAGAACCATTGCCGCAGGGTGGAGTCCGCCATCAGTATCTCGCCGGAGACAAGGTGGTGGGTGGTCGCGGTCGCGGCACAGTCCCGTGTCATGGTAGGCGGCAATGACGTATGCCAGGCGTTCGTCCGCTTTCGGGGATATTGCCGGGTCGAGGGCAAGGCTTTCTTCGATGACGGTGCGGACGTGTGAGAGGTTGTGTGCCTTGTCAAACTCCTTGTACCGGGGAATGATTGCTGTCTCGATGTAGGTAATGAGGGTCTCGGGTATCATGTGGCATTCCTTTTTAGGAGGCGAAGATATAATAAAAGAGCCGGAATGTGCGAATCATTCCGGCTCTTTTATGAAAGGTTTCGGTTATTGTTGTTAGGAATAAGATTTCTTACTTTAAGAGAGAGTTTGTCAATTACATGTTAGGGTTGTCCATGATTACTGTCATCTCGGGAACCAGTATGTATTCGCCTTTCTTGTTGTTCCATTTGTAGTATGTGGTAGTCATCGTCTTGCCTTGGTATGCATAGCGGATGCACATGTCCTTGCCCCATGTATTCTTGGTGCTGTTCCATTTCAGGGCTTCGCTTTCCGTCATGCGGTTCTGGTCGTCGTACTTATAATTGTACTTCATATAGTTGGCAAGCGTGTTTCCGTCCATCTTGTATACGGTCTCTGCCACCTTCATGCCATTTACTTCTTCCGAATTGTAAATGAGGTTGCTCTTATTGTCGGCTGAGGCATTTAATCCGCAAACTAAGAGAAGTGCTGAAACAATCACTGTTTTTAAAGATACTTTTGCTTTCATGGTTTTATGTCTTTTTTAGTTTAACTTTCTATTTTCTATCAATATATCATTGATTTCGCTGCAAAGGTACGTATTAAATTGACATAAATATAAATATCGGATTAAATTTTATCAATATGTCAGTAGTGAGGGTTTCGGTATGCTTTCCTTTTGGCAAGATTGGTGAATAAAAAATATCCGGCAGCGAGGTTGCCGGATATTCTGATGAGCAAACTGTATTTGGAAAGGATTGCTTCTGTTGCTTTCTGATTGTAAGTTAAATAAAGTTATTGGGCTGTTTAGTGTGCCTGTAACCAGTTGTTTCCCCACCCACAATCGGCTTTCAGGGGTACGTACATGCGATATGCCTGCTCCATCTCTTCGATTACGATTTTCTGTACAAGCTCTTTTTCTGCCTCTGGAACGCTGAAATTTAGTTCGTCATGGACCTGTAAAATCATCTTTGCTTTCAGATTGTAAGCTTGGAAGCGCTGATAGATGTGTGCCATGGCTACTTTTATGATGTCGGCGGCACTTCCCTGGATGGGAGCGTTGATGGCATTCCGTTCGGCATAGCCCCGTACCACCCCGTTTCTTGAGTTGATGTCCGGCAGGAAGCGCTTGCGGTGGAAGATGGTTTCCACATAGCCGTTCTCGCGTGCCACCTGGATGCTTTTGTCCATATACTCCTTCACTTGTGGGTAGGTTTCAAAGTAGCCGTCTATCAGCTCTTTGGCTTCCTGGCGAGAAACGCCCATGCGTTCGGCAAGCCCGAAGACGGAGATGCCGTAGATGATGCCGAAGTTTGCCGTTTTTGCCTTGCGGCGCATGTCGGCGGTTACGTCGTTTATATCTATTTTATATATCTTGGCAGCGGTGGCGGCGTGGATGTCGTGTCCGCTGAGGAAGGCGTCTATCATGTTCTTATCTTCGCTGAGGTGTGCCATGATGCGCAGCTCTATCTGCGAGTAGTCGGCAGAGAAGAACTCGCAGCCGGTGTCGGGGATGAACGCCTTGCGGATTTCCTTTCCGTCTTCGTCGCGGATGGGGATGTTCTGCAGGTTGGGATTGCTGGAGCTGAGGCGTCCGGTAGCGGTCACCGCCTGGTTGAAGGAGGTGTGTATGCGACCCGTGCGCGGGTTGATGAGCTGGGGTAGGGCATCTATATAGGTGCTCAGTAGTTTCTTCAGTCCGCGGTATTCCAGTATTTTTCCGATGATGTCGTGCTTGCTGCGGTAGCTCTGCAGCACCTCTTCGGAAGTGACGTATTGTCCGGTCTTGGTCTTTTTGGCCTTCTCCACGATTTTCAGCTTGTCGAACAGCACTTCGCCTACCTGCTTGGCGGAGCTGATGTTGAATGTCTCGCCAGCCATCTCGTAGATTTCCTTCTCAATCTCCTGCAGACGGACGGTGAAGTGTTGGGACGATTGCTTCAAGGCTTCCGTGTCGAGCAGCACTCCGTTGCTCTCTATATTGACAAGTACGGGGACGAGCGGCATCTCTATTTCGTAGAACAGATGTTCGGCACCTTGCTCCTTCAGTTCCTTTTCCAGCACGTTTTTCAGTTTGAGGGTGACGTCCGCATCCTCGCAGGCATAACGGTAGACATCTTCGGGTGGAAGGTCGCGCATGTTCTTTTGGTTTTTGCCTCGCGCTCCAATTAGCTCATCGATGTGGATGGTCTGGTAGTGCAGGTAGATTTCCGCCAGATAGTCCATGTTGTGTCGCAGTTCGGGTTGAAGCACGTAGTGGGCAAGCATGGTGTCGAAAAGTTTGCCTTTCACCTGGACGCCGTAATTTTGGAGGATAATCATATCGTACTTGATATTTTGTCCCACCTTCATGGATTTCTCGTTTTCGAAGAGGGGACGGAACTCGTTTACAATTTTTAAGACTTCCTCTCGTTCGGCGGGAACGGGTACGTAGTATGCACGGTTTTCGGCATCGCTGAAGCTCATTCCTACAAGTTCGGCGTCCATTGGCTCGGTTCCGGTAGTCTCGGTATCTATTGAGAGAATTTCGCTTGTAAGTAACTTTTGAATAATTTCTGCTCTTTTGTCTTCTGTATCAATGAGTTGGTAGTCTACATCGAGCATTTCTAACCGCGTCAGGTTTGAATTTTCAGAAACGCCCGTCCCCTCGCCCGCAAAATTTGCAAACAAATCGCCTTGAATCGGGGCGCTGTTTTCGGGAGTGGAGGTTTGCGGCTGGGCAAACAGAGTCCCGGCAAAGAGGTCGGGTACCGGAGAGGTTGGAGTAGGGGAGGACGAATTGCCGCTTCCCTTTTTGAGTACCCGATCGATGAGTGTGCGGAATTCCAACTCCTCGAAAATCTTGCGGAGTTCCTCTTCGTTCGGTTCTTCGCGGACGAGCGAATCCATGTCGAGCTGAATGGGAACATCTGTTTTGATGGTGGCAAGGAATTTGGAGAAGGTTATCATCTCGCGGTTGGTTTCCACTTTCGTTTTCAGTGCGCCTTTCAGCTGGTCGGTATGTTCCAGCAGGTTTTCGATACTGCCGAATTCGGCAATCAGTTTCTGTGCGGTTTTCTCGCCCACACCCGGACAGCCGGGGATGTTGTCGGAAGCATCACCCATCAGTCCCAGCATGTCGATGACCTGCTCGGTGGTCTGTATGTTGAACTTGGTTTTTACTTCTTCGGTACCCATCACTTCGAATCCGCCGGTGTGCTTGGGGCGGTACATGAAGACGCGGTCCGATACCAGTTGCCCGTAGTCCTTGTCGGGAGTCATCATATAGGTGGTGATGCCCTGCCGTCCGGCTTCGGTGGCGAGCGTGCCTATCACGTCGTCGGCTTCGTAGCCGGATACTTCGAGGATGGGAATGCGGTAGGCGCGGATGATGTCCTTTATAATAGGTACGGAAAGGCGGATGGCCTCGGGTGTCTCCTCGCGCTGTGCCTTGTATTGCTCGTAGGCCTCGTGGCGGAAGGTGGGGCCCGACGGGTCGAAGGCTACTCCTATGTGTGTGGGATTCTCTTTTTTGAGCACTTCTTCCAGGGTGTTTACAAAGCCCAGAATGGCCGAAGTGTTGAATCCTTTTGAATTGATTCTCGGGTTCTTGATGAACGCGTAATAGGCTCGATATATCAGTGCATAGGCATCGAGCAAAAACAGTTTATCGATTGAATTCATACATTTAATCCTTTTTTCATGGTAAAAGTCAAAAAATACCGTATAACCGTTTATTACATTTTTGTAGGCAATAGCGATGCATGGACAACTCGATCATTGATAAAATCTCCGATTTCTGAGGAATTTGGAGGACTTCAAGTAAGCTTTTTGAAAGTACCCTCTCCAGTTCCAACCTTTTGCTGAACAGCGTAATTGCGCATATCCGGCAGAAGAACGGGAAGATGATGCGCCCCATTCTGGTGCTTCTGGCTGCGAAGCTTTTTGGCAAGGTATGTCCTGCAACCCTGCATGCTGCGGTTGCGTTGGAACTTCTTCATAATGCCAGCCTTGTGCACGATGATGTAGTGGACGAAAGTACTGAACGCCGTGGACAACTCTCCGTTAATGCCATTTTCAATAATAAAGTAGCCGTACTGGCAGGCGATTATCTGCTTGCAACAGCGTTGGTGCAAGTGGGCATGACCCGTAACCATGACATTATCGACATCGTCTCCTGCCTGGGGCAGGATTTGGCAGATGGTGAACTTCTGCAGCTTTCCAACGTCAGCAATCTCCATTTCTCCGAGGAAGTCTATTTCGACGTTATCCGCAAGAAGACGGCCGTGCTCTTTGCAGCTTGTACGAAGGCGGGCGCTCTCTCGGTGGGAGCCAGCGATGAAAAGGCGGAATCTGCGCGTCTGTTCGGTGAATATATCGGGCTTTGTTTTCAGATAAAGGATGATATTTTCGATTACTCCGAGAGCAAGGAAATAGGCAAACCTACCGGAAATGATATGGTGGAGGGGAAGTTGACTCTGCCTGCGCTTCATGTGCTCAATACCGTGAAGGATAAAACAGCGGAAGAAATTGCCGTAAAGATAAAGAATGGGGAGGCAACGCCTGGCGAAATAGCCCATTTAATCGAATTTACCAAGCAGAATGGTGGTATAGAGTATGCTTCGCAAGTGATGTATGACTATAAGGAAAAGGCTCTTTCTTTGCTGGCTTCTTTGCCCGATACGGAGGTAAAAGTAGCGCTAGCCGGGTATCTGGATTATGTGGTAGAACGGGAAAAATGACGGACTGTTTCCGGTTGATAATATGAGAAAGCCTGATGGAACCCACTCCATCAGGCTTTATTTATAGGTAAATGCAGCTTCCTCTTAGAAGAATTTCATCTCTTCACCCTTGATTTCCGAAAGCAGCAGGTTGGCAAGACGACTGGTTCCCAGACGGAACAGCTCGTTGTTCAGCCATTCTTCGCCGAGCACTTCCTTGACGATGGTGTAATAAATCAGTGCATCGTTCACGCAGTTGATTCCTCCTGCGGGCTTAAAGCCTACCTTGATACCCGTCAGCTCGTGATATTCTTTGATGGCCTGGCACATAACCAGGGCGGCCTCCGGCGTGGCGGCAGGCTGCTGCTTGCCGGTGGAAGTCTTGATGAAATCGGCACCCGAATACATGGAAAGGATGGATGCTTTTTTGATGTTCGAAGCCGTCTTCAAAGCTCCGGTTTCGAGGATTACCTTCATGTGGTGCTCTTTGCAGGTTGCTTTGAGTTCTTGTATCTCCTCGCACATGCCTTCATAGTCTCCCGCCAGGAACTTGCCCACCGAAATAACGATGTCTATTTCATCGGCGCCTTCCATCAGTGCCATGGCAGTTTCTGCCACTTTCACTTCAATGAAAGTCTGGGAGGAGGGGAAACCTGCTGATACACAAGCTATTTTTACATCTTCCACTTCCAGCGTGTCTTTTACGACTTCTGCAAAATTGGGGTATACACAGATGGCTGCCACATTCTTCAGGTCGGGGAACTCTTCGTCGAATTTATTCACTTTCTGGGTGAATTTCATGACGCTTTCGTCGCTGTCCGTACTGTTCAGTGTGGTGAGGTCAATGCAGTTGAAAAGGAATTTCTTTACCTCCGGCGTGTTGTTTGCCGGCACTTTCTCTGCAATGATTCTGGCAGCTTGTGCAGCTATTTCCGCATCATCCAGTTGGGTGTTGTACTTTGCCAGGGCGGCGTCATACTTACTCTGGGTAGGCTCATTCTTCTCCATGGTCTTTCAATTTAGGGTTATTGATATGTCTTGTCTGGTCACGTCTGGTTTTCTTCTCGAAGTTGCGGCAGAAGGCGTCTGTCAGGTTCACTCCGGTCTGGTTCGCAAGGCAGAGAAGTACCCAAAGAACATCTGCCATCTCATCGTCGAGATTGTCTTTTTCTCCTTTCTTGAAGGATTGGTCGCCATACTTGCGTGCCATGACGCGGGCGAGTTCGCCCACTTCTTCGGTCAGTATCGCCATATTGGTGAGTTCGCTGAAATAGCGCACTCCGTATTCCTTTATCCAGGAATCCACTTGTTTCTGTGCTTCTTCTAACGTCATTATTCCTTGTTTTTTGTATCTATACAGATGGTCACGGGACCATCGTTCATCAGTTCTACTTTCATATCGGCACCAAATTCGCCGGTACCTATTTCTTTACCTAATGCTAAACTCAGTTCCCGGCAGAATTGTTCGTACAGCGGGACGGATATTTCCGGCCGTGCTGCCCGTATGTAGGAGGGACGGTTGCCTTTCTTGGTGGAGGCGTGGAGGGTGAACTGGCTGATAACCAGTATCTCGCCGTCTGCTTCAAGAATGGATTTGTTCATTACGCCGTTTTCGTCATCGAAAATGCGCAGGTTGACTATCTTCTTGCAAAGCCAGTCAATATCTTCTTTTCCATCGGATTCTTCGATGCCTACGAGTATCATGAGGCCCTTTCCAATGGAGGCTTTGCAGGTTCCGTTGATGGTGACGGAAGCGTGTCCGGCACGTTGTATCACTACTCTCATGTTGTTCTTGTCTTTTTGAGGGGACAAAGTTACGAATTAATTCGTTGTGTGCATGGCTCTGCAGGCTGATTTATCAGTCATTATTTCTCTGAGAAATAGGTCTGGATGATTTTGGCTTTCGCTTCTCCCACCACGGCGGCAAGCTCCTCGGCAGATGCTTCGCGGATACGCTTCACGCTTTTGAACTCCTTGAGCAACGCACTTTTCGTCTTTTCACCGATACCTTTTATCTCGTCCAGTGCGGAGGCAATCTGCCGTTTGCTGCGCTTGTCGCGGTGGAAGGTAATGGCGAAGCGGTGCACTTCATCTTGAATCTGCGTCAGCAGTCGGAAGAGGGGGGTTGTTCTGTTTCAATCCGATGGTCTGGGGAGGTAGCCATACAATAGCTCGGAAGTGCGATGTTTGCCATCTTTGGCAAGTCCGGCGATGGGGATGTTCAGGCCAAGCTCGTCTATCACCTCTTTTACGGCGCTCATTTGCCCTTTTCCACCGTCGGTGATAAGAAGGTCGGGCAGGGGTGCTTTCTCTTCTATAGCGCGCTGATAGCGCCGTTTTACGACCTCTTTCATGGAGGCATAGTCATCCGGTCCCTCTACGGTCTTGATATTGTACTTGCGGTAATCCTTCTTGGAAGGTTTCCCCTTGACGAAGACCACGCACCCGGCCACGGGGTCGGAACCCTGGATGTTGGAGTTGTCGAAACATTCTATCTGCATGGGCAGGCGGTCCAGGTGCAGCTCTTGCTGTATCTCTTTCAGCAGGCGTCACGGTCCGTTGCTCCGGATTCAGCTTTTCGGCTTGCTTCAGGCGGTCGGCTTTGTACTGCTTCACATTGAGGATGGAGAGTTCCAGCAGTTTCTTTTGTCTCCCCGTTGCGGGATGGTAAAGACGACATCTTTCAGCTCCATATCCAGCTCAAAAGGCACGATGATTTCACGAGAAAGGCTCTTGTATCTTTCCCGCATTTCGATGATGCCGAGAGAGAGCAGTTCTTCTTTGCTCTCATTCAATCGTTTCTTGTATTCAAAGGTGAAAGCCTGGTTGATGGCACCGTTCGTAATGTGCAGGTAGTTGACGAAAGCGGACTTTTCATCGCTGTCTTCTTCGATGGAGAACACGTCGATATTGTGCAGCACGTTGCTTACCACTTCCGATTTCGCCCGGTAGTTTTCCAGCAGCAGGTATTTCTTCTTTATCTTCTGTGCTTCTTCAAACTTCATTTCGGCTGCCAGTTCCTGCATTTGCTGGAAGAGCATCCGTTCTATCTCCTGGGTATTCCCTTTGAGTATTTCCTTGATTTCAGCGATGTTTTTCAGATACTCTTCCTGGCTTTGCTTCCCGATGCAAGGTCCTGCACAGTTCTTGATGTGGTATTCCAGGCAAACATTGAACTTTCCGGCACGTATGTTTTCCGGAGAGAGGTTCAGGTGGCATGTACGCAAAGGGTACAGATGCTTGATGAGGTCGAGTAATGCGTACATGGAAGGTATATGGCTGTAAGGGCCATAATAGGAGGAACCGTTACGGATTATCTTCCGGGTTCTGAATACACGTGGAAAGTATTCGTTCTGCACGCAGATGCTGGGATACGTCTTGTCGTCTTTCAACAGTACGTTGTAGCGAGGCTTGTATTTCTTGATAAGATTGTTTTCCAGCAATAGCGCGTTCTTCTTCCGTATTCACCACGATATATCGGATATCTGCAATCTTGCTGACCAGCACCCTCGTCTTTCCCGGTTCGTGCTCCCGGTTGAAGTAGGAAGCACTCTTCGCTTCAGATTCTTTGCCTTTCCTACATATATAATAGTCCCTTCGGTATTCAGATATTGGTAAATACCGGGACTTTCGGGAAGGTTGGATACAATCCCTTTGAGGTAGTCGTTAGTTCTGAGTTCTTCCATAATACCGACGTTTCACCACAGATTACACAGATTAACGCAGATTTCTCTTTGATAAAACTGTGTTTTGTGGTGGATAAATAATCTGTGTTAATCTGTGTAATCTGTGGTGAAATATGAAATGGCTAAAGCGACAGCACAGCCTCCACTTCCACATCATCTCCAAACACATCCTTGCCATGAAGCTCTTTCAGCTCGATGATGAAGTTTACATACACTTTCTTGGGGTTCATCTGTTTCACCAGTTTGCAGGCGGCTTCCATTGTTCCACCGGTTGCCAGCAAGTCGTCGTGTAGCAATACTACATCGTCTTCATTGATGGCATCCTTGTGCATCTGCACGGTGTCTTTGCCATATTCTTTATCATAGCTTTCTTCAATGGTTTCTGCAGGAAGCTTTCCCGGCTTGCGGATAGGTACGAAGCCTGCCCCCAGTCTGGTGGCGAGAATGGGGCCCATAATGAATCCTCTTGATTCTATACCCACTACTTTGGTGATGCCTTTGTCTTTATACATCTCGTATAGTGTGTCCGAGAGTTCCTGCAAGGCGGTAGGCTCCTTGAACAAGGTAGTTACATCGTAGAATAGAATTCCCGGAATGGGGAAGTCGGGTATTTCCCGGATGCTTTTGGTAAGAGTTTCTTTGCTCATAATCAGTTTATTTAATACGTTTATTGAATTCTTTGTTTCACGTGGAACTTTGCGCTCTATCGTCCGCAAAGTACCAGTAGCACGTTGATGTCGCTTGGAGATACTCCCGGAATCCGACTCGCTTGGGCTATTGTTTCCGGATCTATCTTCATCAGCTTCTGTCTAGCTTCGGTAGAAAGGGATTGAATGGAATTATAGTCAAACTTACCTTTTATCTTGATGCTTTCCAATCTTGCCAATTTATCCGCAATAATCCGTTCGCGTCCGATGTATCCCTCGTACTTGATGAGTATTTCTGCAGCTTCTACAATTTCTTCCTTTCTATCGGATATTTTATCCAGTTCTCGTTTTAAAGGCACTGACGTGTTCGGCAATGTTCTCAATCGTTATCTGCGGACGGTTTATCAAATCTATCAATTTGCATCCTTGGCGCAGTGGAGTTGTGCCGAGCTGCTCCAATACCGGATTGATTAATGCCGGTTTCATCGAGTAATTCCGCGCGAAGTCTATAATCCGGTTCACGGCTTCACGTTTTTCTGTCAGCAGCTTGTACCGCTCTTCCTTGGCGAGTCCCAGCTTCCAGGCTTTTTCCGTGAGTCGCATGTCCGCATCATCCATACGGAGCAGGATGCGATATTCGGCACGGGAAGTAAACATACGGTAAGGCTCGTCCACACCTTTTGTTACCAAGTCATCGATTAAAACGCCGATATATGCTTCATCCCTTGCAAGGGTGAACGGTTCTCCACCGTGGCAATTGATGTGGGCGTTGATACCTGCCATGATTCCTTGTCCAGCTGCTTCCTCGTAACCGGTTGTTCCGTTTACTTGTCCGGCAAAGAACAGATTCTTTATATTCTTCGTTTCCAGCGTATGTTTCAGTTGGGTGGGGTCAAAGAAGTCGTATTCGATGGCATAGCCCGGGCGGTAGATGACGAGGTCTCTGAACGCCGGTATCTTTTTCAATGCTGCAATCTGGATGTTCATGGGCAATGAAGAAGAGAATCCATTCAAGTAGAGCTCTTGGGTTGTTTCCCCTTCGGGCTCCAGGAAAAGCTGGTGCTGCGGTTTGTCGGGGAAAGTCACAATCTTGGTTTCTATACTGGGGCAATAACGTGGGCCGATACTTTGGATTTGTCCGTTGAAAAGGGGAGAATCCGGCAGACCTTCCTGCAGGATGCGGTGTGCTTCTTCGTTGGTGAAGCAGGTCCAGCAAGGGAGCTGTTTCAAATGGCGTACATGAGTGTCCATGAACGAGAACTTGTGGAAGTCACATTCTCCGTCTTGGATTTCCATATCCTCATAATGCACGCTGCGTCCATCTATGCGTACGGGGGTTCCCGTCTTCATGCGTCCAAAGGTGATGCCATGCTTTGCGATGGATTCGGTTAATTGGTAGGATGCAGGTTCTGCCATACGTCCGCCTGGAAGCATGGTACGTCCCACGTGCATCAGTCCGTTGAGGAAAGTTCCTGCGGTGAGTACTACACATTTGGCATGGAACGTTACTCCCCATAGTGTTACTACTCCCGTAATTTCACCGTTTTCAACGAGGATTTCCTGCACGGTATCCTGCCAGATATGCAGGTTGGGGATATTTTCCAGAATTTCTCTCCATGCCCAGATAAATTTGTTGCGGTCGCACTGTGCGCGCGGGCTCCACATAGCGGGACCTTTGGAACGGTTCAGTATACGGAACTGTATGGCTGTCTGGTCTGTCACCAATCCCATATATCCTCCCAAGGCGTCTATTTCGCGTACTATCTGTCCTTTGGCGATGCCTCCCACTGCCGGGTTACAACTCATCTGTCCGATTTTGTTCATATCCATTGTGATAAGACAAGTCTTCGAACCCAGGTTTGCAGCAGCGGCAGCGGCTTCGCATCCTGCGTGTCCGGCGCCGATTACAATAACGTCATACTTAAACTCCATTCGTTCAGTGTATTTTAAAACTGTGCAAAGTTACGAAAAAAGTTGTATGCCGGGACGTGTCATATCTTAAAATCCGGATATATCTTCTTTGGCATTGCTTATATTTCCGTATCCAGCATCATACTTATTGCTTGGAATGCTTAGGCTATAGACATATTGCTTGTATTTGGCTTAAAATACAATCAAAATGAAGCTTTTTGAATACTATTGCTTTTCTTTTTGAAAAAGATACATACCTTTGCAGCGTTTGGATATTAAAAAGTGTTTTGATTGACTAATTTTAAGGAAGAGAAGCATGAGAAAGAAATTCTTCTTGTTAATCATTGTCTGCCTGGTTATGGGGGCAGGAGTGATGGCTCAGACGTCTACGGTCTCGGGAACAGTATTTGCCGAGGACAACAATGAGCCGATTATTGGGGCATCGGTATTGGTGAAAGGTACAACACTGGGGGCAGTGACCGATATCGAAGGTAACTTTACAATCTTGAATGTGCCGAGTACGGCAAAGACAGTGATTGTCTCTTTTGTAGGTATGCAGAAAGTGGAAGCTACCATAAAGCCTGCTATGAAGGTGGTGTTGAAATCGGATTCGGAATTGCTGGATGAAGTGATGGTAGTGGCTTACGGCACGGCCAAAAAGAGCAGCTATGCAGGTTCGGCTTCTTTAGTGAAAGCGGATGCGCTGAAAGACATTCCGACGACCAGCTTTGAAAACGCGTTGAACGGTAAAGTGGCGGGCTTGCAACTGACGAATAATTCCGGCCAGGCGGGTTCCGCACCGGCCATCCGCATCCGTGGCATAGGTTCTATGAATGCCGGGAATGAACCGTTGTATGTAGTGGACGGTGTTCCGGTCTCTTCGGGCAATACGGGGCAGATGAGCGGTGAGCTCTATTCTACCAACAACATCATGAATACGTTGAACCCGGAAGACATCGAATCTATTTCTGTATTGAAAGATGCGGCGGCCAGCTCGCTTTATGGGTCGCGTGCGGCAAACGGCGTCATTCTGATTACTACCAAAAAAGGACAGATTGGCAAGCCGGTGGTGACGCTGAAAGCCGAAGTGGGCTTCACGCCCTGCTGGGCAACGGACAACTATGAAACGGCCAGCGTACAGGAGAATGTGAATATGCTCTACACCGTATTTCACGATGCCCGTACAAGTGGTAAGGGCGAAACGGACGAAAAGGCGGCAGCCTATGCCATAGGCCAGTTGAACAGCCGTTTCAACAAACATGGCTACCAATTTACCACAAATGGTACGGGAGCTTACGAGAACGTCAATATCCTTGAGTACGACAACTCCGGGCGTGGAGGCAAATACTACGATTGGGACAAGGCATATTTCCGTACCGCCATTTACCAGACCTACGATATGTCCGTCAGCGGTGCTACGCAGAATACCAACTATTACACTTCCCTTTCCTATACCCAGGACGAAGGACGTTTGAAGATGAACAGCTTCGACCGTGTTTCCGGTCGCCTGAACCTCACCCAGAAGGTGGGGAAATTCCTTGAACTGACCACCAATGCCAGCCTGGCGCGTACCAAGAAAAGCGGTTATAATGATACACGCAACACGGGCAGTAATTACTTCATGCAGACCCGTAACTTGCTGTGGGGACTCTACTGGCCCACTGATTACAAGACCGGCGAGCTCTGGACCGAACGTTACGGTAGCTACGCCTACAATGGGCTTTATTATGACAAAGAGTGGGAGAACGGTTCTACCAGTACCAAAATCATAGCTGCGGAGACGCTCACCCTGCATCTGATGCCGGGCCTGGACCTTCGTTCTATCTACTCTTACGACAATACTACTGTAAAAGACCATATCTATTACAGTGCCAATCACTATAAAGGCTCGGCAGACAATGGGAATGTCAACGAATACCGTACTACATACGAGAAGATGGTTACCTCCACTACCGCCAATTATACCGGCACCTTCGACAAACACACAGTTGGCACCATGGTGGGTTTCGAAGCGGAGAAGAACAAGACAGACTATGTGCGTGCCACAGGAAGCAATCTTGCGGTCAGCACCATTCATACAGTTTCTACTGCCGGAACGCAGACTTCTGCCGGATATTCCTGGGGAAACTCGATGGTGTCCGTGCTCTCCAAGTTGGATTATAATTACGATGAACGCTACTTCATTTCCGGTTCTTACCGCCGCGACGGTTCTTCCCGGCTCAGCAAGCAGGAACGTTGGGGAAACTTCTGGTCAGTGGCGGGAGCGTGGAACATCATGCGCGAGGGTTTTATGAGCAAATATTCTTTCCTGAGCAACCTGCGTATACGTGCCTCTTATGGTATTAACGGTACGCTGCCTTCGGACAATTACGGCTATATGAGCTTGATGAGCTATACCAGTAAGTACATGGGTAACCCGGGCGGTACAATCACTACCGTCACCAATGACAAGCTGTCTTGGGAGACGAGCTACAACACGAATGTGGGTATCGACTTCGGCTTCTTCGGCCAGCGTCTGCGCGGTACGGTGGAATACTTCAACCGTGATTCGAAGAACCTGCTCCAGGATGTTCCCATTTCGATGGTTACGGGATTTTCCTCTACGTTGCGGAACGTAGGATGCATCAACAACCATGGGGTAGAGGTGGAGTTGAGTGGTGACATCATTGATAGTAAAGGATGGTTATGGAGTGCCGGTGTCAACGCAACCTTCCTCCGTTCTGAGGTGAAAGAGTTGTATGGCGGTGCGGACATTATCTGGTACGACCCCACCAGTAGCGACAGCCGTGCGCAATATGTATACCGGGAAGGTCAGTCCACGCTGGCTTTCTATGGATACGAATGGGCAGGTGTGGACAAGACCAACGGCAAGAACGTCTACTATGTAAATGACCCCAAGAATGGCAAGGCCGGAGATTTTGAGTATAACGGGCGCGGAGCTACTTATGACTATAACAATGCCAACTACACCATCATCGGCAATGCCGTTCCCAAAGTGTATGGGGGCATCAATACCTCGGTCTCCTACAAAGGCATAGCCCTTTCGTTGGGCTTTACCTATAAGATAGGAGGAGACTTGTACGACGGAGCCTACATGGATGTGGCCGACGACGGTTATTATTGGGAGCGTATCCGTGCTAAAAGCTACTACAACAACCTTTGGACGCCAGACCATACGAACGGTACAGAGCCCCGTATCGAAGGTGTAGACCTCGATGACCCGCAACAATACAGCAGCCGCCACTTGTTCAATGCCAGTTATCTGCGCTTGAAGAATCTCTCATTGGCCTATACGCTGCCCAAAGCCATGACCCGCAAGGCTTTCATCGAGAATGCCCGCCTTTTCTTCACTGCCAGCAACCTTTGGACAATAGCCAAATACAAGGAGGCAGACCCCGAAGTGAGCGAATACGGCACACGTGGTTGGGAAACCCCTATCGGAAAAACGTTTGTCGTTGGCGTTGAATTGAAATTTTAATGAACTGGAGGAACTAACAATGAAAAAGATATATCATTTATTGGCACTTGTGATACTTGGTGCCTTTACATTCACTTCGTGTGACGATTTTCTGGATATGCAGCCCACCAACTCCGGAAATGCAGAAGGTGCTGTCGGTACGGTAGCCGATGCGCAGGTGGTTATCAACGGTGTGATGAGTGCGATGACCTCATCGTCCTATTACGGCAGAAACCTTTTTATGTACGGTGATGCCAAGGGCGGTGACCTCACGATTTTTGCTGCCGGACGCGGACTGGATGCATTCTATACGTTCAACCACACTTCCAACAGCAATACTTATTCCGGTTTCTGGAGCCGTGGATATTACTGCATTCTGCAGGTCAACACCTTGTTGAGCAACATTGAGAAGCTGGAAGAATCGGGCAGTATGGAAGACTTTTCCGAAGCCAAAGGGCAGGCGTTGACTCTGAGGGCGCTGTTCTATTTCGATTTGGTCCGTCTCTACGGGCTTCCTTACAATTACAACAAGACCTCTTATGGAGTTCCCAATGTAACCGAGCCGCTTACGGTGAACGCCCAGCCCACCCGTGCTACTGTGGAGGAGAACTATCGCCAGATTCTGCAGGACTTGTCGGACGGGGCGGCCCTGCTTGCCAAGAAGAAGACAAAGCAGAGCGGATATGCGGACTATTACACCAACATAGCCCTGCAAGCGCGTGTGAAACTCTATATGGAAGATTATGACGGTGCTTTGAACGCTGCCCGGGAGATTATAGAAAGCGGTGTGTACAAACTGTATGAGCCTGCCGATTGGACGGCTTCCTGGAGCAAGCAGTTTGGTTCCGAGTCCATCTTTGAGCTGGGCATCACCACTGAGGAATCAGACCTGGGAACTTCTTCTTTGGGCTTTTACCTGATGCGCTACGGACAGTTGAAGAATGCCATGGGCTGGTATCTTGCCAGCGATTATTTCTTGAACCGTCTGGGTGAAGACGAGACGGATGTGCGTTGGGGAATCATGGACAACGATGAATACTGGGTGGACAATGAGATTGAACGCAAGGGAGCCTGCTACAAGTATATGGGTAGTACCACTCTGGCAGGTGACGGCAAGGCAACCAATACAGCCGTCAATATCAAGATAATCCGTCTTTCCGAGATATATCTGATTGCCGCCGAAGCAGCCTTGCACTCCACGAAGCAGGAAGCAGGCGCAGATGCCGCCGCCGGTTACCTGAATGAAATCCGCAGGCGTTCTCCCGGACTGGCACCGGCCACTGCCGCTACCATTACCGATGATATGATTCTGGACGAGCGCAGCAAGGAGCTTTTTGGTGAAGGACAACGCTTCTTCGACATGATGCGTATGGGCAGAACCATCGAATTCAACGACGATTTTCAAGATATTCCGGTGAGTCACCGTGGAAAAACAATCGACCGTACTTTCGAGAAGATTGTGCTTCCTATTTCGCAGGATGAGATAAATGCCAATCCGGCATTGGAGAACCAGCAGAATCCGGGATATTAGTCATTCCCTGCTGTCTATTGTTTGCTACTCCTTGTATATCAGGGAGGTATTTTGCCAACAAGTTGTCACTGCCTTGGCAAACTTTTGCCACGCCTATGGCAAAGTTTTGCCAACGCGGTGGCAAAGTCTTGCCAATGGGAAGGCAAAACCTTGTCATAGGCGTGGCAAGAAAAGCGGAAAAAGGTGCCTTTGATGAATTTCTTTGATAAAATGAGATGGTAATACCTTGATATTCCACAAAAATACTATTTATTGGTTCGAAATTTCTATTCTTTTTTTCTGAATCGGCTTATCTTTGCTTTCGTAGAAACCAATAAAAAGTTATAATACTATGAGAAGATTTTTCCTCATATCGTCATTCTTGACGTTGTTTGCAATCGGAAGCTCGGCGCAATGGAAGCCGGCAGGTGATAAAATCAAAACGGACTGGGCATCCCAGATCAATCCCGCGAATGTGTTGCCCGAATATCCTCGTCCCATCATGGAACGGAGTGACTGGAAGAACTTGAACGGACTGTGGAATTATGCCGTTATAAATAAAGGTGAGCATCTTCCGGCAGAGTTCGAAGGGCAGATACTTGTTCCTTTTGCCATCGAATCCTCCTTGTCCGGAGTTGGAAAAAGAATCAATGAAAACCAGGAACTGGTCTACCAGCGCAGTTTTGAAATTCCTTCTGCCTGGAAGGGAAAACAAGTGCTGTTGCACTTTGGCGCTGTCGACTGGAAAACGGATGTATGGGTGAATGATGTGAAAGTAGGCAGCCATACGGGGGGATTTACTCCGTTCTCTTTCGATATTACTGCCGCCCTTTCTGGCAAAGGCAATAATCAGTTGGTCGTAAAAGTTTGGGACCCAACGGATAAAGGACCTCAACCGCGTGGAAAGCAGGTCAGCAATCCGGAAGGTATCTGGTACACTCCCGTAAGCGGTATCTGGCAGACGGTATGGATGGAGCCGGTTGCCGGAAAACATATCGAGAATCTCCGTATCACTCCCGATATTGACCGTAATCTGTTGACAGTGAAGGCTGAATTGAATAGTGCATGTCCTTCCGACTTTGTGGAAGTGAATGTGTATGACGGCAATCAACTGGTAGCCACCGGCAAAAGTATCAATGCAGAGCCGGTGGAGGTGTCCATGCCCCGGAATGCCAAGTTGTGGAGTCCGGATTCCCCCTTCCTCTATACGCTGAAAGTGACTCTGAAAAGCGGAGGCAAGGTAGTGGATAAGGTGGACAGCTATGCTGCCATGCGTAAGTACTCCACCCGTCGTGACGCGGATGGCATCGTACGCCTGGAACTAAATAACGAGGCTTTGTTCCAGTTTGGACCGCTGGACCAGGGTTGGTGGCCCGACGGACTGTATACAGCTCCCACAGACGAGGCTTTGCTGTATGATGTACAGAAGACGAAAGATTTCGGTTTCAATATGATTCGCAAGCATATCAAGGTGGAACCGGCACGTTGGTACACACATTGTGACCGTTTGGGTATCATCGTATGGCAGGATATGCCGAGCGGTGACCGTAATCCGGAATGGCAGAACCGCCGCTATTTCGACGGAACAGAACTGAAACGCTCCACCGAATCCGAAGCCTATTATCACAAGGAATGGAAGGAAATAATGGATTGTCTCTACTCTTATCCGTGTATCGGTACATGGGTACCGTTCAACGAAGCCTGGGGGCAGTTCAAGACGGTAGAGATAGCCGAATGGACGAAACAGTATGACCCGACCCGCCTGGTGAATCCGGCAAGTGGCGGTAACCATTATACTTGCGGTGACATGCTCGACCTCCACAACTATCCCCAACCGGAAATGTATTTGTATGATGCACAGCGCGCCACGGTTTTGGGTGAGTATGGCGGCATTGGCCTTGTCTTGAAAGATCATCTTTGGGAACCGAACCGCAACTGGGGATATGTTCAGTTCAACTCTTCCAAAGAAGTGACTGATGAGTACGTGAAATATGCCGATATGCTGTATCAGATGATAAAAAGAGGTTTCTCGGCAGCCGTCTATACACAGACCACGGATGTGGAGGTGGAAGTGAACGGTCTGATGACTTACGACCGCAAGGTGATAAAGCTGGATGAGAAACGCGTGAAAGAGATAAATACACGTATCTGCAATTCACTTAAGAAATAGGGGCATTTACAATTTACCATTTACAAAGTACAATTTGGCTGCGCTGTCATCTGCATAGTTAAATTGTACTTTGTAAATGGTAAATTGTGCATTAAAAATGTTGTTATGAAACGATTGATTATAAAGCTTTTCCTTAGTCTGTGCCTATGGGCGGTATTGCCGGTCTGTGCGCAGGATGCTGTTCATTACTATTTCAGAACGATGGATATCCGGAACGGTCTTTCGCAGAACACCGTGTATCAGATTTTGCAGGATAGGAAAGGCTTTATGTGGTTCGGAACCAAGGACGGTCTGAACCGGTATGACGGGTTGTCTTTCCGTGTCTACAAGAAAGAGAACTCCGGTTTAGGCAAGAATTTCATAACCGCGCTCTACGAGGACCGCCGGGGCAATATCTGGATTGGTACCGATGGGGGAGTCTTTATTTACGACCCGGTACTGGATTCCTTTACCGCTTTCGATGAGGCCAGTGATAATGGCAGTATCATCAGGGATTTCGTCACCATGATTGGAAGTGACGAGGACGACAATATCTGGATATCGGTAGAAAACCAGGGGTTGTTCTGCTATAAACCGGATGAAGGGAGGCTGCTGAACCATCTGCACGATTCGGGACTGCCCAATGTAACCCGCTTTTGGCTGAATGGGAATACGTGTTGGCTGGCCTTGTATGCGGATAATCTTTACTATACGAAAGCTGACTTTGAAACTCCTCTGCAGCCTTTCAAGGATGCGGAAGGAAATGAGATTTTCAAGAATGATATTATCAACTGGCAGGTCAGCGGACCCCATAATTGTGTGTATATCGCTTCGCTGAACGGGTTGACAGAGATAAACCAGACTACCGGCAAGACGCGGAAGCTGCTGAACACCTATGTGAGGGCTTTGCAGTTCAAATCTGACAACGAGCTGTGGGTGGGCGCAGAGTCCGGCTTGTATATTTACAATCTGACGAATGACAAGATTACCCATTTGACCGTTCCCGACCAGGATGATTCGTATGCATTGTCGGACAATGCCATTTATTCGCTCTGCTGCGACAAGGAGAACGGCATGTGGATAGGGTCTTATTTCGGTGGAGTGAACTATTGCCCTTATCAGTGGACTTATTTCGAGAAGTTCTATCCGAGAGACAATCTCAGGCATTTCGGCCGTCGTGTACGGGAAATCTGTGAAAGTAATGATGGCACCTTGTGGATAGGTACCGAAGACAAAGGCTTGTTCAATTACAATCCGGAAAACGGAAAGATAGAGCCTTTTGAGCATCCGGCCATTTATCAGAATGTCCACGGCCTTTGCCTGGACGGGGATGATTTGTGGGTAGGTACGTTCTCCGGTGGTCTGAACCGGGTGAATCTTCGGACCAGGCAGGTGAAACATTATGCCAAGGGTGAGAGTGAGAATTCCATGGTCGCCAATGACGCCTTTACCATTTGCAGGACCACTACGGGAGACGTGTGGATAGGCACCACGTCCGGTCTGTTGAAGTACAATCGCTCTACAGATGACTTTACCCGGATTCCTCAGCTGAAGAATATGTTTACTTATAACATTCTGGAGGACTTCAACGGAAATCTGTGGTTTGCTACTTTTCTAATGGAGTGTCTGCTACAATGTAAGAGCCAGCAGTGGAGGAATTATCTGTCTAATGAGAATGATTCGACCTCTCTTCCCTACAATAAGGTAATCAGTATCTACGAAGACAGCAGGAAGCGTCTGTGGTTCATGACGCTGGGTGAGGGCTTCTGCCGCTACAATCCGGAAACGGACAATTTTACCCGTTATGACATGTCGAAAGGATTTCCGAGCAATACCATCTACAAGATGGTCGAGGACAAGCGGGGCAACTTGTGGATTACTTCCAATCATGGTCTGGTCTGCTTCAATCCCGATACGGAGAGCAAGCATGTCTATACCACGGCCAACGGGCTGCTGAGCAACCAGTTTAATTTCCAGTCCGGCTACATCGACAAGAAAGGACGCATCTATTTAGGAAGCATCAACGGATTCATAGCCTTTGACCCGGAAACCTTTGTGGAGAACACTTTCCTCCCTCCCGTGGTGATTACAGACTTCTTTCTGTTCAATAAACGGCTTTCGGTGGACAGTCCGGATTCTCCTTTGGAGAAGAGCATCACCTATGCGGATGAAATAGAACTGGATGCCGACCAGAACTCCTTTTCTTTCCAGGTTGCGGCTTTAAGTTATCAAGCACCCGAAATGAACAGTCTTGAATATAAGTTGGAAGGTTTTGACCGCGACTGGTATACGGTAGGACGGAATTCCATTATCAACTATTCAAACCTTCCTTATGGAAGCTATACGTTGCGTATAAAAGGTTCCAACAGCGATGGCAAGTGGAACGCTACGGAACGTGTGCTCGACATCCATATCCGTCCTCCTTTCTATCTCTCCACCTGGGCATATGCCGGTTATACGGTATTGGCGTTATGCTCACTGGCTGCTGTAATCATCTATTTCAGAAAACAGACCCGGCAGAAGCATCAGCAGGCTATGGACAAGTTTGAGCGGGAAAAGGAGCGGGAGTTGTATACTGCGAAGATAGACTTCTTCACGAATGTGGCGCATGAGATACGTACACCGCTTACACTGATAAAGAGTCCGCTCGAGAATGTATTGGTTTCCCAGTCTGTCTCGGACGACATCAGGGATGATTTGGAGACCATGGAACTGAACACCAACCGGCTGCTCGATTTGGTGAACCAGTTGCTGGACTTCCGGAAGACGGAGACGCAAGGCTTCCAATTGAATTTTGTGGAATGCGACGTGTCTGAGCTCTTGCAGAAGACGTATAAGCGCTTCAAGCCTCTGGCACGCGAAAAAGGGCTGGCATTGAGCATAGAGACTCCCGAAAGCTTGTATGCTTCGGTTGATAGGGAAGGGCTTACCAAGATTATCAGCAATCTGCTGACCAATGCGATAAAGTATTCGGAGACCTATATACGCATCAGGCTATATTCGGAAGGTGAAAGACTGCTGCTTTCTGTATGCAATGACGGCCTTGTCATTCCGGTAGAGATGCGCGAGGAGATTTTCAAGCCGTTCATCCAGTATAAAACCGGTACCTTGCGCTCTGTACCCGGCACCGGTATCGGGCTTGCACTTGCCCGTTCATTGGCCGAACTCCATGAGGGTACGTTGTGCATGGAAGATTCGATGGAGAACAACTGTTTCCTGCTGTCACTTCCGCTGAAGCACGAGCAGACGGTGGCTATGGAGCATAAAGAACCGGTAACGGGCGGGGAATCCTCTGAGGAAAGTGGTGCAGGTACTGCCTTGGAACAGCACCGGTATACTCTTTTGGTGGTGGAAGACAGTCTGGAAATGCAGGCATTTGTTGTGAAACAGCTCTCTTCGGAATATCGTGTGCTGACTGCCGTGAATGGGGTGAAGCTTTGAAGGTGTTGAAGGAACATACTGTAAATCTTGTCATTTCAGACATTATGATGCCCGAGATGAATGGATTGGAGCTGTGCGAGCATCTGAAGTCCGAGCTTGACTATAGCCATATACCGATTATCCTGCTTACGGCGAAGACGACCCTTCAAGCCAAGATAGAGGGAATGAAGCTGGGGGCTGACGTATATATAGAAAAGCCTTTCTCTGTGGAATATCTGAAAGTGTGTGTAGCCAATCTGCTGAACAACCGTGAGAAGCTACGGGCTTCTTTCGTCAATTCTCCTTTTGTGCAGACGGGCAGTATGGCAATGACAAAGGCAGATGAATCTTTCCTTAAGACATTGAAGGAAGTGGTAGTTGCCAATATGCAGAATCCGGATTTCTGTCTGGATGATATGGCAAGCCTGCTGAACATGAGCCGTTCGAGCCTGAACCGGAAGATAAAGGGCATATTGGATATGACCCCGAATGACTACATCCGCCTGGAGCGGTTGAAGAAAGCGGCGCAGCTTTTAAAGGAAGGAGAGTGCAAAATCAATGAGGTTTGCTACATGACCGGCTTCAATACTCCTTCCTATTTTACCAAGTGCTTCCAAAAACAATTTGGTATTCTGCCCAAAGACTTCGTGAAATGATAGCATGGAATGCTTGCTAAATATAACAATCCAATCAAATGCCCCTGAGGTGTCTCTCAGGGGCATTTGATTGGATTTATAATTGCATAGATTGAAGCGATATTTGCATTAATTTTAGCTTTATGCGGATATATTTGCATCCGAAAGCCAACAATTTATAATACTATGACCCCTATGCCTATGACGTAACAAATCCTAATCAATGTTCTATGATTGGCAGAAGTGACTAATCACTTTCTGCGGTGTATTTAAAAAGCGGGCGTTAGTTTCCGCATAGTTTTAAAATCTAATTCTATAAAAAATGATCAAGAAAATCTTATTCTTATTCTTTGTTGTGTTTGCAGCTACCGCTTATTCACAAGATGTGACCATAACGGGAACGGTGACGGATGCAAATAGTGAGCCTTTGGTGGGCGTGAATGTATTGGTGAAGGGTACTACCACGGGTGCCATTACCGATATTGACGGTAATTTCTCAGTGAGTGGAAAAAAAGGAAGTACACTCGTTTTCTCTTATATCGGTATGCTTACGCAGGAAGTTGTCTATAAGGGAACTGCCTTGCGCGTGGTGATGAAAGATGATTCGAAAGCACTGGAAGAAGTGGTTGTCATCGGTTATCAGACCGTGAAGAAGTCCGACTTGACTGGAGCGGTTGCCGTTGTTGATACCAAGGAAATGAAGAAAAGCGCTGCAGGAACACTGGTCAGCCAGATGCAGGGTTTGGCAACCGGTATTAACGTACGCAGTAGCGGTAGGGCGGGCGAAGATGCCTCTATTGAAATTCGCGGTGTCGGTTCTTTGAGTAATAACTCTCCGTTGTGGGTAATTGATGGTATGATTACAGATCCGGGAGTTGACTTCAACCCTGCAGATGCAGAATCCATCCAGATTCTGAAGGACGCTTCTGCTGCTGCCATCTACGGTTCGCGTGCTGCCAATGGTGTGATTATCGTTACTACCAAGAAGGGTACGAAAGGTCCCATGAAGGTGAATGTAAGCGTAAAGGAAACATTGGAATGGAGCCCGAAATTTGATTTGATGAATGCGGCAGAATATATCAAGTATAATGATATTGCCTATAATGAAGCTATCAAAGATGGCATTGCTACTGTAAACAGCACTCAGAAACACTCACAGTATGATACCAACTGGCAGGATGAAGTGTTGAAGACCGCATTGGTGCAGGACTACAACGTATCACTCTCCGGTGGCGGTGACTCCGGTAGTTATTTTGTATCAGCCGGCTACTATAACAATGACGGCGTTTCTTATGGAAATACTTTCGACCGTTATAGCTTCCGTGTCAATACACAAGGTAAAAAGGGCTGGTTCTCTTTTGGTGAAAACTTGGCTTATTCACTCACAAACACAGACCCGAACCAGACCAATACCTACAATGACTTTTTGCGTATGATGCCTACTATTCCTATCTATGATGAGAATAATCCGGGTGGATATGGCTATGGTGATGCTGCCAAATACAATACTTTTGGTGTGAACCCGATTGCCCGTGAAGATTTGGAATACCGTCATTTCCGCCAGAATCGTTTGAATGGTTCTTTATGGTTGGAATTCAAGCCATTCGAATTCCTTTCCTATAAATTCAATGGTGGTATTGACCTTTACTTTTATGAGAATTCATGGTTCCGTGGAGAAGGTAACTGGACTCAGAATCAGGAACACCGTGATCCGGAAAGCCAGAAGGCACGTGACAACACCTACAACATGTTGATTGAGCACACGTTGAACTTCAATAAGGATTTTGGTAAGCATCATGTGGATGCCGTGGTCGGTACTACTTACCAGCACCATGAGTGGGAAGGTTTGTGGGCTTCCCGTCTGAACTTTCCGATGACGGGTAACGGCGATTACTTTACAGTTTTGAATGCAGGACAGAGCAATCAGCAGAATTCAAACAGCATCAGCGAGAATGCGATGATTTCTTATTTGGGACGTGCAAACTACGTTTATGATGATAAATACTATCTGACTGCCACTTTCCGTCGTGACGGTACTTCTCGCTTGGCTAAGGAAAACCGCTGGGGCAATTTCCCCTCATTCTCCGGTGCCTGGAGAATTTCAAAGGAGGAATTCTTTGATGTGCCTTGGATTAATGACTTGAAAATTAGAGGTAACTGGGGTCGTCTTGGTAATTCTTCCATTGGTGATTGGGATTATATCGGAACTATCAACCAGAGTATTGTAACTGTATTCGGTGGTGCTATTGTTCCGGGTTCTACTCAGGTGAAACTGGTGAATGCAGGTCTTGTTTGGGAAACAAAGAAACGGTGAATGTAGGTTTTGATGCCAGTTTCCTGAACCAACGCCTGACTGTCAGTGCGGAATATTATAATTCAAAAACCAGTGACGTATTGGCTGAGACTCCGATTGCCATTTCTACCGGTAATCAAGGAGGCTCTCCGTGGAAAAATGCTGCCAGCTTGCGCAACAAGGGCTTCGAGTTTACATTTGGTTGGAAAGACCAGATTTCAGGCTTTAAGTACAGCGCTTTACTGAATGTGACTACGATGGATAACGAAGTTCTGAGCTTGGGACGGGATGGGTCGGAAAGAAACTTTATTGATTCCGGTCAAGCCAGAACAGAGCCGGGAAGGTCGTTGGCCGAATTCTATCTGAGAAAAACAGACGGCATCTTCCGGACACAAGAGGAAATAGACAATTATGTGACGAAAGGTAACCATGTACCGGGACCTAATGAAGATAAAGTACCTGCCGGTACACCGATCATGATTGAAGGGAAACGTCCGCAATTGGGAGACGTTAAGTATCTTGATTTAAATGATGACGGTCAAATTACTGATATTGACCGTGATTATTGTGGTAGTCCATGGGCCAAGATGCAAATGTCGTTGGTATTGAATGCAGAGTGGAAGAACTTCGATTTCAGTATGATGTGGAACGGTCAATTTGGCAATAAGATATACAACGTATCCCGTTGGCAAGGACGTCTGTTTGCAGACAACTCCAACTATATCCGCTTTGAGAAGGGCGAAGAGCCTTATCAGGTGAATCCTAACTCCAATACCCCACGTATCATTTACGGTGACTTCCGCAACTCGCGTGATGCCGACCGTTTCCTGGAGAATGGTTCTTACTTCCGTATGAAGAATATCTCTATCGGTTATAATTTCAAGCAGAAGTGGCTGACCAACTTGGGCGTTGAGAAACTCCGTCTGTTTGCTACCGGTAGCAACTTGATTACTATTACCGGATATTCCGGTCTGGATCCTGACTTCAAGGGTGCGAATTCCGTTTGGAACAGTGGTACGGACAGCTTTGCTTATCCCAATACCCGTTCGGTGATGTTTGGATTGGATTTGACCTTTTAACTTATAAATCAGTTTGTAAATTATGAAAAAGATATATAATGGATTAATGCTCGCAGGTGCCTTGACATTGTGCACTGGATGCAGTTCTAGTTTATTGGATATTGATAATCCCAATGAAGTGACCAACGATACTTATTGGAATAAGCCGGAAGATGCTACAGCTGGTGTAAATGCCTGCTACAGTTTTCTTTATAAGGAAGGTACTTGGATGCGTTGGCTCTCTTTTCGCTACGATTTGACCTCGGACGAGGGATGGAGTTCTTCTCCTTGGATTGAATTGGGTGACTGGACACGTTTTCTTTACAACAATTATAATTTTTACGAAGGCAACAATATACATTGGGAACATTTCTACGTAGGTATTTTCCGTTGCAACCAAGTGTTGAGTCATGTGCCTAATATTGAAATGGACGAGACTACAAAGAACCAGGTATTGGCACAAGCTTCTTTCTTACGTGCAATGTGGTATTTTCAGGTAAATCTGTTGTGGGACAAAGGAACGATGCCTTTGGAACCTAAAGATGCCAATTATATTCCGGAAGACGCTTCCGAGCAGGAAATATGGGATCAAGTGGAGAAAGACTTGCTGTTTGCTATGGATTATCTTCCTGAATCTTGGGATGCTGCCAATTTGGGACGTGCCACCAAAGGCGCTGCCAAAGCATTGTTGGGCAAGGCCTATATGCAACAACATAAGTATGACAAGGCGAAGGAACAATTGCAATGGCTGATTGATAAAGAGGGCTCTTTGTACGATCTTATCGCCAATCGTGAAGATAATTTCACTGACTTGGATGAGAACAACAAGGAAGGTATCTTTGAAATTCAGTTCGATGACCAAAACAAGGGTGGTACGGGTAATGATGCCAGTATGGCATTCGGTTTCCAGCGTACTCAGTTCTATGCTCCGAGTGGTATAGGTTGGGGAGATGGTAAGGCACGTCGCTGGTTGGTAGATGAGTTCTTGAAAGAGAAACGTATTGACGGAAAGAATGACTTGCGTTTGTATGGTAGTATTCTGTACCGTGGATTCTCACAAGACTTCCCCGATCAACCGAAGAAATATTATGGATTTGAAAATGCCGATTGGAATGACGGTTGGGGAACTGACCCGGAAGACTGCTACATACGTAAATACAATACTGCTTACTATCGTGATGCAGAAGATTACTTTGCCCGTAACAACTATCGTATCATGCGTTATGCAGATATCTTGATGAACTACGCAGAATGTCTTGTTGAAACGGGTACTAATCCTGCCGATGCTGCTGTTTATGTGGATAAGGTAAGAGAACGTGCCGGTCTGGCCAAGTTGAAAGACAGTCAGTGGAAAGACTGCCTGAGTTCTAAAGATGCCTTTATCAAGCGCCTGCAGATGGAACGTACTTTGGAACTCTGTTTCGAAGGTTGGCGTTGGGCTGACTTGAAGCGTTGGGGATTACTTGATTCTCAGGCTGGAATTGATGAGCTGAAAGCCCGTGACAAGGACTTCAATAACTTCATCGTCGGTAAGCACAGACGTTTGCCCATTCCGAGAGATGAAGTGATGAACAGCACGGTAGGTGGTGTTGCACATCTTACTCAGAATCCTAACTATTAATAACTAAAGAAGGCTATGCCTGGAAGCCTGTTCTCATTCAGGATGCTTCCGGCATAGCCTTTTCTTTCTTAAATCTTATACCATATGCTTGTCTGTAAAAAACTACTATTACCATTCGCTTTTGCTTGCTGCGGCAGCTTGTTTGCGCAGAACATCCAGAATCCGGTACTTCCGGGAGTGGCGGATGCCGGCGTAATGAAATATAATGGCAAATATTATATTGGCGGGGTCCGTACAAACGGGGATTTCTATGTATCCGATGACCTGGTTCATTGGGGGAAACCTATCCATGTCGTATCCATGGACAATGACTGGACCAGAGGCAGCGGAGCCGGAGATGACCAGATTCATGCCAATGACATGTTCTATCTGAATGGAGATTTTCATTTGTACTGGTCAGTCAATTATTGGGGAAAGGACAAGCATGCCGTTCACATTGTACATGCGCAGAGCAAAGATGCCCTGGGCGCTTACACAGAGCCGAACAAGAAGACATGGATGGATAACCGTATCGACCCCAAAGTTTTCAGAGATGATGACGGGCAACTATACATGTATATGGTACGCTTTACCGATGGGAATACCATCTGGGGACGTAAAATGAAGAACCCGGCAGAATTTGCCGGCGAACCGGTGTGCCAGTTCGCCTCATTGCCGGACACATGGGAAACGATGGATAACAGAGTGGCGGAGGGACCGTGGGTCATGAAGTATAGAGACCGCTACTATATGATGTATAATGCCAACCACACCTCTACAGAGTGGGGCAATTATCAGTTGGGAGTTGCTGAGGCAGACTCTCCTTTAGGTTTTCAAAATGGTAATAAATATAGCTATCCGGTTGTAGGCTGCAATCAGACACAACTGGAGGAGAAGCAAGTGGATTTATTGCGGTATGGCCGCACGTATGAGCCGTTGTTTGCTTATACGGAGAGCAAACCGGGAAGCGATTGGACAAAAGCGACCTACGATGACTCCGGCTGGGCGAAGGGGGAGACCGGCTTTTCGTCCCGTGAAGTGAAAGGTTCCACCACCCGGCATCTGGGTACCTTGTGGAATACGCCCTCCTTATGGTTGCGAAAGACTTTCTCTGCCGGTAGCGAAACCGGTAATCTGGCATTGCGTGTCGCTCACGACGGAGATACCCGGATTTATCTGAACGGAACACTTGTCTACGAGAAGCAGGGGCGTGATTATTGTATCGTGAACCTGGACAAGAAGCTGCGTGCTGCTTTGAAGGAAGGCACGAATCTGCTTGCCGTAGAAACAAACAAGGGACGTTCGCAATTCTTCGACGTTTCTCTGTTCGATATGAAAGACGGCATTGCCGACGATATTCTGATGACTCCCGGTCAGCCCAATATTTTGAGAGGCCCCAACGGATTTGAATGGTGGCTGATTTATATGGCAAACAAGAACGATGAGCATCGGGGGCAATATATCAACCGTGTCCAGTTCTTCGACAAGACGTTGTTTGTGGATGGTATCACCGGCCCCCGCACGGCAGGTTATCATCCCGAACCTTCGATGCCTACCTTTGCAGGCAAAGGCGAGACAGCTTCGTTCGGTGTGTTGCAACAAGTACAGCCGTCCGTGGATTACTTGTTCGAGACGGGAGTCAAGACTGAGGGTGGAGCCGGCGTCATTGCCTGGTGGAAGGATGCAGATAACTGTGCCTATGTAGGTTTGGATGCCGAGAACCGGAGCTGGTACCTGCGTACACTTGTCGGCGGCAAAGAAAATAAGGAATCCTATGCCCTGCCTGAAGATTTCCATTGGGGTGTGTACCATCATCTGCGCATTGAGCGTAATGGTGGCTGTCTGAAGATTTGGCTGGATGAGATTCCCGCACCGGGGAGACATGTCTTTGCAGAGGCTGTTCCGGCAGAAGAAGCGGGTGTTCCCGGAGTATTTGATGAGACAAAGTCTGCCTTGTTCGAAGGGGCTACCTATACCATCGGCTTCGATGATGTGCATTTCCAGCTTTCGGGGAATGAGGAGTTGTTGAAGGGCGATTTCTTGAACGATTATGAATTGAGCTTCCAGTTGTCCGGCTTGTCCGGACAAGACAAGGCAGGAAGCTATCCGGTTTATGTGGATAAGGATAACTATGTGAAGGCTCAGTTCGATGGCATCACCCGTATGCTTGAGGTGACAGCCGTGAAGAAAGGGAAAACTGCCTGGAAGAAGGAATTCCCGTTGGGATGCCTGCAAACGCTCTATCCGGATGTGAAGTATACCGACTTCATTGAGAAAGGTTATCGTTTTGCCGCACCTGCATGGTTGGATACACTTTACCTGAATCGTCACGAAGCAGGCAATAAATCCGAATTTGTGGATGACATGTTCGGCAAGTTCGACATAGAATACCTGAATGGCGGCGAATGGCATCCGATAGAAAACAAAGATAGGGGGATAGCAGAACATCCTGCATATAATTATTGTACCTTTACTCCGGTAAAGGCAGAAGGCATCCGCTTCATCAACAAGGAGGCGGAGGATTTGGAACGCCATATCTATAAGATAGGTGTACATGAATTGTGGAAGGAATCCTATAATTTTCGTGCCGTGCGTCGTGCAGACAAGCTGTATCTGTTTGTCGACGGCAGGGAGCTGGGAGCTTTGGATATACGCTACCCTGCATCCCGCATCGGATTCTGTTCGGAGGGCGGCTCTCCGGTTTATAGCGGTACGTTGTATTATCATGTAGGGCAGAGGCGCGATTAGACGCGATCGTGGGATGTGCCGTTCCGTATATATGTAATGAAAGATGTATATAGAAGCCGGTGTTTGTATTTCCTTGTGAATCAGTGTGATGGACTGGGGTGATTCAGTATACGACTGAATGTATTTCAGTATACGATTGAATAGGATTCAGTATACGACTGAATAGGGTTCAATATACGGGTGTAACGGAACATCTTCTTGAAAGTAAATATTTATCATCATAACAATTGTTTAAGAAAGAATCATGAAAAAGAATTTTATATGTATGTATCTGTTTCTGTTGGCCACGCTGGCTTCCTGCCAGTCCTGCTCTTCAGACTATAAGGATGTGGACGATATTGTTGTCGAAGGAGTTGAAACGCCGGTGCTTTTGGGCGACCCGTTCATCATGTTGCACGATGGCACTTACTATGCCTATGGCACCCATGCGGATGAAGGCATCGAAGTCTATACCTCCGATGATTTGAAGACTTGGAAGTATAAGGGCATGGCGCTCCAGAAGAAGGATGTCTGGGCCGACCGCTGGTTCTGGGCACCGGAGGTCTACGAAGTGAACGGGAAGTTCTATATGTATTACTCGGCAGACGAGCATATCTGTGTGGCAACAGCAGACTCACCTGCAGGACCATTTACCCAAAGTAAGAAGGAACCGATGATTGCCGATGAGAAATGCATTGACAACTCTCTGTTTATTGATAATGACGGCACGCCTTAT
>ENA-OQKC01000079-OQKC01000079.1-human-gut-metagenome-genome-assembly--contig:-NODE-79-length-35544-cov-9.706215_pt1 | contig 35544 bp, 28 predicted proteins | sample MGYA00242774_ERZ504790 | MGnify/ENA primary metagenome ERZ504790 (study PRJEB26092, sample SAMD00036419) | human gut metagenome | host: Homo sapiens | study: EMG produced TPA metagenomics assembly of...
TTTCACAATATTTTAAAGCAGCTATAGCACCGTATTGAGCTGTGATATTAGCACAGAGTACTACATTTTGATGGAGCAGGTTTGCCGCCTGGACGAATGCTGCAGGAGCGGTAAAATAACCTAACCGCAGGCCGGTCATGGCATAAGCTTTTTGAAAAGCCGTTTAAAACTACTGTGCGGTCTTTGAACTCAGGGAAAGCTGTGAACATAGTATGTTTTTTGCCGCCATAAGTCAGGTGAGCATAAAGTTCATCAGAAATGATCATAATATCATGTTTAACAGCCCAGTCGCCAATAGCCTTGATTTGCTCTTTGCTCATAATAGCACCTGTAGGATTGTTGGGATAACCAAGGAGGATAGCGCGAGTTTTATCAGTCACTGCTTTTTCCAGATCTGTGACCGTGGGAACAAAGCCGTTTTCCAGTTTGGTTTCTACCGGTACCGGCTTTCCGCCTGCTAAAATGATGCAGGCTTTATTAGCAACATAACAGGGCTCGGGAATAATGATTTCGCCATCAGGGACCATAATGGTGCGGATAACGACGTCTAATGCTTCGCTGACACCTACAGTCACCATAATTTCAGTTTTGGGGTCGTATTGCACGCCATAGTTTTTGTAAGTGTCAGCAGCTATTGCTTCGCGCAGTTCCAGCATTCCCAGTGTAGAGGTATAGTTGCTTTTCCCTGCATTCAGACTGTCGATACAGGCTGCACGTACTTTTGCTGGAATATCAAAATCAGGTTCACCTACGCTGAGTGGTACAATGTTAGGATTGTTGGCTGTTATTTCTAAAAATTTTGCCAATCCGGAGGGCGGAAGGGCTTTAATAAAGGGAGTAGATCATTTTATCGATGTTGAAGCTCATGGAAGTCATTCCACCTTTCATAATAAATATAGAAACAATAAACAAATTAAAATCTAACACATCTGTATATAGCTGGCAAGTTTAATTATTAAAATATTTTGTATACATGTTAAGTGTAAAGTATTTAAACAAATTTTGCTGATCATTATGAATAAAAGCTTGTGTAGAGGCCGTAACTATGGTATAATATCACACGGTGTAAAAATACACACGCAGAATGATCACCCGCTGTCCGCTTGCGGTAAGGGTTAGAGACGATTTCTGCGGAGGAAAAAACAGGAGGCAAATAAAAATGGCTATTATTTCCATGAAACAATTACTTGAAGCTGGTGTTCATTTCGGTCACCAAACCCGTCGCTGGAACCCTAAGATGGTCTCCGTACATCTTCACTGAAAGAAACGGCATCTACATCATCGACCTGCAGAAAACCCGTTAAAAAAGTTGAAGAATGTTACAACTTCCTGCGCGATGTTGCTGCCCGCGGCGAAAATATTTTGTTCGTTGGTACTAAAAAACAAGCTCAAGAAGCTATGCGCGAAGAAGCTTTACGCTGCAACATGTTCTATGTAAACGAACGTTGGTTGGGTGGTATGCTGACTAACTTCAAAACTATCCAAACCCGTATCAACCGTCGGGAATTTCTTCCTGGAATTACAGGATCATGGAATCCCTGCGCAGAGACTGGTAAATCAGGAACTTCTCCGTATGCACGAAGAAACAGGAATTGACCTTGTGGCAACCAATGATGTGCATTACACAAGGGCGGAGGATGCTGATCCTCATGATATTCTTCTCTGTCTGCAGACAAACAAGAAACTGGCAGACGAGGACAGAATGCGTTATGAGGGCGGCCAGTATTATGTGAAATCCCCGGAAGAAATGGCAGAACTTTTCCCATATGCTTTGGAGGCCCTGGAGAATACTCATAAGATTGCACAGAGATGTCATGTTGAGATTGAATTTGGCGTGACCAAGCTTCCAAGATTCGATGTGCCGGATGGTCTTACATCCTGGGAATATCTGAACAAGCTATGCTTCGAGGGACTGGAGGAACGTTATCAGCCGGTTACAGAGGAATTAAAAGCTCGTCTGAATTACGAATTATCTACTATAAAAAATATGGGCTACGTGGATTACTTCCTTATAGTATGGGATTTTATTAAATATGCCCGCGATCATGACATTATGGTAGGACCGGGACGTGGCTCTGCAGCGGGAAGTCTGGTTGCTTATACCTTGGGCATCACACAGCTTGATCCTATTCGCTATGATCTGCTCTTTGAGCGATTTCTGAATCCGGAACGAGTATCTATGCCTGATATTGACGTTGACTTCTGCTTCGAAAGAAGGCAGGAGGTTATTGAATATGTCCGCCGTAAATATGGGGATGATTGTGTGGTTCAGATCGTTACTTTTGGTACGCTGGCAGCCCGTGGTGTGATCCGGGATGTGGGCCGTGTACTGGATATGCCTTATGCACAGGTGGATTCCATTGCGAAAATGATCCCGCAGGAATTAAATATTACTATAGATAAAGCCCTTACTATGAACCCTGAGCTGAAAAAAGCATATGAAGAGCAGGATGAAATTCATTATCTGATCGATATGGCAAGACGTCTGGAGGGACTTCCCAGACATACCTCCATGCATGCTGCAGGTGTTGTTATCAGCCAGAAGGACGTATCAGAATATGTACCGCTTTCCAGAGCATCAGACGGGTCTATTGTCACTCAGTTTACCATGACAACACTGGAAGAATTGGGACTTTTAAAAATGGACTTCCTGGGACTTCGTACCCTGACTGTGATCCAGAATGCAGTAAAGCTGATCCAGAAGGATGCAGGAGTGACTCTGGATATGCAGAAAATCAATTATGATGATAAAAAGGTTTTGGATTCCCTTGGCACCGGTCGTTCTGATGGTGTATTTCAGCTTGAAAGTGCGGGAATGAAAAATTTCATGAAGGAACTGAAGCCTCAGAGTCTGGAAGATGTGATCGCAGGAATCTCTCTTTACCGTCCGGGCCCCATGGATTTTATCCCTCAGTATATCCGGGGCAAAAACCGTCCGGATACCATCCGTTACGACTGCCCTCAGCTGGAGCCGATCCTGAAGCCTACTTATGGGTGTATTGTCTATCAGGAACAGGTTATGCAGATCGTTCGTAACCTGGCAGGTTATACTCTGGGCCGAAGCGACCTGGTGCGCCGTGCAATGTCCAAAAAGAAGGCCTCTGTCATGGAAAAGGAGCGCCAGAACTTTGTTTACGGAAATGAAGCAGAGGGAGTTCCAGGCTGTATTGCAAATGGAATTGATGAGGCAACGGCAAATAAAATCTATGATGAAATGATTGATTTCGCCAAATATGCTTTTAATAAGTCCCATGCAGCAGCCTATGCAGTTGTTTCCTATCAGACTGCATATCTGAAATATTACTATCCTGTGGAATTTATGGCTGCATTAATGACATCGGTTATTGATTTTCCCAATAAGGTTGCAGAATATATTCTGGTCTGCAGACAGATGGGGATTAAGATCCTGCCGCCGGATGTGAACTGTGGAATGTATGGATTCTCTGTAGATAACGGTGCGATCCGATATGGTCTGTCCGCTATAAAGAGTGTGGGACGTCCGGTTATTGAAAGTCTGGTAAAAGAGAGGGAAGAGAACGGACAATATCGTTCTCTGAAGGATTTTATGGAACGAAACTCTCCGCAGATGAATAAGCGTGCAGTAGAAAACTTTATCAAAGCAGGTGCACTGGATTGCCTGGATGGTAACCGCCGCCAGAAAATGCTGGTTTATCAGAAGATTTCAGACAGTATCAGTCAGGAGAAGAAGAATTCACTGGCAGGCCAGATGAGTCTTTTTGATCTGGTAAGCGAGGAGGACAAGAAAGAATTTGAAATCCGTATGCCCGATGTGGAGGAATTCGGAAAAGAGGAACTTCTGGGATATGAGAAGGAAGTTCTGGGAATCTACCTCAGTGGTCATCCTCTGGAAAATTACCGGGAAATGATGGAGAAAACCATTTCTGCGAAAACCTCGGATTTTCAGCAGGATGAAGAAACAAATCTTCCGAAAGTCATGGATGGTCAGAAAGTAATTATCGGTGGAATGATTACGGATAAAACCATCAAATATACAAAGAATAATAAGGTTATGGCATTCCTCACAGTGGAGGATCTGGTAGGAACAGTGGAGGTAGTTGTGTTCCCCAGAGATTATGAGAAAAGTCAGCAGTTCCTGAATGAAGAAGGCAGAGTATTTATTCAGGGCAGAGTATCTGCAGAGGACGATCGTGCCAGTAAACTGATCCTTGAAAAAATCCGTCCCTTTGACAATATGCCAAGGGAAATCTGGATACAGTTTGACAATAAAGAAAGCTACACACAGCAATCTCAGGAACTGCTTGCAGACCTCAGACGTTCACCGGGTGACAGTGCTGTTGTGATCTACCTGAAAGACGTAAAGGCCATAAAGAAGCTTCCGGTTGGATATCATGCACAAATTCAGGACTCATGGCTGAACTATATGTACGAAAAATATGGTAAAACCAATGTTAAAGTTGTAGAAAGAGGATTGAAAAACTTATAGAAATGCGCTAAACTATACCCGAATATGTGTATAGTAAAAATGAGATAGATTCAGAAGATGGAGGAAGAAAAGATGGCAGAAAACAAGATAAAAACCATTGGTGTCCTTACCAGCGGTGGTGACGCACCTGGAATGAATGCTGCAATTCGTGCAGTTGTCAGAAGAGGTTTAAGCAATGGATTAAATGTAAAAGGTATTCTGAAAGGATATAATGGTCTGTTAAACGAAGAGATTATTGACATGAGCGCAAAAGATGTATCTGATACAATCGAACGTGGAGGTACAATCCTTTATACAGCACGTTGTGCAGAATTCCGTACAGAAGAAGGCCAGAAACGTGGAGCAGAGATCTGCAGAAAACATGGAATCGACGGACTTGTTGTCATCGGTGGTGACGGATCCTTCGCAGGTGCTCAGAAGCTTGCGAATCTCGGAATCAATACAATCGGTCTTCCCGGAACAATCGACCTTGACATTGCATGTACAGAATATACCATCGGATTTGATACAGCTGTAAACACAGCAATGGAAGCAATTGATAAAGTACGTGATACTTCCACTTCTCATGAGAGATGCAGTATCATCGAGGTTATGGGACGTGGTGCAGGATATATTGCTCTGTGGTGCGGTATTGCCAACGGTGCTGAGGACGTTCTGGTTCCTGAAAAATATGACTATGATGAGCAGAAGCTGATCAATAACATTATCGAGAGTCGTAAGAAAGGCAAAAAGCATCACATCATCATCAATGCAGAAGGTATCGGTCATTCTGAAGCAATGGCAAAACGTATCGAAGCTGCCACAGGTATCGAAACACGTGCTACAATCCTTGGACACATGCAGCGTGGTGGAAGCCCGACATGTAAAGACCGTGTATATGCATCTATGATGGGTGCCCTGGCTGTAGACCTTCTTGTTGCAGGCAAGACATGCCGCGTTGTCGGATATCGTCACGGTGAATTCGTAGACTTCGATATCAATGAAGCACTTGCTATGCAGAAAGGTATCTCTGATTACCAGTGGGAAGTATGCCAGTCACTTTCTCATAACTATGATAAAAACAACAAATAACAAATGAATAAAAAGATGCAGTTATATAACAGACTGCATAAATTAAATACTGCTCAGATAATTACCCTCGGTTTTGCGGGGGTGATTATCTTAGGGGGATTACTTCTGTGGCTGCCGTTTTGTACGGCACCCGGATACCACACATCTTTTACAGATGCCATGTTTACCGCAACCACAAGTATATGTGTAACAGGGCTTGTGACAGTTGTTACGGCAACTCACTGGACTCTGGCAGGCAAGATTATTATTCTTGTCCTGATCCAGATCGGAGGTGTGGGACTGATTTCCCTGGGCAGTATTATTTTTATAAGTCTGAGAAAGAAAATATCGCTGAGGAACCGGCGTGTTATCCAGGAGTCCTATAATATGGACAGAATGGGTGGGATGGTCAGGCTGGTGAAGAAAGTTCTGATCTGTGTGTTTGGAGCAGAAGGAATCGGTGCAGTGTGTTATGCAGTTCGATTTATTCCGCAGTTCGGTCTGGCAAAAGGTCTGGGATACTCTGTTTTTACGGCAGTATCTGCATTCTGTAATGCTGGTATTGATCTGCTGGGAGAGGACAGCCTGGCTCAGTATGTTGCTGATCCGATCGTAAACTTTACAAGTGTAGGACTGATCATTATGTCAGGTCTTGGGTTTGTGGTCTGGTGGGATATCTGGGATAAGATCAAACGAGTCATCAGAGGGAAACTTCCTGTGGGACGTGTGTTTAAAAATCTTCGTCTTCATAGTAAGATTGTGTTGATGATGACGCTGATACTTGTTGTGGGCGGTACAGTACTGATCTTTCTGTTTGATCATGGAAATCCGAAAAGTATTGGGACATATTCGCCGGGAACGAAGTGGATGGCATCTTTGTTCCAGTCAGTTACCACAAGAACAGCCGGATTTTTCACTGTAAGCCAGGAGAGATTTTCCAATGCAACTTATATGCTGTGCCTGATATTGATGTTGATCGGCGGTTCCCCTATGGGAACAGCAGGTGGAATTAAGACAACAACAGTTGCGGTCCTTCTGCTGAGTCTGAAATCCAATCTTCAGGGAAAACGGGATGTGGAAGTACACCACAGGAGAATCAGAGACAGCTATATCCGTTCTGCCATCGTAGTGACAGGTATGGTACTTACAGTACTTATTCTCATGAGTATGTTGTTGTGTGCAGCCATGCCGGAAGCACCTATAGAAGATGTTGTTTATGAAATTACATCTGCGGTTGCAACGGTAGGACTTAGCAGAGGGCTGACACCCTGCCTGAATACAGCAGGCAAATGGATCGTGATCCTGACTATGTATCTGGGAAGAATCGGTCCGCTGACTCTGGGAACTGCAGTGACTGTACGTGTACAGAAAATGCCGGCAGATTCACATCTGGCAGAAGAAGATATTATGATTGGATAGTAACGGTTCGGCAGTCAGGCGGATATTCGCAGAGGATAACGAATACATGTTCAGAAAGAGAAATGAGGAAGAAAATGAAGAACAAATCTTATGCAGTGATCGGTCTTGGGCAGTTCGGGATGACGGTAGCCCTTACTCTGGCAGAGGCGAACTGCGATGTACTTGCCATTGACGATAAAGATGATAATGTGCAGGATATCGCAGAGAAAGTTTCCTATGCTGTCAAGGCAGATGTGCGTGATCCGGGAATTCTGGAATCGCTTGGAGTTCAGAACGTAGATGTTGCGGTCATCGCAGTAGCCGAGAATATGGAGGCCAGTATTACAGCAACGATGCAGGTGAAAGAACTTGGAGTTCCTTTTGTCATGGCAAAGGCAATGAATTCTCTTCATGGCAGGATACTGGAGAAAATAGGGGCAGATAAGGTGATTTATCCTGAACATTCCATGGGTATCAGAGTTGCAAGAAATCTTCTCTCCAGTGGATTTGTCGATATGTTTGAGCTTTCTTCTGATTTCAGTATGGCAGAATTTAAGATCCCGCGGGAATGGATAGGAAAAACACTTCGGGAGCTGAAGGTCAGGGAAAAGTATAACATCAATCTGATCGGTCTGAAGCATGGCGATAAGATGAATATGAATGTGGCGCCGGATGAAGTGTTTCCGGCAGACTGCACAGTTGTTGCAGCAGGAGCAAACAGTGACCTGAATAAGGTTTCGGAAAATTGAGGATAAGATATGATCACCAGTGTAAATAACGGACAGGTAAAAAATATCATACAGCTGAACCAGAAAACAAAAGCCCGCAGAGAACAAGGGCTTTTTGTTGCAGAAGGAAGAAAAATGTTCGGCGAAGCACCTAGGGATTGGATTTCGAAGGTGTATGTATCAGAAGCTCTCAGCGGTGATGCAGAACTGATGGCTCAGGTGGAGAAACTTCCATATGAGATAGTAACAGATTCTGTTTTTCGACAGATGAGCGATACGCAGACGCCGCAGGGAATTATGACAGTGCTTAAGAAACCTTCCTATATAATGGAAGATATTCTCGGCGGGGAAAATCCGCTGGTTATGATTCTGGAAGATCTGCAGGATCCGGGAAATGCGGGAACTATTCTCCGTACAGGAGAGGGTGCCGGAGTAAGCGGGGTTCTTCTGACAAAGACCTGCGTGGATATCACAAACCCGAAGGTTATACGATCAACCATGGGTTCTGTCTACAGAATGCCTTTCCTATATGTGGAAAGTGTGGTATCATTAGCACAGGAACTGAAAGACAGAAATATCCGCACATTTGCGGCGCATCTGCATGGTAAGAACTCTTATGATCAGGAATCCTACACAGGAGGAACTGCTTTCCTGATCGGCAATGAGGGAAAAGGACTGACAGATGAAGCGGCAGACAGTGCTGATTGTCTGATACGGATTCCTATGTGTGGAAAAGTAGAATCTCTGAATGCTGCCATGGCATCCGGAATTCTCATGTATGAAGCTGCTCGTCAGAGACGATAGCAGACGAAAGGAGGAGTTTCATGCAGCCTTTGATCTGGCTTGGGATTCTTGCGTTATTGCTTGTTGTAGAGGCAATTACGGCAGGACTGACCACCATCTGGTTTGCCGGCGGCGCACTGGCCGCTGCTATTGCATGTTATGCAGGAGCGAACCTCACTGTACAGATATTGCTGTTTCTGTGTGTTTCATTGGTACTTCTCATCTTTACCAGACCACTGGCAATGAAGTACTTCAACAAAGAAACCATACAGACCAATGCAAACAGTCTGATTGGAAAGAAAGCAGTTGTGATTCAGGAGATTGACAATCTGGCGCAGACAGGCCAGGTTCGTATCAATGACATTGAATGGACTGCACGTTCTGCTGATGACGAAAAAATCGGCGAAGGCACCGTTGTAACGATCGAAGAGATCCGAGGTGTGAAACTTATCGTAAAACAGAATAAGGAGGATTAGTTATGGGCGTGGTTTTTCTGATAGTTATTATCGTTATTGCGGTATGGGTCCTTGCATCCTGCGTCCGCATTGTACCACAGGCATATGCAGTAATCCTGGAACGTCTGGGAGCTTATCAGGCAACCTGGAGTACAGGAATTCACTTCAAGGTTCCGTTTATTGAACGAGTGGCCAGAAAGGTAAATCTGAAGGAACAGGTAGTGGATTTTCCACCGCAGCCGGTTATCACAAAGGATAACGTAACCATGCAGATCGATACTGTCGTATTCTTTCAGATTACAGATCCGAAGCTTTATACTTACGGTGTGGAGAATCCGATCATGGCAATCGAGAATCTGTCCGCAACAACATTAAGAAATATTATCGGTGACATGGAACTGGATGAGACACTTACATCACGTGAGACGATCAATACCAAGATGAGAGCTTCTCTTGATGAAGCTACTGATCCATGGGGAATCAAGGTCAATCGTGTGGAACTGAAGAACATTATTCCTCCGGCGGCTATTCAGGATGCAATGGAGAAACAGATGAAAGCTGAGCGTGAACGTCGTGAAGCAATCCTGATCGCAGAAGGTCAGAAGAAATCTACGATCCTTGTTGCAGAAGGTAAGAAACAGTCTGCAATTCTGGATGCAGAAGCTGAGAAACAGGCAGCAATCCTCCGCGCAGAGGCTCAGAAAGAGCGTATGATCAAGGAGGCAGAAGGACAGGCTGAGGCAGTTCTGAAAGTTCAGAATGCCAATGCAGAGGGTATCCGCATGATCAGAGAGGCAGGAGCAGATGAGGCAGTTCTGACACTGAAGAGTCTGGAAGCATTTGCCAGGGCAGCAGACGGTAAGGCAACCAAGATCATTATTCCGTCGGATATTCAGGGAATCGCAGGTCTGGCAAGTTCGCTGAAAGAGATCGTCACTGATCCGAAAGCGGAGACAGACAAATAACAAAAGAGAATAAATGACATCGGGGAGAGAATTATTATGAACTTAAAAGGAAGAAACTTTCTGACACTGAAAGACTTTACACCGGAGGAGATCACATATCTTATTGATTTATCCGCAGAACTTAAAGCAAAGAAGAAAGCCGGCGAGCTTCACGAATATTACAGAGGCAAAAATATTGCACTTATTTTTGAAAAAACAAGTACAAGAACCCGCTGCTCTTTTGAGGTAGCTGCCCATGATCTTGGAATGGGAAGCACATACCTGGATCCGACAGGTTCTCAGATCGGTAAGAAAGAGAGCATTGCAGATACAGCAAGAGTTCTGGGAAGAATGTATGATGGTATCGAATATCGTGGATTTGGTCAGGAAGTCGTAGAAGAGCTTGCAAAACATGCAGGTGTTCCGGTATGGAATGGCCTTACGAACGAATATCATCCGACACAGATGATCGCTGATATGCTGACAATCCGTGAGCATTTCGGAGATTTAAAAGGACGTAAGCTTGTATACATGGGTGATGCCCGTTACAATATGGGTAATTCCCTGATGATTGCCTGCACAAAACTTGGCATGCATTTCGTAGCCTGCACAACTAAGAAATATTTCCCGAATGCAGAGTTAGTTGCTCAGTGCGAGGAATATGCAAAAGCATCCGGCGGAAGCATCACTCTGACAGAGGATGTTCAGGAAGGAACAAAGGATGCAGACGTTATCTATACAGACGTATGGGTATCTATGGGTGAGCCGGATGAGGTATGGACAGAGAGAATCCATGATCTGACACCTTATAAAGTAACAAAGGACGTTATGAAGAACGCAGGAGAGAAAGCAATCTTCCTTCACTGTCTGCCTGCATTCCATGACCTTAAGACAAAGATCGGCAAGGAAATGGGCGAGAGATTCAATCTGACAGACATGGAAGTAACAGACGAAGTATTTGAATCTGAGCAGTCCAAAGTATTTGATGAGGCAGAGAACCGTATGCATACCATCAAAGCTGTTATGGTAGCAACATTAGGAGAGCCGGAGAACAAATAATGGCACATCTGTATAATGAAGAAACAATTTCACAGGCAATAAACACAAAATGGGCGGGCAAAACCGTTCATTTTGCAAAAGAAACAGATTCTACCAATTCATGGATCAAGCGTCTGGCAAAAGATGGTGCAGAGCATGGAACTCTGGCAGTTGCGGAATTTCAGTCTGCGGGAAGAGGGCGTTTTGACAGAAGATGGGAAGCGCCGGAGGGCAGCTCTATTATGATGACACTGCTCTTACGTCCGGAATTTTCACCGCAGTATGCGTCTATGCTGACACTGGTTATGGGAATGGCAGTGGCACAGGCAGCAGAGGAACTGGGGTTTAACGTAAGTATTAAATGGCCCAATGATATTGTGATCTCTAAGAAGAAAATCTGTGGTATCCTGACCGAGATGGGAACAAATGGTGTGAAGATCAATTATGTTCTCATCGGAGTAGGAATCAATGTAAACCTGAAAGAATTTCCGGAAGAAATGCAGGATAAAGCGACTTCACTGATTCTGGAGGGCGGTCATGAATATGACAGAAATCAGGTGATTGCACTGGTGATGAAATATTTCGAGATCAACTATGAGAAATTTATCCAGACCTGTGATTTTACTCATCTGCTGGATGATTACCACAGAATCCTTGCAAACTTGAACCAGCCGGTCAGAGTGATCGATGGTGACAGAAGTTTCGAAGGAATCTGCAGGGGGATTGATGAAAAAGGTGAACTGCTTGTGGAAAGGCAGAATAAAGAAGTTGTGAAAGTCAGCGCAGGAGAGGTTTCGGTGCGTGGACTTTACAGCTATGTATAAAGATTCTGAATAATTTCGAAAGAGGGAAACAGTAATTTATGTATCAGGACAACATTACTCTCTGCGGCGCAAGTGCCTATGAGAAGAAATTTTATTTTAATCAGGATTTCAATGCACTTCCGGATCATGTGAAGAAAGAACTTCAGATCATGTGTGTTCTTTACACAGAGGATGTAGGAGGAATCCTGACTCTGGAATTTGACGAAAACGGCAGACTTCAGTTTAAAACAGAAGCTCTGGAAGCAGATGCCCGCTACGATGAGATTGGAAGCGGACTGAAGATCAAACAGCTTCAGCAGGACAAGAAAGAACTTCTGGAATCTCTGGAAATGTATTATAAAGTATTCTTTCTCGGAGACATCCCGGAAGAAGAACTGAAGAAAACATCGGGCAGTGAGGGCTGAATCCATGCAGACAAGGAATGAGCCGGTACGGGCAAGAGAACCATTCATGGAGATGCAGTGGAAAATAGGAAACGTACAGATTGATAATCCGTTTGTTCTTGCACCAATGGCAGGTGTCACAGACCTGCCATTTCGAACGCTCTGTAAAGAGCAGGGGGCCGGACTGATCTGTATGGAAATGATCAGTGCAAAAGCGATTTCTTTTCACAATAAGAACACCATTGCCCTGATGGAGATTGATCCATGTGAGCACCCGGTTTCCATGCAGCTTTTTGGCAGTGAACCGGATCTTATGGCAGAGGTTGCGAAATCCATTGAGGACAGAGATTTCGATATCCTGGACATCAATATGGGATGCCCTGTGCCGAAGGTTGTCAATAACGGTGAGGGATCTGCATTATTGAAGAACCCGAATCTGATTGAAGAGATCGTTCGAAAAGTATCATCTGCAATCAGTAAACCGTTGACTGTCAAGGTGCGAATCGGATTTGAGAATGAACCGGTAGATATTGTTGAAATCGCGAAACGTATTGAGGATGCGGGAGCAGCAGCACTTGCAGTGCATGGGCGCACCAGACAGCAGTACTATTCCGGTACTGCAGACTGGGATACGATCCGCAGGGTAAAAGAAGCGATTACCATTCCTGTAATTGGAAACGGAGATGTAGATTCTCCGCTGAAAGCAGAAGCACTGGTAAAACAGACCGGATGTGATGCTGTTATGGTGGGACGTGCAGTAAGGGGAAATCCCTGGTTGTTCCGCGAACTGAACCATTATTTCCGGACAGGGGAACTGTTGGAACGTCCGTCTGTAGAGGAAATACGTGAAATGATCCTGCGTCATGCCAGAAAACAGATTGAATTAAAAGGGGAGTTCGTAGGAATCCGTGAGATGCGTAAACACGTTGCCTGGTATACTGCAGGTATGCGTCACAGCGCAGGGCTCAGAAGAGAGTCAAACACCATAGAAAGTTATGAAGCTCTGGAGGCGCTTTTATCAAGATTAGCATAAAAGTTAAAACCATGTGAAATGAAAAATATAAACAATAGCAAAGGCGCTCGGAATGCTTGACAATCCGGGTGCTTTTTTGTATAATACAGAAATTGTGAATATCCTAGAATAAGTCTGCCCTTTTTCAGGTATGATGTATCAGGAAGCACATAAATCCATGTAGTGATCCGGGGCGAAAAGAAACGCAGAAGACTATACCGGATGTTGAAAGGGAGTAAGGTTATTATGGAAGAAAAGAAAAACTTACTAACTTATGCAGGACTTAAAAAATTAGAAGAAGAGCTGCATGATTTAAAGGTAGTAAAGAGAAAAGAAGTAGCAGAGAAAATTAAGGAAGCCAGAGAACAGGGCGACTTATCTGAGAATGCGGAATACGATGCAGCGAAAGACGAACAGAGAGACATTGAAGCACGTATCGAAGAAATCGAGAAGATCTTAAAGAATGCTGAAGTTGTTGTAGAGGACGAAGTAGATCTGGACAAGATCAGCGTTGGATGTAAGGTTAAAGTACACGATTTTGAATTCGAAGAAGACATCGAGCTGAAGATCGTAGGTTCCACAGAGGCTAACAGCCTTGAAGGCAAAATCTCCAACGAATCTCCCGTAGGAAAAGCACTTATCGGTGCGCATACAGGTGATGTAGTAGAAGTAGAGATGCCGGCAGGAATCATGAAATACAAAGTTCTGGAGATCCAGAGAAACGTATAAGAGACAGATGACTGAGGTGCGCGTAGAGATTTATCATGCAAAGGCATAACGCGCACCTTTCTCTGACTATATAAGCAGATAATAAGAAGACAATAAGAAGTTTGTTATTTCTTATTTTTGTCTGTATATCTGATAAATTGATATTTGAAAATACAGGATTCTGTTGAATGGAATCTTCTGTTACATCTGATATCACATGGAAATGTAGAACAAATAATAATTATACAAGTATATAAGGAGGAACCAAGGTGGCACAGCAGAAGCAGGAACAGGATTTAAACCAGTTACTGAAGGTACGTCGCGATAAACTGGCAGATCTTCAGGCTAATGGAAAAGACCCATTTCAGATCACAAAGTTTAATCAGACTCATCACTCAATGGAAGTGAAGAGTCTTTATGAAGCACATGAGGCAGAACTTCTCAAAGATCGTGCAGAAGTAGATGTAACAGGTCTTGATGAAGAACAGGCAAAGGAAGCTGTTAAGAAAGATTACGAAGAGAGAAGAAAAATCATGGACGCAAGCCCGATCCACGTAGCGATCGCAGGCCGTATGATGTTCAAGAGAGTTATGGGTAAGGCTTCTTTCTGCAATATCCAGGATTTACAGGGAAATATTCAGGTATATGTAGCAAGAGATGCGATCGGAGCAGATTCTTATGCAGATTTTAAGAAATCCGATATCGGTGATATCTTCGGACTGGAAGGTTTTGCATTCAGAACAAGAACAGGTGAGATTTCTATCCATGCAGAAAGCATGACTCTTCTTTCCAAGAGCTTACAGATTCTTCCTGAGAAATTCCATGGACTGACAGATACAGATATGCGTTATCGTCAGAGATATGTAGACCTTATCATGAATCAGGACAGCAAGAACGTATTTATCAAACGTTCCCAGATTCTGAAAGAAATCCGTAACTTCCTTGCAGACCGTGACTTCATGGAAGTGGAAACTCCGATGCTGGTTGCAAATGCAGGCGGTGCTGCAGCAAGACCGTTTGAAACTCATTATAATGCACTGAACGAAGATGTTAAGCTTCGTATTTCTCTTGAGCTTTATCTGAAGAGACTGATCGTTGGTGGTCTTGAGAGAGTTTATGAGATCGGACGTGTATTCCGTAATGAAGGTGTAGATACCCGTCATAATCCGGAGTTTACTCTGATGGAGCTTTATCAGGCATATACAGATTATGAAGGCATGATGGAACTGACTGAGTCTATGTTTCGTTATCTGGCAGAGAAGGTTTGTGGTTCTGCGAAGATTTCCTACAATGGTATCGAGATCGACCTCAGCAAACCTTTTGAACGTCTGACCATGAATGATGCGATCAAGAAATATGCAGGAATTGACTTTGATGAAGTTGCAGATGATGAAGCAGCTAAGAAGCTTGCAGATGAGCATCATATTGAATATGAAGAACGTCATAAGAAGGGTGATATCATCAACCTGTTCTTCGAGGAATACTGTGAAAAAGAACTGATCCAGCCAACATTTATCATGGATCATCCGATCGAGATTTCTCCGCTGACAAAGAAGAAACCTTCTGATCCGAATAAGGTAGAGCGTTTCGAGCTGTTCATTAATACATGGGAAATGTGTAACGCATATTCCGAGCTCAATGACCCGATTGACCAGAGAGAGCGTTTCAAAGCGCAGGATGCTCTTGCTGACGCAGGAGATGAGGAAGCAAACCACACAGATGAAGACTTCCTGAATGCACTGGAGATCGGTATGCCGCCTACAGGTGGTATCGGATACGGAATCGACCGTCTGGTTATGCTGCTTACAGACAGCCAGGCAATCCGTGACGTACTGCTGTTCCCGACAATGAAGTCCCAGGGCGCTGCTAAGAACGAAGCAAACAACGTTGCGCAGGCTAAAACAGTTTCAGAAAAGCCAGTTGAGAAGATTGATTTTTCAAAGGTAGAAATCGAACCATTGTTCAAAGATGAGGTAGATTTTGAGACTTTTAGCAAGTCCGATTTCCGTGCAGTAAAGGTAAAAGAGTGTGTCGCAGTGCCGAAGTCAAAGAAACTTTTACAGTTTACTCTGGATGATGGAACAGGCGTAGAACGTACCATTTTAAGCGGTATTCACGCATTCTACGAACCAGAAGAACTGGTAGGTAAGACACTTATAGCTATCACAAATCTGCCACCTAGAGCAATGATGGGAATTGAATCTTGTGGAATGTTACTTAGTGCAATCCATGAAGAAGAGGGCGAAGAAAAACTTCATCTTCTGATGGTAGATGACCATATTCCGGCTGGTGCAAAATTATATTAATATCAGGACACTTCGCTTTTAGTGAAATACTAAAGGCGGAGTGTTATTTATATTAATTATAGGAAATTACTCTGTAATGTTCCTATAACATAAATAACACTCCGGGCAGGATCGCACTGCGATGGAGAGTAATGATACTGCTGCAGGTATGCCATATATGGCATATATAAGGCACAAAAAGGAATATGTCAATATCCCCCCGCAGGGCTTACTGATGTCAGAATTGTCTGATATCATAAAAGCCAGTTACCAATAAAGAAAAAGCGAGGGAACATGAAATGAAAAAGGGTTTATTGACAATGGCCGGAGTGCTTCTGACTGTATCACTGGTCAGTGCCGGAACAACAGTGCCTGTACTGGCAGAGGAAGAAACAACACTGGTATACGGAAGCGGAGATTATACCAGGATCAATCCTGCTATGGATGAACATGGAGAGATCAATATTCTGATCTTCAACGGTTTAACTGCACATGACGGAGATAATCAGGTAGTTCCGGGACTGGCAGAGAGCTGGGATTTTGATGATGAAACCAATACTTATACATTCCATATGGCAGAAGATGCCAAGTGGCAGGACGGCGAACCTGTGACAGCAGAGGATGTTAAATTTACTATCGAAGCGATCATGGATCCGGAAAACGGTTCTGAGAATGCACCCAACTACGAGGACGTAGAGGAAATCAATGTGATTGATGATCATACGGTTGCGTTCAAGCTTGAGGACAAAAACGTTGCATTCCTTGACTATATGACAATGGCAGTTCTTCCTAAGCATTTGCTTGAGGGAGAAGATATGCAGACCTCTGATTTCTTCCGTAATCCGGTAGGAACAGGTCCATACAAGATCGAATCCTGGGATGAGGGACAGGCGATCACACTGGTTAAGAACGAAGACTATTTTAAGGGTGAGCCTTCCATTGATAAAGTTGTATTCAAGATCGTACCGGATGACAATGCGAAAGCACTTCAGTTAAAATCCGGAGAACTTGATCTGGCGTTATTAACACCAAAGGATGCAGCTGCTTTTGCAGATGATGAGGCATATACATGCTACGATATGAAGACTTCTGACTATCGTGGAATCATGTTTAACTTTGGAAATGAATACTGGCAGAAAAACCGTGATCTGATCCCGGCAGTATGCTATGGACTTGACCGTCAGGCGATCATCGACGCAGTTCTCCTTGGACAGGGAATGCCGGCTTATGGACCTCTTCAGAGAAATATCTACAATTATGAAGATGTAGAGCATTATGATTACAATCCTGAAAAAGCAAAAGAAATTCTGGAAGCTGCAGGATGCGAGATGGGTGATGACGGATTCTATTATCGTGACGGCGAAAAAGTGGGATTTGTAATCAGCGTAAGTGCAGGAGATCAGGTACGTATTGATATGGCTCAGATCGCAGCACAGGAACTGAAAGAGATCGGCATGGATGTATCAGTAGAGATCCCTGCACAGACAGACTGGGCAGGACAGATGGCATTCCTGATCGGATGGGGAAGCCCATTTGACGCTGACGACCATACATACAAAGTATTCGGAACAGATAAGGGAGCAAACTACTCCGGCTATTCTAATGCAGACGTTGACAAGTATCTGACAGAAGCAAGACAGTCAGCTGATCCGGAAGTTCGTGCAGAAGCCTATGCTAATTTCCAGAAAGCTCTGGCAGAGGATCCGGCTTATGCAATGATCTGCTATATTGATGCCAACTATGTTGCTGACAGCAATATTAAAGGAATCGATCCTGATACAATTATGGGACATCATGGAGTTGGAATCTTCTGGAATGTAGCAGACTGGACTATTGAATAAAAAGATAAAGGTTGTGACGGGGGCACTAAAGGTGCCCCCCTTTTTACACGAGCGGAAAAAGGATTAAAAATGGAACATTTATTAGAGGTTAAAAATCTTTCAGTCAGCATTGACGGTCCTGCCGGAGAAGTCCAGGCAGTAAGAGATGTGTCTTTTTCATTAAAAAGGGGAGAGGTGCTGGCTATAGTTGGAGAATCCGGATGCGGGAAGAGTGTGCTTTGCAAAAGTATCATGAAGCTTTTGCCGCCAAGTGCAAAGATTAAAGAGGGCAGCATCTGTGTGAACGGACAGGATATCACCTGTTACAGGGAAAGGGAGATGCAGAAACTGCGTGGAAGAGTTTTTGCTATGATCTTTCAGGATCCTATGACATCCCTGAATCCAACTATTAAAATTGGAAAACAGATTGGGGAAGCAGTGGTGATCCACAATAAGAATTACACGAAGGAACAGGTAAATAAGAAGGTTCTGGAGCTTATGGAACTGGTAGGTATCTCCCATCCAAAGGAACGATATCATCAGTATCCCTGGCAGTTCTCCGGAGGAATGCGTCAGAGATGTGTTATGGCCATTGCTCTGGCAGCAGATCCGGATATTTTATTTGCAGATGAACCAACTACTGCATTGGATGTGACCATACAGGCACAGATCCTGGATCTTCTGCGGGAAATACAGATGAAGCTTGGAACAGCTACCATACTGGTATCCCATGATCTGGGAGTGGTTGCACGTGTGGCAGACAGAGTAGCAGTCATGTATGCAGGCAAGATCGTAGAGATCGGTACAGTAGAGGAAGTGTATTATGATCCCAGACATCCATATACATGGGGGCTGATGAGATCACTGCCTGCATTTGCAAATGGAAAAGAAAGCCTGTACACTATCCCCGGCATGCCTCCTGCTTTGATAGATCCGCCGAAAGGTGATGCTTTTGCATGTAGAAACGAATATGCCCTGAATATTGATTATGAAGAAATGCCGCCTATGTTTAAGATAACAGATACTCATTATGCGGCAACCTGGCTGCTGGATCCAAGAGCACCGCAGATCAAATCACCTGTGGGAGGAATCGTCCATGAGTAAAGAAATTTTATTGGATGTCAGGCATCTGACTCAGCAGTTTCATCTGACAAAAAAGATCAAGGTAAAGGCTGTAGATGATGTCTCATTTCAGATCCATAAAGGTGAGATCTTTGGTCTGGTAGGGGAATCTGGTTCAGGAAAGTCCACAGTTGCCAGATGTCTGATGAATATATATCAGCCGGCTCAGGGAGAAATCTGGTATAAAGATGTAAATATCTGCGACAAAAAGGAATTCAAAAAGCATAAAAAAATGCTGCAGACCCGCCGCCAGATAATATTTCAGGATTCCGCATCCAGTCTGAACCAGAAAATGAAGGTGTCAGATATTATTACGGAACCAATGAGAATCCAGCATATCACACCTCCGAGAGGAAGCTTTGTGAAGGAAGCTGCTTTTCAGATGGAATATGTAGGACTTGAGAACAGTTTCCTGGACCGTTATCCATCTGAATTATCAGGGGGACAGAGACAGCGAGTGGCCATAGCCAGATCTCTGTGTATGGAACCGGAATTTCTGGTGGCTGATGAACCGATAGCTTCCCTGGATGTGTCCATACAGGCACAGATCGTCAATCTGTTCCGTCATCTGCAGGAGGAGCATGGATTTACATTTCTGTTTATAGCTCATGACCTGGCTATGGTTGAGTATCTCTGTGACCGTGTGGGAGTTATGTATCATGGAAAACTGGTAGAACTGGCGCCATCAGAAGAATTGTATTCCAATCCGGTGCATCCTTATACAAAAACATTGCTGTCTGCAATTCCTGTTCCTGACCCGATCAGGGAGAGAAAAAGAGTTCTGCAGTACTATGATGGCGAAGGAATGGAAAACAGCGTGTGGACAGAAGTGTCACCCGGACATTTTGCAATGCTTCCGGCTGAAGGAAAGGGGTGCAGTATATAATGAGACAAAAAAAGTTAGTCTACTATGGTAAAAAATGCCTGATATTCCTGATCTCAGTATTTATATTGTCTGTAGCTGTATTTTATGTAGCCCGTCTTGCACCGGGAGATCCGCTGATCTCCTATTATGGTGACCGTACAGAGAAGATGAGTCCGGAAGAACGTGAATGGGCTATGGGAAAACTGGGATTGAACGAACCGATTTCTGTGCAGTATGTGAAGTGGGTAAAAAATGCCTTTCATGGAGAATTTGGAATTTCATTTAAATATAAACAGGATGTGGTAGAAGTGATCGGCGGCCGTATTGGCAATACACTTGTACTTGGAGGAATCGGATTTATCATTATGTTTGCCGGAGCCTTGCTCCTGGGAATCCTGTGTGCCTGGTACGAAAACCGGCTGGCAGACCGGATCCTGTGTAAGCTGGGAACCATATCCAGTTGTATTCCTGAGTTTTGGATGGCTCTGGTCCTGATCCTTGTTTTTTCCGTAAATCTTAAGATCCTGCCAAGCAGTGGAGCTTACAGTACAGGAAATGCAGGAGATATCGGTGACAGAGTGCTGCATCTGATCATGCCTCTGACCATCGTGGTCATGGAGCATTTATGGTATTATGCTTACATGATCCGAAATAAGATCCTTGAAGAGGTTCGCGCAGATTATGTACTTTTGGCAAAGGCAAAAGGCCTGGATAAGAAAAAGCTTATGTTCAGACATTGTGTCCGAAATGTAATGCCTGCTTATCTGAGTATTATGGCCATTGCAGTCCCCCATGTACTTGGAGGAACCTATGTGGTAGAAAGTGTATTCTCTTATCCCGGAATCGGAGCTCTGTCCTATGAGAGTGCCAGATATCATGATTACAATCTGCTGATGCTGCTTTGTATGATGTCAGGAATCCTGGTTATTTTCTGTAATATCGTCAGTCAGACTATTAATGAACAGATAGATCCCCGTATGAAGGATGAAGTAATAACCGAGAAATCGGAGGTAGTAGAAGGATGACCAATCATTTATTTGAACTGGCAGGAAACAGAAAGACAGAAACCGTAATTCCCAAATCAAAGAAAAAGTGGTATCAGGGAAAACCCGTTGTTTCAGCAGCAATCCTGATTCTTATCGTACTGGGCTGCCTGTGTGCGGAACTGATCATGACAAAGGATCCTGCTTATATGGATCTGTTAAACTATAATAAAGCTCCTGACAGGGAGTTCCTTTTTGGAACAGATACTATGGGAAGGGATATTTTTTCCATGATTTGGTATGGAGGAAGAATCTCGATCTTGATCGGTGGATTAGCCACAGTTATTTCTACTTTTATTGCAGTGGTAGTCGGTGCCTTCAGTGGAGTGGCACCTGCCTGGCTTGATGAACTGATCATGAGATTTACAGAAATATTCTTAAGTATACCAACTCTGCTCCTGATCATTTTGCTGCAGGCTATTATGGGAGATGCAAATATCCTGAGTCTGTCCTTTGTGATCGGTGTGACCAGCTGGACCAGTATTGCGAAAGTAGTACGCACAGAGGTACGGCAGATACGAAACAGTGAGTATATCATCGCTGCAAGATGTATGGGAGCGGGATTCTTCCGTATTTTGTGGAAGCATCTGGTGCCGAACTTTTTCTCATCCATTATGTTTATGGTAGTCATGAATGTAAGAACTGCAATGATCTCTGAAGCTACTTTAAGCTTTATGGGCATTGGACTTCCCATAGAGGTTATCACATGGGGAAGTATGCTGTCTCTGTCAGATAAGGCATTAATGACAGGTTCCTGGTGGATCATTCTGATCCCCGGACTTTTCCTGATCACCACAGTGCTCTGCCTGACCAATATAGGAAACGCCTGCAGAGAGCGGACAAACAGAAAAGAAAGTAATTTTTAAAATTTGATTGAAATCTCGCTGTCTTGTTGCTGATTTGTCTGATTTATGATATTATGGAAATATCTTAAAAAATCTAAAAAATAAGGCAGGAGTGGTCAAAATGTATCAGGAAGAATACAAACGTTGGTTGGCAGCAGATCTGCAGGATGCGGATCTTAATCCGGAATTATCCAAAATCGAAGGAAATGACGAAGAGATCAAAGATCGTTTCGCAGTAGCGCTGAAATTCGGAACTGCCGGACTTCGCGGAGTACTTGGAGCCGGAACCAACCGTATGAATATTTATGTAGTTCGCCAGGCAACACAGGGACTTGCGAACTGGGTAAAAACACAGGGCGGTAATCAGACAGTAGCCATCAGCTATGACAGCCGTCTTAAGAGTGATGTATTTGCAAAAACAGCAGCAGGCGTACTGGCGGCAAATGATATCAATGTCAGAATTTATGACGCACTGATGCCTGTACCTGCACTTTCCTTTGCAACACGTTACTATGAATGCAATGCAGGTATTATGGTAACAGCATCCCACAACCCGGCTAAGTACAACGGATACAAAGCATACGGTCCTGACGGATGCCAGATGACAGACGATGCAGCTGCCATTGTATATGAAGAGATCCAGAAAACAGACGTACTTACAGGTGCGAAATATATGTCCTTCGCAGAAGGCGTAGAACAGGGAAAGATTCGTTTTGTAGGAGATGACTGCAAGCAGGCTCTCTATGAAGCTATCGAATCCCGTCAGGTTCGTCCGGGTCTCTGCAAGACAGCAGGACTGAAACTGGTTTACAGCCCGTTAAACGGATCAGGACTTGTACCTGTAACTCAGGTATTAAAAGATATCGGAATCACAGATATCACAATCGTTCCGGAACAGGAATATCCGAACGGATACTTCACAACCTGCAGCTATCCGAACCCGGAAATCTTTGCAGCTCTGGAGCTTGGATTAAATCTCGCAAAAGAAACAGGTGCAGACTTAATGCTTGCAACTGATCCGGATGCAGACCGTGTTGGTATCGCAATGAAATGCCCGGATGGTTCCTATGAACTGGTAACAGGTAATGAGGTAGGTGTACTCCTTCTTGACTATATCTGTGCAGGCCGCATTGAAAAAGGCACAATGCCAAAGAACCCGGTAGCAGTGAAATCCATTGTTTCCACACCACTTGCAGATGCAGTGGCAGAGCACTATGGAGTAGAACTCAGAAGCGTACTTACAGGATTCAAGTGGATCGGCGATCAGATCGCACAGCTTGAAGCAGCAGATGAAGTAGACAGATTTATCTTCGGATTTGAAGAGAGCTACGGATACCTTGCAGGACCATATGTACGTGACAAGGATGCTGTTATCGGATCTATGCTGATCTGTGAAATGGCTGCATATTACAGAAGTATAGGAAGTTCCCTGAAACAGAGAATGGAAGAGATCTATGCACAGTACGGACGTTACCTGAATAAAGTAGACAGCTTCGAATTCCCGGGATTAAGCGGAATGGATAAGATGTCAGCTCTGATGCAGGGACTTCGTGACAAACCTCTCACAGAGATCGCAGGTCATACTATAGTAAAAGTAACAGATTACCAGAAACCGGAAGAAACAGGACTTCCTGCAGCAAACGTACTGATCTACAAGCTGGATAACGGCGAGACAGTAGTTGTCCGCCCATCCGGAACAGAACCAAAGATCAAAATCTATTACACAACTCTCGGCAAGAATCTGGAAGAGGCAGAAGCTGAGAAAGAAAAGCTTGCAGAAGCATTAAAACCGATTATGGCATAAGCAATTGTAAGCAGAACTGAATAAAATATACCAAACCGGAAAGGCTGTGCTCATTGGAGGTGCAGTCTTTCTTTTTGTAACCCGCAGGGGCCTTACTGTTACTGTGAACGGAGTGAACAGTAACGACTTACTTGATTCGGTTAAATAGGATTGATATAATTAACACTCTTTGCTACAATAAAAAACAGCGAAAATAAGAATAAGACTGCTTATGAATGAAAGGAAAACATACTATGGAAGAATATGAAGTAATCAGCATTCCGGTATCTGACGGAACAGAACGGGATTTTGCAATCATGGATACCTTTGAATTTGAAGGACAGGGATATCTGGCAGTTTCTCTGATCGAAGGAGATGAGATCCAGGAAGGCGTTTACATTTACCGTTACCACAATGCAGAAGATGGAGATGTTGTGGTAGAGCAGATCACTTTGCCTGCAGAATACAAAAGGGTGACAAAATTTTACGAACAGATGTAAGCAAAAAAATATCTCGAAAAGAACCTGCATCTTGTGATAAAATAAAAAAGAAAATCAAATTTTGATCAATAAAAACAGGAGGAAAAAAGATGGAAAAATCAACCGTTTATTTTACTGATTTCAGATGTCCGGTTGGCACCAGCCAGCTTGATAAATTGAAGAAACTCTGCGTTACAGCCGGAATCAAAGACATTGATATGGATGGAAAATTCGTGGCTATTAAAATGCATTTCGGAGAACTTGGCAATCTGGCTTTCCTGCGCCCGAATTACGCAAAAACAGTAGCTGATCTCTGTAAAGAGCAGGGAGGACTTCCGTTCCTCACAGACTGCAACACTCTTTATCCGGGAAGCCGTAAGAATGCACTGGAGCATCTGGAGTGCGCAAATCTCAACGGATTTAACAGCATTTCAACAGGATGCCAGATCATCATCGGTGATGGCTTACGCGGTACAGACGAAGTAGAAGTACCGGTAGTTAACGGTGAATATTGTCAGACTGCACTGATCGGACATGCGATCATGGATGCAGATATTTTTATCAGCTTAAGCCACTTCAAAGGACATGAAGCAACCGGCTTCGGCGGTGCACTGAAGAATATCGGAATGGGATGCGGAAGCCGCGCAGGTAAGATGAAACAGCATGCCAGCGGAAAACCTGCAGTAAATGAAGAACTCTGCCGCGGATGCCGTCGCTGTGCGAAAGAGTGCGGAAGTGATGCGATTACATATCCGAATAAAAAAGCAGTCATTGATTATGATAAATGTAAAGGCTGTGGCCGTTGTATCGGAGCCTGCGGTTTTGATGCAGTATACAATCCAAACAGCAGTGCGAATGAACTTCTTGACCGTAAGATGGCAGAATATGCACAGGCAGTCTGTCATGGCCGTCCGCATTTCCATGTAGCACTTGTTCAGGATATCAGCCCGAACTGTGACTGCCATGGCGAAAATGATGCACCAATCCTTCCTGATATCGGAATGTTTGCAAGCTTTGACCCGGTTGCTCTGGACCAGGCCTGCGCAGATGCCTGTCTGAAAGCAACTCCGATCGAGAACAGCCAGCTTGGAGAACATCTGGCAAAACCTGACTGGCATTGCCACCACGACCATTTCAAAGATTCCAACCCGAACATTGAATGGCAGGCAACACTGGATCAGGCAGAGAAGATTGGTCTGGGAACCAGACAGTATGAACTGAAGATTGTGAAATAATATGTCTATCAGCAGTGGAAAATAAATGCGAAAAAGTAATAAACAAAAAGGACCGGATGAATGAACTATATTGTCTTTGACCTGGAATGGAATCAGAATCCTTCGGGAAAGAAAACACGTAACGACAGGCTTCCATTTGAGATTATCGAGATTGGGGCTGTAAAAGTAAACAGCAAAAAAGAAATAACGGATCATTTTCACCGACTGATCAAACCACAGGTCTATAAATGGATTCATGACAGCATCCATGAGGTAATTCATGTAGATTATAAAGATCTTATGAAAGGAGTGCCCTTTGAGCAGGCAGTCAGGGAATTTATTGACTGGTGCGGAGAAGACTGGTACTTTTTTACCTGGGGAAATCAGGACGTGATGGAACTTCAGAGAAATATGAAGTTCTATGGCCTGCTGGATCTGCTTCCCGGACCTGTTACCTATTATGATGTGCAGAAACTATACAGTATCAGTTATGATGACGGTACACACAGGTGTGCATTGGAGCATGCGATCGATGAGCTGAAAATAGAGAAATCCAGGGGATTTCACCGGGCGCTTGCAGATGCCTGGTATACAGCGAAAGTTCTGGAGAAAATAAATAACATAATCATCATCAATCATCCGTCACTGGATGTTTACCAGAATCCAAAGAAGAAAAAAGACGAGATACATATTTCCTATCCGGATCATGATAAATATGTATCCAGAGAATTTGCCACAAGAGAGCGAATCATGAAAGACCGCGAGGTGACCAGCACCAGATGTCCGGTCTGTCATCTGCCTGCAAAGCGCAAACTCCGATGGTTTATGAATAATCCAAAGGTTTATTACAGCATATCCAATTGTGAAGAACATGGACTGATAAGAGGCAAGATCCGCATCCGAAAAACAGAAGATGAGAAATATTTCGCTGTGAAGACATTGCGTTTCACAGATACAGAAGAAGCGGAAGAACTTCGTGAAAGAAAAGAAGTCCTCCGCCTCAGGCGAAAACTAAAAAGAAGCGTTGAGAAGGAGATCTGAAAGGATCTCCTTTTCATATTGCATTCCATATCCGACCATATGGCCGTCTGAATAATATTTACTTTTAATTCGCTTTGGACCGACAGAATTGTTCAGAAGTTTCTGCTTCTTTACAAGCTGGCTCACATCGGTTCCTGTGGGGACAGTTACGTACACATGCCTCATATAATAGAAGGAACACAGATTATTCCAGTCCTTTAACAGGTGCTTTTCGCATGGGAGAAATACTGCCGGTACCGGATCGGTATCTATATTCAAGTCTACTTTTTCAAAATTGTCGAAGCCGTAATCCAGCAGAGAAGTTGTGTCAGGAAAAGCACCGTTTGTAGAATTCAGCACAACTGCAATGAGAATGGAATTTCCTCTCTTGGCATAGGTGACAAGCGTACTTCCCGCTGCATCGGTGTATCCGGTCTTTCCTCCCAGAACCCCATCGTATGCATAAGACTGTCCGGGCATCATCTTATGGTGATTGAGAAGATAACGGGTTTCAGACTGCTTATTAGTCGGAGGAATCTCATAAACCTGTGTGGTCACAAATTTACGGAATCTGGGATTATACCAGGCTGCCTTTGCAATCTTCATCATATCACCTGCGGTGGTATAATGCGTCTCATCCGGAAGACCATTTGGATTATTAAAATGGGTGTTCTTACAGCCAAGCTGAGCTGCCCTCTGGTTCATCAGTTCAACAAACTTCTTTACAGAACCGCTTGTTTTTTCTGCCAGAGCAAGAGCCATCTCATTGGCGGATTCCAGCATCAGAGCCATCAGGGCCTGCTCTACTGTGAAAACCTCTCCTGTTTCTGCGTAAATGCTGGAGCTTCCGGCCTCAATCCCATAAGCCGCTTCCTGCGACATGGTGATCGTATCGTCCATATTCAGATATTCACAGGCCAGAAGAGCGGTCATGATCTTAGTGATACTGGCGGGATATAGCTTATCTTTGGCATTCTTGGAATAAAGAATAGTATCAGTGACTGCATCCATCAGCACTGCGGACTGTCCCTCGATATTAGGACCGGTGGGCCATCCTTTGACAGAATCGATATCTGAGGCCTGTGAATAGGTTTCTGAATGACCGGCTTCAGGAGTGGCAGAGGTCTCGGCAGCGTAAGTGACTGCAGGTTGGGAGGTCAGAATCCCTGCACAAAGCATTCCGGTGAGGAAACGTTTCATTAATTTATGAAATTTTGTTTTAAACATTTGAAATTACCCTTCATTAAATATACATAGTAGTTGCTTTCCATATCCTAGAGCGTGTCTGAAAAATCATTCCCGCAATCTGCACGCCCCACTTTGCGGTATATTTTGTTCGAATTCGGTTGCACAGGTCTAAAAGCCTCAGCGTAGCCCGCTACGCCTGCGTTTTTAGACCTGCACACTCGAATCCGCATCCTACGCGATTGGTATAGTTATTTACGAAACGATGTACTGGTTCATTGTTTTAAATGACGTTCGGACAAAATATTCTACCTTATTATATCATTAATTACAATGCCTGTGTAAAATTTATATGATAGTATGTTAACAGTGTGTTACTGTTCGGGAGTTTGACAGTAACCAGTGTTATTAAACAGTAACAGGATTACCCTAATATTCAAAAAAATACTTGACACAGTGAATTTTGTGACCTTATAATGAATCCGCATAGTTAAATAAATGATATGTCCACAAAAACGTTGATGGAGAGAGTAACTGCAGGGGAAAGCAGACAGCGAACCGGGGAGGGTGTGAGCCCGGTGGTGAGTAAATGCAGTGAAGATCACTCCGGAGTTGCAGCTCTGAAGGGTGTACAGACAGGTAAGAGCTGACGGAAATCCCCGTTAAAAGATTCATGTATCGGCAGAGGATGCCCGTACAATGTAACAGGTGGTATAGCGAACGTCAATAAACCTTCGTCCTTTTACAAAAGGGCGATTTTTTTATGGGCTTATTTTCGTTCTTAAAGGACACCGGAAATATTTTTCAGCGTATATAAACGTCCTGCATATTTTCAGGTGTCTGATACAAATAATTTAAACAGGAGGTAAATTACTGTGTACCAGAAAGTTGATACGAACTTAAACTTTGTAGACCGTGAAAAAAAAGTAGAAGAATTCTGGAAAGAAAACCATATCTTTGAGAAAAGTATGGAGAACAGAAAAGAGGGAGAAACCTATACATTCTACGACGGACCGCCTACTGCAAACGGTAAACCGCACATCGGCCATGTACTTACCCGCGTTATCAAGGATATGATCCCGAGATACCGTACAATGAAGGGCTACATGGTTCCGCGTAAAGCAGGATGGGATACTCACGGACTTCCGGTAGAGCTGGAAGTAGAGAAGAAACTTGGTCTGGATGGCAAAGAGCAGATCGAAGAATACGGTATGGAGCCATTCATTAAACAGTGTAAGGAAAGCGTCTGGAAATATAAAGGAATGTGGGAGGATTTCTCCTCTACTGTTGGTTTCTGGGCTGATATGGAACATCCATACGTAACTTACTATGACGATTATATTGAATCCGAATGGTGGGCATTAAAAGAAATCTGGAACAAGAAGCTTCTGTATAAAGGCTTCAAGATCGTTCCTTACTGTCCAAGATGCGGTACCCCTCTTTCCGCACAGGAAGTATCCCAGGGATACAAAACTGTAAAAGAGCGCTCCGCAGTTGTAAGATTCAAGGTTGTTGGTGAAGATGCATACTTCCTTGCATGGACAACAACACCATGGACACTTCCGTCCAACGTTGCACTCTGCGTAAACCCGGATGAGACTTACTGCAAAGTAAAGGCAGCAGACGGATATATCTATTATATGGCAGAAGCACTCCTTGACAAAGTCCTTGGCAAACTTGCAAAAGAAGAAGGCGAGAAAGCATATGAAGTTCTGGAAACCTACAAAGGAACAGACCTGGAATACAAAGCATACGAGCCGCTTTTCGCATGTGCAGGAGAGGCAGCAGCAAAACAGAAAAAGAAAGCTCATTTCGTAACCTGTGATAACTACGTTACTATGAGTGATGGTACAGGTATCGTTCACATCGCACCTGCATTCGGTGAAGACGACAGCAGAATCGGACGTAACTATGAACTGCCATTCGTACAGTTCGTAGACGGACAGGGTAACCTGACAAAAGAGACACCATACGCAGGCGTTTTCGTAAAGAAAGCAGATCCTATGGTCCTCACAGATCTGGACAAAGAAGGCAAGCTCTTCGATGCTCCGAAATTCGAGCATGATTATCCACACTGCTGGAGATGTGACACACCACTGATCTACTATGCAAGAGAATCCTGGTTCATCAAGATGACAGCAGTTAAGGATGACCTGATCAGAAATAACAATACAATCAACTGGATCCCTGAGAGCATCGGTAAAGGACGTTTCGGCGACTGGCTTGAAAACGTTCAGGACTGGGGTATCAGCCGTAACCGTTACTGGGGAACTCCACTGAACATCTGGCAGTGTGAATGCGGACATATGCATTCCATCGGAAGCCGTCAGGAGTTATTCGAGATGAGCGGTGATGAGAAAGCCAAGACAGTAGAGCTTCACCGCCCATACATCGATGAGATCACACTGAAGTGTCCGGAGTGCGGTGGAGAAATGCATCGTGTACCGGAGGTTATTGACTGCTGGTTCGACTCAGGAGCAATGCCTTTCGCACAGCATCATTATCCATTTGAAAACAAAGAATTATTTGAGCAGCAGTTCCCTGCAAACTTTATCTCCGAGGCAGTAGACCAGACCCGTGGATGGTTCTACTCACTCCTTGCAGAATCCACACTGCTCTTCAACAAAGCACCATACAAGAACGTAATCGTTCTGGGACATGTCCAGGATGAGAACGGACAGAAGATGAGTAAGTCCAAAGGAAATGCAGTTGATCCATTCGATGCACTGAACAAATACGGCGCAGATGCCATCAGATGGTACTTCTACATCAACAGTGCTCCATGGCTTCCGAACCGTTTCCATGGCAAGGCAGTTGTGGAAGGACAGCGTAAATTCATGAGTACACTGTGGAATACTTACGCATTCTTCGTATTATATGCAGACATCGACAACTTCGACCCGACCAAATATGAACTGAACTATGACCAGCTTCCTGTAATGGACAAATGGCTGCTCAGCAGATTAAACACAACTGTTCAGGCTGTAGACAATGATCTGGCAAACTACAAGATCCCGGAAGCAGCAAGAGCACTCCAGGAATTTGTAGATGAAATGAGTAACTGGTATGTAAGAAGAAGCCGTGAACGTTTCTGGGCAAAGGGAATGGAGCAGGATAAGATCAATGCTTACATGACTCTGTACCATGCACTGGTAACCATTGCCAAGACAGCAGCTCCGATGATCCCGTTCATGACAGAAGACATCTATCAGAACCTGGTAAGAAGCGTGGATAAAGATGCTCCGGAGAGTATCCATCTCTGCGACTTCCCAACTGTAAACGAAGCATGGATCGACAAAGATCTGGAAGCAGACATGAAAGAGCTTCTGGAGATCGTAGTTCTGGGACGTGCCTGCAGAAATACAGCAAACATCAAGAACCGTCAGCCGATCGGAACCATGTATGTAAAAGCTGAGAAGAAAATGAGTGAATTCTACACTGACATCATCGCAGACGAACTGAATGTCAAAGAAGTAAAATTCGCAGATGATGTAGAATCCTTTATCTCCTACAGCTTCAAACCGCAGCTTCGTACAGTAGGACCGAAATACGGTAAACTCCTTGGAGGAATCAGACAGGCTCTCACAGACATCAATGGAACAGCAGCAATGAACGAGTTGAGAAGCAACGGTGTCCTGAAACTGGATATCAACGGAAACGATGTAGAGCTTACAGAAGAAGACCTTCTTATTGAAACAGCACAGACAGAGGGTTATGTATCTGAATCTGACGGTGAAACATCCGTAGTCCTGGATACAAACCTGACACCTGAACTGATCGAAGAAGGATTTGTACGTGAGATCATCAGCAAGATCCAGACCATGAGAAAAGAAGCTGGCTTCGAAGTTATGGACAAGATCGTAGTATACGCTCACGGAAACGACAAGATCCAGGATGTCATGAAAACACACGAAGATGAGATCAAGTCAGAAGTACTTGCAGACGAAATGGTACTTGGCGAGACCGATGGTTATGTGAAAGAGTGGAACATCAACAAAGAAGCAGTAACTATGGGTGTTAAGAAACTGTAATTGACAACATTCGGTCAATTACTGATAAGGTAATGATAAGTTACAGGTATTTCACAGGAAATATACTACTTTCGCAATGCACGATAAAAAAATGTTATAAATTTCGGCAATTATACACATGACAGACTGTCGAAAAAAGAGTATCATTATCTTTGACAGTCTGATTTCAGAGAGGAAATTGGAGGCAGAGATTCTTTGCCCCCAATTTCTCTGATATGAGAAAACAGAAGAGTTGACGGAATGAAGAGGTTCACCGGCAATATCCGCAGGGTGTATTGCTGAGAATAAAGTGAACAGTGAAACCATTACGGGAGGTATGAAATGACAAACGAAATGTTCAAGAAAGAGGCATTCAAGAAAAGCGTAAAAGACAACGTAAAATTCCTCTATCGAAAAACAATTGAAGAAGCTACACAGGAGCAGATTTTTCAGGCAGTAAGCTACTCTGTAAAAGACGTTATCATTGATAACTGGCTTGCAACACAGAAAGCTTATGACGAACAGGATCCGAAGATCGTATACTATATGTCCATGGAATTCCTGATGGGACGTGCTCTCGGAAACAACCTGATCAACCTTTGCGCTTACGGTGAAGTAAAAGAAGCTCTCGAAGAACTGGGATTTGACCTTAACTGTATCGAAGATCAGGAACCGGATCCGGCACTTGGAAACGGTGGTCTGGGAAGACTGGCTGCATGCTTCCTTGATTCTCTCGCAACTTTAAATTACGCAGCATATGGCTGCGGAATCCGTTACCACTACGGAATGTTCAAACAGAAAATCCAGAACGGTTATCAGATCGAGGTACCGGATAACTGGTTAAAGAACGGCTACCCATTCGAACTGCGTCGTCCGGAATATGCCAAGGAAGTACACTTCGGCGGATATGTAAGAGTAGAGTACGATCCTGAAAAGGGCGGAAGCAAATTTATCCATGAAGGATATCAGGCAGTAAAAGCCATTCCTTATGATATGCCGATCACAGGATATGACAATGATGTAGTAAACACACTTCGTATCTGGGATGCAGAGCCGATCGTAGACTTCGAGCTTGATTCCTTTGACAAGGGTGATTACAAGAAAGCTGTAGAGCAGGAGAACCTTGCCCGCAATATCGTAGAAGTTCTTTACCCGAACGACAACCACTATGCAGGTAAAGAGCTGAGACTGAAACAGCAGTACTTCTTTGTATCTGCAAGCCTCCAGGCAGCAATTGCCAAATATAAAAAGAAACATGGCGATATCCATAAATTATATGAAAAAGTAACCTTCCAGATGAATGATACACATCCGACTGTAGCAGTAGCAGAGTTAATGCGTATCCTCATGGACGAAGAAGGACTCGGATGGGATGAAGCATGGGAAGTAACAACCAAATCTGTTGCTTACACAAACCATACTATCATGTCCGAAGCACTTGAGAAATGGCCGATCGAGCTCTTCTCCAGACTGCTTCCGCGTGTATACCAGATCATCGAAGAGATCAATCGTCGTTTCATCCTTGAGATCCAGGCAAAATATCCGGGAAATTACGAGAAGATCAAAAAGATGGCAATTATCTACGATGGACAGGTTAAGATGGCTCACCTTGCAATCGCAGCAGGCTATTCTGTAAACGGTGTTGCACGCCTTCATACAGAAATCCTGAAGAATCAGGAATTAAAAGACTTCTATGAAATGATGCCTAAGAAATTCAACAACAAGACAAACGGTATCACTCAGAGACGTTTCCTGCTCCACGCAAATCCACTCCTTGCAGACTGGATCACAGAGCACATCGGACCGGACTGGGTTACAGACCTTCCACAGTTAAAGAAACTGGCAGTTTATGCTGATGATGAGAAAGCACTCCAGGAATTCATGAACATTAAGTTCAAGAACAAAGAGCGTCTGGCTAAATACATCCTTGAGCACAATGGCGTAGAAGTAGACCCGCACTCCATCTTCGATGTACAGGTTAAGAGACTTCACGAGTACAAACGTCAGCTCCTGAACATCCTGCATGTTATCTATCTGTACAACCAGATCAAGATGCATCCGGAAATGGAATTCTATCCAAGAACATTCATCTTCGGTGCAAAAGCATCCGCAGGTTACGCAACAGCCAAGAAGATCATCAAACTCATCAACTCCGTAGCAGATGTAGTAAACAATGACGCTTCCATCAACGGCAAGATCAAAGTTGTATTCATCGAAAACTACAGAGTATCCAACGCTGAGTGGATCTTCGCAGCAGCAGACGTTTCCGAGCAGATCTCCACAGCAAGTAAAGAAGCATCCGGTACAGGTAACATGAAGTTCATGCTCAACGGTGCTCCTACACTTGGAACAATGGACGGTGCCAACGTAGAGATCGTAGAAGAAGTTGGCGCAGAAAACGCATTCATCTTCGGTTTAAGCTCCGACGAAGTAATCAACTACGAAAACAACGGCGGATACGATCCAAACGTAATCTACAACACAGACGAAGAAATCCGTCAGGTACTGATGCAGCTCATCAACGGAACCTTCTCCAATGATACGGAACTCTTCCGTGACCTGTACGATTCACTTCTCAATACAAAGAACACAGACAGAGCAGACCGCTACTTCATCCTCGCAGACTTCCGTTCCTATGCAGACGCACAGAAACGTGTAGAAGCAGCATACAGAGATGAAAAAGGCTGGGCTAAGAAAGCACTCCTCAACACAGCATGCAGCGGTAAGTTCACATCCGATAGAACTATCCAGGAATATGTAGATGATATCTGGCATCTGGATAAGGTTATTGTCAGAAAGAAATAATACGCTATATTTATAGAAGTAATTGCTTCTGAGTAAAAATAAAGCCCCTGGCAGTACAGTTATCAGGACTGTATTGCAGGGGCTTTTTGCTACAGTAGTGACATAATACATTAATTCATTTGTGCGGGAAAATTTTGCGTACAGACATATAATATAAAGGAACAAAAAGTTCTTGAAAACATAGATTTGACTGGAAAAATGAGAAGGCATCTGTTACAATAGAAAATACAAAACAGAGTGCAAAGAGGGTGATCGAAAACAAAAACACTTTGCACAAAAGATAAAATTTCATAGATGCGAAGCATCTGGAAATAAGAATACGTCCGAAAACATAATCAAAATACAAAAGCGAACGATAACTAACAGCCAGGAAAGGTGTATCAGATGGCAAATAACACCATATTTGATAATGTTTTCAGAACAATGCTGGAGAAAATGCCAGAGCTTGTAGTGCCGCTGATCAACGAGGTATTTGGCACAAATTATCCCGCAGATATAGCAGTTGAGCAGCAGAGAAACGAACACCAGACAAAGAACGGAGAAAAGATTACAGATTCCCGGTTAAAAATAGCAGACAAGATCTATCATATAGAATGTCAGAGCACCGGAGATGCAGAAATGGTAATCCGAATGATAGAATATGATTTTGCTGTCAGTCTGGAAACAAAGCAGATTGAGAATGGACGGTACAAAATATATTTTCCTCATTCCTGTGTATTATATTTACGTGGAAAAGGCAGAAAAGATACTCTTGGAATGGATATTATCATGCCGGATGGGCGGGTAATAAAATATGAGTTGCCGGCTATTTACATAGAAAGATATACACAGGATGTAATCTTTCAGAAGAAACTACTCTTTTTCCTGCCATTTTATGTGATGAGATATGAAAAAAGCAGAGAAGATATAGAGAAAGATCCAGAAAAACTTCAGAAATTGCTGGATGAATATGTGACAATATCCAGAAGACTGGAAGAAAGTCTGCTTGAATAACTGCGTGTCGCATTCTCGTTACTTTCAGTGATGAGTTAGACGCGCAAATTTTTTTACTAAACAACAGAACAAATGTTTATATAAACCAATACATATGGTACAATATTTATATGGAAAAAGATATATTTAATATAGATAAAAACAAACTTTCATATGGTAGGGGGATATGTCTATTCCTTGCAGTATCATCTTGTCTGGTGTACAAAATACAGAAAAAAGGTTTTAAAAAACGGAATCGATACAGAATGCAAAGAAATGTTACAGAATCTTGCAGAAGAATATAAATT
>ENA-OQKC01000081-OQKC01000081.1-human-gut-metagenome-genome-assembly--contig:-NODE-81-length-35478-cov-4.473650_pt1 | contig 35478 bp, 30 predicted proteins | sample MGYA00242774_ERZ504790 | MGnify/ENA primary metagenome ERZ504790 (study PRJEB26092, sample SAMD00036419) | human gut metagenome | host: Homo sapiens | study: EMG produced TPA metagenomics assembly of...
GCCGGCCAGCTGAGCGCTTCCGGCCTTGGCGGCGTGTGCGCCGTCGGCGGCCGCAGCCACGCCGTCGGCGACTGGCCGACGCTGGACACGAAGAACTGTATCTGGCCCAGATTCTCTTTCAGGGCGCGGACGCTGGCCATATCCTCGCTGTTGGCGGTCTGATAGACCAGCTCGTCGTGGATCTTCTGCTGGGCGTCGCTGTCGGTGAGCTTTTTCAGCCAGCCCATGATGAAATCGGGCGAGAAGCTCTGCATCAGGCGCAGGGCGGCCTCAAGGTCGTGGTCGGTCCGGGTGGCCGCGAGGTAGAGCGCGATGTCCAGCTGGCTGGCCTTGAACTGGGGAGCCTGCTCCCAGATGGTGCGCACCATCTTTCTGCGGCCTGCCGCCAGCGTCTTGTCGCCCAGCGAGAGGATGTCGTCAATGACGGCTTCATAGGTATCCCACGTCATGGGGGTGTCGATGAGGCCGTTCTCCATGAGGGTCTGGCTGGCGGAGTCCAGCACGCCGTCGGCCACCTGCTGTGCGCCGGAAGTCAGGGCGGCGTTGTTGGACGTCAGGGTGTCCAGCCCTTCCGTCAGCTGGCCGAGGCCGCTGTCCAGCCGGTTGGCCCCATCCAGCAGAGCCAGCGAACCGGCGGCAAGCTGTGCCGCGCCTGCTTTCAGCTGCGACGCACCGTCCAGCAGCTGGTTCATGGCATCATTCAGCGCCGCGATGCCGTCGGTCAAATCGTTGAGGCTGTCGAGGTCGAAGACCTCATCCCCCTGCCCCAGTGCCTCGGCGCTCGCCGCGCAGGCCAGCAGGATCTGAGGCGCCGTCAGCGACTCCACGTCGGCCTCCACGGTCACGCTGTCCTGTAAGTACTCGGCCACGCCGTTCACCTGCTCGGGAAGCAGGCCGTCGAGGGACTTCTTCACGCCCGGCAGGGTGACGAAGGCCGCCACGCTGCTCTTGGCCGCACGTTCCAGCAGGCCGTTCACGGCGTTGACGTTGCCGGCATCCTCGCCCAGCACGACGCCCACCGCTGTGACCAGCGGGGTGACGATGGTGCGCTCTTTGCCGTTCACGGTCACCTTGCCGGTCTCATGGTTGGTCAGGTCGATGGTGAGCACGAGGTGGCCGCTCCGGCCCAGAAGCTCGCTGAGCGGGGCGGTCCTGCCGTCCAGCGTATAGGTCACTTTGGCAGAGATGGGCAGCTGACGGTCCGTGTCGCCCTTATAGTAGACATCGGTGTCGTCGGTGTTCCAGACCAGCGTATCGCCGTTCCGGGTGTACTCGGCGAAGCTCTCGGTGTTCACGATGTTTTTCAGGGTGGACCTGTCCTCCACACCGGCGAGGCCGTCGGCATTGTAAAGATGCTCGCTGACGGTGGTCTTGGTGACAGAGCCGTCCGCTGCCATGACGGCATACACCGTCTCATCCTTCGAGAAGGGGGCCTTGGTCGCCGCAAAGGCGGGCTGACAGAGGCTGACCGTCAGGGTCAGGGCAAGCGCCGCAGAGCCAGCGCGGCGCAGAAAATTCTGAGTTTTTCTCATAGCATTCACTCCTTTGCAGCGTTGGGGGCGTTAAGCCAGTGGTAGGTGGTGCGGCAGATGAGGCCGTCCAGCAGCATCAGGCCGGCGGGCAGCACCAGCAGGATGACCACCATACTGATGAGCGCACCCCGGGAGATGAGCATACAGATGCTTTTCAGCAGCTCCACCTTGCTGATGACCGCGACGCCGAAGGTAGCCGCGAAGAAGGTGAGGCCGCTTGTCAGGATGCTCTGGCTGCAGTGCTCGAGGGCCTGCTGTGCCGCCGCCTTGGGCGAGCGGAGGGCCAGCCGCTCTTCGCGGTAGCGGGTGGTCATGAGGATGGAGTAGTCCACCGTCGCGCCCAGCTGGATGGTGCCGATGACGATGCTGGCGATGAAGGGCAGCGAGTCGTCGATGAAGTAGGGGATGCCCATGTTGATGGCGATGGCCGCTTCGATGCTGGCCACCAGCAGAATCGGCACCGACAGGCTGCGGAAGGACAGCGCGATGATGACCAGCACCGCCGCGACGGACCAGATGTTGACATTTTTGAAGTCCTCGTCGGCGATCTCCACGAGGTCTTTTATCATGGCACCCTCGCCGGTGACGAGGCCCTCGGGGTCTGCCTCCTTGACGAGGCGGACCAGCTCGTCCACCTGCGCGTTCATCGCGTCGCTGCCCGACTTATAACGGCCATTGGCAAGGATGAGCTTGTAGCCGCCGTTCCGGACGATGTTCATCAGCTCGTCGGGCAGAAGCTCCGTCTCAAAGCCCGGGCCGGTGATGGAGTCGAGGCTGACCACCTGAGTGATGCCGTCCACCTCCTTTATCTCATCGCAGAGGGCGGACACCTGAGAGGCGGTCAGCTCCTCCCGGACGAGGATGAAGTGGTTGGTCATCATGCCGAAGTCTTCGCCCAGCTTGTTCGTACCCACGATGCCGGGCATATCCTGCGGAAGAGCGGCAAAAATGTTGTAGTAAATATCGGTCTTGCTCTGGGCCAGCCCGAAGGGGATCATCAGCAGGACGAACACCACCACGACGGGCATCGGGTGCTTGGAGACAAAATGGCTCAGGCGGGTGAGCTTGGGAATAAAGGTGCGGTGGCGGTATTTTTCCACCCACTGATCGAAGAAGAGGATGAGCGAGGGCAGGATGACGATGGTGCAGATGACGCCCAGCGCCACGCCCTTTGCCATGACGATGCCGAGGTCTGCGCCCAGCGTCAGCTGCATGGCACAGAGGGCCAGAAAGCCCGCGATTGTCGTCAGGCTGGACGCCGTGATGGCGCTCATGGTCTTACAGATGGCGTTCTCCATGGCCTCTTCGTTGGAGGCGCAGAGCTTCTTTTCCTCGTCGTAGCGGTGGAGCAGGAAGATGGAGAAGTCCATCGTCACGCCCAGCTGCAGAACAGCCGCCAGCGACACAGTGATAAAGCAGACCTGACCGAGGAAAATATTCGTACCAAAGTTATAGACCAGCGGGAAGAGCAGCCCCAGCATGAACAAAAACGGCGTGAGCCAGCTTTCCAGCGAGAGGAACAGCACCAGCAGACAGCCGCCCACGGCGCAGAGCACATACCAGGGCATCTCGCCCATGACCAGCTCTTTGGTGTCGCTCAGGATGACGCTGATGCCGCCGAAGAAGCAGTCCTTCCGGAGGATCTTCTTGATCTGGGCCACGGCCTGCATCGTCTCCTCGCTGACGCTGGAGCCGCCCAACTGGACGATGAGGATGGTGGAGTCGTTCTTGCCGAACATAAACTGCTGGACATCCGCCGGCAGCATCTCCGTCGGCACCGCCGGGTCCAGCACGTCGCTGAGCCAGAAGGTGTTCAGCACGTCCGGCACCTCGTCGATCTCGGCCTTCATGGCCAGCAGCTCGTTGGTGGGCATCCCCTCCACGGTTATCATGTTGGTGGAGGCCAGATGGTAATCCGTTTCCAGCAGCAGCTGGCCCACGCGGGAGTCCAGCTCCTGGGGCAGGTAAGAAAGGATATCGTAGTTGATGGGCGTGGCGATGGCTCCCACTGCCGCCGGGATGAGCAGCAGGACCGCCGCGATGAGGATGAGCCTGCGCATCTTCACGATGGCCCTCGCTAATTTTTTCATTCATTTCCTCCCATTTTATCGCTCCGAAGAAAAACAACTTTTCTCGTTTTTCCGACACACCTTATTATAGTACACTCACCCGGGGTGTCAAGAGACAGCTCTGCCAACGTTCTGCCTCTCCCTTTGCAAAACAAAAAGCGGGGCGCACAGGTGGTCAAGTCTGTGTGTCCCGCATTTTGTACTTTTTTGCACAGGCCGCCGTACCAGAGCGCCCCGCGCTGCGCGCAGGGAAAGCGGAGCAAACCATAAGCCGCTTTCTCTTTTTAATAAATAGGAGAATGGAATGGAGGAACCGAATCGCCTCAAAGAGAGTTGCAGGCATCCCTTTGCAGTGAATCGGAGGAGCTTCGGTTAGGTCTAACTAACCTCGCCGTGACAACAGGATACCATAGTTTGTCATGACTGTCAAGCCCGTTTTTCAAATTTTCAAAAATTTTTTCTCCGGCGGCCTCCATGAGCATTTTTCATAACAAAAACCGCCATCTCTTGTAGAAAATCCACAGGTTCCCTCTTGCTTTTTCTGAGAATCACTGTTATTATATTGTCAGGCCGTTGCAGTCGGACTCGATTGCCCGTCTGCCGCGGCTCATAAACAGCGCAGGGGTTGCCATCCAAATACCTCTGCGCCCTGTACCACCCTGTCTTTCAGAAACCGCAATCGGCGGCTTTTTTAAGGCGGAACAGTTAGACCGCTCTAACCAATTATTGTAAAGCAGATTGGTCGGAGCGTCAGGAACGGAGCAAGGAGGTTCCAATGATCAATTTTGAACAGTGGGAAGGCTTTGAGGGCCGCATCTGGAAAGAGGAAGTCAACGTCCGCGACTTTATCCAGAAGAACTACACCCCTTATGACGGCGACGAGTCTTTCCTGGCTGGCCCCACCGAGGCCACCGATAAGCTCTGGGGCGCACTGCAGAAGCTGCAGAAGGCCGAGCGTGCCAAGGGCGGCGTGCTGGATATGGAGACCGAGGTCGTCAGCGGTCTGACCGCATACGGCCCCGGCTACATCGACGAGAGCCTGAAAGAGCTTGAGCAGATCGTCGGCCTGCAGACCGACAAGCCCCTGAAGCGTGCATTCATGCCCTACGGCGGCATCAAGATGGCGGAGCAGGCCTGCACCACCTACGGCTACCAGCCCTCTGAAGAGCTGCACAAGATCTTCACCGACTACACCCGCACCCACAATCAGGCTGTGTTCGACGCCTATACCCCCGAGATGAAGACCGCCCGCCACACCCACATCATCACCGGCCTGCCCGACACCTATGGCCGCGGCCGTATCGTAGGCGACTACCGCCGTGTGGCACTGTACGGCATCGACGCCCTCATCAAGTTCAAGCAGGAAGACTTCGCCAACTGCGGCGACGGCACCATGACCGATGACGTCATCCGCCTGCGCGAGGAGATCGCACGCCAGATCAGCGCCCTGAAGGGCATGAAGAAGATGGCCGAGGCTTACGGCTGCGACATCTCTCAGCCCGCTAAGACCGCCAAGGAAGCCTGCCAGTGGCTGTACTTCGGCTATCTGGCCGCCATCAAGACCCAGAACGGCGCCGCTATGAGCGTGGGCCGCATCTCCACCTTCCTCGACATCTATATCCAGCGCGATCTGGACAAGGGCATCCTGACCGAGAGCGAGGCTCAGGAGCTCATCGACCACATGGTCATGAAGTTCCGCATGGTCAAGTTCGCCCGCATCCCCAGCTACAACCAGCTGTTCTCCGGCGACCCCGTCTGGGCAACGCTGGAAGTGGGCGGCATCGGCATGGACGGCCGCAGCATGGTCACCAAGAACTGCTACCGCTTCCTGCATACCCTCGAGAACATGGGCCCTGCACCGGAGCCGAACCTGACCGTTCTGTACTCCTCTGCTCTGCCTGAGAACTTCAAGAAGTACGCCGCCAAGGTGTCCATCAACACCAGCTCCGTCCAGTACGAGAACGACGACGTCATGAAGCCCGTCTGGGGCGACGATTACTCCATCTGCTGCTGCGTGTCTGCTACCCAGACCGGCAAGGAGATGCAGTTCTTCGGCGCACGCGCCAACCTGGCAAAGTGCCTGCTCTACGCCATCAACGGCGGCGTGGACGAGAAGAGCCACGAGCAGTGCGGCCCCAACTACGCCCCCATCACCGGCGAGTACCTGAACTACGACGAGGTGCTGCCCAAGTACGTCCAGATGCTGGACTGGCTGGCCGGCCTGTACGTCAACGTGCTGAACCTCATCCAGTATATGCACGACAAGTACTACTACGAAGAGGCTGAGATGGCCCTCATCGACACCGAAGTCCGCCGCACCTTCGCCACCGGCATCGCCGGCTTCTCCCACGTCATCGACTCCCTGAGCGCCATCAAGTACGCCAAGGTCAAGGCCGTGCGCGACGAGATGGGTCTTGCCACCGGCTTCGAGATCGAGGGCGACTTCCCGAAGTACGGCAACGACGATGACCGTGCCGACGAGATCGGCGTCTGGCTGCTGCGCACCTTCCTTGAGATGATCAAGAAGCGCCACACCTACCGCAACTCCGAGGCTACCACCTCCATCCTGACCATCACCTCCAACGTGGTCTACGGCAAGTACACCGGCGCTCTGCCCGATGGCCGTGCGGCCTTCACCCCGTTCGCACCCGGTGCCAACCCCAGCTACGGCGCAGAGCAGAACGGCCTGCTGGCCTCTCTGAACTCCGTGGCCAAGCTGCCCTACCACTGGGCTCTGGACGGCATCTCCAACACCCAGACCATCAACCCCGATGCTCTGGGCCACAGCGAGGGCGAGCGCGTTGAGAATCTGGTGCAGGTCATGGACGGCTACTTCGACCAGGGCGCACACCACCTGAACGTCAACGTCTTCGGCAAGGAGAAGCTCATCGACGCTATGGAGCACCCCGAGAAGGAGGAGTACGCAAACTTCACCATCCGTGTCTCCGGCTACGCCGTCAAATTCATCGACCTGACCCGCGAGCAGCAGATGGACGTCATTGCCCGTACCTGCCATGCCGCTCTGTAACCCCATCGGATACGTCCACTCGCTGGAGACTTTCGGCTCTGTGGACGGCCCCGGCGTCCGCTTCGTCGTCTTTTTGCAGGGGTGCGCCCTGCGGTGCAAATACTGCCACAACCCGGAGACATGGGCTGAGGGCGGCGAGGAATGGACGGTGGACAAGCTCTTCCAGCGGGCGTGGCGCTACCGCAACTACTGGGGCAAAAAGGGCGGCATCACGGTCAGCGGCGGCGAGCCGCTGCGCCAGATGGAGTTCCTGACGGCGTTCTTCGAGCTGGCACGCTCCAAGGGCGTGCATACGGCTCTGGACACCGCCGGTCAGCCCTTCCGCCCCGACGATGCGGCGTATCTGGCCGATTTTGACCGGCTGATGAAGTCCACCAGCCTCGTCATCCTCGATTTGAAGGAGATCGACCCGGAGAAGCACCGCAGGCTCACCGGGCAGGGACAACGCGAACATCCTTGCGATGGCGCGCCACATCTCCGACCTCGGCGTGCCGCTCTGGATACGCCATGTCCTCGTCCCCGGCCTGACGGACGACGAAGACGGCCTGCGGAAGACCGCAGAGTTCATCTCGTCCCTCAAGACGGTGCAGCGGGTGGAGGTACTGCCCTACCACACGCTGGGCCTCTTCAAGTGGCAGAAGCTCGGCATCCCTTATCCCCTGCCCGATGCTGTCCCGCCCACGGCGGAACAGGTCAAGCGGGCCGAGGAGCTGCTGGAGACCGCACGGTATACCAGCTGATATAATTCCAGCACGATAAACCCCCTGTACAGAAATGTACAGGGGGTTTTACGTTTCCGGCTCTTTCTATCAGAAGATAACGGCATCCTCAGCGGTAAAGCCGCCCAGAGAGTGTTCCTTCACCTGAATGCAAATATAGGTAATGCCCTCATCTGCGGCAGCAGAGAACTGACGCTTTGCTGCCGGAGCAACTTTCAGCCAGTCGCCAGCGGTCAGAGCGATCTCCTTCCCATCGATAACGGCTTTGCCCTTCCCTGCAATAATACCGTAGATCTCTTCATTGTTCCTGTGGGCGTGCACAAAAGGCACCCCTGCGCCCGCCGGGAGCTGGTTGATGCTGACCTCCGCACCCGTCAGGCCCAATTTTTCGTGAAGTTCCACTCTTGCCTCGCTGCCGATATTCGTTTTCGTATAGTTTTCCATCTCTTTTACCTCCAAAGGATATTGGCGCTCTCGCTCGCCTGTGTATAGTTTAAGCCGGAGCACACTCTAAAACAAGTACGCACCTTTTTATAACTGTACATATTAAAAAGAATATGTTATGATGTTCTCGGAGGTGTGATGCCATGAAAACAAAAGAAGAACTGCCCGCCTGCCCCGTGGCCACTGCAGTCTCCCTCATCGGCGGCAAGTGGAAGCTGCTGATCCTGCGCAATCTCAAGACCCGCCCATGGCGGTTCAACGAACTGCAAAGAGATCTGGAGGGAATCTCTCAGAAAGTTTTGACGGACAGCTTACGGCAGATGATCGACGACGGGCTCGCCTACCGACACGACTATCACGAAACGCCCCCTCGCGTGGAGTATGGCCTGACCAGCCTCGGCAGAGAGATGCTTCCCATCATTGATGCCCTTGCCGATTTCGGGAACTACTACAAATCCATCATCCAATGATTTTCCACAACAAAAAAGGCGTGACCGCAAGGTCACGCCTCTTTTACTTTTTGTAATTTAACCGCCCAGATATGCGCTGCGGACACGCTCGTTGGTCAGCAGCTCAGCACCGGTGCCATCCATGACCACGCGGCCCGTCTCGAGGACGTAGGCGCGGTCTGCCACAGAAAGGGCCATCTGTGCGTTCTGCTCGACCAGCAGGATGGTCATGCCCTCTTTGTGGATGTTCTGGATGATGTCGAAGATCTCCTGCACCAGCAGGGGCGACAGACCCATGGAGGGCTCGTCCAGCATCAGCATGGAGGCGTTGCTCATCAGAGCACGGCCCATGGCCAGCATCTGCTGCTCGCCGCCGGACATGGTGCCGGCCAGCTGCTTGCGGCGCTCCTTCAGGCGGGGGAACAGCTCAAAGACCTTCTCCTTGTTGGGAGCGATGGTGGAAGCGGGCTGGGTATAAGCGCCCATGTCCAGATTCTCCTCCACGGTCATGTGCAGGAAGACATGACGGCCTTCCGGCACCTGTGCCAGACCGGCCTCGACGATTTTATGAGCGCGGACGCCCTTGATGCTCTTGCCCTTGTAGAGGACGTCGCCGGTCTTCGGGTGGAGCAGGCCGGAGATGGTCTTCAGGGTGGTGGATTTACCGGCACCGTTGGCACCGATGAGGGTGACGATCTCGCCCTCGTTCACCTCGAAGGAGACATCCTTGACTGCGTGGATGTTGCCATAAAAGACGTTGATATTATCAACTTTCAGCAAAGTCTGTGCCATCGTTCAGCCCTCCTTCTTGCCCAGGTAGGCTTCGATGACCTGGGGATTGTTGCGGATCTCGTCCGGCGTACCCTTGGCGATGATGCGGCCAAAGTTCAGCACGGCGATGCCCTCGCAGATGCCCATAACGAGGCTCATATCATGCTCGATGAGGAGGACAGCGATGTTGAACTCGTCGCGGATGCGGCGGATGGTCTCCGTCAGCTCTGCGGTCTCGGAGGGGTTCATGCCGGCGGCTGGCTCGTCCAGAAGCAGCAGCTTCGGGCTGGTAGCCAGCGCGCGCATGATCTCCAGACGGCGCTGTGCGCCGTAGGGCAGGCTTCCGGCCTGTGCATCGGCGAGGTCGGCCATGTGGAAGATGTCCAGCAGCTCGAAGGCACGTTCGGTGCAGCGCTTCTCTTCCTTCCAGTAGTTGGGCAGGCGGATGAGAGAGGAGCCCAGATTGTACTTCATGGACTCGTGGAGGCCCACCTTGATGTTGTCGATGACGGACAGGTCCTTGAACAGGCGGATATTCTGGAAAGTACGAGCCACGCCCATCCGGTTGACCTGATAGGTCTTTTTGCCGGCGGTAGGCATCCCATCGATGAGGATGGAGCCGCGGGTGGGCTGGTAGACGTTGGTCAGCAGGTTGAAGACGGTGGTCTTACCGGCGCCGTTGGGGCCGATGAGGCCGGTGATCTCGTTGCGGCCGATCATCAGGTTGAAGCCGTCCACGGCGGTCAGGCCGCCGAAGTCGATGCCCAGTTCACGGACGTCGAGGATGGGCTTTTTATCCTTGTCGCGGTCGGTCAGGAAGCCGCCGGAAGGGACGCTGTGTAACTTCGTCTGGAACTCACTCATGGTCTGCGCCCTCCTTGTCAGCATTTTTCTTGTGGAACAGCTCGCCGTTCATGACCTTTTCCACGATGCGGCTCATGGAGAAATCGTAGCTGCCCAGCAGTCCGCCCGGACGGAAGATCATCATCAGGACGAGCACCAGCGAGTAAATGACCATGCGGTAGCTGTCGAAGCTGCGGGTAGCCTCGGGCAGGATGGTCAGGACGGTAGCGGAGAGGATGGAACCCAGCATGGAGCCCATGCCGCCCAGAACCACCATGACCAGGATCTCGATGGACTTCATGAAGCCGAAGGTGGAGGGGTTCAGAACGCCGATGTAGCAGGCGTACAGACCACCGGCCAGACCGGCAAAGGCAGCAGAGAAAGCGAAGGCCATGACCTTATAATAAGTAGTCTGGATGCCGCAGCTCTCGGCAGCGATCTCGTTGTCACGGATGGCGAGGACGGCACGGCCATGGCGGCTCTTCATCATGGCATGGATGAGGAAGCAGGTGATGACCACACAGAGGAAGACATTGGCGAAGTTGGAGTACTTGGGGATGTTCTTGAGGCCCTTGGAGCCGTAGAACAGGCTGTAGCCCAGCACATCGTCGATGTTGTTCAGGGTGATGCGGATGATCTCGCCGAAGCCCAGGGTCAGGATGGCCAGATAGTCACCGGTCAGACGGAGGGCCGGGACGCCGATGAGGACGCCAAACAGGCCGGCCATCACAGCGCCCAGCGCAAGGCCGATGGCAAAGGAAACACCATCGGGCAGAGGGCTGTACTTGGTGAAGAGGGCGCAGGTGTAAGCACCCACGGCCATGAAACCGGCGTGGCCCAGCGGCAGCTGGCCCAGATAGCCGGTGGCCACGTTCAGGGACACGGCCAGGATGATGTTGATGCCCACGGTCATGAGCACCTTGTTCTGGTAAGTGGAGAGCATGCTGCCGGTCATGTAGGAAAGGGCCAGGAACAGCAGCACCACCAGCACGGCGTTCATGAGGTAGCGCACGGGCATTTTGAGCGTTTTGCGATTCTTGTTCATCTTCATGCCCTCCTTACACCTTTTCCTGCACCTTGCGGCCGAGGAAGCCCGTGGGCTTGAACAGCAGCACGATGATGAGGATGGCGAACGTGACAGCGTCCTTCCAGGCAGACAGGCCGATGGCGGAGACGAAGCACTCGCACAGGCCGATGACGATGCCGCCGACCATTGCGCCCGGGATGGAGCCGATGCCGCCCAGAACAGCGGCGACGAAGGCTTTCAGGCCCAGCATGGAGCCCATGGTGGGGGTGGCCTGCGGGTAGGAGCAGCAGTACAGCACCGAGCCGATGCCGGCCAGTGCAGAGCCGACCGCGAAGGTAAAGGAGATGGTGCTGTTGACGTTGATGCCCATCAGGCGGGCAGCGTCCATATCCTCAGAGACGGCGCGCATGGCCTTGCCAAGCTTGGTCTTCTGGACGAGGAAGGTCAGCACCAGCATGGACAGCACGGTGACCACCAGCGTGATGATGGAGGTCAGGCCCAGAGGCGCCTTGCCCAGATAGAAGGTCTTGTTGTCGTAGTAAGACGGGATGACCTTTGCGCCCGAGCCCATGACCAGCTCAGCCGTGTACTCGAGGAAGAACGACACGCCGATGGCCGTGATGAGCAGAGAGATACGGGGTGCGCTGCGCAGCGGGGTGTAGGCGATCTTTTCGATGACCACGCCCAGCAGCGTACAGGTGAGGATGGTGGCACAGACCGCCGTGACCGGGCCGAGGCCCAGCTGGTTCATGACGAACCAGGACATGTACGCGCCCACCATGATGACGTCGCCGTGGGCAAAGTTCAGCAGCAGGATGATGCCGTACACCATGCTGTAGCCCAGTGCAATCAGTGCATAGATGCTGCCAAGGGACAGGCCATTGATCAGCTGGCTGAAAAACACTGTCATGGATGGATACTTCCTTTCTTTCCGGCGCTGTTGCACGCCTTATGTGGGGATACACTTTTTTCCAAAAAAGCGGAGAGCACCGGGGCAATACTGTTCCGGCGTTCTCCGCAGTCGGGTCAATTTACGATCATTCGGATCTCAGCGGCGCTTCCATCACCGGTCGATGGAAGAAAGCTGGAATCAGAACATTTCCTTCAGCACCGGCTTGCCGTCCACATAGGTCAGGATAGCAGTCTGCTTGACGGGGTCGTGATGCTCGTCGAAGGTGAAGGTGCCGGTGATGCCGTCGATGGTGCCGGAGGCAATGGCATCGATGACAGCCTGCTTGTAATCGTCGGTGCCAGCCTCGAGACCGGCATCCTCAGCAGCCTGCAGGCCGTAGACGACGGTCTTTGCTGCATCGTAGCCCAGAGGAGAGAAGCCGTTGGGGTACTCCTGACCGTACTCTGCCTTGTAGGCATCCTCAAACTCGGAGTTGGAGCCCTTTGCGTAGTTGGCGCAGAAGTAAGTGTCCTTCAGCTGATCGTTGGTGGCGTAGCCTTCCAGACCATCCCAGCCGTCGCCGCCCAGGAACGGAACGGTCAGGCCGACGCTCTCAGCCTGAGACAGGATCTGTCCCACTTCCTCGTAGTAGTTGGGGCAGAAGACGGTCTCGGGGTCCTTGCCGAGGATGGTGGTCAGCTGAGTCTTGAAGTCCACATCGCCCTCAGAGTAGCTCTCCTGATCGACGATGGTGCCGCCCAGAGACTCGAACTCGTTGACGAAGTTCTCTGCCAGACCCTCGTTGTAGTCAGCACCCTTCTTGAAGATGACGGCTGCCTTGTTGTAGCCCAGCTTCTGGTATGCGTAGTCAGCCATCTTGATGCCCTGGAACGGGTCGGTGAAGGTGGCGCGGAAGACGTTTGCGTTCACGGTGTCGGTCTCGGCATCGTAGGTGACAGCCTCAGCGGTAGCGGAAGCGGTGACCATGGGCATATTGTAGTCTGCGCTCTCAGCAACGACTGCCAGAGTCGGGGTGGTGGTAACGTCGCCGATCAGAGCGGTCATGCCCTCGTCCACCATCTTGGTGAAGCAGTTGACAGCCTGCGTAGCGTCACCCTGCTCGTCCTCGGTGAGGATCTCGATCTGCTTGCCGTTGATGCCGCCGTTGGCGTTGACCTGCTTCAGGTACAGGGCAGCACCGTTGACAACGGCCTGACCGTAAACGGAGACATTGCCGCTCAGGGGGCCCATAACGCCGACCTTGATGGTGTCGCCGGAAGCAGCTGCTGCGCTAGAACCGGCAGCGGAAGCTGCGGTGCTGGAAGAGCCGCCGCAGGCAGTCAGAACACCCGCAGCAGCCACGACACCGGCAGCAGCCAGAAAGTTACGACGAGAGATCATGTTTTTCATAAGTCTATATCCTCCTGATATTTGGAAGCGTTCGTGTTATTTGCAGCCCTCGCGCACGGCCCATGAGCCAGTGTCCCGAAAAGCTGTTAAGGAAGCAGCGCTCCCTTCCCTCAAAGCAGCTCTGCTTCCTTGCGTCTTATTATAAGCACTTCGGTGCAAGTCCGCAATTCACAAATCGTCCATAGTTTTGGAGGGGTTTCGGGCAAAACTCGCTATTTTTCACAAAATCAAGCGCCGCTTTTTGGTTACTTTTTCAAATTGTTCACCTGAGAAAAACAGAACATGAAAGCAATTCACAAGTAACAAAAAGATCGCACAACTTTCCTCTCCTGAAGTTTGCTCCCGCTAACATCCATGCATCCTCTTGCATCTCGGGCCGAATCATGGTAGGATAATATCGGTTAGTTAGCATATACTATCCAAATGAGAAGAGCGCATCCATTCCTATTATATATGGAGGTACAAATCATGAACTATCTTGAGATCGTAGACGTTCAGGGCCGTGAGATCCTGGACTCCCGCGGCAACCCCACTGTTGAGGCCGAGATCACCCTCGCCGACGGCACCGTGGCCCGGGGCTGCGCACCGTCCGGCGCATCCACCGGCGAGTTCGAAGCGCTGGAGCTGCGCGACGGCGACAAGGGCCGTTATCTGGGCAAGGGCGTCACCAAGGCTGTGGAGAACATCAACACCGTCATCGCTGATGCCGTCATCGGCATGGATGCTTCCGACATCTACGCCATCGACAAGGCTATGATCGACGCCGACGGCACCAAGGACAAGTCCAAGCTGGGCGCAAACGCCATTCTGGCCGTTTCCATCGCTGCCTGCCGCGCTGCTGCCACCTCGCTGGACATGCCCCTCTACCGCTTCCTCGGCGGCGTGAACGGCAACCGCCTGCCCGTCCCCATGATGAACATCCTGAACGGCGGCGCACACGCCACCAACACCGTGGACACCCAGGAGTTCATGATCATGCCCGTGGGCGCACCTTCCTTTAAGGAGGGCCTGCGCTGGTGCGCTGAGGTCTTCCACGCTCTGGCTTCCATCCTGAAGGCAAAGGGTCTGGCCACCTCCGTGGGCGACGAGGGCGGCTTCGCTCCCAACCTGTCCAGCGACGAGGAGACCATCGAGACCATTCTGGCCGCCATCGAGAAGGCCGGTTATCTTCCCGGCAGGGACTTCATGCTGGCCATGGACGCTGCCTCTTCCGAGTGGAAGAGTCCCAAGGGCAAGGGCTTCTACAAGCTGCCCAAGGCCGGCACCGAGTTCACCTCCAGTGAGCTCATCGCACACTGGAAGAAGCTGGTGGAGAAGTACCCCATCATCTCCATCGAGGACGGTCTGGACGAAGAGGACTGGGAAGGCTGGCAGGAGATGACCCGCGAGCTGGGCGGCAAGGTCCAGCTGGTGGGCGACGACCTGTTCGTCACCAACACCGAGCGTCTGGCCAAGGGCATCCAGCTGGGTGCCGGCAACGCCATCCTCATCAAGCTGAACCAGATCGGCTCCGTATCTGAGACTCTGGAAGCCATCAAGATGGCTCACAAGGCCGGCTATACCGCCATCAGCTCTCACCGCTCCGGCGAGACTGAGGACACCACCATCGCCGACCTGGCCGTGGCCCTGAACACCTGCCAGATCAAGACCGGCGCTCCCAGCCGCACCGAGCGTGTGGCAAAGTACAACCAGCTGCTGCGCATCGAGGAGCAGCTGGGCAGCAGCGCCGTCTACCCCGGCATGGCTGCTTTCAACGTGAAGCGCTGACTCAGACTCTGCGACAGGAGCGCCAGTCCCGGCTTTGCCGGAGCTGGCGCTCTTTTTTGTCATTTCCATGTCAATTTGTCTAAAGTATACAGAAAAACATCAAAACTCAGCAAATCGACTATTGCCAATTCGCAACTGATATATTAGAATATAAGTGAGAGAGCGAGGCACTCCTGCCGCGCATAAACGCAAAGCAATGGTTAACGGAGGACATCCACTATGCCTATGAAAATGGGTTGGCGCTGGTATGGCGAGGGCAACGACCCCGTCACCCTCAGCGACATCAAGCAGATCCCCGGCGTGACCAGCATCGTCTGGGCGCTGCACAGCAAGATGCCCGGCGAGATCTGGGAGATCGACGAGATCCAGAAGGTCGCAGACCAGATCCACGCTTACGGCTTCGACATGGACGTTGTCGAGTCTGTCAACGTCCACGACGACATCAAGATCGGCCTGCCCACCCGCGATCAGTACATCGAGAACTACAAGCAGTGCATCCGCAACCTGTCCAAGTTCGGCGTCAAGGTCATCTGCTACAACTTCATGCCCATCTTCGACTGGACCCGCACCGACCTGTTCCACCCCGTCGGCGACGGCTCCACCGCACTGTTCTACGAGAAGGACAAGATCAAGGGCGACTACAAGTCCATGGCCGAGTACATCATGTCCTTCACCGAGAAGTACAACATGACCTTCCCCGGCTGGGAGCCGGAGCGGATGGCAAAGCTGGACGAGCTGTTCAAGGCCTACGCCCCTGTCACCAAGGAAAAGCTCTGGGAGAACCTGAAGTACTTCCTCGAAGCCCTGATGCCCACCTGCCGCGAGTGCGACATCAAGATGGCCATCCACATGGACGATCCCCCTTGGGACATCTTCGGCCTGCCCCGCCTGCTGGTGGATGCCGAGAGCATCGACCGCTTCCTGAGCATGGTGGACGACGAGTACAACTGCCTGACCCTCTGCTCCGGCAGCCTGAACGCCAACCCCAACAACAACGTGGCTGAGATCGTCCGCAAGCACTGCGACCGCATCGCATTCGCACACATCCGCAACATCCATCACTTCCCCAACGGCGACTTCTCCGAGGCTGCCCACCGCGACTGCTGCGGCGAGACCGGCATCATCGAGATCCTGCGCGCCTACCATGACTGCGGCTTCGAGGGCTACATCCGCCCCGACCATGGCCGTCAGCTGTGGGAGGAAGGCCCCGGCAACTGCCGCCCCGGCTACGGCAAGTATGACCGTGCGCTGGGCATCCAGTATATGCTGGGCGTCTGGGACCTGCTGGACCGTCTGGACGAAGAGAAGAAGAAGGGCTGATATATCATGAAGCTGACTGATATTAAGAACGGCAATCTGTCCGCCGAGTGGGCAGAAAAGGGCTACGAGCTGCCCAAGTTCGACGTTGAGGCCGTCAAGGCCAAGACCCACGCAGAACCCACCTGGGTCCACTTCGGCGCCGGCAACATCTTCCGCGCATTCCCGGCTGCCATCCTGAACGACGCCCTGAACAGCGGCAAGTATGACCGCGGCGTCATCGTGGCCGAGAGCTTCGACTACGAGATCATCGACAAGGCTTATCGGCCCTACGACAACCTGAGCCTGCTGGTCTGCCTGAAGTCCACCGGCGACATCGAGAAGAAGGTCATCGCCTCCGTCACCGAGAGCCTGAAGGCGGACTACTCCTTCGGCGCTGACTGGGCACGTCTGGTCGAGATCTTCCAGGCACCCAGCCTGCAGATGATCTCCTTCACCATCACCGAGAAGGGCTACGGCGTCGCTCCTGCTGACCTCGAGCGCGGCCTGACCCCTGTTCTGGCCATGGGCAAGGTCACTGCCCTGCTCTACGAGCGCTTCAAGGCCGGCAAGCTGCCCCTGACCGTCCAGAGCATGGACAACTGCTCTCACAACGGCGATAAGGTCAAGACCGCAGTCTTTGCCTACGCTTCCAAGTGGGTCGAGCAGGGCCTGGTCCCCGCCGAGTTCCTGGCCTACGTCAAGGATGAGACCAAGATCACCTTCCCCTGGAGCATGATCGACAAGATCACTCCCCGCCCGGATGCCAAGGTCCAGCAGATGCTGGCTGACGACGGTTTTGAGGACAACTACACCATCGTCACCGAGAAGCACACCTTCACCGCTCCCTTCGTCAACGCCGAGGAGACCCAGTACCTCTGCATCGAGGACCACTACACCAATGGCCGTCCTCCGCTGGAGCTGGGCGGTGTCCTCTACTGCGACCGCGAGACCGTCGATAAGATCGAGAAGATGAAGGTCTGCACCTGCCTCAACCCCCTGCACACCGCCATGTCCATCTACGGCTGCATGCTGGGCTACACCCTCATCTCCGCTGAGATGGCTGATGAGGACCTGCGCAGCTTCATCCAGAAGATCGGCTACATCGAGGCGATGCCCGTCGTCGTTGACCCCGGCGTTCTGAACCCCTACGAGTTCATCGGCGCTGTCATCAACCGCCGTCTGCCCAACCCCTTCATGCCCGACGCTCCTCAGCGTATCGCCACCGATACCTCCCAGAAGCTGGCGATCCGCTTCGGCGAGACCATCAAGGCTTACGAGGCGCGCGGTCTGGACAAGTCCAACCTCGTGCTGATCCCGCTGGTGCTGGCAGGCTATGCCCGCTACCTGAAGGGCATCGACGACAACGGCCAGCCCTTCGAGATCTCCACTGACCCGCTGCTGGCTGAGCTGCAGGCCATCGTGGCTCCCCTGAAGGTGGAAGCCGGTGAGCAGGACTTCTCCTGCCTGAAGGCTCTGTACAGCCGCACCGACGTCTTCGGCGTGGACCTGTACGCCGTCGGTCTGGGCGAAAAGATCGAGTCCATGGCCAAGGAGCTGTTCGCAGGCCCCGGCGCTGTCCGCGCTACCCTGCACAAGTACGTCAAGGCCCGCTGATCTGAGCGTCCCCTGACTTCATAAGCCATTTCCGTACCCATGCTGCGTTTTGCTTTGCCGCAGCATGGGTTTTTATGATGTCTTTTTTCCGGCACAGGAAAAGCCGCCGGGCCTTGCGGCCCGACGGCTTTTCTTATGATAGGAGGATCAAAAATGATCGTAGACTATCTTATTCAGTTCAGGATGGTCTGCTCGGTCTCGACGTCGAACAGGTGGACCTTGTGGGGATCGAAGGCAAGGCGGACGGTGTCTCCGTTGCGGGCCTTGGAGGTGGGAGCGACGCGGGCGGTCATCTTGTTGCCCTTGTACTCCAGGTACAGGTAGATCTCAGCGCCCATCATCTCAGAGACATCGACCTGAGCATCCAGCTGGCAGTCGGTGTGCTTTGCCATGAACTCGGGCTCATCGTCGATGTCCTCGGGACGGATGCCCATCTTGACCTTCTTGCCGACGTAGGAATCCAGCTTGCCGTCAGCGGTCTTCTCCTTGGGCAGGGGGATGAGGTCGCCGCCCAGATCGACGCTGTACTGGTCGCCCTTCTTGACGATGGTGCCGTCCAGGAAGTTCATCTGGGGGCTGCCGATGAAGCCTGCGACGAACATGTTGCAGGGCATATCGTACAGGTTCTGCGGGGTATCGACCTGCTGGACGATGCCGTCCTTCATGACAACGATGCGGTCGCCCATGGTCATAGCCTCGGTCTGGTCGTGGGTAACGTAGATGAAGGTGGTAGCCAGCTTCTTGTGCAGCTTGATGATCTCGGTGCGCATGGAGGTACGCAGCTTAGCGTCCAGGTTGGACAGAGGCTCGTCCAGCAGGAAGACTGCCGGGTTACGGACCATTGCACGGCCCAGAGCGACACGCTGGCGCTGACCACCGGACAGAGCCTTGGGCTTGCGGTCCAGCAGGTGCTCGATCTCCAGGATCTTAGCAGCCTCGTGGACGCGGCGGTCGATCTCGTCCTTCGGGGTCTTGCGCAGTTCCAGACCGAAAGCGATGTTCTTGTAGACGGTCATGTGGGGGTACAGAGCGTAGCTCTGGAACACCATGGCGATGTCGCGGTCCTTCGGGGGAACGTCGTTGATGAGGCGGCCGCCGATGTACATCTCGCCCTTGGAGATCTCCTCCAGACCAGCGATCATGCGCAGGGTGGTGGACTTACCGCAGCCAGAGGGGCCGACGAAGATGATGAATTCCTTGTCCTGGATCTCCAGGTTGAAATCGGTGACGGAAGGAGCCGTAGCACCGGGGTAGATCTTGTAGATATGCTGGCAGCTGATAGAAGCCATAAAGTTTTTTCCTCCATTGATGTTGTTGCACTCAAAGGCTCCGCTTGACGATGAGCCGTTTCATTGCTATTATAATAGCAGATTATTTTGTGTTATAAAATAGCATTTTATTGATTTGAGGTGTCAGATATTGATTTACTCTCCCAGCACGACTGCCGCCCTCGGCATCGTGGAGGATGCCCAGCCGGAAGAGCCCCTCACCCTGCGGGGCGAAGGGCTCTGGGTCTGCCTCATCTCCAGCGGAAAATGTGTCGTCTCGCTGTCCGATCTCGACCCGATGCCGGCAGGCTCTGCCCTGTTGCTGCCGCCCCAGAATGCCGCAGCGGGCCATCTCGTGCTGAGCCGGGGGCCGCTGACCCTCGCGCCGGAAAACGAGTGTCATCTGCTCTGCGTCCAGCTCACCGGGCAGGCAGCGGAACAGTTCCTCGCAGGGCTTTCCGAGATGCCCTTCCTCGCCCGGGGCGAGACCTGCCCGGCGGCGGCAGAGCTGATGGGGCGTCTTGCCGAAGAGCGGGACGCCTCGGAGCGGGTGCGCAGTCAGCTGGCCTTCGCGCTCCTGTGCGAGCTCTCAGACGCCGACAGCGCCGCCCCTGCCCTGCCCCCGCTGGTGGCCGCCGCCATCGAGGACATCCGCAAAAACTACGCCGGGCTCTACGGCGTGGAAGAGCTGAGCGAGCGGCTGGGCGTCTCCAAGAGCCACCTCGTCCGGGCCTTTACGGCGGCGCTGGGCGTCTCGCCGGGGCGGTATCTCACCAGCGTCCGCATAGAAGCCGCCATGCGTCTGCTGCTCCACCGGGAGTACACGCTGGATGTCATCGCCAGCCTCTGCGGCTTCTCGGGGGCCAACTACCTCTGCCGCGTCTTCAAAAAAACGCCGGCCGATCTCCCACGCAGTGGCGGGCGATGGTCGGTCGGAGCGCTCTGCCCGAGCTTTCGCCCGAGCAGCAGCGGTTGGAGCAGGAATTGTTTATTTAAGCGATGCGCTTTTTCCGCTTCAGCAGGAAGAGGGTCAGGCAGGCCGTGATGGCCTCAGAGGCCGGGAACGCGGCCCAGACGCCGTTCATCCCGAAGAGGGCGCTCAGCACCAGAGAGCAGGCCACGATGGCCACGATGCCGCGGGAAAGCGACGTCGCAGAAGCCTCTGCGGGGCGGTCCACCGCGCCCAGATAGCCGGCGGCCACGATATTGAGGCCCGCGAAGAAATAGCCGAGGAAGTAGATACGCGTCCCGCTGAAGGCATACTGCGCCATGAGGGCCGAGTTCTCACTGTTGAAGACCGCGATGATCGGCCCGGTGAACCCGAACAGAACTGCGTACAGTGCCGCCGCCAGCGCAAGCGCTGTTCCGCTGCCCAGCAGCAGGAGCTTGCGGGCACCGGCGGCATCGTTTTTGCCGTAGCACCTGCTGACCAGCGGCTGTGCGCCCTGGGCCACGCCGTTGAAGACAGCCGTCGCCACCAGCGCGTAGTTCGCCACGACGCCGTAAGCCGCCACGGCCACATTGCCCGCCAGACGCAGGAGCAGCAGGTTGAAGACGGTGGTGGTCACGCCGGAGGACATCTCTCCCACGAAGCCCGAGACGCCCAGCTGGCAGCTCTGGGCCAGCAGCTCCGGCGAGGGCAGCTGCCGCACAAGGCGGACGGTGCTGCTCTTTTTGAAGAAGTGGCGGCTGCAGAGCGCAATGCTCAACACCGGCGAGACCGCCGTCGCCAGCGCCGCGCCGGGCAGGCCGAGGCCCACGGGGAACATGAAGATGTAGTCGAACACCACGTTGAAGAGGCTGCCGCAGAGGGTCGCCACCATGGCCAGCGAGGGGTCGCCGTCGTTCCGGACAAAGGCCGCGACGATGTAGTTGCACATGAAGAAGGGCGTGAACAGCAGGAAGATGCGGGCGTACCCCACGCCCAGGGCAACGATCTCCGCGTCGCCGCCCATGAACCGCAGCAGCACCTCGGGGCAGAAGATGCCCGCCAGCATGAAGGGCAGGGCGAACACCAGCGCCCAGAGCAGGGCGTTGGAGAAATAGCGCTCCGAGCGCTCGTCGCCCTGCGCCCGGAGGATGGCGTAGCGGGTGGCCGCGCCGAGGCCCAGCATGGAGCCGATGGCGAAGATGAAGTTGTAGATGGGCAGGCAGAGGTTCAGCAGAGCCACACCGCTGGTGCCTGCCGCCTGCGAGATGAAATAGGTATCGGCCAGGATGTAGCAGGATGTTCCCAGCAGGCCGAAGATGTTCTGGCTGACGTATTTGAAATACTGTTTGGTAAGGCTCATGTTCTCCTCCTTTTATCATTCAAATTTCAGATATACTGCCATATTGCGTCAGTTTATCACAATCCGACCGAAGCTGTCAAGCTCTCCATTTGCACAAACGCCCGGATGGGTGTATACTGTAGTTTGTTTTTGAAAACAGGCAGAAGGGAGGGTGCATCATGCCGGGCAAGACTTTATACTGTCTGGGCGAAGCGTGGCTGGAATTGAACAGCGCCGCGCCGCTGGCGTCGGCAGAGACGTTTTCTCCCCGCATGGGCGGAAGCGCCGCCTCGCTGGCACTGGCTTATGCCGCACAGGGCGGCAGAGCCTCTCTTTTAACGCAGCTTGGCGAGGATGCTTTCGGACACCGCATTGCAGACGCTTTATCTACTGCCGGTGTGGACATCAGCCGGGTCTCCTTCACCTCCCGCGCCCCCACGCCGCTGCTGTTCGATGGCGGCGGCGACAGCTAGGCTGCCGCACCCGTTCTTCGGAGCTGCTCTATGCACCCGAACAGCTGGGCGCTGACTGGGCCGCAGATGCTGAAATGCTGGCCTTTTCCAGCGCCTGCCTCGTGGACAGCCCCTGCCGCTACACCCACCTTGCCGCGCTGGACACCGCCCGCACCGCCGGTGTGCCGGTCTGCTTTGTTCCCGCTCTCCGTCCGACCCTCTGGCCCGGCGAAAAGACCCTGCGGGACACGGTACTGCAGTTTCTCCCCTTCGCAGACATCCTCGTCCTCACCGCCGACGAGATGGAGCTTCTGCTGGACACCCGGGAATACCAGGTCGGGCTGTTTGCCCTGCTGCGGGGGCATACACAGCTGGTGGTGCTTGAGACAGAAGAGGGCGTCCACGCCTTTACCCGGGCGGCGCACGCATTCCGGCCCGGGCTTTCCGTCCCGCCCGAAGAGCTGGCCGCACGGCTGCTGTATCAAATCTCTCAGCAGGAGCTGACCCTGAAAAAGCTCATGAAATGCAGTGCTCCGGCACTCCAGACACTTCTATAACGCCGGAAAGCCCCCGCCTTTGCAGGCGGGGCTTTCCGTTTATTTTGTCATCCGGAGGAGGATGCGCTGATCAGCTTATCAGTGGATGAACACCGGGCCAAGCGGGTTGGTGATGGGGCTGACGTAGCCGCCCAGCAGCTTCGGGATAGCGAGGCTGATGTCAGGCACATAGGTCAGCAGCAGCAGAGCGATGAACATGCACAGATAGAACGGGAGGGTAGCCTTGACGACCTTCTCCATGGGGCGCTTCGCAACGGCAGAGCCGATGAACAGAACCGCGCCGACAGGGGGAGTCAGCAGGCCGATACCGCAGTTCAGGACCATGATGATACCGAACTGGATGGGGTCGATGCCGATGGAGGTGGCGATGGGCAGCAGGATGGGGGTAGCGATCAGGATGATGGGAGCCATATCCATGATGCAGCCCAGAACCAGGATGATGAGGTCGATGAGCAGTGCGATGATGTAGGGGTTGCTGGTGACGCTGGTGATGGCGTTTGCGGCCAGATCCGGCACGTGCAGCATGGTCAGGCAGTTGCCGAACACTGCAGAGGTGGCGATCAGGATGAGGACGATGGACAGAGTGTTGACGCACTCATCCAGAGCGTGCCAGACGCCCTTCCAGTCGAGGCCCTTGTAGACAAAGACGGAGACCAGCAGAGAGTAGATAACGGCGATAGCAGCGGACTCGGTAGCGGTGAACACACCGCCGACAACGCCGAACACGACGATGACGACTGCGGCCAGAGCCCAGATGGAGGTACCCAGCTGCTTGATGAAGCCTTTGATGGTGAAGGGCGAGCCCTTGGGGTAATTCTCTTTCACAGAGATGATATAGGAGCCGATCATCAGGACGATGGCCAGCAGAGCGCCGGGCAGGTAGCCGGCCAGGAACAGGCTGCCCACGGAGATGCCGCCGGCGGTAGTGGCGTAGATGACCATGTTGTGGCTCGGGGGGACCAGCAGGCCCTCGCAGGAGGAGGTGATGGTAACGGCCGTGGAGAAGTCGGCGTCGTAACCCTGATCGACCATCATGGGGATCATGATGGAGCCGATGGAGGCGGTATCTGCGGAAGCAGAACCGGAAATGCCGCCGAAAAAGTAGGAAGCAACGATGTTGACCATTGCCATGCCGCCGCGCATCCAGCCGACGCAGGCGTCAGCCAGAGCGATCAGCTTTTCGGAGATGCCGCCGCTGCCCATGAGGACGCCCATGGTGATGAAGAAGGGGACGGCCATCAGGCTGAAGGACGAGATGCCCTTGACCATCAGGCGGCAGACATCGGACAGTGCCTGGCCCTGCACCATCAGGCAGAGCACGCTGGACAGGCCAACGGCGTATGCGATGGGGAAACGCAGGAAGATCATGACGAAGAAGCTGACAAGAAGGACAACGATTGCCAGTGTCTGGACTGTCATATTAGTTCTCCTCCTTTACAAAAAAGCTCTTGATGTGGTTGTACAGCGCCTCGATCTCGAAGATGATCATGGCGACACCGGCCAGAGGCACGGGGAAGTACATCCAGAAACGGCTCAGCCAGGGCATCGAGACATAGAAGCCGCGGCCGCCCAGGGTGGTGGCGTAGTTCCAGCCCACAACCAGCATGATGAGGCCGAGGATGCAGACCGCCAGATCGGCGAGGATGTCCAGCACCTTGACGGCGATCTTGGGCAGATAGACGTCAAATGCGGTCATGCGGATGTGTGCGCCGCGGCGGATGGCCAGAGCAGCACTCAGCACGGCCATGTAGCTCATGCAGGTCAGAACGACTTCTTCAGACCATGCGGGGTCCGGGATGAACGGGACGTAACGACCAATGACCGACATGGTGGTGATGAGAATATCCACGATCAGCAGAATCTTGCAGATAAACAGGACCACTTTGTAGGTGACGTCGTACGCCGGCTTGATCTTATCCAGAGTGGTAAAGATTTTCGGCATAGGATCTCCTCCATACTCTTATAAAAAGCCCGGCGGGTCTGCGGGCGTATCCCGTAGTCCCCCGCCGGGCTATGTACTACTTCAGGATAAAGGCGCTTTTATCAGGCCTTCATATCCAGCAGCTGCTGATACAGCTCAGCCTGATCCGAGGTGTTCTCGCTGATGACCTTAGCGCAAGCCTCCTGCCAGGGAGCCTTATCGGGGACATCGACGACGTTGCAGCCGGAAGACTTCAGCTCGTCGAGGACCTTGTTCTCAGCGGTCTCGGACAGGTCAGCGTTGAAGGCCTGCGTATCCGCAGCAGCCTCCATGACGGCAGCCTGCTGGTTCTCGGTCAGCTTGTTCCAGGCGTTGTCGGTGATGACAGCCTGCACAGCGCCCAGAGTATGGCCGTCGAGGATCAGGTTGTTAGCGACCTCGGGGAAGGCGTTGGACTTGTAGTTTGCGATGGGCTGCTCAGCGCCATCGACAACGCCGGTCTGCAGTGCGCTGTACAGCTCGCCGAAGGAGACGACGGTGGGGTTAGCGCCCAGACCCTCGACCATGCCGTTCATGACGGGGTCGTTGGACACGCGCAGCTTCAGGCCCTTGAAATCAGCGATGCCGGAAACGGGCTTGACCGTGAAGAAGTGACGGAAGCCCTCCTCGCCGTAGAAGATACCACGAACGGGCAGGCCCAGCTCCTGGGGCTCGTTCAGGAACTCAGGTGCCAGCTCGCTGTTGGCGAAGTTCCAGAAGTGTGCGCGGTTCTCGAAGGTGAAGGGGATGGACAGCAGCTTGGACTTGTTGCAGCCGTAGCTGGTCAGTGCGAAAGCGGAGATACGGCTGATGTCGATGGAGGTGGAGCCGCCGAGGATAGCGTCCAGAACGTCGTTCTCAGAGCCCAGAACGCCGGAAGCCTGCACATCGACGACGACGGAGCCGCCGGTCAGCTCCTCGACCTTCTCCTTGAAGTGAGAACCGGTCTGGCCGACGATGGTATCCAGCGGGTTGACCTCGGCGTAGACCAGAGTCACCTTCGGGTCGGAAGCAGCAGCTGCGGCATCACCGGCGGGAGCGGTGGAAGCTGCAGCAGAGGTAGCGGTAGAGGCAGCAGTGCTGTTGCCGGAGCCACCACAGGCGGTCAGTGCCAGAGCAGCGGCGGAAACACCGGCTGCTGCCAGAAAGCTGCGACGAGAAATCTTCTTCATGATAAAATCCTCCTTAGATTTTCCTCATTCAGGGCGGTGCGCTCTGCACGGGTCGCACACCGTCCGTTCATTTACTGTACACACTTTAGCAAATTTTTTTAGTCAGAACAAGGGCTTATGAAAAATGTCCTGTTTTTCAAAAAAATGTGAGAAACACTTTTGTGCAGTTCCCACAAGTCATAGTGCAGTTTATTCGGCACACTGCCCAACGAGATGAATACAATGTAATATCTCTGACACTTTTTCAGGCTTCGCGGATGCGCTGGATGAGGCGGCTCTGCTCCTCAAAAGCCGCGTACACAGGCTCGACTGCCGCCCGGAAGCGGGCTTTCTCAGCGGCGGAGAGGGTCGTCACCTCCACGCCCCATTCCCGCATATTCCCCTCGGCGCTGGCCTCCCGCTCCGCCCAGAGGCGGCGTTCGGTCAGAGCGCTCTCCTTTCCGCAGGTGCGGATGATGTCCGGGAAGCGTTCGTCCAGCTCTGCCAGCTTTTCCATCGCGGCCTCACTGGCCAGCTGCAGCTCCGGCACACGGGTGTGCTCATCCTTTAAGAAATAGGGGGCCACCTCATAGTGGCCCATGGCCTCATAGCTGGGCCAGTTGTTTTCCGCGCCGTCTATCTCGGCGTTGTGCAGGGCTGCATAGACCCGGCTGTAGACCACCTGCGCCGGCTTTGCGCCGAGGTCCAGTATCATCTCGCTCATCATGTCCGACTCCTGCACCCGGAGCGTCAGCCCCGCGAGGTCCGCCAGTGTCTCCACCTTTTCACGGGTGTAGAAGCTACGGACGCCGGCGTCGAACCACGACAGGCCCACGAGGTCCATCGCGCCGAGGCCGGAGAGGAATTCATCGCCGATCTCACCGTCCAGCACCCGCCACATCTGGGGCGCGTCGGTATAGAGAAAAGGCAGCTGCAATACGCTCAGGGCCGGCTGATACTCGGCCAGCTGGCTCAGGGAGACGCGGGCAAAGTCGATGCCGCCGTACTGCATCTGCTCGATGACGCTCTGTTCGGCCCCCAGCTCCCCGCCGCTGTAGACCACGACTTTGACCCTTCCCTCCGTCCGCTCGGCCACGAGGTCGGCGAAGGCCAGAGCGGCCTGAGTGGTGGGATAATCCTCGGGCTGGTTCTCGGCGTAGCGCAGGATGAGCTCCGGGCCGGTGTACTCTTCCGTCTTGCTGCAGCCCACAGCGCCCAGCGCCGTACAGGCGGCCAGCGCCAGCACACTGCGGCGGGAAATCATCCGCCCGCTCACAGCCCGGCCTCCGGGTCGGCCTTTGCCTTCTGGCTGGCCTGACGGCGGTACTGGGTGGGGGTCATGCCGGTGCGTTTCTTGAACGCCCGGGCGAAGTAGCTGGCGTCCTCGTAGCCCACCATCGACGCCACCTCCGCCGAGGAGCGGAAGGGGTCGGCCAGCAATTCCTTTGCCGCGTTGATGCGCAGCTCGGTGAGGCAGTCGAGGAAGTTCATCTTCTGATACTTCTTGAACTGCGCCGACAGATAGGCCGGGCTGATGTGCAGGATCTCGCCCACGCTGTCCAGCGACAGATCGAACATATAGTTATCCTCGAGGTAGCGGCGGACATGGGCCATGACGAGGGCCGTCTGGCTGTTCTCGCCCTCCTCGGGGGCGTCCTCCGCCTCTTCTTCGGTCTCCGTCTGCTCCGGCTGGGGCCGGGCGGCGGCCAGCTCTTCCAGCTTCCGCTCCGTCTCGATCTGCCGCATAGCCCGGCACACCGAGGCTTCCAGCTCGTCGGGGTCCACCGGCTTGAGCAGATAGTCGCAGGCCCCCAGATGCACCGCCTCATGGGCATACTGGAACAGGCTGTAGGCCGTGACGAAGATGACCCGGCAGGAAGGCCGCTGGGCCAGCACGGCGCGGGCGGCGTCGAGGCCGCTCATGCCCGGCATCTCAATATCCATCAGGATGAGGTCCGCGCCCCACAGCACCGCCGTGTCGGCAGCTTTGCGGCCATTTTCCGCCACCTCCAGGACCACTTCCCGCTCAAAACGGCGCCGGACCAGCTCCGCAAGCGCCTCCCGCTCCAGCTTTTCGTCATCCGCGATCAACAGGCGTATCATCGTCCAAATCCTCCTCCAAAAGTTCTACAAGGGGCAGGTACATACCGATGGCCGTACCCCGGCCCGGGTGAGAGCGGATGACCAGCCGCCCCCGTTTATCCAGAAGCCGCAGCCGTGCGGCCACGTTATAGACGCCGATATGCTCCCAGCGCTCCCCGGGCTGGGCCAGCGCGGCTTTCAGCTGGGCCAGCTGTTCAGGCCGGATGCCCACGCCGTTGTCGCAGACGCTGATATAGAGCAGCCCCTTATCCCGCAGCGGGTTGATGCGGATGCGCACCACGCCGCCCTCTTCCTTGGGCGAGATGCCGTGCTTGAAGGCATTCTCCACGATGGGCTGCAAGATGAAGGACGGCACCATCGTCTCCGTCAAATCGAGGGAGTCGGAGATGCGCCACACCATCTTCACCCGGTCGCCGAAGCGGACGTGATAAATCGAGTAATACTCGTCCACGATCCGCACTTCCCGGGCCAGCGGCACCTGCTCGTCGTTGCTCATCAGGCTGTAGCGCAGCAGGTGCGACAGAGCCGTGATGAGGGCCTGCGTGCGGTAGGCTTTTTCCTGTCCGGCGGTCTGTAAAATGACGTTCAGGGTGTTGAAAAGGAAATGGGGGTCGATCTGGCTGCGCAGCTGCTGCAAACGGCTGCGCTCCATCCGGTTCTGTAATTCCAGAGCTTCCGTCTTCTGGCGGTGGAGCTCCCGCTCCATCTCGTTTTTCTCCCGCAGGGTGGTCACCTGCTCGGCCATCGAATGCTTCATATGGTTGAAGGCTTCGGTCAGCTGGGCCATTTCCGGCTGACGGGGCGCAGGCAGGTCGGGCGAGTCGAACTCGCCCCGGGTGACCTCCCGGGAGGCGCCGATCATCTGCTGCACCGGGGTCAGCAGCGTCAGCACCGAGAAGGCCATGACGCAGCCCAGCGCAAGGCAGAGCGCCACCACGACGGTCTGCGCCCATTTGACCCGGTCGCTGAGGGCCGACACGGTGGTGTAAGTCCCCTGAGCGTCGGTGATGGCCGTGTTCAGCAGCTGCTGGGTGTACTGGCGCAGATAGCCGCCGCAGGGTACGATTTTATTATAGTAGAGCTGGGCGGCTTTCGCGTCCTGACCGGCGGCCACCGCTTCTTCCAGCTGGTCCACCAGTGCGGTGTAGCTGTCGTAGGTAGTGGAAACGGCATTGTAGAGCAGATACTGCTCCTCACTCACAGTGCCAAGGTCGCCCTCGATGCGCCAGAGCCATGCGTTGGTGACGGAAAAGGCGCTGTGGAGCTCCTCTGTCAGCGCTTTGGCGTCGCCGTACTCCCAGCGGTAATCTTCCATGGCCGAAAGGCTCCGCTCCACGCCGTTCTGGAAGCGGCTGATGGCGTTGAAGTTGCCCATCTGGTCGTCCAGTTCCCGCAGCACGGTGCCGGACTGGTAAAAGCTCAAGAATATCTGCCCCGCCAGCGCCAGAAAAAACGCCGCCAGGCAAAGACTGATCTGCCCTTTCAGGGTCATCCTGCGCCCCACGCACCCATCCTCCCTCTCTGTGATATTCTGCCGGGCATCTTCCGCCTTATCCGGCCTGTCCGCCGTCAGAGCGAACGCTCCATAAACTTTCTTTTTTGTCCTATTTTAGCACATTTTAGGGCATCTGCGCAATATCATCCTTGATTGTTGGAAAATAATATGGTACTATGACCAAAAAAGGAGGGTATTTTTATGTCTCAGCCGATCTCCGTTTCCGTCCAGATGGATGCTGCGTCCTTCCACGATTTTGCCGCCTTTGACCTGCTGCGCCACCACAAGGCGTGGCACCGGCCTCTGGTGTTCACGGCCATTTTGCTGGTGTCTGCCGGTGTCTGCCTGTCGCAGGTGGGCCAGAAAGACGGCGCAGCCCTGCTCACGGTGCTACTGGCCGTGGTGGCGCTGGGCGTGCCGGCCGTCTATTTCTGGACGTTCTTCCACTCCCTGCGCCTCCAAATCAAAAAGATGGGCCTGCCCCGCCCCTTCTACCGGCTGCTGCTGGACGACGAAGGACTGTCGGTCTGGATGGCCGGCGAGCAGGACAAGCCTGAGGCGAGCCGCAAGTATGCGTGGCACGATATGCATCTGGCCTACCGCACCCCCAACGCCATTTACCTCTATGTCCGGCAGAATCAGGCCTATCTGCTGAACGACAGCCTCGACGCCGCATGGAGCCTGCTGCAAGCCTCCCTCCCGGCAGAGCGCCTGCATGATATGCGATAAGAACGTCAAAAGCCCATCGCGCAGCTGTGCGATGGGCTTTTTTTGCAACCTCTCAGTCTGCTTCGCAGACAAGGCCGGGTTGCGGCCCCCAGCATCCGCTTCGTGCTTTAAAAAGCACTTGCGTCTTGCTGGCCGCTGCCCCAACAGCGACTCCCTGTTTCCGCCACCGGCGGCGGTCGTCGCTGTTGCCCCTATCGAGGGGAGCCTATTGGGAAATGGATTTGCAATACAAAAACAGGCAGCGCCGTGGAAAGGAGGAGAAAGCGGCGCTGCCTGTGTATGAGAACTCCTAAACATTTGCGGCTGCTAGGAGGTTGTTGGTAGTCTGTCCGCCGCCGTGGCTATTGCCTCGCATAGGTGGGGGACAGTATTTTTTAGGGGCGCGGCACCCGCTGCGGGGCTGCGCATAGATCCTGCCTGCATGGCATTTATGGAAAGTCAAAAGCCGGAGATGGGGGATCTCGTTCTTGTCTTCCCGACTGCACCCTTATTGTACCGGATAAAAATGGAGTTTCTTTGAGTTAGTTTTGAACAATCTGCAAACAAGATGTGGAAAGTCTGAGGGCTTTCTTTTTCGTTCTGCTTGACATTCGGCACAGAAGGATGTATTGTTAAGTTTATTGTGAAATACCTATGAAATTCCTGCATTTTTGAGGGAGGAGACACTATGGCCGCACCGGCACAGCCGCAGCAGAAAAAGACCCTGCTCATGACCGAGGGCAGCATCTGGAAAAGCATCCTGCTCTTCTCGGTGCCGCTCATCCTGGGCAACCTGCTCCAGCAGCTTTACAACACCGCCGACTCCATCATCGTCGGCAACTTTCTTGGCAGCAACGCTCTGGCCGCTGTGGGTTCCAGCGGCTCGCCCATCTACCTGCTCATCGGTTTCAGTCAGGGCGTGGCCGTCGGCGCAGGCGTCGTCGTGAGCCAGTATCTCGGCGCAAAAGATAAAAAGGAAACGCTCATCGCCGTCCACACCTCGCTGGCCATTGCGGTCATCCTCGGCCTCATCCTGACGGTGGGCGGCATTGCCGTCAGCCGCAGTCTGCTGGTCTGGATGAACACCCCCGAAGAAGTCCTCGGCGACGCCGTGACTTACATGAAGCTCTACTTCGGCGGTGTGCTGTTCAGCGTCGTCTACAACATGGCAGCCGGCATCCTCAACGCGGCGGGCAACTCCCGCCGCTCGGTCCTCTACCTCGCCTGCGCTTCCATCACCAACATCATCCTCGACCTCGTGCTCATCGCCGGGCTGAAGATGGGCGTGGCGGGCGCCGCCATCGCCACCGACATCAGCCAGCTCGTCTCCTGTGTGCTGAGCCTCCGCTTTCTGATGAAGGTGGACGCCGACTACAAGGTAGAGCTTTCCGCCATCCGGCCCGATCAGCGGATGACCTCCCGCATCATCCGCATCGGCCTTCCCACCGGCATCCAGAACATGGTCATCTCTTTCTCGAACGTGCTGGTGCAGTCCAGCGTCAACAGCTACGGTGCCGCCGCCATGGCAGGCTTTGCGGCCTATATGAAAATCGACGGCTTCAACATCCTGCCCGTCACCAGCTTCAGCATGGCGGCGACGACCTTCGTGGGCCAGAACTATGGCGCAGGCAACCTCAAACGAGTGAAGAATGGCATGTGGGTCACGCTGGGCATGAGCGTGCTCTACACCCTCTGCACCGGCGCTCTGCTGCTGGCGTTCCAGAAGCCCATCATGCACCTGTTCACCTCCGACGAGACGGTGGTGGCCTTCGGGTGCAGCGCCATGCACTACTTCTGCCCCTTCTACTTCCTGCTGGCCATCCTCCACGGCATGGCGGGCGCAGTGCGCGGCACCGGCCGCAGCGTGCCGCCGATGGTGGTGCTGCTCATCTCGCTCTGCCTCTTCCGTGTGGTGTGGATCCGGTTCGTCCTCCCCTTCTTTGCGGGCATCGAGGGCGTGTTCGTCCTCTACCCGGTGTCGTGGGCGCTGGGTGCCGTGCTGATGGCCCTCTACGCATGGAAAGGCAGCTGGATGACTTACGAGCATTCCTGACAGGAACCGGGAACCATTCCATTTTTCCATTCGCCTTTTGGGGACGTCTGTGGTATCCTATAGGGAAAGAAACAGCAAACCCGGTATCTCAGGAGGATCCATGCAGACAACAAAACCCGAAACCGCACAGCAGCGCCCCACCGGCGCACGAATGGCCCTGCTGATGCTTCTTTACTTTATCAAAATCGGCGCGTTCACCTTCGGCAGCGGATGGAGCATCATCGCCCAGATGGAGCGGGAGTTCGTGGACGAGCGCGGCTGGATGACCAGGAGCGATCTGCTGGAGCTCATCGCCGTGGGCAAGAGCCTGCCCGGCATCATGGTGGCGAACATCACTCTGCTCTTCGGCTATCAGATGGCCGGGGTGCTGGGCGGCATCTGCGCGGCCATCGGCCTGTGCATCCCCGCCGTCGTCACCCTTACCATCGTGACGGCCATCTACGACGCCATTAAAGATAACTACTGGGTCTGGTCGGCCCTCAAGGGCGTCCAGTGCGCCGTGGCCCCCATCATCGGCGGCGCGGCCATCTCCCTGGGCAAAGATGCTCTGACCAGCGCGATGCCCATCATCATCTGTGCCGTCGCCTTTGTGCTCTGTTGCTTTACGTCCATCAGCAATCTGACGCTGGTGGCGGCCGGTGTGGTCATCGCGCTGGTCTGGATGGGGGTGAGCGAACATGGCCATGTTTGAGACCCTCGTTCAGCTCTTCGCCGCGTTTGCGAAGATCGGCTTCACCAGCTTCGGCGGCACCTCCATGATCCCCCTCATCATGGATGAAATGTCTTCCCACGGCTGGATGACGGACGCCGATTTGACGAACCTCATCGCCATCGCCGAGATGACCCCCGGCTCTCTGGGCGTCAACGCCGCCACCTTTGCAGGTACCAAGACCGCCGGGATGCTGGGCGGCGTCTTCGCGGTCCTGGGCGTCCTCAGCCCCACCCTGACGCTGACGCTTCTGGCGGCGGCGTTCTTCCAGAACGTTCCGCACCAGCAAGGTCATGAGCTACATCATGAAGATCGTCAAGCCTGTCTGCATCGGCATGGTGCTGGGTGTTCTGGTGGGCCTCTGCCGCCAGACCTGCATCACCGAGGCAGGCGGCATCAGCCTGCCGGGCATCACCATCGGCATCCTCTGCTTTGTGCTGCTCCAGAAATTCAAGCTCAGTGTGCCGAAGGTCATCGGCATCGCGGCGGTGCTGGGGCTGGTGTGCTTCGGGGTGTTTTAACCTCTCAGTCTCGCTCCGCTCGACAGGGTCGGGTTGCGGCATCCAGCATCCGCTGCGCTTCGCTTGCGTCTTGCTGGCCGCTGCCCCAACAGCTCCTCCCTGTTTCCGCCACTGGCGGTGGTCGTCGCCGTTGCCCCTAGTAGGGGAGCCTCTGGCGTGTCGGTCAAATCCATTCTATCGCAAGTCAAGAAAATAACGCAATATGATAACAGCATATTTGCGATATGCAATTCAACGCTGTTGCTGTTGCATTAAAAAGTTGAATTGCTATAAACGAGCAAAGCTCAATCTTTCAGAAGCAATAGTGCCTGCTACAGCGGGCAGCAGCCGCTTGACGAGATAACTTGTCCAGCAGCCGCTGCCCCCGCAAGCAGGGCACGGTATTTTGCGCCATATTCAGCTTTCAGCAGTCAGTACAAAGCGGCCCGGCCTGCCAAAGCCTCCCCTCGATAGGGGAGGTGGCATCGCGCCAGCGATGACGGAGAGGTTTTTATTATTTTACCGCCAGCGGCGACGGCCTTATACTCACTTCTCCGTGGCAGAGCGCCTCGGTGCGGCCCCCTTCCCGCTGCACGATGAGCCGCCCGGCGTCGTCGATGTCCACCGCCTTTGCGGCGTAGCTCTCCGTCCCGGTGCAGACCGTGACCCAGTGGCCCGGCACGAAGCACCGGGTGCGGTACTCGTCCAGACAGTCGAAGTCCGGACAGAGGCCCAGCAGCTCCCGAGCGACGTGGCCCCGGCACGTGCCGCCCGGCTCACCGGTGCAGGCCCGCCGGGGTACGAGACTGCCCGCGATGGGCCGCAGCTCCTCGGGCCAGTCCTCCGGGCGGGAGGTCAGGTTCAGGCCGATGCCCACCACCAGCCATTCCAGCTGGCCGCTCTCGATGTCGGCCCCGGCTTCCGTCAGGATGCCGCAGACCTTCTTGCCGTTATAATAGAGGTCGTTGACCCACTTGATGCCCAAGTCCAGCCCGCAGAGCCGCTTCACAGCCCGGCAGACGGCCACCGCCGCGCTGACGGTGACGGCCTGCGCCTCGGTCATGGGCAGGCCGGGCCGCAGCACCAGTGAGAGATAAATGACCTTTCCCCGCCGGGCTCTCGAACCGCCGCCCCAGCCGGCCCCGGTCCCGCCGTCTGCTGACTTGTCAGCACCATCGTGCCGTGGGGCGTCACCCTCGAGGGCCAGCGTCTTGGCCGTGCGGTTGGAGCTTTCCAGCTTGTCGTAGAGGTAGATGGGGGCGTCGTACTCCCCCACCGCCTCGGCGCAGAAGGGGTCGCCGCGGATACGTAGAAAGTCCAGAGCAGATAAGCGCGGCGGGTTGCAATGCCGTATATCCAGAGCCCCACGAGCACGCCGATGAGGGTGAACACGTTGTACAGCACGCCGGAGGCGTTGGGGTTCTGGATATTCATCTTGGTGAGCACCAGCGGCAGGAAGATGCTGATGGCAAAGAAAGGCAGCACCTGGGCAAAGAAGAATACGCCGGACACCACCGTATTGCGCCACTGCTCAGGAGCGAACAGCGCGAACCACGAAGTGGAAGCGGGCTTTTCCTCTCCGCGATCAGGCAGTCCATACTGGTTGCCGAGATAGGCATGGATGTTGGCGAGAGCTTCCTGAGGGCGCCCCTTGGCGATGTGCCACAGGGGGGATTCGGGCGTGCCGAAGCGGATGACGAGGGCGATCAGGCTGGGCACAACGGAAGTGCAGAGCACGAGACGCCAGCCGCGTTGCCAAAGGCGGCGCAAAAACCGTCCATGAAAAAAGCCGACAATATACGAAAATGCAATAGCCGATGGTCCAGAAGACCAGCAGCACCCCAGGATGCCCGCGCGTTTTTTGGCCGGAGCCCATTCGCTGAGCAGTGGGATGCCACCGTATAGTCCGCGCCGATGAGCATACCCAGGACAAAGCGCACTATGGCGATGAGCAGCGGATCGGAGAGGAAGAATTGCAGCACGGAAACGATGGCCGTCAGCAGCATGAGTGAAGCGTAGAGAGGCCGTCTGCCGATTTTATCCGCCGTGATGCCCGCCAGAAGGCTGCCGAAGAAGATGCCGAAACATGGAACCGGCACCGATGAGCCCCATCCAGAAGCTGGTAAGCCCCAGAGGTTCCATAGCATAGTTGAGCGAAATGCCGACAATGCCCAGCGTGTAGCCGTCGCTGATCTGGCCCATGAAGGTGCCGGCGGTGATTTTTTATGAATGGCCGAAAACGGGGCATCTTCGAAACTGATCTGTCTTGCTCCACTCATGCCGTGGTTCTCCTTAAAAGAGAGTGGTGAAGGTTTACATCCCCTTAGCCTGTTAAGAAGCAAAATAAACCGAATTACGGTATGTCGTACTGAAATATAAAACGTATTT
>ENA-OQKC01000086-OQKC01000086.1-human-gut-metagenome-genome-assembly--contig:-NODE-86-length-35008-cov-4.320862_pt1 | contig 35008 bp, 31 predicted proteins | sample MGYA00242774_ERZ504790 | MGnify/ENA primary metagenome ERZ504790 (study PRJEB26092, sample SAMD00036419) | human gut metagenome | host: Homo sapiens | study: EMG produced TPA metagenomics assembly of...
CCGTTTTACGGCTTCGCCGATGGTGTTACGTCTCTGATAAACTTTACGTCCAGCAAAGAGGCAATGCCGCTTTACTTCTTCGTCAGCGACTTCATCAGACCGCCGTCGGCGATGATCTTCTGGATGAACGGCGGGAAGGGTTCGGCCTGGAAGGTCCTGCCGGTGGTCTCATCGGTGATGACGCCGGTATCAAAGTTCACACTGACCGTATCGCCTGCGCTGATGGCGTCCACAGCCTCGGGGCATTCCATGATGGGCAGGCCGATGTTGATGCTGTTGCGGTAGAAGATGCGCGCGAAGCTCTTGGCGATGACGACAGAAATACCGGCGGTCTTGATGGCCAGCGGTGCGTGCTCACGGGAGGAGCCGCAGCCGAAGTTCCAGCCGCCCACCATGATGTCGCCGTCCTTGACGTTGTGGATGAAATCCTTGTCAATGTCCTCCATGCAGTGGCTGGCCAGCTCTCTGGCATCCTGCGTGTTCAGGTGGCGGGCCGGGATGATGACGTCGGTATCCACGTTATCCGGGTATTTGAAAACAGAACCGTTTGCGTTGTTCATGGGTGACTCTCCTTTTCTCAGACCGTGCGGGGGTCGGTGATGCAGCCGGTCAGTGCGCTGGCGGCAGCGGTAGCGGGCGAAGCCAGATACACCTCGCTCTTGACGTGGCCCATGCGGCCCACGAAGTTGCGGTTGGTGGTGGAGACGCAGCGTTCACCCTCGGCGAGAATGCCCATGTAGCCGCCGAGGCAGGGGCCGCAGGTGGGGGTGGAGACGATGCAGCCCGCGTCGATGAAGGCCGTCGTCCAGCCGCGGAGGATGCACTCCTTGTACACGGCCATGGTGGCGGGGATGATGATGCCGCGCACGCCCTTTGCGATGTGTTTGCCCTTCAGGATGTTGTAAGCGGCTTCCATATCCTCGAGGCGGCCATTGGTGCAGCTGCCGATGACCACCTGGTCGATCTTGATGTCCTTGCCCTCGCTGGCGGGGTGGGTGTTCTCGGGCAGGTGGGGGTAGCTGACAGTGGGCTCGAGGGCAGAGAGGTCGATTTCAATGGTCTTCTCGTACTCGGCGTCCGGGTCGGCCTCATAGAACACCGGCTCGCGCTGGCTGCGGCCCTTGAGATAAGCCTTGGTCACGTCGTCCACGGGGAAGATGCCATTCTTGGCACCGGCTTCGATGGCCATGTTGCAGATGCTCAGGCGGTCGTCCATGGAAAGGGAAGCGACGCCCGGGCCGGTGAACTCCATCGACTTATACAGCGCACCATCCACGCCGATCATCCCGATGATGTGGAGGATGAGGTCTTTGCCGGAAACTTTCGGCGGCAGCTTGCCGGTCAGCACGAACTTGATGGCGGCAGGCACCTTGAACCATGCCATGCCGGTAGCCATGCCGGCGGCCATATCGGTGGAGCCGACGCCGGTGGAGAATGCGCCCAGTGCGCCGTAAGTACAGGTGTGGCTGTCGGCGCCGATGACGCAGTCACCGGCGGTCACGATACCTTTTTCGGGCAGCAGAGCGTGCTCGATGCCCATCTGGCCCACATCGTAGAAGTTGAGGATGTCGTACTTGTTGGCGAACTCGCGGCACTGCTTGGACTGGGTCGCGCTCTTGATGTCCTTGTTGGGAACGAAGTGGTCGAGGACGATGGCGATGTGCTCTTTGTCGAACACGCCGTTGAAGCCCGCCTTTTCGAACTCGTTGATGGCGACGGGGGTGGTGATGTCATTGCCCAGCACGATGTCGAGCTTGGCGTTGATGAGCTGGCCTGCCTTGACCTCGGCGAGGCCTGCGTGTGCGGCCAGAATTTTCTGCGTCTGGGTCATTCCCATGATGGTACTCTCCTTTTTATCGTAGCTTGTTCTCTATGGTCAGTCTCTCCTCTGTCCAACCTCTCAGCCGCCTGCGGCGTCAGCTCCCCTGGTAGGGGAGCCTCTGGCGAAACCGTTTACTTTGCGGGGAATGCCAAGGCCTCCCCTCGATAGGGGAGGTGGCATTGCGAAGCAATGACGGAGAGGTTGTGCAGAGCTGCCCTTTATTTACTCTCTTATTTATTGTTGATCGCGCTGACCAGTGCATGGATACCGGCCACGATAATATCGGTATCGGTGCCTGCACCCCAGGTGACGACGCCGTCGCCCCACTCGAGGCCGACGTAGGAAGCGGCGCGGGAGGTGGAGCCTTCGTCCAGGCTGTGCTCGGAGTAAGTTTCCAGGTGGAAGCCCATGCCGGTGGCGCTCTGGATGGCGTTTGCCACAGCATCCAGACGGCCATTACCCACCGAGGTGACCACCTTGCGCTGGCCGTTCAGATCCAGCGTGACGGTGGCGGTGATGCCATTGACCTGTGCGAAGTGGGCCTCGACGACAGACAGGGGCTTCGACTTGTTGAGGAAGGTATCCTCGAAGATGTGGAGCACTTCGCCTGCGCTCAGCTCCTTGTGGCTGTGGTCGGACACGCTCTTGACCTTGTAGCCCAGCGCCTCGCGCATCTTGGCGGGCAGGTTGTAGCCGTAGTTCTGCTCCAGCACGAAGCCGATGCCGCCCTTGCCGCTCTGGCTGTTGATGCGGATGACGTCGGCGTCGTAGGTGCGGCCGATGTCGTGGGGGTCCACCGGGATATAGGGGCAGGTCCAGCGGTGGTCGCCCTTCTCCTTGCGGTAGGCCATGCCCTTTGCAATGGCGTCCTGATGGCTGCCCGAGAAGGCGGCGAACACCAGCTGGCCGGCGTAGGGGGTGCGCTCGTAGATGTGCATCCGGGTGACCCGCTCATAGGTGGCGCAGATGGCGGGCATATCGGAGAAGTCCAGCTTCGGGTCTACGCCGTGGCTGTACATATTCATGGCGAGGGTCACAGCGTCCACGTTGCCGGTGCGCTCGCCGTTGCCGAAGAGGCAGCACTCCACCCGCTGAGCGCCGGCCAGAACGGCCAGCTCTGCACAGGCGACGCCGGTGCCGCGGTCGTTGTGCGGGTGGGTGGAGATGATGACGCTGTCGCGGTACTTGAGGTGCTTGTCGCAATACTCGATCTGGTTTAGCGTAAACGTGGGGCATGCTCATCTCGACCGTGACCGGCAGGTTGATGATCATGGGGCGGTCGGGGGTGGGCCGCATGATGTCCAGGACCGCGTTGCAGACCTCAACGGCGTAGTCCACCTCGGTGCCGGTAAAGCTCTCGGGGCTGTACTCGAAGAGGAAGTTGCCCTCATACTCCTCGCTCAGCTGCTTGACCAGCTTTGCGCCGTCCACGGCGATCTGCTTGATCTCCTCCTTGGACTTGTGGAACACCTGCTCGCGCTGGGCGACGGAGGTGGAGTTATAGAAGTGGATGACCGCACGGGGTGCGCCCTTGACAGCCTCGAAGGTGCGGCGGATGATGTGGTCGCGGCACTGGGTCAGCACCTGCACGGTGACATCGTCGGGGATCATGTTCTTCTCGATGAGGGTGCGGAGGAACTCATACTCCGTCTCGCTGGCGGCCGGGAAGCCGACTTCGATCTCCTTGAAGCCAATTTTGACCAGCATCTGGAAGAATTCCAGCTTTTCCTCGAGGCTCATGGGGACGATAAGGGCCTGATTGCCGTCGCGCAGGTCCACGCTGCACCAGGTGGGAGCTTTCTCGATGTGGTCCTTCTTGACCCAGCTGTCATAACCGGCGGGGACCGGGTAATATCCCGGTGCGTACTTGGTAGCGTCCATCATAATTCTTGTCCTCCAGCTTCCTATTGACTTACGTTTTGCACTTCTGGGGAACAGCCTTGCCCTCTCAGGCGCTTCGCGCCAGCTCTCCCAAAGGGGGAGCCAAAAGTCTCTCCCTTTGGGAGAGGTGGCATTGCGAAGCCATGACGGAGAGGGCGAGGCCGTTTCCCACAAACGAAAAGGCTCCCGTCTCTCAAGGGACGAAATCCCCTGAGAGACGAGAGCCTGTAATTTCCGTTACAGGGCACCCGTGGTACCACTCTCTTTGCTGTGCCAAAAGCACAGCCGCTCTGCACGATCGGCTTTTTGAGGCGAATCGCTGCCCTTATAACGGTGGGCTTCCGTCAGGACCTACTGTCTGCTTCAGTCCTGCCGCTCAGGGGCCAGTAACCGAGACCCTCTGCACCGCCTTGCACCATCCGGCGGCTCTCTGTACGCAGAAGAAAATCGTTTTTTCCCCGTCAACGCATTTGCGCTTTGTTCAAAGTGGTCTCATTTTAGCAAAACCCGCCGCCCCTGTCAAGCAGTTTTGCTCACAATGAAAATGAAACGATTTCACATAAATGGCAGCATAAATTTTCAAAATTTGCGGGTGGATCCTTTGCTTTGTTAAGAATCTGCGAAGTTTTTGCAAAGTTCGCCTCGAAACGCTGGTTTCTGAAATGGCGTCGTGGTATGCTGTTTGCAACGTAAGGAGGGATCCCCATGAAAGAAGTCAAGACCCCCAAAAAGCCATTGGCTATTTACTACGCCATTGTATTACTGGTGCTGATGCTGCTCAACTTCGTGCTCGTGCCGTGGATGAGCGAACGGCAGGTAAAAGAAGTGGACTACGGCACCTTCATGTCTATGACCGAGGACAAAGACATCGGCCGGGTGGATGTGGAATCGAACCAGATCATCTTTACCGATAAAGACGAAAAGCAAATTTACAAGACCGGCCTGATGAACGACCCCGACCTGACCCAGCGCCTCTACGACGCGGGGGCCGAGTTTTCCAGCGAGATCGTCGAGCAGGCTTCGCCCCTGATGAGCTTTCTGCTGAGCTTTGTGCTGCCCATCGTCCTCTTCGTCTGGCTGGGCAATCTCATGAACAAAAAGCTCATAGAAAAGGCCGGCGGCGCGAACTCGATGATATTCGGCGGCGTGGGCAAGTCCAACGCCAAGGTCTACGTCCAATCCACCCACGGCATCCGCTTTGCGGATGTGGCCGGCGAAGATGAGGCCAAAGAGAACTTACAGGAGATCGTCGATTATCTGCACGACCCCAAGAAATACGAAGAGATCGGTGCCTCGATGCCCAAGGGCATCCTGCTCGTCGGCCCTCCGGGTACCGGCAAGACCATGCTGGCAAAGGCCGTGGCGGGCGAATCCAACGTGCCGTTCTTCTCCATCTCCGGCTCGGAGTTCGTGGAGATGTTCGTGGGCATGGGCGCGTCCAAAGTCCGTGATCTGTTCAAGCAGGCCAAGGAAAAGGCCCCCTGCATCGTGTTCATCGACGAGATAGACGCCATTGGCCAGAAGCGGAACAGCGGCCAGCTGGGCGGCAACGACGAGCGTGAGCAGACCCTGAACCAGCTGCTCACCGAGATGGACGGCTTCGAGGGCAACAGCGGCGTCATCATCCTCGCGGCCACCAACCGTCCGGATTCCCTTGACCCGGCTCTGACCCGTCCCGGCCGCTTTGACCGCCGTGTTCCTGTGGAGCTGCCCGACCTCAAGGGCCGCGAAGAGATCCTGAAGGTCCACGCCAGGAAAGTCGCTCTTGCCCCCGGCATCGACTTCAACACCGTGGCCCGGATGGCCTCCGGTGCCTCCGGCGCAGAGCTGGCCAACATCGTCAACGAAGCCGCCTTGCGGGCCGTGCGCGCTGGCCGCAAGAGCGTGACCGAGGCCGACCTCGAGGAGAGCATCGAGGTGGTCATTGCCGGCTACCAGAAGAAGAACTCCATCCTCACCGACAAGGAAAAGTGCATCGTGGCCTACCATGAGATCGGCCACGCACTGGTGGCGGCGCTTCAGAATCACTCCGCACCCGTGCAGAAGATCACCATCATCCCCCGCACCTCGGGCGCACTGGGCTACACCATGCAGGTCGAAGAGGGCAACCACTACCTGATGACCAAGGAAGAGCTGGAAAATAAGATCGCCACCCTCACCGGCGGACGTGCTGCCGAGGAAGTGGTGTTCGGCTCCATCACCACCGGCGCGTCCAACGACATCGAGCAGGCCACCAAGCTTGCCCGCGCCATGCTCACCCGTTACGGCATGAGCAAAGAGTTCGACATGGTGGCCCTGGAGACGGTGAACAACCAGTATCTGGGCGGCGACACCTCGCTGGCCTGCTCGGCCCAGACCCAGCGGGAGATCGACCAGCGGGTCGTGGACTTGGTAAAGGCCCAGCACGAAAAGGCCGTCAAGATCCTCACCGACAACCGCGCAAAGCTCGACGAGTTGGCGAAGTACCTTTATGAAAAGGAGACCATCACCGGCGACGAGTTCATGGCTATCCTTGAGGAAAAAGATTCCAGCGAAAATTAAAACAGGATCTCTGCAATAATCCAGCCGCCGTATCCGTATTCATTACAGATACGGCGGTTTTCCGATACGCCGTACCGCTGATAAAAGCGTTTGGGATAAACCTCTCCGTCAGCGCACCAGCGCTGACGGAGAGGTCGACTTCCTACATCTACAGGAGGATACTACTATGAGACTGCTGAACAAGAACACTGCCCGCCGCGCTGCCGCTGCTGCCGCTCTGCTGACCATGACCGCCGCCATGAGCGTGGGTGCCTTTGCTGCCGACGCCGAGGACACGACCGTTGCCGGTTATCTGCCCCCTCAGTCGTCCGAGGTCATGGTTCAGGGTGACATCGCTCTCCACTCTGACGTTCCGGTGGGGGAGGTAGACCCCAACTACGGCGGCTACGCTTCCCCGGTGGAGAACCCCATTCAGGGCAACGTGATGATGATCTCCGACGAAACTCCCCTGCCCTCTGACACGCCGGTGGAGAAGAGCGAAGCCCGCTACACCGTCAAGGGCCTGCTGGGCAAGCAGGTGCTCTACACCGCCCGTCAGGAAGGCCGCGTGCTGACGCTGGACGTCCCCGATGACAACGCCACCTTCCGCACCACCATCCTCGACATGCAGACCCTGATGAATCAGGGCGTAAGCACTCTGGTGCTCAAGACCGGCAAGACTTCCACCACCCTGAACCTGACTCTGCTGTGCCAGGGCCAGAAGCCCGGCACCCGGGTCACTCTGCGCCACCTCGGCAGCAGCGCTCACCTCACCGTGGGCTTCCGCGGCCGCCGCGACCTCATCGTTGGCCGATAAGCTTTTCCCACTCCCCTCTTTGTTTTCCATCGATACTTTTCCCTCAGACGCAAAAGACCCCCGCTGCAAACGCAGCGGGGGTCTTACTGTTTATCAAATGGTCCCGTCCGAGCCGTTCTCGCTCTGCTCCGATGCATAAAGCACCATCAGGTGGTTTGCGGATGCTTCGAGCTGGCTCTTGGCCTGACGGAGGTTCGCTTCCTCCGTCTCGTTCATCTTCTCGGGCTTATCCTTCCGCAGGCAGCGGCGGAGGCTGGCCACATCGGCCTTGATGCGGTTCTTCTCCTCCTTGTCCAGCTCCTTCTTGCACTTGGAGAGAGCCTCGTCCACCTTGTAGGCCAGCACCTCGGCCTGATTGTGGAGGTCAAGCCGCTCTTTTCGGCGGCTGTCCTCGGCCTCGTAGGCGGCGGCGTCGGCCATGGCGCGCTGGATCTCATTCTCCGAGAGGTTCGTGCTGCCGGTGATGGTGATGTTCTGCTCCCGGCCGGTGCCAAGGTCTTTGGCCGAGACTTTCACGACGCCGTTGACGTCAATGTCAAAAGTGACTTCGATTTGGGGCTTGGACGAGAAGCTGGCCCGGATGCCGTTCAGCTTGAACTTGCCGAGGCTCTTATTGTCGCGGGCGAAATGCCGCTCCCCCTGCAGGACGTTGATCTCCACACTGGTCTGCATGGGGCGGGCCGTGGTGAATATCTGGCTCTTGCGGGTGGGGATCATGCTGTTGCGGGTGATGAGGGGGGTGGCCACGCCGCCTAGTGTCTCGATGGAGAGGGTCAGCGGGGTGACGTCCATCAGCACAAGGCCCTGCGCCGCTGCACCAGAAGCGCCAGCCAGCTTGCCGCCGCCCTGCAGCAGACCGCCCTGCACAGCGGCACCCATGGCCACGCATTCGTCGGGGTTGAGGCTGTGGCTCGGCTCACAGCCCAGCAGTTCCTTCACCTGACGCTCGACGGCGGGCATCCGGGTGCTGCCGCCCACGAGAAGGACTTTGCCCAGCTGCGAAGCCGAGATGCCGGCATCCCGCAGTGCGTTCTGCACCGGGGCCACCGTCCGTGCCAGCAGGTCGCCGGTCATCATCTCGAACTGGGGGCGGGAGATGGTCAGATCCAGGTGGTGGGGGCCGTCCTTGCCCACCGCGATGAAGGGCAGATTGAGCTGGGCCGAGAGGGCGCTGGACAGCTCTTTCTTGGCCTTTTCGGCCTCTTCTTTCAGGCGTCCCATGGCGGCGGGGTCGCGGGAGAGGTCGATGCGGTCCGATTTCTTGAACTCTGCCACGGCGTATTCCACGATGCGCTGGTCGAAGTCGTCGCCGCCGAGGCGGGTATCGCCGCCGGTGGCCAGCACCGTAAAGGTGCCGTCTTCGATCTCGATGATGGAGACGTCGAAGGTGCCGCCGCCGAGATCGTAGACCAGGATCTTCTGGGGCGCTTCGTTGTCAAGGCCGTAGGCCACAGCGGCGGCGGTAGGCTCATTGATGATGCGCAGGACGTTCAGGCCCGCGATGCGGCCCGCATCCTGGGTGGCCTTGCGCTGGCTGTCGTCAAAGTAAGCGGGGACAGTGATGACGGCCTCTGTCACCGGCTCACCCAAGTAGCTCTCGGCGTCGCGGCGTATCTTGGTCAGGATCATGGCGCTGATCTCCTGCGGAGTCAGGTCTTTGCCGTCGATGTGGACGCGGTAGTCGCTGCCCATATGCCGCTTGATGCTGGACACCGTCCGGCCGGAGTTGGTGGCAAGCTGGCGCTTTGCCGCGCCGCCCACCAGACGCTCGCCGTCTTTGGTGAAGGCCACCACGCTGGGGGTGGTGCGCTCTCCCTCCGCGTTGGTGATGACGACGGGCTTGCCGCCCTCCACCACTGCCACGCAGCTGTTCGTGGTGCCAAGGTCAATACCGATCACTCTGCTCATTCTGGTCGTCCTCTCTGTTTTTGCGACGCGCATATTTTTCCTTCAATATCATATCGGCTCCGTATGACGATTTCTTAGAGCATTTGTAAAGATTCTGTGTTTCCGCTCATTCTCTCTCGAGCAGCTGGCGGATGACGGCCTCCGTCTCGTCCAGCCAGCTCTGGGCCGTCTCGTCCCCCTCTTTTTTGCGGACGAGGAAGCCCTGCTTCGCCTCAGCCAGCTGAGCCAGCGCCTTTTTGCGGGAGATGTACTGGGTCTCATACTGGGCCACCCGCAGGCAGACCTGCGGCATATAGGCGATGTCGGGGGTGGAGGCGCAGAGCTTCTGGGCCTTGCGGTAGGCCCGCAGGGCCGCGCCGGCCCCTTTTCCCTGCACCATGGCATCGTCGCCCAGCGCCACCCATGCGGCCACATCGCCGGCGTCGGCAGCTTTTTTCCAGAACTTGCGGGCCTGTGCAGGGCTCTTGCGGCAGCCCCGGCCCTCGTAGAGCATCTCGCCCATCATGGCAAGGCCCTCGGCGCAGCCCTCTTCGGCAGAGAGCTGATAATAATGCATCGCGTCGTCCCAGCGTTCCTCGGCCATGGCATGGTTGCCGGCCCGCAGCTCCGCTTCGCCCGGCTCATCGGTGTCGTGGCTGGCGTGGAGCAAACCGTTCAAAAGCGAGCAGTCCAGCGTGGCAGAGCTGGTCCACGGGTCGATGACCACGCCGTCGATGCTGTCCGAGTCCAGCGCCATCTGCATGGCGGAAGCCAGAAGCCGTTCCGCCATGGGGCGGCTGGCCGTGCCTTTATCGGCCTCCGCCATCTTCACTGAGGTGAACACCGGCAGGTAGCACCGGCCCTTCTGGGTGCGCAGGGTCCAGGGCTGCAGGTCCTTCGCTTTCTCCGCCGGGACAGGATGCTCTGCCCACGGGGCGGCCCCGTCCGGCTGGTCGGACGCAGCTTCCAGCGGCACCAGGACCCTGGTGTCCAGCTCGAGGGCATAGTTGATGGCGTTCATCAGCGCCCAGAAGCTCTCCTCGTTCTGGCCCTTATAGAGCGCTGCCACAGCCCGCTCTATCGCCGGACAGCCCGTACCCAGCGGCCCGTATTCCGGCAGCTTTTTGCGGTCTGCCGCGCCCACCGGGCGCAGCCGCAGCCGTGCCGCTCCATCTTTTGCCATTGCATCCACCATTCTTTCCGTTGAGATTCCCTTCCAGTATAGCAGGATTTTCCGGTTTTCTCAATCTCCGGAGCCGAAATCTGCTTCCAGAGCCGGTTTTCTTCGGCAAAAACATAGCATTCCTGCTGGGAGTGCGTTATAATAAGGAGCGTCTCGACTAAATGTATTAAAGAAATTAAAGAAAGGGAGTATCGAGCCTTGAACAAAATGCTTCGCTATCTCAGCGATTACAAGCGCGAGAGCGTGCTTGCACCGCTTTTCAAGATGCTGGAAGCTACGTTTGACCTGTTCGTGCCGCTTGTGATGGCCGACATCGTCAACGTAGGTATCGCGGCCCACGATTTCCACTACATCCTCGTGCGGTGCGGCATCCTGCTGCTTCTGGCCATCGTCGGCCTCGCGTGCAGCCTGACGGCCCAATACTTCTCGGCCAAAGCCGCCGTGGGTTATTCCACCGGTCTGCGTCATGCGCTGTTTGAGCACATCCAGACGCTGAGCTTTTCCGAGATGGACACCATGGGCACCAGCACCCTCATCACCCGGATGACCAGCGACGTCAATCAGGTGCAGAGCGGATTGAACCTCTTCCTCCGTCTGTTCCTGCGCAGCCCCTTCGTGGTGATTGGCGCCATGATCATGGCCTTTACAGTCAACTTCCGCGCCGCCCTCATCTTCGTGGTGGCGATCCCGCTGCTGAGCGTCGTGGTCTTCGGCGTCATGGTCATCACCCGTCCGCTCTATAAGTCGGTGCAGACCCGCCTCGACCGGGTCCTTGGCCTCACCCGCGAGAACCTGACCGGCGTGCGCGTCGTCCGCGCCTTCGACAAGGAGAAGAGCGAGGTGGACCGCTTCGAGGACGCCAATGAGCTGCTGACCAAAATGCAGCTCCACGTGGGCCACATCTCCGCCCTGATGAACCCGCTGACCTACGTTATCATCAACCTTGCCATCGTGGCGCTGCTGTATGTAGGCAGCATCGAGATAAACATCGGCGGCATGGCTTCCGGCGACGTCATCGCGCTGGTCAACTATATGAACCAGATCCTGGTCGAGCTGGTCAAGCTGGCCAACCTCATCGTTCAGGTGAGCAAGGCTCTGGCCTGTGCAGGCCGTGTGCAGGCGGTTCTGGACACCAAGCCCGGCACGGAGTTCCCGGCCCAGCTCACCGGCAATGTTCCGGCGGAAAAGGCCGGCGACGCCGTCCGTTTCGACCATGTGAGCCTGACCTACAAGGGCGCAGGCGCACCCAGCCTTTCCGACATCAATTTCACCGCCAAGCGCGGCCAGACCATCGGCGTCATCGGCGGCACCGGCAGCGGCAAATCCAGCCTCATCAGCCTCATCCCCCGCTTCTACGACGCCACTGAGGGCAGTGTGGAGATCATGGGCCGACCGGTCCGGCAGTACCCCCGCGTCGACCTGCGCGGCAAGGTGGCTGTGGTCATGCAGAAGGCCCAGCTCTTCGGCGGCACCATCCGCTCCAACCTGCTCTGGGGCAGCCAGAATGCCTCCGACGCCGACCTCTGGGCTGCGCTGGAAACGGCACAGGCTGCGGAGTTCGTGAAAGCCAAGCCTCTCGGCCTCGACGAGCCGGTGGAGCAGGGCGGACGCAACCTCTCCGGCGGTCAGAAACAGCGTCTGACCATCGCCCGCGCCCTCGTAGGCAAGCCGGACATCCTCATCCTCGACGACAGTGCCAGCGCACTGGACTACGCCACCGACGCAGCTCTGCGCAAGGCTCTGGCTGCTCTGCCGGGCGATCTGACCGTCTTCATCGTCAGCCAGCGCGCCGCCAGCCTGCAGCACGCCGACCAGATCATCGTGCTGGACGATGGCCGCATGGTGGGCCTTGGCCGTCACGCCGAGCTGCTGGAAAGCTGCCCGGTCTACAAGGAGATTTACGAGAGCCAGTTCAAGAAAGGGGATGCGCAGAAATGAGTGCAAAAGCAAAAAGCAAGCTGACCCCTGAACAGCAGAAGGCCACCATGACCCGGGTGCTGCAGAAAATCAAGCCCTACGGCTTCTTCGTGGTGTGCAGCCTCATCGTGGCCGCTGTGAGCGTGGCGGCCCAGCTGTATATCCCCATCCTCTGCGGCAGTGCCATCGACATGATGCTGGGCAAAGGTGCCGTGGACTTCGCGGGCGTGCTGCGCATCATCTACGAGATCATCGTGGTGGCGGTTGTCGCCGCCTTTGCGCAGTGGCTGCTGAGCGTCTGCAACAACCGCATCACCTTCGCAGTCAGCCGTGACCTGCGCAACGCCGCCATGCGGAAGATTCAGACCCTTCCCCTCTCTTACCTCGACAGCCATCCTTCCGGCGACATCGTGAGCCGGATGGTGGCCGATGTAGATACCTTCGCGGACGGCCTGCTGATGGGCTTCACCCAGCTGTTCTCGGGTGTGCTGACCATCCTCGGCACCCTCCTCTTCATGCTGCAGCAGAATGTCCCCATCACGCTGGTGGTGGTCTGCATCACCCCCCTGAGCCTTGTGGTGGCCAGCTTTCTCGCAAAGCGCAGCTACAAGTATTTCCAGAGCCAGAGCGCCGTGCGCGGCGAGCAGACTGCCCTTGTCAACGAGATGATAGAGGGTCAGAAGGTCGTGCAGGCCTTCGGCCACGAGGCCCAGAGCCTCGAGGCTTTTGACGAGGTGAATGGCCGACTGCAGAACGTGAGCCTGAAGGCCATCTTCTTCTCCAGCATGACCAACCCCGCCACCCGCTTCGTCAACAACATCGTCTATGCAGGCGTCGGCCTCGTGGGCGCGATCTATGCCGTAGCCGGAGGCATCACCATCGGCCAGCTGAGCATCTTCCTGAACTACGCCAACCAGTACACCAAGCCCTTCAACGAAATTTCCGGCGTCGTGACCGAGCTGCAGAACGCTCTGGCCTGCGCGGCCCGTGTGTTCGAGCTGCTGGACGCTGAGGATCAGATCCCCGAGGCGGAGAATGCAGTCAGGCTCGTGCCGGACGGCCACGTCCAGATCGAGGACGTCTCCTTCCGCTATCTGCCTGACCGCCCGCTCATCGAGGGCCTGTCTCTGGACGTCAAGCCCGGCCAGCGCATCGCCATCGTCGGCCCCACCGGCTGCGGCAAGACCACCCTCATCAACCTGCTCATGCGGTTCTATGATGTCAACGACGGCTCCATCAAAGTCTCCGGCACCGACATCCGGGATGTGACCCGCGCCTCCCTGCGCGGCAGCTACGGCATGGTGTTGCAGGATACCTGGCTCCGGGCCGGCACCGTGCGGGAGAACATCGCCTACGGCAAGCCGGACGCCTCCCTCGACGAGGTGGTGGCTGCGGCCAAGGCAGCCCATGCCGACAGCTTCATCCGCCGCCTGCCCGAGGGCTACGACACCGTCATCGCCGAGGACGGCGGCAACATCAGCCAGGGCCAGAAGCAGCTGCTCTGCATCGCCCGCGTGATGCTCTGTCTGCCCCCGATGCTGATTCTGGACGAGGCCACCTCCTCCATCGACACCCGCACCGAGGTGCGTATCCAGGCAGCCTTTGCCCGGATGATGCAGGGCCGCACCAGCTTCATCGTGGCACACCGCCTTTCCACCATCCGGGAGGCCGACGTCATCCTCGTGATGAAGGACGGCCGCATCGTGGAGCAGGGCGGCCACGATACCCTGCTGGCGCAGGGCGGCTTCTACGCCAAGCTCTACAACAGCCAATTCGAGGGCGTGGAGACTTAACGCTTCAACTGATAGCAATTCAACTTTTTAATGCAGCAGCGGTGGATTGCATATCGCAAAGATGCCGTTTGAATGCTGCACTCATTTCTTGGCTTGCGATAAAATTTGCGATAAACGATTTTTGGAAGGAATATAATCGTGTCGAAAGATGAATATTTGATTACAGATCCACCCCTTAAAGCGCTGACTGTTTTTGCGATGCCGATGATCCTTGGCAGCTTTTTTCAACAAGTATACAATATGGCCGATTCCATAATAGTTGGTCAATTTGTTGGCTCCTCGGCACTTGCGGCTGTTGGTGCTTGTGCTGCACTGACCAATGTTTTTATTTGTGTGGCGCTTGGTGCTGGTGTGGGCGCAGGTGTGCTTGTAAGCCGCTGTTTTGGCGCAAAAAATTACGGTAGAATGAAAACCATTGTGTCAACGTCCCTGATCAGCTTTTTGAGCTTAAGCGTTGTCCTTGGTGTCTTTGGCTTTTGCTTTTCCCATTTCATGATGAGCGGATTACAGACCCCTGCCGATATATTGGAAGAAGCAGTATTGTATCTGCGTGTCTACTTTGTGGGGTTCCCGTTTCTATTCATGTACAACATTCTTTCCACCATGTTCACTTCCATCGGTGAATCCAAAATTCCGTTGGGACTGCTGATATTCTCCTCTATCCTGAATATTTTTATGGATCTCTGGATGGTGGCTGGTCTTGGTCTGGGGGTGTTTGGCGCAGCCCTTGCGACCTTGATCGCACAAGGAATTTCTGCCGTGTTTTCGTTTTTGATCTTTCTGTCTCGGACGCGGCAATACAAGAGCTCCTTTCGCAGGTTCGACCGGCAGGAGCTGTATTCCATGCTTCGCATTGCGGTACCATCGGTTTTGCAGCAGTCCACAGTGTCTATTGGTATGATGATCGTGCAGGCAGTGGTAAATCCCTTCGGCACACAGGCACTTGCCGGGTATGCGGCAACGATGCGGGTAGAAAATGTTTTTTCGCTGATCTTCGTATCCATCGGCAATGCAGTTTCGCCGTTTGTATCCCAGAATCTTGGCGCAAAGAAAATTGAGCGTATCAAAAAAGGTTATCATGCTGCACTGGTGTTGGATCTATGCTTTGCAGTTCTTGCTTTCGTGGTCATTGAAACACTGCACACACAGATCTCCTCGTTGTTCCTGGGAAAAGACGGAACCGCGCTGGCCTATCAGGTGTCCGGTGATTATATGAGATGGCTTGGTTACTTTTTCATCTTCATGGGCATCAAGATGGCAACCGATGGCGTTCTTCGCGGACTTGGAATCATGCGGCCGTTTCTTATTGCAAATATGGTAAACCTTGCGATCCGCTTGTCTGTTGCTTTGATTTGTGCACCGCGTTTTGGCATTGCTTTTGTTTGGCTTGCAGTCCCGGCAGGTTGGCTTGCAAACTTCCTTATTTCCTATGCGGCGCTCAGAAGATCACCGTTTCTGTTGTAGTTGGTCCATTGCAGTTTCAGCTTACAACTAAAAAATGAGATAGGCCACCCCTTTTCGGGGAAGTCTATCTCAGTTTTTTTTCGTTGGGGCTATTTTTGCAACAGCCCCATTTTTGTTTGCTCTGTTTTATTTTTTTGCGGGTCGGCAATAGTTTCGTTTTTTTTACCTGTTTTCGGCTTTCAGCACCGTTGCCTCAGCAGGCGGCGGTGTGAGGGTGGAGTGGGCCAGAATAAAGGCAGCGGCGCGGCTGGATGCGATGCGCTGGGCGGCGCGGCGGCGGTCGTTGGAGGCGAAGGTGTGCTCCCCGTCCCGCTTTGCGTCCCAGTGGGCAAGCTCGTCATCCACCTCGGCTTCCGTCGGCCAGAGTTCTTCTTTCTGCGCCACCAGCAGCAGACCCATCCGGCTGCGCAGTTTGCGCTCGGCCTCGGCGTGGAGCCAGGCTCGGAATTCTTCCACGGTCTGGCCCTGCACCTTTAAGTACTGGTCGAAATTGACGCCGTTGGCCTGCATCCGCAGATTGAACTGGCGCTGCTCGGCAAAGTAGTTGCCGGCCACCAGCTGCTTGGGCAGCGGGCCGGTGACGTGTGTACCCAGCTGGGCGATGAGGGCCTGTTCGGCCACGGCGCGGGCCTGCTGGCAGCGCTGGGCGTAGATGTCCTGCGTCACCTTGGCACGGAGGGCGCGCTTGCCCTCGGCGTCGGCGGCGCGGTCTTCGTCACCGTGGCGGCGGTTTATTTCAAGCTCGATGGTCAGCTCCCGGATGGGCCGGGGCTGGATGGGCTGGGTAAAGCCGGTGTACTCTCCCAGTTTCCAGCGGCGGCAGACAGAAGAACTGCACCCCCGCCCGGAAGCCCTCGGCCCGGTTGACCGCCAGAAGCTCAAAATCCGGGTCGGTGACGGGCTGCAAATCGTTTTCTTTCATCAGCTGGGCGAACAGAGGCGAGAAGCCCTCTAAAATGGCCCGATTGACCGCCGCCGTCAGCAGGTCATCCTCGTCCTGCGGAGCGTCCGGGGCCGCCTTTTCGGCCTGCACCGCCGCTTCCAGCTCTTCTGCCGTGGCGGAAAAGACCACCCGGCAGTCACCGGGTTCTGCCATGCCAAAATGTTCAAGTTTCATTTTCTTCTCCCCCTCTCAGCGGACGATGCCGGCCATCAGCACCAGCAGCACGATGCCCAGCACCACATACAGCACCTCGGCTCCTAGGACGGACTTGTCGCCCTCGACGTACATCTCGGCGGGGTCGTCGGGGTTATAATAAAGGGTGACGACAGCTCCCTGTGCAAACTCTCTGCCCTTGGCAGACTTGGGGTAATGGAGGCGGTGGGTGCCGCCAGCAGTGGTGAACTCCAACAGGTAGGCTTTGCCGTCCCGGCTCTGGACCGTGCCTACCACAGCGGCCTCGACCTTTTCGCCCCTGATCATGAGCTTGCGGCGTCTCGACCAGCTCCGCCATGCCATGTAGAACATGATGCCTGCACCGATGAGAAAGATAATGATGTTGAACATTCGCAGTTTCCCTCTTCCGTAAATAGTCCCGCCGGGCCGCTGCCCCGCAGGGGTAATATTTATTGTATCATACTCCACCGGATTTTTCGCCCCATTCGGCCTATACGGAATGCAACAATTTTCACAAAAAAATTTGTCGTACTATTTTTGCAGAAAACGCTTGACTTTCTTTGCACCTGTGGTATAATAAATACCGTTCCGAGCCGAATGGCGACGAACAAAACAGAATATGCGGATATGGCGGAATTGGCAGACGCGTTAGATTCAGGTTCTAATCGGGGCAACTCGGTGGAGGTTCAAGTCCTCTTATCCGCACCAAACCATGAAAATCCGAACCTTTTCTCGATAGGAGAAGGGTTCGGATTTTTTGTTTTCTTCGGAAAGCAAGATGAAGGCTTCTTCCCGACGGCTGTGTGTCCAAAACCTTATCAGAAGAACCGTATAACAAAAGTCACAACTGTAAAGGTGCCGTAAGGCAGAAAGGACACAAACATGAAGTACGATGCAAGAGCCTGCCATTTCAACATGGATACCGGCTGCGTGGAGCTGCTGCTCCGGGATGGGAGAATGATCTCCATTGACTGCACTGGGGTCGAGGATGAATTGGACGTGACCATGGCGCAGAGGTCGGAGTTAGATTATCTCATCTACAATGACCCGCTTGGCTATGCAGACTTGATTCTGAACGGCGAACCAGAGGAGTATCTGAAGAATGTGGCGGGAAGTCACGGATTAGAAGATTAAGCATAAAAGGGTATGCGGCTATAAACCGCATACCCTTTTACACTTTATCGCTTCCAGACCGCTGCGGCATTGGAACGTGACATCAGTTCTTCGACCGGGATTCCGGCTGGGCAGATGTCCTGGCACGCAAGAGATTTTCCGCAGCCTTCAAAATAAAGCTGACGATACGCATTTGCGAGTTCTGTCTGATGGGCAATATCCTGTTCTTCGTTCAGAATACGGTAAGCGTTGACGGGCAGAACAGCTCCAGCAAATTCACTGTTCGGGTCAAAGTTCGGGCAGACCTCCAAGCAGCAGCCACAGAGCAGACACTTAGCAGATCGATACCGCTGGCTGTGCGTATAGCTGGTCTGGAACGCATCTCCTTCCAGCCACAGCTTTGTCCGCTTCAGTGCTTCAAAGATCACGGAACGGTCTACGACCAGATCTTTCACCAGTGGGAATTTGCTCAAAGGCTCCAGAGTAACAACGCTTCCCTTACAGTCCCGCAGAAAAACGGAACAGGCAAGACGAGGCAGACCATTGATCCGCATGGCACAGGCACCGCACTTGCGTATCATGCAGCCGCATTCCCACGCAATGGGGGAAACGACCGTTCCGCTCTTTTCGCACAGAGGGCTGCGGTGATTCAGCTCGTTCAACACCGAAGCAATCGAGGTGTCCGCACTTCCCTCAAAGGAAAACTCCTGCCAGCAGGGTGAAGCCTGCGGGTTTTCCTGCCGTTTGATTCGGATGGTGTAGTTCATAAATCATGCCGCCTTTCGGGGATGGATTCAAAGCTGATGGCGATATGCTGCCCGTTCCAGTGTGCCACGGTGGTTTTGCAGTAAACGGCATCGTTGCGTTGGGGATAATCTGCCCGCCAGTGCGCACCCCGGCTTTCTTTTCGGGCGAAGGCACTTTCCAGCATGGCACAGCCCAGAAGCGGAAGGGTGCCAGACAGTTTGCGGATTTCCTGAATGCCCGCTTCCAATGTCTGTGCATCCCGCACGACACCGAGTGCGTTCAGCAGAATACGATTCATCTGCATTTGAGCGTCCGGGGAAAGTTCGGGCAGAAGGGATTCTTCGGCACAGGGCATATTGGGGGAACTGACTGTTTCCCGGCAGGCAGTTTCCGCAGCAATCTGTCCTCCATAGATCGCACCCAGAAGAGAATTTCCACCCAGACGGTTTGCGCCATGGTACTGAGCGCAGCATTCACCGGCAGCGTACAGATTCCGCATCGAAGTGCGGTGCCGCTCGTCCACCTGAATGCCTCCCATAAAGTAGTGGATACCCGGCAAAATCGGAATGGGTTCTTTGCGAATATCTTTGTGCAGATAGGTCTGACAATCATCCACCAGTCCGGCAAGTTTATGCTCCATGACTTCTTTAGGAAGCTCTGTCATATCAAGGAACACCTCATAGTCACGGCTGACCGTCCAGACTTCCCGCGCGGTGATGTCACGCGGCATCAGGTTGCCGAGTTCCGGATATTTTTCTTCCATGAAATACCACGGCTTCCCGTTCCGTAATGCAAACAGCCGCCCGCCCTCACCACGGGCGGCCTCACTCAGAAGCATCCGTTTTTCGCCCAGTTCGACCGTGGTAGGGTGGTACTGGATCATTTCAAGATTTGCCATCGGAACGCCCAGACGGAACAGTTCTGCGGTGACTTCTCCGGTATTGGCAAGAGAGCCGGTCGTATCACCGAATAAGCCATGCAGCCCGCCTGTGGCAATCAGGACGGCATCGCATACAAACCGCAGCAGTTCGCCAGTATAGGTGTCCTGCACTGTGCAGCCACCGCAGATGTTCCCGGAAAGCAGCAGGGTGCGGAACTTATGGTGTGGAAAGCGTTCGACCGTTCCTGCGCTTTCTTCCCGGCGCACAGCATCAATCAGAGCGGTCATTAGCTGCTTTCCCGTATCGCTTTGTGCAAAGGCCGTCCGCTTTTTCTTCTGTCCGCCAAAATTCCGCAGGTCGAGTTCATCGTCATCTGTCACGTTGAATTGTACTCCCAGATGGTGCAGGCTGCGCACCAGTTCGGACGCAGCCTGCGTCATCCCCCAGACTGCATTCGGGTCAGCAAGTCCGCAGGCAGCGGTCAGGGTATCTGTATAATGCTGCTCCGGGCTATCCTCCTCTCCCTTGGTATTCAAGGCTGCATTGATTCCGCCCTCTGCCATAACAGACTGCGCCCGCTCGGAGGCAAGGGAGGACACCAGCTTTACAGTCCAGCCGTTTTTCACAGCAGTCAAAGCAGCGGAAAGCCCTGCCAGCCCTGCACCCACGATCACCAAAGTGTGTTTCATACATTGTTCCACCCGATATAATATAGAATGATCGAACCGGCAGCAAACAGCACCAGTATAGAAAGAATCAGATAGAGGTCGCCGCGCTGCTCCTTATCCCGGACGATGCCCAGCGATACCAGAAGGGGTCGGAGATTGAGCAGAAGATGCACAAATACCGAAGCAACCAGTAAAAGCTGCGTCAGCAGCCGGACCGTTGTGAACGGAAACAGAATGTATACGCCGTCCTGCACTCTGCCGAACACGCCAATATGGAAAAAGAGCATGAGCAAAATAGCAAGCCCACTGGTGCGCCTTGCCCAGAACAGAGCATTCTGCTTTCCGTAGAGTTTTCCGCCGGACCGGGAAGCCCGGAATGTCTGTGCGGTCAGCAAAAGCCCAAGGACGGTGTGCGCCGCCAGAATGCCAACGCCGATCCATGCCAGAAACTTTCCTGCCCCGGAACTGATGCCCAGCAACATAAAACTGCCCATCAGCCCATGAAGCAGACAGATGAAAAGTAGCAGAACGGAGAGAATGGTGTTCAGTTTTCGCATGAGGGGTCCTCCATTTCTTCTGCGGAGAGCAGAAGGATGTCTGCATCCGGCAATGCTGTTGCATCAAGCGTATTTTCCGAAACCAGCAGCAGTTGATACCGCCCATTGATTGCACGGGAACGCAGCATGGTTTCGCTGTACTGCTTCAACGTGACATCTGCTCCGGCAGCAGTCAGGCGTTCACAAAGAGCCGTTGCATAGCAAAGCAAGGGATAGTCTGTTTCGCAGACCGAAAGCGTCATGTGCGGCAGTCCGGCATCGGAAAGGACTTCTGTCTCACCGGAAACAAATGCTTTCAGATCATTCCGGAAATCCGCATCGGAAAACGGTTCCAGCGCAGGGTTGATGCAGAACAGATAGTTGCCCTCCAGCGGTGCGGCCATCTGTGCGGCACGTTTCGCTTTCGGGGTCGCACCGGTCAGCCCATCCAGAATAGAGGGCGGCGAGTGCATAAATACGCCAAACGCGGCAAGAAATCCCAATGTCAGAGCCAGAGTGATGAATTTTCCTTTCACAGGCAGACCTCTTTTATTTATTGCATGGTTGTTCAAATGAAAAATCTTCTGCGCAAAATACGGCAGTTGAGTAAACGCTCAACTATATTGTATGCGAAATAAGGAGGCTGTCAAGGTCTGTTAGACGACAAATCGCAGGAAGCAGATGCTAACTTTTCCTCTTGACAACGGAGGAAAAGCAGATATAATATGATTGAACGGTTGTTCAACTACAAAACAAGGAGAACGTCTGATGTCAAATTCTTTATACACCTGTAATTGCGATGTGATCCATGAGGACATCGTGAACGATGTAAAAGGCAAAATGCAGCCGAAAGACGACTACATCCAGCTTGCATCGCTTTTCAAGCTGTTCGGAGATGGCACAAGAGTGCAGATCCTTCATGCTCTGGAACAGAGCGAGATGTGTGTATGCGACCTTGCGGTTCTGCTGGGCGTCACCAAATCGGCGATCTCTCACCAGCTGAAAGCACTCCGGCTTGCCGGACTGGTCAAATTCCGCAGAGAGGCCCAGATCGTGTATTATTCGCTGGCGGATGATCATGTAAAGGAGATCATCGACAAGGGATTTGAGCATTTAAGAGGATGATCGCGCAAGCGATTATCTTTTTGTCTTTTAAGTTGAGCGATTGAACAATTAAGAAAACGTAGTGGAGGTCAAAATGAAAAGAGTATTCATCCTGAAAGGTCTGGATTGCCCGAATTGTTCCGCCAAGATAGAAAAAGAGGTCGGAGCATTGCCGGGAGTGGAATCCTCGGTTGTGAATTTAATGCAGCAGACACTGACCGTTCAGTCAGAAAAGTCTGCGGATGCAACACTGGCGGAACAGGTCGAAACGATCGTTCACAGCCATGAACCGGATGTTGAGGTGTCGGAAAAGACCGAACCTGCGGTGACGAAGGTCTATCTCCTGAAAGGTCTGGACTGCCCGAACTGCTCAGCAAAGATCGAGAAAGAAGTCGGTGAGCTGGATGGCGTGACTTCTTCGACCGTGAATCTGATGAACCAGACGCTGACTGTTCAGGCTGGAACATCGGTAGCTGCATCCTTGCTGGATACCGTTACCACGATCGTACACAGCCATGAGCCGGATGTTGAAGTGTCGGAAAAGCAGCTGGAAGCGACTGCACCTGTCAAAAAGGATGAAAAAGCGGCGGTCTATAACGATGAGGATAAGAAGCGCACGATACGGCTTGCCGTGGGTGCTGTGGTCTATGCAATCGGTATGGCATTGACCGTATTCGCAAAGCTGCCGACTCTGGCGGAACTGGCGTTTCTGATTGTGGCGTATGTGATTCTTGGCTGGGATGTCGTATGGCAGGCAGTGAAAAATATCACCAGAGGACAGGTGTTTGACGAGCATTTCCTGATGAGTGTTTCCACGATCGGCGCATTTGCCATCGGGGAATACCCGGAAGCTGTTGCAGTTATGCTGTTCTATCAGGTCGGAGAGTTCTTCCAGTCGCTGGCGGTAAAGCGTTCCAGAAAGTCCATCTCTGACCTTATGGACATCTGTCCGGATTCGGCGACCGTTAAGCGGAATGGCGTATTGCAGGTCGTTTCTCCGGAAAGCGTTGCGGTGGGCGAGATCATCGTGGTAAAACCCGGTGAAAAAATCCCGCTGGATGGCATCGTTGTGGATGGCGAATCCATGCTGGACACCAAGGCACTGACCGGCGAATCTGTGCCGAGAAGCATCCGCAAAGGCGATGAAGCCCTGTCCGGCTGCATCAACCAGAGCGGTTTGCTGACGCTGAAAGTCACAAAGAGCTTCGGGGAATCCACGGTATCGAAGATCACTGACCTTGTGGAGAATGCTTCTGCAAGAAAAGCTCCCACCGAGAACTTCATCACGACCTTTGCACGATACTATACGCCGGTCGTTGTTGGAATGGCGGCTGTGTTGGCGATCATTCCGCCGCTCGTCCTTGGCGGCGGCTGGTCTGAGTGGTTGCGCAGAGGTTTTGTGTTCCTGATCGTTTCCTGCCCGTGTGCATTGGTCATTTCTATTCCCCTGACCTTCTTCGGCGGTATTGGTGCCGCATCCAAGCGCGGTGTGCTGGTAAAGGGCGGCAACTATCTGGAAGCACTGAACAAAGTGAGCGTGGTGGTCTTTGATAAGACCGGCACCTTAACAAAGGGTGTTTTTGAGGTCGCAAATATCATTCCGGCAGCCGGATACCAGAAAGAGCAGGTATTGGAGTATGCTGCACAGGCAGAGAGTTATTCCAACCACCCGATCGCAAAGTCGATTCTTGCGACTTATGGAAAGCCAATCGACCAGAAGCAGTTCTCTGGCTTTGAGGAAATCTCAGGACACGGCATCAGCGTTATGGTGCAGGGAAAGAAGGTACTGGCTGGCAACAGTAAGCTGATGGAATCTGAAAAGATTGCCTATGCCGCTTGCGATGCAGCCGGAACAAAGTTCTATGTAGCAGCGGATGGTAGCTATGTAGGCTGTATCCTGATCGCAGATGAAGTGAAGCCGGACAGCAAGTGCGCAATCGCAGAGCTGAAAAAGATCGGCGTGGAAAAAACTGTTATGCTTACCGGCGATGATGAGCGAATCGGCAAGTCGGTGGCAGACGAACTTGGTCTGGATGCGTATTATGCACAGCTCTTGCCCGACCAGAAGGTCGAAAAGCTGGAAATGCTGGATAAGCAGAAACGGCAGGGCAGCAAACTCGCCTTCGTGGGCGATGGCATCAACGATGCCCCTGTTCTTGCCCGTGCAGATGTCGGCATTGCCATGGGAGGTCTTGGCTCGGATGCCGCGATTGAAGCTGCGGATGTTGTTCTGATGACAGATGAACCATCGAAACTTGTAGAAGCCATTGATGTTGCAAAGGCTACGAAACGGATTGTGATGCAGAACATCGTGATTGCTCTTGGCATCAAGAGCGTGTTCCTTGTTCTGGGCGCACTCGGCATGGCCGGTATGTGGGAAGCCGTGTTCGGTGATGTGGGTGTCACGATCATCGCTGTTCTGAACGCAATGCGGATTCTGAAGAAATAAGCACAAACAAAAACAGGGTGCGCCCACCCGGACACACCCTGCCAAAATCCACATACGATAACGATATGTACAACAGGGCGTTCCCCGTCGGGAACGCTCTGTTTCTCTTTGCTGGTAGTGTGATGAGCCTGTTCCGCCTGCCATGCGGCAAACTCCTGTTGGCCTTCCTCGCTGTTCCAGCAGGCAAGGATGGCCGGGTAGAATGCCCGTGCCAGACGGTCGATGACTTCATCGGGATAAGGGGAAGTATTTGTGGACTTTTTCTTTTTGTTCAAACGCACGCTCCTTTGATCGTCCCACCGTGGCAAAGCCGGGCGAGAAAATCAAAGTTCCAATTTCATGTCAGGCGCAAGGGCGCGGATGCTTTCCGCCCTGCACTTGCGGCTGGTGGCTCGTTGATGGCTTACAGGTGTCTGCTGTTATGCGGTCTTTTCTTCTTCAAGGGCTTCTGCAAGAGCCTTTTCCAGATAGGTTTCGATTTCAGTCAGGTAGTTAGCAGGTCGCTGCATTGCGAAGCGGAGAACCTTCTGCTTTTCCGGGTCAGTGAAATAGCTGGGATTGTTTTTGAGCGTTTTCTTCCATGAGTTTTTCATCATTTCGGTCGCACGGCTCAAAGATTTGTAAACCTTCATAAACTCGTCCGGTACATGATAGCACCGAAATTCTTCTGTTTGTGGTGTGGGTATGGGAACGGGTTCCGCTTTTTCAGGTTCAAATTCTGCGCTGGCAGATTCCAACACTTCCAATGCCTCTGGATGCAGGATTTGAGCAAGGACATCTGAACGATGCTCGACACTTGCCTGCACAAGCTTGGACATTTCTTCGTTGGTGAACTTCACTTCGCCGGAAAAGACTTTCTGCTTGATGCCGGGAGAGAGATTATCTGCGATGTCGATGCCTCGTGTATAGTGGCTGGCACGAAGAACGGAGGCACGGCTGACACCGTTTTCCTCTGCGATCCGGTCACAGGTTTTCTTTCCAGAGTGGTGGTTATCACCGTGATCACCACCACTTTTCTTTGCTAAAGTGTACTGATTACCCCGAAAGATTTTTGCAGCTTTCTTTTCAGCTTCATACTGTTTCCCAAGCAGATAGCGTTTCTGTTCGGGGCTCAGGTTTCGCCGTCCCAACTGATTCCGGCAAATCCACGCAATGGCTTCTTCGCGGTTCTCAAATCGGAGCGGCATAGTGGAAAAATAAATCTCAGGATGCTTCTGGAGAATGGCATAACGGTTGTGGCCATCAACAAGTGTATTATTCCACACGATCAAAGGAGAGAGCAGCTTGCCCTCTTTCAAGATATTTTCTTCAAGCTGCTTGAATTCATCATCGGTCAGAGGAGGAATCTGGGACTGGAACTCAGGGTCGATTTTCAGATTGATCATACGCACACTCCTTTATCTCTCCTGCTGCGTCTGTTCTTCCTCCCGGAAAAAGGACGCAACATTCTGCTTTGCGGTTTTCAGTTTGAGCAGTTCCTCTTTAGCTTCCTTGTACTGCTCGTAGAACTTTGCCTTTTCGGATGCCAGCTGCGCATACTCGGCTTCCAGCTTTTTCGGGCTGGGCAGCTTGGTGAGGTCATTTGCCTTGAAATAGGCTGCTGCCGCCCGGTACGTTGTCAGCTCTGCACGATGCTGCTCCTCAAAGGCTGTGGGTCGCTTGGCGGTCTTTAACTGCTGTGCGATGCTCTTGGTGCTGGTATAGGCTGCGACGTGATAGCGCAGCTCTTTGTTGAATTTCATGCGACATTCGAGGTCTTTCACTACTGCCAGCGAATCGTGATACTTGGTTTCCAGTTCGGCGATGCGCTGGTTCAAGGCGTCCTCGTCGGTCAAGTTTTTTCCTGCAGAAGCTTCACGGTCTGTGCCATAACTTTGAGATTGTGTTTCGTGAGCCAACGCTTATAGCCAATGCCCTTGCCTTCGGTCATCCTCGACTGGATGTCGATCAGTTTCCCGATGGCATCCTGCTTGAACTGCGCCTTGGGTTGGCGTTCGGCGTTTGCGTTCAGGGCAGCAAGCACTGCTGCCTTATCGAACTTGTCGCCGAGATGTTTCGCTCGGATGAACTTGGCTCTGCCAGAGGGCAGATAGCTGAGCTGTCCACGGCTTTCCTTGACGGCAATGCCGTACTGCTGCATGAGCTTGTCAGAAAAATCTTCAAAACTCGTTGTGCGGTACAACACCGAAGAAATCTGTTTCCGCAAAGTGTCCTTCACGGTTTCAAACTTCTTCTGCCGGGGCTGCTGTCCGGCTACGGTAAGGGCTGCGTTTGCAAGGTCAAGTTTCAACTGGCCGCGCCTGCGCGCCCAATACTCGGCTTCGCTCACGCGCTCTTTCGAGCCGTTGAGCAGGTCGATCTGGTACAGTCCGGCACCCTCGCACAGCTCCATGACCTCAACACGCAAGTGCCGCATGGTCTGGGCTGTGCTGGAGTGCTTCATACCCTCTAGCCAGTCACGGGGCTTCTGCATATAGGGCTTGCGTTCCACCTCGCGTATTCGGATGCTGCCGATCACGATGTGGACGTGGATGTTTCCCGAATGGTTGTGCCCATCCGGGTGAGTGCAGACGATGGCAGGATGAGCGGGGAAGTTGTCCTTGCAGAACTGCAAGCCGAGGGCTTGCGCCCGTTCCATGGTCAGGCCGTTCTCTACTGCGTCCTTCGGGTCGAAGCTGATGATATAATGGTGGGTCTTCACGTCCGCAGACTGTTCGTAAAACAGTATTCAACAAATGACACGGCAACTGGATGTCAGGATTGGTTACTGTTCACTCCGCTAGGCCTAAAAAGCATTAAGTCCCATGACCACACCGCCGAGGTGTTGGCCATGGGACTTTTTGTGTCTGGGAGCGGCACACCTCTATCGAGGTGTAACACACTAGACTTTGTTCCAAAGTCGTGTGCCAAAGGAGATTACGCTCCTTTGAAATTTCCGTCATCATAGAGGAAAGAAACAATCTATTAACTTTCCCATGCAGCAACAATGCTTCTTTCTGGGTTTTGAGGGTCAATAGTCACCTTTATAGGTGTTCCCTTGCTCACGAGAGGGTTGAACCAAAACCAATGGGACTGTCCATAATAAGTGTCTTTTCCAATCTTGTATTGGTACCGAATCACCCAAGGATAAATTACATCTTCATCAGCAAGGTGATAGGTACTCATGTGGAATTTTATGTGAACCCTTTTTACTGCATTAACTTTTCCGGAAACAATCTTTCCGTTTTTCAGCAGGTCTGCTTTGCGGATGTCTGTAATCCATGCTACCCCGATAATTGCCATAGCAATAAGCCACGCAGCTATGAGTGCCCCGATTCCAACTTGCTTATAGGCGATAGAAATCAGAAAAGCAACAAAAATCCCAACAGCACCAAGAATATGGAGCAAATCTTTAGAAAAGAACTTATGGATTTTTTTCATGGAAAGACACTTCCTTTCTCGGTAGACAACATTATTTGTTCTATTGTATCATATGCTCTGTGTTTTTTCAAACCAAGTCAAGTGATTGGTGAAACGACATGAAATAATTGCATCTCACGACAGGTCACCGAAGATAATTGGATTTTTGCAAAAAAGAGGAGTAGTGTATCGTCGAAGGATGTGTTATACTCAGTCCATGGAACAATTATGAACTTTATTGTTACTCGGCAGGGTTTGGGGCAGGCACGCCCCAACAAGATCACTTGGAAAACTCGCAAGAGTTTGAGAAGTGAAGTCCCGGTGGAGCACAACATTTTCAAGAATTGAAAATTTGTGGCCACGGGACGGTTCTTGCCCTCTACCGCTGCGCTCAAAAGACGTTTCTGAGAGTTGTTTCCGAATTGTTAAGACGCAAAAAATAAGTAAAAGGTCTCTGCTCATGTATGGGAGTCACCGTTTGTTCCGAACGAAGTTCCTGCCCCTGTTTTGCAGCGGCGTTTTCCGGCTCGCCCACAGGAAGTGTGAGGTCGTGGCGCAGTATCACGTTCAGACGGCTTATGAAGGATTCAAGGTACAGTATGAAGAAAGCTGGGCGCAGTGCGGACACTACGTCCTGCTTCTTTCAAGCACAAGAATAACACTTTGAAGTTGTGTAGTCAACAACCGAAAACGAATTTCGGAGAATTGTACAACCACATAAGGTTCTATTTGTAAAAAATACCGCCCACGCAGCGCAGCGATGATTTTGTCGGATGAAGTAAGCGGCAAAATAAATCGGGTGTGTTGCGGGGCGGTAAATTCTTTCGGGGACTTTTTCTCGCGGAAGTGGTGGGTCTCACGGTGATAACCAACCACTTTCTGTGCCTGTGTTCAAAATGAACACGACCACATCTTGTGGATGGTTTCAAACCAATCCACAAAATCAGTGAGATTTGTGACAGAGAATATCATGTTTCGCAAGGTGCGTCAAGATGATTTTGAAAAATTTATGACGGTAAAGCATAAGAAGTCTTACTATTTGGCTCAAATTGAAGTCTACTTGACTTTTTTATTGAAGAAATGTCCGTTTTACGCTGCTGCATCTGTAACAGCCTGACGATAAGCACTTGCAGCGTTGTTATTTTATTCAACTGGCTGGGGGATAGTCCTCTGCACCGGGCGAAGTATTCCTCAGTACGTTTTCCACCGCGCACAGAGCAATCTTGGCAAGATTCAGCGTGGTATGGGGATTCATGGCGGTATGCCTCCGTCTATTTTTCTGTGTATAGAATACCACATAAACAAAAAGAGAACGGACGGTCGTTTCTGTTTACGAATTGAGCGCCTGCCACAACGCATCTGAAACATCAAACACTACCACGCTGTACCCGGCAAAGCGGCTCTGGATATCAACAGTCTGGCTGCCATCGGCGGCAGTGTTGTAGCTGCCCAGTTCCAGCCCGGAAAGGGCGGGCTGGCTGCGCCACGGGATAAGCTTTGTCTGCCATTCCGCGCCCAGCTTTTCGCTCAGTGCCCCATAGGCCTGTTCGAAGCCCTCCGGGTCATCCAAGATCCAGATTTTGCTCTCGCCGTTGGCAAGGTCGGTGTTCATCTGGGTGGCACCGGCCATCTGACCGTTCATGTCGGTCAGGGCGGCATCGGCGCTCCATGTGTAGTTGTTCACCTGCACCACCACAGCCCCGTCGCCGTTGGCGTCCTCCGCATAGTCCGCCAGCGCAGTCTGCAGGCGCTGCACGGCCTCGTCCGGCAGGGCCTCCGCCGTGACTACCGCCACGGTGTAGTCCGGGTCTACGGTAGTCAGCAGGCCGTGCGCCACATACGCTACGCCCACAATGACCATTGCCGCCACCGCCACGATGCCCCAGTTGTAATACCACCAGTTGGCGCGGGAGCGCTTTTTCTGCTCCTGTGCGGTCAGGGGCTTATCCGGCGCTGCCGGGCGCGGGATGCTGCGCACCTCTACGCCGTATTCCTGCCGCAAAACCGGGAACAGGGTCTGCATCGCTGCCAGCCCCGGCAGCCAAAAGCCGAACAGCACCGCCCAGAACACGCTGACCGGGAACAGCAGGATCATGCCGCCGATGCCCGCCAGCATGAGAACGCCTGCCAAGACGCAGCGTGCCGGAGCGGCAGCCAGCAGCCTGCCCGCCCGGCGCAGCAGGCTGTCCGGGACGGGGACTTGCAGCGGTAGCACGGCGGCGCAAAGCGTAGCCAGAACCGCCAGCACCAGAAAGTCCAGTGCCAGAAAAACGAGAATGGCAAGCCCGGGGTAATACCCCTGCTGCGCGGCGGCTTCAAACACAAAGGCCGATACAAAGCACAGCAGCCCCAGCACCAGCGTGCCAATGCAGCCAAAGCCGCAGGCGGCTTTCCAATGGGCGGCTAGGGTCTGCTTTGCCCGGGGCAGCCACTGAGAGGGGTCGTTCTGCAAGCTGCGCAGGGCACAGTCTGCCAGCAGCACCATGGCAGGGCCGACCAGCAGGCCGGTCACTGCGCTGCACACCACCGTCAGCGGCAGGGAGAGCAGGGTCACGCCCAGCGAGACCCCCAGCGCAGCGGGCAGGCAGAGCACGCAGACCATCAGGTTCGTGCCCAGCAGCTGGCCGAGGTCGCGGCCGACCATCTGGCAAAAGCGTGCAAAGCCTTTTTTCTCCGGCTCGTTTGGGCCTACGCCGTGGCCGTCCCGCCCATAAAGGGCATTGTAGATGCTCATTTTACTTCACCTCGGTGCCAAAGGCTTCGATCTGGGTCAGGGCGGGAAGGGGGAAGTCCCCTCGGCCTGAATGAGGTCTTTCAGCACAAGGCTGCGCACCCGCTTGGGCTCAAAGGCCACGCTCTGGGGCTTGGCGCTTTTCACCAGCGGGATGTCCAACCTGCTGCCGTCGGAAAATTCCACCGTGGCCTTGACCCAGTAGTTGTCGTGGGGAAAATCTGCCCGCTCGGTGATGCGCAGCTCATCCAGCAGTACTTCCCTGCCAAAATCCAGCGTCAGGGCTGCGCCCGGGTCGCGGTTGATGCCCCAGCTCTGGTAGGGATACTCGCCGTGGGCGCTGTTCTCAAAAATGCCGTCGATGGCGTTGCGGGCGGCAAACACCGCCTCGCCGCGCGTTTCCACGTTGGCGCTGGCGTGGGGGTAAAAACCGGTGTCGCCGTGCTCGTCATAGCAGTTGAAGGCCAAGTTTCGCCGGGCGGCGATTTCCTCCGGCAGCGCAAGGCGCGCCCGGATGACGTGACGGCTGCCCACAAAGCTCTTGGGCGAGTAGGTGATGGCCTGCTCCCCGAAGGGAATGTGGAAGTTGATCTCCCGCTTGACCACATACACAAGGGCTTCGGGCATGGTGTCCTCGAACTGGATGACGCAGTACTGCCCGGGATGGTCGATCTCCAGCGCCACCCGGTCGCCGGGCTTGTAGCAGTTGGTGTAAACAAGGGATACGGCGGTGTCAGCGTCACAGGTCATCAGGGTGTGGCCGGCTTCGTCCAGAATTTTCAGCTTGATGGTTTCCATGGCAGTTCTCCTTAGTACAGTTCGAGCTTCAGCATTTTTTGGAAATGCAGGGTGATCTTATAGATCGTTTCCGGCCATGCGGTGCGCAGGCGCGGGTCGGTGATAGGCACCGCCGTAACAGCAGCCGTTGCGGCGTCCGGGTCAAAGCGGATGCCGCCCACGTGTGCCCACCGCAAAGCCGTCCGCAGTGGGGACGGGTTGCTGCTCGGTGAGCAGGGTCAGGTCTACTGTGCCGGGATAGTCTGTTTCGTCCCGCAGGGTGATGCCCTGTTCGCTGACAGATACGCTGCGGCGGTAGGTGGTAAGCCCCGGGATGGGCGGGTACGCGCCCGCCAGTTCGCCGGTGATGCTATTTTCCTCGGTGCACACCTCCCGGGCAGCGTATTCCTCGCCGGGCAGCTGCTGCACGCCGTCAAAGGTGGGCAGGTTGTGCCATGCGCTCTGCATCGTCCAGATCTCATACCGCTGAGGGCTGAAGGTCTTTTTGGTGTAGCTCTCCACTCCGATATCGATGAGAAACGGTCTTCCGTCCTTGTACACGGTAATGCTGCCGGTATCGTTGTGGTTGTGGCTGTCGCCGTTGGAGCCAAACTTTGCACCCAGCACCCAGCTGCCCTGCCGTGCGGCATAAATGCCTACACTGGGGTACCATACTGCAGAACGATGCTGGGGAACTGCGGCGTATTCCATCAGTTCCTGCTCGGCAAAGGCGGTGGTCAGCCGGTACCACAGGTTGATGTGGGTGCTGCCGTCCGGGTTCTGCAAATGGTCGGGGTCGGCATCGGCGCGGAAATCTGCCGCCGCAAGGGCCTGCAAAGCATCGCTGCCTACGGCCTGTCCAAAGCGGTATTCCCGTGCACCGCAGCGCCCGGCCAGGGGGCTGCAATCGCCAAAGTTCAGATAGTAAGGTCCTTCCACATGGACATTGCAGATGTACTCCGCGATATTTTTGATCTTTGTTTCTCTGAATAGCGGGCGGAAGGCCTCCGGCGCAACGTTGGATAAAATTTCAAGACAGCCCCACAGGGTCAGTCCGGCGTGGCGATAATACTGCGCACCCTCGTTGCAGCAGCCGTCCGCGCCGTAGTCCTTCAAAAAGCAGTCGAGGCTGTAGGCTGCCTGCTTGACGGCAGCTTTTCGCTGCTGCTGGGTGGTGGGCAGCAGAAAAAACGGTGAGCAGCACATTCTGAGTGCACCAGCTCGTCCAGTTACACATAGGCTCTTCGCCGTTGCCCATCCACCAGAAGTGGCTTGTAAAATAAGGCGTCAGGATGCGGGCGTCCAGCTCCCGCTCCATCCTCGCCGTGATGCCCGGCGCGGCAGTATCCAGCTCATCGGGCAGTAAGTACCGGGTCAGCGCCAGAAGCGCGCCGGTCTCGGCGGCAAATAAATCCACGATGGGGCGGGTGGTGTCCGGCAGGGGCAGCTGCGGGGTGTCCCGCACATAACTGTTGTGGGCGGGCAACTGCCATGCACTTTCCTCGCAGATCGCCCATACGGTATCGGCAATTTCATCCAGAAAGCGCCCTTTGTGCTCCACACACTCGGCACTTACCAGCGCGCACAGCCGCGCCCGGCGGGAAAAGTAAGCCGTCTCCCATGGGGTGCGCCGCCCAGTGTGGGTGAAATCCAGCCAGAGCGAGAGCGGCAGGGGCGCAATGGGCGTTTGCAGCGCGGCTTCCCCCGCCTGCAAAAAGCGCTGCTTTGCCCGCAGGGGCAGCCCCTGCCATGCGGTGTGCTCTTTGACAGGGGGAAAGGGCCGGTAATCGGGAAGAAATTCCGGCAGATGGGCAAGTTGTTCCTGTATCATAAAAGCCTCCGATTTTAAATACTTTGCTGGTATTCCCGCGGGCTGAGCCCCGTGACCTTTTTGAATACCTTGGAAAAATAGAAAGCGCTCTCGTACCCCAGTTTCTCAGCGATCTCGTATACTTTCAAATCGCCCTGTTCCAGCATCTCTTTTGCCGCAGCGATGCGGGTCTCGGTGATGTACTCCACAAAGCCGCTGTCGCCGTATTTGCCGAACAGCTGGCTGAGGTAGTTGGGCGAAAAATTGAATACAGCCGCCACATCGGCCAGCGTCAGTTTTTCCGAAAGATGATTCTTAACATACTCCTGCACCTGTGCCACCACCTGCATCTTCCCGGCGGTGGCGTCGCCCTCGTTGACCTCCACGAACTGGATGGGCTGCTCCACCGTGAGCAGGGGCTGTAGGTGGGCGTTTTCCCGGCAGCGGCGCGCCAGCCCCAGCAGGGAGCCGGTGGGGCGTCCTACCGCCCAGAGCAGCCGTACCGTGAAATAGTTGTATAGAATTTGGCTGGCGCGTTCCAGCAGCGGGCGCAGTACCGTCCGGTATTTTTGGCACTGGGCATCGGTCAGGCAGAAAAGCACATTGCAGCGCATGGCATCCGCCCCGGTCACATAGCAGGGCAGGTAGTTTTGCAGGGTGGTCTCCAGCATCCGCCCGCAGGAAAAACTCAGCTTCAGCTGCTGGGCGGGGGTAAGGGCGGTGTTGGCGATGATCTCGCAGCTGGCTACAAGGTAGGCGTCGCTTGCAAGGTTCAGCTCCATGTGCTGCAAAGGCTGCTCCAATGCGGCTTCGTCCGGGAACAGCCCGGCGTACAACCGCACGAAAAAACGCTCCTGATAGCTGCGCACACTCTCGGCAAGATTTTCCTGTGCTGACAATTCGCCCAGCAAAGCACGCTCCTTTTTTACCTTTTCGGCGGCCTTGGCAAGGGCGGTTTGCAGGTTTTCGGGGGTCAGGTCCAGCTTGACCAGATAATCCACCACTCCGGCACCCATGGCCTGCTTGATGTAATCAAATTCTTCAAAGCTGGTCAGCATGATAAAGGCGGGCAGGGCGTTGCGCTCCCGGCAGGTGCGGGCAAGGGTAAGCCCGTCCATCACCGGCATTTTTACGTCGGCAATGACGATATCCGGCTTCTCCCGCTCAATGAGTTCCAGCGCCAGCTTTCCGTTGCGGGCGGTGCCGCAGACGGTATAGCCCAGCTTTTCCCATTCCAGCATCCCCTGCAGGCCGATGAGCACCAGCGGCTCATCATCCACCAGTAATATCCGCAGCATGGGTGTCTCCTTTCTGTTGATAGGGCAGCCGGATGGTGACCTCGGTGCCCACGTCCTCTTCACTTTCAATGGTCAGGCCGTAACCCTCGCCAAAGGAATACCGGATGCGGCGGTTCACGTTCCACAGGCCGACATGACGGAACTTTTCAGCCTTTTCGGCACCCTCGGCGGGCTCGTCCAGAAGGTGAGCTACCTGCTCCGGCGGCATGCCCACGCCGTCATCGGTAATGCGCAGCAATACGTCCCCGGTATCCGGGTCGGTGGAGATATCCAGCAGCACGCTGCCGTGGCCGCCCTTGGGTTCCAGCCCGTGGAAGATGGCGTTTTCCACCAGCGGCTGCAAGGTGAACCGGGGAATCATGCAGTCCCGGCAAAGGGTCTCGCTTTCAATGCGGGAGACCTCAATCTCCAGGTCGCCGCCGTAGCGGTACTGCTGGATCGTGAAATAGTCGTTCAGCAGGGCGAACTCCTCATACAGCGGCACAAGGCGCTCGTTGCTCTTGGAGATGCTCTTGAGCAGACGGGACAGCGCCATGACCATCTCGGCAATGCCGGGGGCGTGCTGGATGGTCGCCATCCACTTGATGCTGTTGAGCGTATTATAAATGAAGTGCGGGTTAATCTGGTTTTGCAGCATCCGGTATTCAAGGTCCTGCTTCTGCTTTTCGCCTCGAGGCGGTGCTCCATCAGCGCAGTGACGCCGGCCGACATGCTGTTGATGCCGCGGCCAATGTCGCCCAGCTCGTTGTCCCACTCAATATCCGGGTCGGCAGAGAAATCGCCGCCGCTGATTTTTTCAATGCGGCTCTGCAGCGCCGAGATCGGGTGGGCGATCATCCGGTGCAGCAGGAACGCCAGTGAGCAGCCCAGCAGCAGGATGGCTGTCAGGCTGATGAGGAGCGGCACCGACACGAAGGTGATCTGCCGCTGTGTGGGGCCGTTGGGCAGCACCTCGATCAGGTACAGCTCATGGATGCCGATGGGATACCGCACAACAAGCTGTGCGCTGCTGCCGGACCCGCGTGTGTAGACCTCGGTGTTTGGGTCGAGCGTGTTGCTGTCCAGCGGGACGGCATCGTCAAAGTCGGCGATGG
>ENA-OQKC01000090-OQKC01000090.1-human-gut-metagenome-genome-assembly--contig:-NODE-90-length-34498-cov-3.216171_pt1 | contig 34498 bp, 26 predicted proteins | sample MGYA00242774_ERZ504790 | MGnify/ENA primary metagenome ERZ504790 (study PRJEB26092, sample SAMD00036419) | human gut metagenome | host: Homo sapiens | study: EMG produced TPA metagenomics assembly of...
AGGTTGCATCCTCTGAAAAAGTAATTCATACCTACAGCAGGCATATTCAGGAAACCGTCGTCATCCGTACCGTTACGATTGAAGATATCGTAGCGTGCGGCAAGCTGTAGGCGGGGAGCGACAAAGTAACCACCTTGCACATAACCGCCTAAAAAGCTATACGATTCATTTATCTTTTGCCGTTTGGTGAAACCTACATTCATATAATAAGCTTCAGCCGCCAGATAGAGCTTGTTCTTCAACATAGCAAATTCCAACCCCACACGGGTATCATTGGTACTCTCATTTTCACTCTCCACATTGATAGAACCCGAAAGACCGAATAATATCTTATCCTCGTTCAAACGGTTAGGATTACCTTGTGTGGAAGGCATCACCCCCTTGGGCATATAAGTCAGACGTCCGGCATACAGCAATGAAGGGATATGCCAGTCATCACTCATCGTCTTTGAAGCTGTATTCACGGAAGCTCCGGTTCCATTGAACAAGCCGACTTCATAACCGAACTTATCTGCCACCAGACCGTGAACTTCAACACCCAGGTCAAATCCCGTACCGATATTAGGCGTCACGGCATTCAACGAATAAGGCAAAATTACAGAAGACGTCAGAGAAACCGGCAACTGGGGAAGCAGTGTTTCGCCAAGAGTTGTCAGATAGGCATGCGAGAATGGAGTCTTGAACTTTCCGACACGAATCGCAAATTGTTTTTTCAGCTGTACATCGAACCACGCCTGCTGTAACAGCGCTCCTCCACTTGCAGCAGCATTGATGGACAGATTGAAAGCCACTTTTCCAAAAGCCTTGCCAGTAAAGCCAAGTACGGCATAAGGAATGGAAAAACCCGAATTGGCAATATTATCTTGGTTATAAGCCTTATCCAAGCCTTCATCATCATACCAATTGAAATTAGCACTCGTTTGTACCAACAGATAAGGCTTGAAAACAAGTCACCTTTCTTTGTTTCAATGGTAAAACCTTCTCTTCCGGCCAATGACACTACACCATTCTCCGTATCTTCCTCATGTTGCGCCATAGCGGTCAAAGGCAAAACAGCCAGCATGGCGACATATAAAAATTTCTTCATAATTACTTTTTATATAAAGCTTATTAGTTCTAAAGTGAATTTAAAAATGCAATCAGGGCATCACGGTCATCCTTGCTCATGTTCTTAAAGAGATTTTTCGATGCTTCTCCCTCTCCCCCATGCCACATTATGGCTTCAACAAGATTGCGGGCACGGCCATCGTGCAAGAAGTAGGTATGTCCGTTTACCTTTTCCTGAAGCCCGATACCCCAAAGCGGAGTAGTGCGCCATTCATTGCCACGCGCCAACCCACTTACATAGTTATCATTCAGACCGACTCCCATAATTTCGGAGCCCATATCATGCAGCAAAAAATCCGAATAGGGGTGAATTGTCTGACTTCCCAACCATGGCAAACGGGTACCGTTCAACAGCACGGAGCCCCGAGGCTTGGTATGCAACGTGGTGACATGGCAAAGATGGCACTTGGCTTTATAGAAATTCTGTTCTCCCCTTATCACCTGCGGGTCATTCACATTACGCCGTGCAGGAACACCAAGACTCTGCATATACAAGTCAACATCTTCCATATCTTCTGTAGAAACATCCAACTGGGCATAAGAAAGCCCCATCATGCTGCCTTGATTCACCTGGGACTGCCCCTCGCATATCTCTTCCGGATAGCGGCTATTGGTAACACCCATATCACTTGAAAAACCAAGTTCAACAGTCAAATCCGCATGTTGAGCCTTATTTCCCGACAGCCCCAAGCTTCTCACACCACGTTCGGTAATGTAATTGCAACGGCCACTTATACCATACTCCGGATAATTACTTTTTGCAGCAAGCGCTTCAATCTCCGTAGGTTCCAAAGCCATCATTTGCCCCATACCGACATGTCTCAACGGGATACGCACCGTACAGAACATATCTTCAGGCTTTATACTGTCAGCATACCATTCGGATATGGAATAAACCGGTCTGCAAAGTTCATACTTCTCTCCGTCGGGAAAGGTAAAAGTCTCATAAGTATACTCCACAGAAAGCTTTCCCTCCGGTTTCACTCCATAAATTGCCTGGTCATGGAGAACACGACCATAATCCTGAAAAAACGCACCATTCTTGCGGCTTATATAAACCAGCATCGAGGAAAACCCGTAACTACCCGATCCACCTTCACTCCACAGCGTCGGTTTGGTACGGCCGGCATTACGATGACAACTGCCACAAGAATACCCCGCATAGACCGGGCCAAGACCACCTCCCATGCCATTGCTACTCGTACGCACATCATCGTAAAGCCCGTCACCATCATTAAAGCGACTGTTGTAAACACCCGACACCCAGTCTGCCGGTGAATCATAGGCCTTGGATGAATTCATGAAGATTGTGGACGTTCCGGCAGACAGAGCGTATCCTTCAGGAATCTCTATATCCAACACGTCAATCCCATCATCATCACAAGCAGTCAAACCTGCCGACAAACAAAGGAGAAGACATGAATATCTCATTAAACGATTCATCATCTTTATCTACTTTTTAATAATGGCATATCCAAACATGCCAAAGAAGTAAAGGCAGGATTCTCCAAATCCCCCCCTTTACTTCTTGAGTATTGTTTATAAATAATTCTTATTTAACTGTACGAGGCTTGCCATCCTTGAAAAGCAGGAATTCTAAAGTATGGAATCCGCGTACATTTTGGGCAGATTCAACTTTTGCATCATCATCACCCTCGCTCCATTCCAAATCGCCCCATTTCTGGGAATTCAGAATCTGGACAATGGCGTTCTGGTCCAAAGGCCAACTATCCATATTCGGGTCAAGCCCCAGCTCATCCACCGGCCCAAATAGGAACGCCTCACTTTCCTCCCAAGGTTCACGGGCTGTTATCCAAGCATTGCATGCCGTCTCAAAAGCACTGTTAGAGGGATTGTTGGCAAGAGCCACCACAGCGTCATACAGCGTACTATTCTTCTCCTTCAAATCCTTATAGGTAGGCAAAACCACAACATTGACATAATTTTCAACAATCGGGTCAAGTGCTTCATTGCTGTTAATGGTGCTATTGTCCCTGATATAAGGTTTCAACTCCTTATCCAATACACTTTCCAGTTCTTCACAAGCCTTGATAGCCGCTACCGTTTCCTGACTGTTGATATTATTACGGAAAGGTTGGGGAATAGCCTGAATAGCCGATGCTGCCGTAGTGATAGCTGCCGACACTTTCGTATCCAACTCCGCATTGGCTCCAGCCACCAATTTTGAAATTGACTTGTCGCTCACCTTACCGTCCAAAGAGCCGTAATAGGCATTGCGGATTGAGTAAATATTATTGGTATAATCATCACGGGAATGCCAGCTATACCATGACTCAACAGCATAGAGGGCCTCTGTAACATTGTTTGCCATATATTTATTATATGGATCACCAATCTTCGTCTCACCTACCTCATTGGAGATTTCAACACAACCGTCGATAACCTGCTCTATACAGTTCCAGGCACTTGAAAAGTTATAGGCACCATTATGAGCTTTGAAGGAAGTTGCAAAACTTGCCCCACCCTTATAACTCGTATTCCAAGAATCATAAAGATTGGTGGCATCTGTCTTCAACAAAGCCGCCACATTTCTCATGTAGTTGTGCCAACTTGCTGCATTCTCCGAATTATACTCAATGTCAGCAGGATTAACTGTACTGTTGTCATCATCATCGCTACAAGCAGTAGCCGTAAATGCCAGCCCTAATACCAAAGCTGTCGCATAAAAGAAATTTTTCTTCATTTGTATAAAATTAATTGATTACTATTCATCTACTTCTTGACAAACCAACCGATATAGGCAATACCGATCGAAAACTCATTTTCACTATTATACTTACCAGTTCCGAAAACCTTGTTTGTTCCGATTTGGCGGGTGGTGTAATCAGCCTTTACCACCAGATTAGGCAAGGCATACCAATTCAATCCAGCAGTCCACATGCTTACTTGACAACGTTTCTCCATTATCTGGCTAGCCTCTCCCTTTTCTTGCGGATTGTAATATTCATAACGTGCAAAGGGGTAGATAACCGGAACTTTCTTGTTTCCTTTGAAGAAAGCGCTGATATTCAAACCGGCCTCGGCTGCATAACTGACTACATTCTTTGCAATGGGGGTTATACGGCTGTAAGGAGATTTATTCGATAATTTGGTATTTGCCTCACTAAGCTTCGCTGAATTGCCCAAATTTCCGTATACCATATTGGCACGGGCAATCACATATTTATTACGGTATTGGGCATCTGCCGTGTAGATTCTTACCGGAACCTTACCGGTAGACGAATAAGTATCCGCTTTGTCAGAATTGGAACCGGCATCAGCGCAGTAATAAAACGAAGCGCCTATACGCAACCCCGGAACCCCCTTGTAGTCCAGACGAGCCACATAGCCCGGTGAAGTAAAATTGTCTTCTTCAAAGATGCCTTGTTTGCCACTTGCTATCCAGGTGTTACGGTCAAAACCATTGGCATTCAGACCGGCCACTATCATGGCTTGATAATCAAAGCTGGCATATCCTTTTCCAAAAGAACCAAAAAACTCGAGTCCGTTTTCATGCCACGTAGAAGGAAGGATGGTTGTCTCTCCTTCCGGCCGATAAGTTCCAAAGAAATTGATTGGTTCATGATGGGCGTTGGTCAATCCTACCGGGACAATGACGTGACCGGCACGTATGTTGAATTGTGGAACAATTAAACGGGTAATGTGGAATTGCTCGATAGCCACTTCGCCACCCTTTTCCACCTCCGTTTCATACTCACCGTTTTCCGTATTCTCAAGTTCATAAGCAGTACCCGTACCACCGGATTCAAACTCGATTTCAGCACCGAGTATCCATTTGGAATTGAACTTGTAATCCAGAGCCAACACGAAACGGGGTATAGAAATTGTATTCCTATGTTTGTCTGGATTGCCTTCAGGTGCACCATAGAAACGGTTAATACCATAATCCTTAAAACTTGCAACCATTTCTCCGTATCCACCGAAACGGAATTTCTTGTAGTTGTCGCCATCATTCGCTACTTTTTCCTTTTTCTCTTTGTCTGTTGAAATCTCCGTACTCTCTGCTGCAGAAGTAACTTTTTCAGGTTCAGCAGCCTGCAAAGCATTGGCAGAAAGCAAAAAACATAAAACGAATAAGCCAGTTAATTTTCTCATCTTTTATCTTAAATTTTGTTGGGAGCAAAGGTAGAGGTAGTTAAAAAGGAGAACAATACCTAAAAATTGCGAAAAGAAGAGAAAGAGTAACCATTAGTAGGTAATGGCAGATTTATAACAACAAATAAAGATGAAAAAGGAGGATAAATGGTAAAAGAACTATTAAAATGCTAATCCACGTAACGAGCACGATAAGCAGGGCCGTACCTTCCAGAATACGGTCAAGCACAGTGGGTTGGAAACGGACATTAGGGCATTTCTTGCCGGAATAAGGACCAAGATTAATCATATTATCTACGATTTAGAATCTGTTATCACTAATCCTCCTTTGCTTTCTCTTCAGTACGGAGGAGGATTCTTGGACTTCTTCATCCGCCCACTCTTCCGCAATGCTTCAGCGATAATCCACTGAAGCTGTCCATTGGTACTACGGAACTCGTCGGCTGCCCATTTTTCAATGGCATCCATCGTTGCAGCATCCACACGGAGGACAAAGCTTTTGGTTGAAGTTTCTTTTTTAGCCACTATTTATTTACTATTTAACAATTTACGATTTACGATTGAAGTTACTTTGATATAACCAAGTACCAATCAAAGAGTATTCTGCTTGACCCCGCACGAAGGAGGCAATGTCATCCATAACATATGCTGGGACGGGCGAAGCATGGCTATACTCAAACGGAGTCGCCTTGCCGCTGCCTTCCTGCAACAAGTGATTCAATTTCGGATAAGATTTGAAATATGCATTCTTGCAGCGCAACAAACCGGAACGCCATAAACCGAAGTCTTCCATAGTCACCTGATAATCTCTCTCCCCTTGAAGAACAAATATAGGCAGCTTTAGTTTAGCGGCAACTTCCACCGGTTTGTAAGCATTGGCAAACAGCCAATATGAGCGGGGCTGCCCCAATGGCAAGGAAATCGTTTCATCAAACTCTTCCGTACCAAGCTTTTTTGACATTAGCCAACTGTGTTTCAGTTCATCAAGTTGAGCCTTTACATTGACTGAAGAATCCGTCAAAGAAGAGGTATAATAAAACTGTTCCTCAAGAGCATCTTCAAGCGGTCTTGCCAGCCCGGCAAGGATAATGATACCTGCCAAACCTTTCGAACGCCCGGCAATACGGGGAGCCAATGTACCTCCCAGGCTGTGCCCCAACACATACACACTGTCAGGAGCCAGCTCGGGCAAAGCCCTTACCTGCTCCACTATGGCAACGGCATCGTCCACGGCCTCAGTATCATAATCGAGTTCGCGACCGGCAGGAACGCAAGCCGCACCATATGCCTTTGTCCGTTTTTCATAGCGGACGACAGCAATGCCGCGTTTCGCCAATCCCCAGGCAAGGTCACGGAAAGGCTTGTTGGGACCTATCGTCTCGTCACGGTCGTGAGGACCGGAACCATGTACCAAAATAACACAAGGAACCCTGCATGCATCCGGGCCGACTGCCCGCTTGGGCAAAGTCAACGTTCCGGGAAGCTTGTAACCGTCGGCTCCCAGCGTAATATCCCTTTCATCCATTTTTGTCTCATCATAGGCTACCGGTTGAGCAGTGCTAACAGCAGGAGCAGGGACCAGCCTGATTGTATTCAGTGCCCCGTCAGCATCAAAAGCCACTAGAAAGCGGAGATTATAACGTTCAAATTCCACATCGGAATAATAGATAGTAATTCCCTGGACAGAATCGGTCTTCCATTCTCCTTTTGATATGGATTTACCAAACATTTTCTCTGCTTGCCGGAAAGAATCATTAAAGAGTGCCGGAGCTAGTTTCTCCTGCAACTCCCGGTTCAATGCCGCATGGATACTGTCACCTTGCCCTGCCACAAACAATTCATAAATGTGCTGCGCGCGCGCAGTATTCGCATCTTGTGCAAAGCCCCCATATACATTGCCCAGCAAGAGCAGTATAAGAGCCCATCGTCCTATAACCCCCATCTCTTTCATCCGTATCCTTTATCAATGGTTCAACGTTCCCGTATTGACTACCGGTTGAGCAGCCTCATCCGCACAAAGCACTACCAACAGATTGCTGACCATTGCCGCTTTCTTGTCTTCGTCCAGTTCAACAATTTCTTCTTCAGAAAGTTTATGGAGCGCCATTTTTACCATAGAGACTGCCCCTTCCACAATCTTCTCGCGTGCCGTAATAATGGCAGATGCTTGCTGGCGACGCAGCATCACAGCGGCAATTTCGGGCGCATACGCCAGATAGTTGATGCGGGCTTCCACCACTTCCATACCCGCCATGGCCAGGCGTTCATTCAGTTTCTGCTCCAGCTGTTCATTGATTTCCTCACCGCCCGAACGAAGTGTCAACTCTTCCGTATCAGCCTCATTATCATCATAGGCATACTGACCGGCAACCTGACGAAGAGCGGCATCACTCTGTATCATGACGAAGTTCTCGAACGCATTCATACGGTTGGCCACCGCATTGCCAAGGCTCACCTGGTTGGCATTACCCGCTGTCGGAGCGGATGCAGCCATTGTTTGTGAATCAATCTCAAACATGGCTTTATAGGTGTCCTTCAGCTTCCACACCAATACCAGCCCTATGAGAATAGGATTACCAATCTTATCGTTCACCTTTATCGGCTCCACATCCAGGTTGCGTGCACGAAGCGAAAGCTTCTTCTTATTAAGGAAAGGGTTTACCCAGAAAAAGCCGGTCTCTTTGAATGTTCCCTTGTACTTGCCAAAGAACACCATGGCACGCGCCTCGTTCGGTTCCAGCTCCATATAGCCGGCAAACATAATGAACCATACCAGACACAGACACACCGAAAGGATCAAGGTAGGCACAGAAATGAGAAACCCAAAGATTATCACCGCCGTAAGCACTACCAAATGAAGGAACAAGGCCAGAAAGCCATTCATCTTGAAACCACTGAAACTACACTCTTTGTTTCCATATTCTATAAATTTAATTGATATCATAACGATATCACAAATATATCAATTAAAATTAGAGAAGTACAAAGAAACAAGGGAGTTAACATATAGTATTAAGGATTATTAAGAACATGTATTCCCAGTATATAAAAATTCCGCTTGAGGGTCATAACTCACCCTCAAGCGGAAAACTTTTTTTGACTCTGTCAGTGATGTATCAAGACTGAATGACAAAAGACCGGCGCAGCAAATCAGCAGTTTGCGAGCTACCGCCCACCATCAGTTCATAGCTGCCTTCGGAAACGCACATGGCATTGCTTTGCGGATTCCACCACACCAACTCTTTATCACCCAAATCAAACTCTACATCGACCGTCTTTCCTGCCGGGATATGTACCCGCTTGAAAGCACGCAATGCCTTGCTCGGTCCTTCGACATCATCGTTTTTCTTCAAATAGACCTGCACAACCTCTTCACCGTCACATTTGCCGGTATTGGTTACGGGGACACTCAATCTCAATTTCTCACCGGACTTTATATTATCCGAACCAAGCACCACAGCGCCATAGCTGAAAGAGGTATAGCTCAATCCATGACCGAAGGGGAAAAGCGGTTCCTGGGTCATGTAACGGTAAGTCCGGCCCGTCATATTATAATCCTCAAAATCTGGAAGCTGTGACACATTACGGTAGAAGGTTACCGGCAAGCGTCCTGCCGGATTGTAATCACCGAACAAGACTTCAGCTACAGCCGTACCGCCTGCCTGACCGGGATACCATGCCTGCAGGATAGCTCCACACCTCCCGGTTTCCGGCTCCAAGCCGATAGGAGAACCTGAACAGTTCACCAACACCACCTTTTTACCGGCATGGTGCAAAGCGGCAATCAGTTCCCGCTGGACAGCAGGCAACTCAATATCAGTACGGTCGCCTCCTCTGAATCCGGGAAGCTCAACACCCATCTCCTCGCCTTCGAGGTTCGGAGAGACTCCTCCCACAAAGACCACGACATCAGCATCCTTTACACGCTCCACAGATTTCCTCACATCCACTTCATTCTTAAATCCAAGGTCAAAGTTCAGCTGTGCATCGCTACGGAAATATTCAAAATCCAATTCAACGTCATACGTTTTTCCTGCTTGTACCTGCAAAGTATAAGCACTCTTCTGCCCACCGTGCTGATTGGAGAATCCTCTCACTTCCTCCCCATTTATCCGCAATCTCCCTGAGCCATAAGCATAGATGTCAAAGACCACCTCTCCCGACTGGTCGGGAGTGAATACGCTGTTGTAGGTAGCCGAGAAGTCGGTAAGGTTCACACCCGGAGCAAAAACCGTGGCACCGGATGTACAGAAATGGAAAGGAGTGGTCACTTGGGCAGTAGTGACTGGCTCACCGTCACGAGTCACGTTATTCCAGTAGCGTGCAGTAAATCCGGGTTTCCCGTCGGCAGTCTTGCAACGGTTGAAGACGCTCTGTATCTGAGCTCTCTCCACCCATCCGCAGCCTTGTTCATAAATAAGCCGATCATCACTCCCCAAAGCTTTTCTAATTCCGTCCAGAATGGTAACTGTGTGCGGAGGCATACCGTTATAATTTCCCCACTGCATCACAGAATCATTGGCATTCGGACCCATCACGGCTATAGTCAGCCCTCCACGCTTCAACGGCAAGGTATTATCCTTGTTCATAAGCAGTGTCATTGACTTGCGCGCCATGTCGAGCGCCAGAGAATCGTGTCCGGCAGAAGCCACCACAGAAAAAGGAATGCCAGTCCAGGACACCTTCTCCGGCTCGTCCATTTCACCCAAGGCAAAGCGAGCCGTCAAAAGACGCTTGACTGCTACATCCACTGCTTTTTCATCAATCTTTCCCTGCTTCACCGCTTCTACCAGGGCCTCGTAACTCGAACCGCACTCCAAGTCAGTTCCACTCAGCACCGCAACTGCCGAAGCGGACTCTGCATCAGGATGCGTCTTATGACCATAGTCTCTGTAAAAATCGGCAATAGCTCCACAGTCCGAAAGGACAATACCGTCAAATCCCCACTCATCGCGCAAAATCTGCATCAGTAGGCGGTCGCTACCGCAGCAAGGATCGCCCTCAAAACGGTTGTAGGCACACATCACCTCCTTCACTTTTCTTTCTTTCACCAAAGCCTCGAAAGGAGGAAGATAAGTTTCATACAAATCACGGGGCTTGATATTTTCCGCATTAAACTCATGGCGGTTCCATTCCGGACCGGAGTGTACGGCAAAGTGCTTGGCACAAGCATGCAGCTTGTCATATTTTCCATCGTTCGTACCCTGCAAACCTTTTACAACCATCACACCCATACGGCTGGTCAGATAAGGGTCTTCCCCATAAGTCTCTATACCCCTTCCCCAGCGGGGGTCGCGATAGATATTCACTGTAGGAGTCCACATCGTCAATCCTTGATAGCGTTCATGGCTTTCCTGGGATGTATAGTAGGCATTCTTGGCACGGGCCTCATCAGAAACAGCAGTAAATACCTCGTATACAGTCTCCGGCGAGAAGGATGCCGCCATACCAATCGGTTGGGGAAACACTGTGGCCAGCCCGGCACGCGCCACTCCATGCAACGCTTCATTCCACCAGTTATAGGGCTTGATGCCCAGACGTTCCACTGGTTTGGAACTGTCCATCATCAAGGACACCTTCTCTTCGAGCGTCAGTTCCTTCAGCAAAAGTCCGGCACGCTCTTCTGCCGGCAGAGATGCATTCTTGTAAGTAGCCTGTCCACATCCCGACAATAGGAAGAATGGCAAAAGGCAAAGAAGTTTCTGTTTCATCATGGTTTTATATTAATCGTTGTTACAATCGCTTGTATCACAAAGATAAATATTTTCTTCCAATTGCCAACACGCAATAAACTTCTTATTATAGCCTCCTCTGAATATCCTCGTTACTGTTCCGCTGACCCTTACTACGTATATCACCACCGAAAGTATAGGATACACCGATACGGAAACTGGCAAAGGCAAACTGATTGTCGGCAATTATCTTCAACCCGTTGGACATGGTTTCCAATTTGGAATGGCTGACAAACAAATTGTTGACATTCAGGCTGAGGCTGAGCTTATTGTTCAACAACCGATAAAGCATACCTGCACTGACGCTGTAAGTGGGGCTCATCAGATAGATGCCCTGATACTGACGGGAAGAATAGGAACCGGACAACGTGGCCAGAAGAGTCTTCTTTTCATTGAAGAAGAAAGTGTTGCGCAGGCTGGCGTTATAAGCCCACCCTTTCTCCTCGGGAGAGGTGGTGGCAGCGCTGGAGGTGGTCCGGCGATAGCTCACTCCATGCTGGGCGTAAGTTTGTAGCCATTTGGTACGGAAAGTGTATGAATTGTTAAGCCCGAAAGCATGCGTCTGCATGAAATTCTCCCAAAGGAAAGAGGTCACATTCGTTTCAGCATCCAAGTCCACAACCTGGAAGAAGACATCGTCCGAATAAGAATAATAGGCAGAAACATTGAAGTTATTCTTCAACGTATATCCCAGTTCGGCATTGTAAGTATAACTGGGTTTCAAGTCTTCACGACCGCAAGCGTAAGTGTACTTGTTCTGATAGAACGGAAAAGGATTGACCATATTCTGTGACGGACGGGAGATGCGGTTGGAGAAACTGAAGTTCAGCGCATGCCCGTCTGTAGGCGAATAAAGCAGATAGACAGTAGGGAACAAGCGCGTATAGTCGTGCTTGTCCTCCGTATCCTTCGCTTCGGAAATACCGGTAGTGTGGGTGTGCTCCATACGCAAGCCCAACTGCATGGAAAAACGTTCGGAAAATTCACGGCTATAATCAGCATATAAGGCATAGATTTGCTCCTTGTAACGGAAATAATCATCCTGCACCAGCGTAGGGTCTGACGTATCGTAATTGATACCGTTGCGAGTGTTGGTAAAGGAGACCTTGGCACCTGCCGTTATCTTGTACTTTTCAAAAGGAAGGATGAAATCAAGAGCGGAGGAGACTACATCTACCTTGCGATGTTGCAGATAGTTGTAATCGAAGTTTGTGCCCGGAATCTCCGTACCGTCAGGCAGGAGGGTTTTCGAGAGAAAGCCCATATTTTCGTCCCGGTTGTCACGCAGGTAATCCACATCCCAAGTCATTTTCTTGCCTTTGTCATCCCAGACCTTATCGGTATGAAAATTCAGATTGAGGCGGTCGGAACTGGTATCCTTGTCACTGTTGGAGTACAGCAAAGAATCCAATACGGCGGTAGAGGCATCGTAAACTTCCGTCCATGAAAGGGCGTTGCCCGGTTTGGGAGCACTGTGATTATAGATGGCCTGCATACCTACAGTCCAGTCCCGTTCCAACGATACGTCCACACCTCCCTGAAGGTAGAAGCTATTCATGTAATTGGTGTAGTCGGCACGGCTGTTCCAGGTGTTCTGCGGAAAATAGCGGTAATTCTTCTCACGCGTCTCATAGTTGCCCTGCGTAGTACCCCCGTTGAGGAAGGATGACACGCGCCCCTTGCTGAGGTTCAGGCTTACCCCGCCATATCCGTAATTGTCCTTTTCACCAGCGCTGTAGGAAGCGGAAGCCGTACCACCCACGTAATCTTTGGGACGTGACTTCAAGCGAATATTGATGATGCCTGCATTTCCGGCGGCATCATATTTGGACGGAGGCGTGGTAATCACCTCCACCTTCAGTATCTGGGAGGCGTCATAGGAACGGAGGTAATCTATCAGTTCATCTCCCGACAGCTTCGTCTCACGGTCGTTGATATAAACCTTGATACCCCCTTTACCTATAATACCAATACTGTTTTGTCCAACCTGCAGACCGGGCACTTCACGCAGAAGGTCGAGTGCACTGCCTCCGGCAGAGGCTATGGTATTATGTGCATCGAACACTACCCTATCCACCAGACGCTTGATAACGGGACGCGCGGCCGTAACGGTCACTTCGTCCAGCAAGGCGGAAGAAGATTTCAATGTCAATTCGCCAACGTTTTTGTTTCCTTGCAGCACAACGGGAACGTAGAGGTCTTCGCTGCCGATAAGGGTAATATGCAACAAGTATTCTCCCAGTGGCTGGTCAAAGGAAAAACAACCTTGTGTGTCGGTCAGCATACCGGTAATATAGGTACTGTCTTTTGCCTGCTTCAGCAGCACATTCGCCACCTCTACCGGTTGGCGGTTCTCGTCCTGCACACAACCGGAAAGCCGGTAAGTCTGAGCAGGAAGCAGAGTTGCCATACTTGCCAAGGCCACCCATACCATCACTCTTTTTCTAACGTTGTTCAGTAGTTTTTCTTTCATCATGCGTTTGATTTCAATATTTCACACCTTGTATTTCGCTGATACAAAGGTAGGGGTAAAACATGCCTCAAACGGTCTATATCGAGGAATAAAAAGTCTATATCCCAAAACTACAAATCACTACATATCAACACTTTAATTTACAAAAGTCTATATTATGCCTTTTCCGGTCTATATGCTGCCTATAAACTCTACGATGCCTTCCTTCTCCCCCATCCCCAGTTTCTTGCGGATATTCGTCTTTCGCTGGTAAATGGTAGGAATGCTCTGTTGTGTCACCACACTAATCTCCTTCGTCGAGAAGTCCGCACAGAGCAGGCAGCAAAGCTGCTTTTCTTTGTCAATGAGCACATCTCCAAAACGGCTGTCCATCTTTGTGTAGAAGTCATCATAAATCCGGTCTATGATAGGATACAAGTCCTCCCATACCAGCAAACTCTCTACCGGCAGTTCATGGCTGGTAATACCCGAAATGCGGCGAAGCAGCTCCTGATTCTGTGAGGTAGGTTGTTTAGCCACCAGCCGTATCATGCCTAATTGCTGCAACAGTATTTTCCGAAAAAACTGCCCGTCTTCCCCTTTCGACTGGTTCCTGGTCGCATCTTCCAGCAACCGGGTCAGTGTTTCCGCCCGTTCTTCCGCTTCAATCAGCCGGTTGCGCCGGTTACGGATATAAAGGGACACACCACCACCTGCAAGCACCAGTACCAACAGTGCCAGCAACAAATTCAGTTGTGCCTGCTTCCGTTCCACCGTCAGAATCAAGTTGGCTTGCGAAAGCGTCTCCTTCGACTCGTCCTTACGCCGGACAGTACTCTGCAACGCAGTAAGAGCATTGGCTACAGAATCATTATAGCGCGCCACGTCCAGCACATCAAACGTACGGTGACGTGTATAATCTATCAATGCCCTATATACCGCCACCATATTCTCTTCCGTCAGAAACCGGTTCCGGCCCTCGCCACGTTTCCTCTCCTTATTCAAATAGTATTCCGCCGAATCAAGCTGCCCTTCTTTCAAGAACACTTCCACTTTCACCAGATCTCCCATACGCAACTGCACCGGGTCGATGACATACTGCTCCATACGACGAATAGTAGCTATTGCACCGGAAGGTTCATCAAAAGAGTAAGCCTGCATCTGGGCATAGTTACGCAAATAATGCACTATCTTACTGGTATCTCCTGCCTCCACTGCCAGTTCTATGCTGCGCTCCATGTAATAGGATGCAGAATCATTCTTGTTCAGCCCCATGGCAATTCCCATAGAGAAGAAGCTTCCGGCTCTTGCGTCCAAAGCTATGGCGGTACGGAAAGTTTCTATCGCTTTCTCATAATCTTTCCAGACATACACATACCAGTATGCCTTATCAATCAGCATATCAGCCATTCTTCCCGTGTCCTGCAGCGCCTTGGCCAAAGCTACGCCGCTGTCAATGGCAGCTATACACCGTTCGTGCTCTTTCAGCCAATACCAGTACCAGGCTTTCAACTGATAGGAAAACAGATTCTTCGCCGTGTCGTTGCGGAAGACGTAATAATCGGAAGCAGGCAATATCAAGGAATCTTCCGCCATCGAGTTGTGCCGTTTATAGTGCACATAAGCATTCAGCCATCCATACAACAGCCTCTCCTCATCCGAAAGTTGCGATGGCCTCTCTATCTGTACCAGCAAGGCATACACGCTGTCCACATTCATATTCACCTGCTTTTCTGCCAGATGTAACAGATGTGCCTCATTCATCTGCCGGCAGGTAACAAGGCACAGCAACGCAAACAATAGTCCAAGGAAAGGTAATCTATTCATAATATAGGAGATATAGTTTTTTCTATCATTTGTCTGCAACCGCAGTTTCCAGTTGCTTCAGCGCCTGCTCCAACACCGAACGCGGGCAGCCGATATTCAGCCGCATAAATCCCTTGCCCGGTTCACCGAACATGGTACCGTCATTCAGCGCCAGGTGTGCCTGGTCTACAAATAATCTCACCAGTTCCTCCTGAGTCAGCCCCAATCCCCGGCAGTCCAGATAAATCAGGTAAGAAGCCTGCGGACGTATCATGCCGATGCCCGGAATATGCTCGCGCAGGTAGTTCTCCGTGAAATCGATATTGCCCTTTATATAGTCCAGCAGCTGTTCCAACCATTCCTCACCATGCATATAGGCAGCAGCCGCACCGATATAGGCCAACATGTGCCCTTCGCTGAACTCGCCCGCTTCCATGAACTCCTGAAAACGGTGGCGGATGTCCTCATTGAGGATAATGGCGTACGAACTTCCCAATCCCGGCATATTGAATGTTTTGCTGGGTGCCATGAAGGTGAGGGAATTCTGCGCGGCAGCCCCCGAAACAGTAGCAAAAGGATGGTGTTTGTAAGGTGGCAGAGTCAAGTCGGCATGAATTTCATCGGAGATGACAAACGTATGGCTTTCCGTACAAATATCAGCAATCCGGCGTAATTCGTCCACCGTCCATACACGCCCGCCCGGGTTATGGGGATTGCAGAGAATCAATACTTTGCATCCTTGTATATCCTTACGGAAACGCTCAAAGTCAATCTGATACTGTCCATCTTTCAGGTCGAGCGGAGAGTAAACCACTTCGCGCTTCATGCGTTGCGTCACCAGGAAGAAGGGATGATAAACGGGAGTCATCACCATTACCCGGTCGCCGGGATTGGTGAAGCATTGCAATGCGAAGGCTTGACCGCGGACAATGCCGGGTACAAAAGTCAGCATCTCGCGAGTGACGTCCCAACCGTGGCGACGACTGAGCCAGCTACAAATGGAAGTATACCATTCCTCACACGCAGACGTATAGCCCAGCACTTCATGTTCAAGACGCTTCCGCAAGGCTTCCATCACAAACGGGGGCGTGCGGAAATCCATATCCGCCACCCACATGGGGAGGAGGTCATCGCGTCCCCATACACTCTTCACACCGTCCCATTTCACGGAGTCGGTACCACGGCGCTCTATTACTTCATCAAAATTGTAAGTCATTTGCTTGTCTTTTTATTGTAGTTTCACTAATTCAACGCATCAATTTGTCTTGTTTTTATACCGCCCGAAAGAGAATTTACAACTATCTGATTATCAACATGTATAAATACATCCTATTTCTGTCGTATACTGAGCCCTATTCAGTCGTATACTGAACCTATTTCTAGTATACGACTGAATAGGGCTCAGTATACAATCCATTACTGCCACCTTATTTTGTAAATAATAATCATATCGGGAAAAATATAAATACCGCCACATCCCACACTGCATGAGACAAGATAATAGCGGCAAAGCGGTTCGGAAAGAAACGGTAAAGCGCGCCCCATGCCGCCCCACCACCAGAGCCGCCATGACCAGCATGAAGTTGCAGGAACCGGCATGCACCAGTGCATAAATCAAAGTAGCCACCACAAAACCCGCATTCGGATTCCAGCGTTTGGAAAGCGTGCGTTGCACATAGCCGCGCCAGAAAATCTCTTCCGCCGGCCCTATCAGCAACAGTAGCAATGCCGCCAACAGCCAAGGAGACTCTCCCTCTTTCATCCCATAAATGGAGTCCACCTGCGGACGGGCAAAATCGAACATCCAAGATGACACCTTGTCTCCCAACCAGAAAACGCCCCACAAAGCAACAGCAATGCCAATTCCCAGCAAGACATTCGGCAAGCTCCACTTCACCTCCCGCCACCAGCCGGGATTGAACAAGGTGGCAAACACGGACAGCGTGAGCGCAGAACCGGTCATCATCCACCAGAAATTCACGAAAGGAGCCGTCCAAGGCGAAAACATGACCGTCCACAGCACGGCAGCCAGCAGAATGGTAAAAATCAGCTTCTTCATGACAGCAAACCGGCTACAACGAACGACAACGTGAACAGCAGACTGAACAACAACTGGAGTTTTGCCGTCATCTCATCCAGACCGGCTATGGCACTTTCTCCCTTTCCGGGAAAACGGGACACCACCCGTACATTGCCTATGGCAGGAACCAGTGCCGGCATCACCAGCAGGGTCCATAGAGGAAGAGTTCCCGCAGCTATCAAGCCGGCTATCCAGCCAAAAGGGAAAAGGACTTCGGCACAATAAACGTACATCGACGCCTTTCCTCCCAGCTTCATGGCCAGTGTCTGAATCTCGGCACGGGCATCGGTACGCATATCCCGTGTATTATTGGCATGCAGAATGGCCACCGTAATCAGTCCCACCGGCAGAGCTATCCACAAGACATTCCAGTCAACTACTCCCGTAGCCACATAGCAGGTACCCAACGTCGGCAGCAAGGCATACGCCAAAAAGATGACGACATCGCCCAACGCACGATACTTGAGCGGCGGATAAAGCAACGAGCAAGCCGCGCCGCCTATACCGATGTACAGCAACGGCAACCCCGTACGCCACAGCAGGCCGACACCCGCAACAAGGGCAACTGCCAGCAATGCCATCGACAAGCCATATATCTCGCGCGGAGCAAACATCCCGTCGGTCAAGGTCTTGGCGCCAAAGGTATCCCTTGCATCGACCTTATGCTTATAGTCAAAATAATCGCTCCAGGTATTCCCGGCAGCGTGAAACACGACGATGTTCAGCAATGCCCAGATGCCGTTCACCCAGTTTATGTCCTGCTGCATCCAATACAGATATGCCAACGTCACCACCACCGGCATCGAAGAGGCGGGGAATGACCACGGACGCACCGCTATCATCCAATCTTTCAAAGAATGTTTCTTCATTTGTTATTTATCATTTATTTGTGCGCAAAAGTACGAAATATCTTCGCTTTTTTAAGTAATTTCGCGCACAAGATAAAAGAACCCCTTATGATAAAAGCTCTGTTTTTTGACATCGACGGAACCTTGGTCAGCTTCAAGACCCACGAAATTCCCGTTTCCACTATTGAAGCGTTGACTGCCGCCAAGGTCAAAGGCATACATATCTTCATTTCTACCGGACGTCCGCGCGTCATCATCAACAACTTGTCCGCCTTGCAGGAACGGAATCTGATAGACGGCTACATCACGATGAACGGCGCCTATTGCTTTGTAGAAGACACCGTTATCTACAAAAGCCCCATACCGACAGCGGAAGTGGATGCCTTGACAGCTTTCTGCCACGAACGCAACATCCCATGCATCCTGGTGGGAGAGCACGACATCTGCGTGAACCAGCCCGGCGAAGTAGTGGAGGAAATCTTCCATCACCAATTGAAAGTGGACCCCATCGAAGCAAAGCCCTATACCGACAGCCATGCCGACAAAGCCTTCTTCCAGCTGACTCCCTTTATCAACGCCGAGGAAGAAGCAATCATCCTGCCCTCCGTCCCCCACTGCGAGATGGGCCGCTGGCATCCTGCCTTCGTAGACGTGACAGCCAAAGGAAACACCAAGCAAAACGGTATCGACCAGATTATCCGCCACTTCGGCATCAAGCTGGAAGAGACCATGGCCTTCGGCGACGGAGGAAATGACATCAGCATGTTGCGCCATGCCGGTATCGGTGTAGCCATGGGCAATGCCAATAACGACGTAAAAGCTGCCAGTAACTACACAACCACTTCTGTTGATGAAGACGGCATCGCCAACGCCCTGAAATATTTCGGCATAGTCGGGAATCCATCATAAATCTGAAATCTTTTGAGCTTCGTTCCCGATACACAAAACAAAGAGTTTCAAGATGCCTTGAACCTCATTCAGTATACCCGTCAGTCCGTATTCCTGACGGGCAAAGCAGGTACGGGCAAATCGACCTTCCTGAAATATATCTGCGCGAATACGAAGAAAAAGCATGTAGTGCTTGCCCCTACCGGAATAGCCGCCATCAATGCCGGAGGCAGTACCCTGCACAGCTTCTTCAAACTGCCCTTCTACCCCCTGCTGCCCGATGACCCGAACTTCAGTCTGCAACGGGGACGCATCCACGAATTTTTCAAATACACCAAACCCCACCGCAAACTACTGGAAGAACTGGAACTGGTCATCATCGACGAGATTTCCATGGTACGCGCCGACATCATCGACGCCGTAGACCGCATCCTGCGCGTCTATTCCCGCAACCTGCGCGAACCCTTCGGCGGCAAACAGATATTATTGGTGGGCGATGTGTTCCAGTTGGAACCCGTCGTCAAAGGAGATGAACGGGAGATACTGAACCGATTCTACCCTACCCCTTATTTCTTCTCTGCCAGGGTATTCGGCCAGATAGACCTTGTCTCCATCGAACTGCAGAAAGTATACCGGCAAACAGACAGCAAGTTCATCCATGTGCTGGACCACATCCGCAACAATACCGTCGGCTCTGCCGAACTTCAGCTGCTCAACACCCGCTATGGCACCCAAATAGAGCAATCGGAAGCCGACATGTACATCACCCTCGCCACCCGCCGTGACAATGTGGACTACATCAACGACAAAAAACTGGCGGAACTTCCCGGTGACCCGGTCACCTTCTACGGCGAAATCATGGGAGACTTTCCCGAAAGCAGCCTCCCCACCTCGCAGGAACTGGTACTGAAACCGGGCGCACAAATCATCTTCATCAAGAATGACTTCGACCGCCGCTGGGTGAACGGCACCATCGGCGTCATCAGCGGCTTCGACCCTATCGAAGAGACCCTCTACGTCATCACCGACGACGGCAAGGAATGTGACGTCAAACGAGAGTCGTGGCGAAACATCCGCTACAAATACAACGAAGAAAAGAAACAGATTGAAGAGGAAGAACTGGGAACCTTTACACAATATCCCGTGCGCCTGGCATGGGCCATCACCGTCCACAAGAGCCAAGGGCTGACCTTCAGCCGGGTAGTCATCGACTTTACCGGCGGCGTGTTTGCCGGTGGGCAGGCATACGTAGCCCTCAGCCGCTGCACCTCGCTGGAAGGCATCCAGCTGAAAAAGCCCATCAGCCGTGCCGATGTATTCGTGCGTCCGGAGATTGTCAGCTTCTCCGAACGCTTCAACAACCGCACCGCCATCGACCGTGCCTTGAAGCAAGCACAGGCAGACGTTCAATACGTTGCCGCCGCCAAAGCCTTCGACAAAGGGGACTTCGGCACTTTCCTGGATGAGTTTTTCAAAGCCATCCATTCCCGCTACGACATCGAGAAGCCCAACGTGCAGCGCCTCATCCGCCGGAAGCTGAACATCATCAACCGTCTGAAAGAGGAAAACCGTGCACTGAAGCAAGCAGCATTGGAGAAAGAGAAAGCCCTCGTGAAGTATGCCCGCGAATACATCCTTATGGGTGACGAATGCCTGAAGCATGACATGAAGGAGGCGGCCATGAAAAACTATGAGAAAGCCGTCACCCTCTGTCCCAAATTCAAAGAGGCCTGGAAGAAGATAAAGAAACTGGAGAAAGAGATGCTAAAAAGGTGAATTGCTTGTTTATAAGCCGATTATTATCTATTTTTGCATGTAATATAAAACTCAAATCCATTTCTGCCATGCTTCTGAAACTTTATGAAAAAAATAACAATCCCGCCGACCTGCAGCAGGTGGTCGACCTACTGAATGACGGAGGTATCCTTATCTACCCTACCGACACCATGTATGCCATCGGCTGCCACGGACTGAAGGAACGAGCCATCGAACGTATCTGCCGTCTTAAAAATATCGACCCCAAGAAGAACAATCTTTCCATCATCTGCTACGACTTGAGCAAGGTCAGCGAATACGCCAAAGTGGACAACAGCACCTTCAAGTTGATGAAGCGTAATCTGCCCGGAGCTTTCACCTTCATTCTGAACGGCACCACCCGCCTGCCCAAGATATTCCGTAACCGTAAGGAGGTCGGCATCCGTATGCCGGACAATTCCATCATTCAAGAAATAGCCCGCCTGCTGGATGCTCCCATCATGACAACTACATTGCCGCATGATGACAATGAGGACATTGAATACTGCACAGACCCGGAACTGATTGACGAGAAATTCGGTGATATTGTCGATTTGGTAATAGACGGCGGTATCGGCGGTACGGAAGGCTCTACCGTAGTGGATTGCACCAATGGGGAGCCGGAAATCATACGCCAGGGGTTAGGCTGGCTGGACGAAGGATAAATATTGAATTCCGGCCACAATTTCCAAACCTTTTCAACTTCTTTTATGTTTCTTACTAAGAAATACAGGAACTTTATGAGCACAAAAGACAATACTGGAAATATTCATTGATAGCTATCATTATCGGGCTGGGAATCATTCTTTTCAGACAAATAGCCCCATTCATGGGCGGTCTGCTGGGAGCCTTGACTATCTATATCCTGGTGAGAAAGCAGATGATGTATCTTTCCGACAAGCGGAAAATGAAGCGCAGCATAGCTGCCACCCTCATTACAGCAGAGGCAATTCTCTGCTTTCTGGTTCCGCTTGGGCTGGTGGTATGGCTGGCTGTGGTCAATCTTCAAAACATCAATCTGGACCCGCAAGCCATTATAGCTCCTTTCGAAGAAGCGGCCAACATCATTAAAGCCAAAACCGGCTACTATATCTTGGGGAAAGACACGGTGGCATACGTCATTTCAATTCTTCCCCGCATCGGGCAAGCCATCATGGGAGGTATCAGCAGTTTTGCCGTCAACATCTTCGTACTGGTCTTTGTACTCTACTTCATGCTGATAGGGGGCAAAAAGATGGAACAGTACGTCAACGACCTACTGCCGTTCAACGATGACAATACACAAAACGTCATCCACGAAATCAACATGATTGTCCGCTCCAATGCCATCGGCATCCCCTTACTCGCCGTCATACAAGGAGGAGTAGCCATGATAGGCTACTGGATTTTCGGTGCTCCCAACATCTTGTTCGCCGGTTTCCTGACCTGCTTCGCCAGCATCATCCCAATGGTAGGAACAGCGCTGGTATGGTTTCCGATAGCTGTCTACATGGCATTGATAGGCAACTGGGTTCAAGCTATCGGCCTGGCCATCTATGGCGGTGCAGTCATTTCACAGCTCGACAACCTGATACGCTTCATCATCCAGAAGAAAATGGCAGACATTCATCCGCTTATCACTGTCTTCGGAGTTGTAATCGGCTTGTCCCTTTTCGGATTCATGGGTGTCATCTTCGGGCCACTGCTCTTGTCACTATTCTTTCTGTTCGTGGATATGTTTAAAAGAGGGTATTTGGATGCAAGGGGGAAGACGACGGAATAAGTACTTAATAAAGCATGACCATAATAGGGTTACCTTCTCTTCTATTCCCATTCTCCGTTGATTATCATCACTGAGTTCATCCGGTGTAACAAAGCAAAAAAATGTCCATCCGAAGTGACTCCCTGATTTGGATATGCTGATTATTCATTTTATCAAATAAGCTATCACCCTTTTGGCAAACAACAGTTTTCTTTTCCTTATGGTAAAATCCACAATATGACTGACTTTCTTCTAAATATAAGCTTGTATGAAAATGGAAATAGATGTACTCTGCATTCTCCAGAATATAGTCTATGGCTAGTTTTTTTATCACATCCTTCTACATCCAATTGCTGCTGCTCATTCCAGTGCCACTCACCCAGTTCAAAAACCAGATATGGAGTAAGTCCCTGCTCTGAAATAGTATAGATAGTATCATTAAAAGCTTGTTTCACTCGGATGGCATCCTTAGATTTCCATAACGAAGGGCTATTGATTGCCGTATAATATTTCCGGTCACCAACAAATTCTGCCATTGCCAAGTCACCTCCATAAGCAACATTGACCCCCGCAGATCTCCTCATACGCCAAAACCTCATCCATGGGAAGCAGGGCTGAATTCCATGTAGCAATACCGGTCAATGACATCGTATTTCTATCCATATAAAAGACTGATGGCGTCTCCGGAGAGAGTTTCATTTTATTATGTCCCCAAATTCTGTCCGCATCCATCAAATAGTAATTTTGGGACAGAATACAATTGACTGTATCTTGCAATCGAATTCTATCCTTATATTTCCCATCAAATCCATATAGTAGGAAATCATTATTCCATCCCAATAGATAAACGGTTCTCCGAACCGCATCAGCCCAAAAGCTCACTTTCCCCCATGAATCCTTTGCATATCCTTCCGGATCAGCACCTACGTGTCCAATATCCCGAATATACTTCCCGTTAGTACGGTCAAAAAGCTTCAGATTCTGATGGACAGAAGATACCAATATCGCACTATCCATAATTATGCACTCCGGATATTTTCCTATAATAGCCTGCTCATTAGTCTCCAAAGGAATATAACTTATGCTGGAAAACAAATTTTGTACAGATTGTCCTTCTGACAATCTACTCATTGCTTCCGCAACATTAATTACATTGCCATCAATCTGCTTTTCGGAACACGAAGTTACAACCAACATCAATAATAAAAAGAATTTCCACATATATCTCATACCATTTCTATTCATTACTCTGAAAGTAGTAAAATATCACTTATCATCATTAATTACATTATTTAATCGATTCCGGCTCCATCACAAGGCGAAAACCTCCATACTCGTCACTATAATTCTCAATGTCGTAATCAATGTACGACACCCGACACCCCTTTGCTGTTCCTCCCCAACTTCCACCTCGCAATATTCGGCGGAAAAAAAGATAAGTACCCTCAAAAGGCCATCCCGGATGGATAGACTTACCACCTTGCTTGTATTCTTTAGTGTACAAATCACCACACCACTCCCAAACATTGCCACTCATATCATACAATCCCAATTCATTGCTTTTTTTCAGACCTACCGGACGGGTAGTTCCAGCTTCTCCATATTGTCCGCCAGAGGAATTCCCAACATACCAAGCCACCTCACTTACCTGATTGCTGCCACTGTATTTATAGTGCTTACTTTTGTGTCCACCACGCGCTGCGTATTCCCATTCGGCCTCAGTCGGAAGACGAAATGTTTTACCGGTCATAGCATTTAATCTACCGATAAACTCCTGCGCATTTTTCCAGCTTACATTTTCCATCGGGCAATCTTCGCATCCCCCATTAAACGGCAAAATGGAATCAGTATCCATAACCGCCCTCCACAGCCTTTGAGTAACTTCATATTTTCCTATGTAAAAATCAGATACCGACTCCTTACGTGCTGGTTTCTCGTTATCCTCACAGTCACATCCCTGCTCATCTGTACATCCCATCATAAATGTACCTCCTTTCACAAAAACCATCTCAATAGAATCCCCATTCACAACAACTACAAGTTGCTGAATAGGAGTTTCATTCGACTGACATCGAATAAAAACAGTTATAAGACATATTGCCAAAACAACAGTCAATGCTTTAACTCTTCTTTTCATACTTTCATTAAGAACATTCTCTTCCTTAGTATTTCATACTATATATACGAATAGCACAAACATACTAAAAACAAATGAATTACGAAATTTACATAGAACTATTTTTCATATTCCACCACTTTCCTCAACGGAGCCAACAACCTTTCCAATACATTCTTGTCAGCAAGGATAATGTCTGCCGTACCTTTCAACTCACGCGAAACAGGCAGCTGTTTGCCGTAGTTGGTCTGCATGCCGTCAGGCAAAGTTATTTCTACTATATACATTCCCTCTTCCGTTGGAGCAGGAGAGATACTTGCAACCTGCCCTTTTACATAGCCAAACTCCTGGTCGGGATAATTATTCAGACGTATATGCACCCGCTGTCCCACATGTACCTTACCCGAACCCTGCAAAGGAAGTAGAGCCTTACCTAACACCCTTGAACTGTCGGATGGCTGAATCGTGAAAACCGTCTCACCGGCTTTCACATTCTGGTTACGACTCCAAACCGTCATAAAAGTAACCTTCCCCCTGACCGGACTTTTCAATAAATAAGAGTGCTCCCATGCACTCAATTGCGCGGCTAACTGCCCTATGGCATTCTTTAAATCAGTCCGACGACTCTGTTCCTCATCGTATGCTTGCTTACGTATATCCAACATATTCTCCTCATGTTGCACCAACTGCATTTCTGCCTGAAGCAAACTCATACGTACCTCTTCTTTAGAACGCAAACTTTGCAAATATCTGCTTCCAGACTCCTCAAATTCCGCAGCAATCATCGCCTTGCGCACATATAAAATAGAATCACGGATATACATACTCTCGGCAAGCTTTATATCCTTATCAATCAACTCATATTCCCGCTCTGCCAACCGAAGATAGGAGCGTTGTCCACCCAGTTGTTTTTCCTGAAAACGAAGTTTCCGAGCGTAATAGTCCAACTCCATAAAACGTGCATATTCTGTAAGTGAAGTAATGAAAGCTGCTAAAAGCCGATTGCAGTTCCCCCAACTGCCAGCGCCTGCCGGCAAAAAACTCCACCCCTTCCCGACCAGTCATAATTCTTGCGCTTCCCAGGCTTTCATCCTCTCCTTAAGAAAACGCACATCTTCAGAAGACGCAGCATTGCCAATCACTCCTAAATCCGCATCCGTACTCACCAGACTCCCATTCTTCACATAAAGTGTATCCAGCTTCCCCGTAGCATGTGACAGCACAAAGGCGGGAGGCTCTTCCGTAGCCAGAGTCACCTCTGCCGCCAAGGTGTCCGGATACCTGAATATCCAACAACCAACCAGTATCATCAGCAAAATCAACGCCAAGACAGTGATTCCACACCTTACTACCCAGGGAGAGATATGGTTCATCACCTCCTGCACTTCTTCACTGCGGAGTTCTATATCTTTATATTTCTTTTCTTCCTCCATTCATTAACTACCCAATTCCAACTGGTTCTTAACCAGCCGGTAATATAGTCCTTTCCGCTCCGTCAGTTCCCGATGGGTACCTTCCTCCACAATGCATCCCTTATCCAGTACCACAATCTTATCGGCATCCTTCACCGTGCTGAGCCTATGCGCCACTACCACCACGGTTTTTCCTTTATAGAATTCATGCAGATGTTCCATAATCTCTTTTTCATTATTTGCATCCAAGGCATTGGTGGCTTCGTCGAAGAAAAGAAATTCCGGATTTTTATACACAGCACGTGCTATCAGCAAACGTTGTTTCTGCCCTTGGCTGATACCATTCCCCTCCATACCGATTTTGGTGTTATATCCCAATGGAAGAGAATCTATAAAATCACGGATATTGGCCACCGTCACGGCGTGACGTAGCCGCTCCACATCAACCTGCTCCTCTCCCACAACAATATTCTGCGCAATGGTTTCCGAAAAGATAAAACCATCTTGCATCACGGCTCCCGTCTTGGCACGCCACAAATGAGGATTTATGTTCTCCAACGAAGCATCACCCACCTTCACAGCCCCCTTATTGGGCGAATAGAAACCAAGCATCAGTTTCACCAGAGTAGTCTTTCCACTCCCGCTCGCACCTACAATAGCTGTCACTTTATGTTCGGGAATCACCAAAGAGACATTATCCAGCACATAGTCTCTATCCGCTCCATCGTAACTGAAGCACACATTTTCCATTCTCAGCTCCCGCTTCTCAGGCAAAACGGACAATTTGGAAGCAATATCCTGCTCCTCATCCGGTTTCCCATGTACCTCATTCAGCCGTTCCAGACTTATCTTGGCGTCCTGAAACTGCTGCGCAAATCCTATAAAAGAAGAGACCGGCGCACTGAGCTGACCGATGATATAAGTCAGAGACATCATCATACCCAGTGTCATCTCCCCTTCCACCACCGCCTTTGCCGCAATAAACGAGATTATAATATTCGTGGTCTGATTGAAAAATACAGAACCTACTTGTTGTACTTGCCCCAAAGCCAACCCTTTTACGCTGATTTTAAACAGTTTCACCTGAATACGCTCCCACTGCCAGCGCTTCTGTGTCTCGCAGTTATTCAACTTTATTTCCTGCATAGCGGTCACCATCTGCACAAGGTTACTCTGCTCTCCGGCTGCTTGTGCAAACCGACGGATATCCAATTCACGGCGATATTTCATAAAAGCAAGTATCCAGGCAATATACAAGCTGTTACCTAAAAGAAAGATTCCCAATACCACCAAATTGTAGTAAGCAAGTACAATAGCAAAGATGAAAAAACTGACAAAGGAAAAGAGCGTACTAATAGAAGAACCTGTCAGAAAATTCTTTATACGGTCATGGTCACCAATGCGCTGTATAATGTCTCCCACCATCTTCGTATCAAAAAAATGAAGCGGCAACTTCATCAACTTTGCCAAAAAGTCCGAAATAAGGGAGATGGATATACGCGTATTCACATGCAACAATATCCAGCTACGGATAAACTCTACCGATAGTTGTGATACCGAGATTATAATCTGCGCAACCAGCACTAAGGTAATAAAGCTCAAATTTCCGTCACTGATACCCACATCCACCAAGGCTTGCGTAAGAAAAGGTAGGATAAGCTGAAGTAAGCTCACCACCAACATGCCCAATATCAGCTGAAACAACTCTTTCCTATAGGGAGTCAGATAACGGAAGAAAAACGCAACCCTCTTTCTTTCAGTTCCGGTTCTCCCTCACCATTATAAAAGTCAGGAGTGGGTTCCAGTGCAAGTGCAGTCCCCTTCTCTTCTCCGTCCGATTTGGTAGCTAACCAGCATCGCTTCAATTCCAGTTCATTATACGTAACCAACTGAGTTGCAGGGTCTGCTATTCTAAACGAGTATTGCCCTTTCTTTTCTTAACATCATAGCAAACCACAAAATGACTCTGATTCCAATGCAAAATGCAAGGCAGAGGAACATCTTCCGCCAATTGTTCAAAAGAGACACGAACTCCGGACGTTCTGAAACCAATAGACTCAGCGGCATCGCTGATGCCTAACATGGAAACACCATTGCGAGAAATAAAAGAACGGGCACGCAAAGTCTGCAAAGAATAGCTCTTACCATAAAACTTAGCTATCATACGTAGGCAAGTAGGACCACAATCCATGGCATCAAGCTGACGATAATATGGGAATACGTCCACTTATTCAATTGGTATATTACATAAATTGTTTTTTCCTATCACCAGCTCATAATTAGAGATAGAGGGACATAAATCCCTATTAACACATTGGTTACAAGGTTTTTCATTGCCTCTAATTCTAAGCCAAGCATTTCCTTCTGTTATTTCTTTATAGAGAAGTTCCTTTAAAGATGAATCTTGTATATTTCCTAATACACTGCAATTCACATTGGCATAGACTTCTCCCGAAGGATAAATTGTTAACTTACCGAAAAAATTATCATTCAAAGTCCGATGCCTAAATATCGTTTTTCTATCAATAGGGGCAGCCAATATATCTTGCATATCCAAGTAGACATACTCTCTAAAGAAATCTTTATTTTCCGCTGTATAAAAGGTTTTATTTGAACTACCGTTTCTGCAGGTATCTCCATTTTTTCTATACGTTCCATATCAGATTCATTGGATACTATCAAATTCCACTTCACTCTATCGTACGGGAACTTCTGCATATCTTCAGTCAGCTGATTACCAAAACCTTCAGCATGGACTAAAACTTCTAAAACACATTTGGTCTGTTGCACCAATTCTTCATATTCACTACACAAGAATGTATTATCCAAATACAAATGCACATCTACCTTTGATTTTTCCATGTCAGGAAGCAATTGCCTAACATAGCTATTTTTATTCGGATTTCCTCCTGCAAATATATTAATCCGTTTAATGCCATTCATCAAGAATTGGCGTATTAATCGACGATAATCGTCTGTTTTCAGTCCATCACCGGAGTGAACAGTACAGTGATTTATTTGATGGAAGTAAGAAGTACAAGCCGGACACTCCAACTCACACGTTGCCGGTAAATACAGATTTACTTCATTAAGGTTTTCCATAACACGATTTCCCAAAGAGGCTTTTTTTTCCTCATCTTTGACACGTATATCTGAATTCAAGAACAAAGTTGGCTGAAAGATATAAGGCTTAGGAAATTTCCCGTCATATTCTATACAATCACCCGAAAACAATTCTCTTACAGCCTCAACAAAATGTCTTACAACTTCGTTTTCCATCATTTCCTTATCCAACAAACACTATACCCATTCGTCGGATTTTGCCACTGTTCAATAATCAACTGTACAATCGGATAATCAGGACAAATCAAATAAGTTGCATTCAGAGTATTATAAACTACTGTTTTGTCATTACTACGCAACAAAAACGCATAAGGCTCCAAATAAAATAAATAATTCATTGCATTTACTCCTTTTTTCAATTAATCGACTACAATAGAAGATAACAACTCCTCATAATGATTCGGATAATTCTCAGCATACGTTAAAAAAATCCCAAACTCCTCTTTCAACTTAGCATCCGTTTGTATGCCGGGACATATCAATTGCCCATTCTTTTCCTTCAACAAAAACAAGCACTGACCGCAGCTCCTTTTTAAATAACAGTGTCGACAGCTTTTTACTACCTTTTCGTACATCGAACTATAATATTTAGCTACAGCTGCACAGTCCAAATTCAGTTTTCCATCCTTCAGATATCCAATAGCATGTTCTTGTCCAATCTTTTCGCATGGAAGAATTTTTCCACGAACTGTCAAAAATAATTTGCGTTCAAAAGGGCGACAAGTGCCTGTGGGAATGTATCGGTCTTCCCACCCCGTATCAAACAAATCCAAATAAGTAGCATAACGATTACCACCATATCGCATCAACATCGAATGATAGCTCACGGAACGGCTGCCATCCTTAATGAAAGTATACTTCAAATCCTCGTGTTGCACTGCTTCATCAAAGCTCCTCACTCTATCATTAAACATTTTAGAAAACTCTTCAACACGTTCCGGAATAAGCCCAGTAGTATTTAGCTGCGCCATACGAGGATTCTTCCCAAACAGTTCTTTGATGGAATAATAACATTCTGCAACAGAATTCAAGTTATGCAATACAGAGTTGAAATTTACTTTCTTTTCAAAATAATCCGGATAGGTTTCTTGCAGTTTCTTTACGTTTCTGACTACACGTGAGAAAGACGAATTTCCATGCTTATCTACCCGATAAGCAGATTGCACCTCATTCCCGTCCAAACTAATCAGAATACTAAAATTCTTTTCCACCAAATAGTCCATATACCGGTCCAGTAGCATAGCATTCGTGGTTGTATTGTAATTAAAAATCAAAGAAGGCAAATTCAAACTCTCAATATAGGCAATTGTTTCCTTCACCAGTTTCATATTCAGCAGAGGTTCTCCGCCATAAAATCCAATTGTAATCTCATTTTTATGAGAAACATTATAATCAGAACACCATAGTTTAGTCAAATAATCTACCAATAGTTTTACGTTTTCAAAAGACTGGTCACCTGTTTCTCGCCGGTCATAATTAGAATAAAATTCACCATAACCACAATACTTACATTCCAAATTACACCTATCAGTTACTTCAATCAATAATTGCCGCAACCCTGCAAGGTTTCGTTTTACCAATTCTTCACTATAATCTGTTTGAAATGTTACCTCTCTCTTTTCAAAAAAACAATGTTCTTTCAGAAATTTCAGTTTACGTTCGTAATAATTTGTTCTATCAACAAGTGATGCATCCATATGTTCCATTACAGTTGCCATTTCTTCCGGTCACATAAAGAAAATAGCACAAAGCATCCGAATATACATATTGATGCTGATTCCCAGTAGTTATCAAAAAGACTTATCCATCATTTACTATTTTAATGTAGCAATTACCAATATCGGATTACTCTCTTCCTCTACATTCTTCAAAGTATGGATGAATTTTGCTTTTAGAGATTCATCCTTTACGTCAGAAGTTCTCATCTCGTCTATATCTATCCAGTTGTCTTCACTGTTCGGAATAAGTACATCTATCCAATACTTTCCTTGTGAACGATAATCTACATGGAACGACCCTCCACACAAATCATTATCCAAGATAAAGTACTTAGCACCTTCCAGCCTACGAAGGGTGTGATTACCCAGCATTCGTTCCGTAATCTCGGATTTTCGCTCTTTTACTTTCACTTTTCCAGTCTGTTTGCCATAACAATAAGTATAAATGGTTTCCCCCTTACTGCACAGCAGATAGATATTATCCTTACTCGGATAATAAGAATATATGGAAAAATAATCGAAAGCGCTTCTTTCCCTAAACCAAACATGAGTCGCCCCATAATCACCTTTTTCTTCATGGGTTGAAATGATATATTGAGGTACCAACTCATTCGCAGGGCTGTCATAACGATAAATCGTATCGGTATCCGGATATTTCAAGGTCAACTGATTGCCATAGGTATCTATACTGGTAAAAGGTTCTAACCAATAGTTAACAAACTGCTGGAAATTAATTCCGTTCTTCATAATTTCCTCTTCACGCCCGATATGTGCCGGATTTTTGAATATCTTTTTTTTCTGGTAAGTACTATCAACCCATGCAAAAGACCATACCGAATCTTTTGGTGTCGGTTTATTGATAAATGCCAGATTTTGAGCTATAAAGAACTTGTTATCATACAATGCAAATTGGAAATACATTGTCATAAATACATCATCCGGAGATGTTTTTGCAGCTGTCCGCTTATAATTGCCTTCATAATCATAGACTTTAACTCCAACTATTGTCGTCTGGATATATACTTCTTTGGTGTTCTCGTCCACGAAGAAATCAGCCATTCTGATATATTCTTCCGGTCCTTGTCCAACTTTGCCTACCTTATTCAAGAACTTTCCGGAACGTGAAAATCGGAGGACATGATTGTCTTTATAATGTTTCACCCAGATGTCAGAATCAGTCACCTTCATTTTAGTAATTTCTCCTATTAGAGATTCGTCCGTCACCTCCAACGAAACAATCTCCACTTTCGCAGCAGCTTCGCTCAATGGTAGTAAAGCAACCTTAGACACATTGTCTGATGATAGATTAATAACTGGAGTACCCTCTTCATCTTGCAAAGTATTCTCCTTTTTATTGCCACTACATCCTAATAAGAATGAAGCAATAGCTATCAGTAAAAAACAATTTTTCATAAATACAATCATCAATATACCTCATTCTGAAAGTAGTAGAAAACACACATATCATGCACTTCCACTACTTCCAAAATAACGGTACAAATTACTTACTTCACAATTCAAACAGTTGCAAAATACAATTTTTATTCTCCTATAAACAAGGCAAGAATAAAAAACATCAAACTTGTATTATTTACTACTATTCCTACATGCTATGTGATCCATGAGTACCGCCAGTCCACGATGGAGAGTACAGACTACCTGCAACATTTGCATTAAAGTTGTCAACCGGTCCAGACGGTCCAGCGCAAGCACACAAACAACAGTTTTCTCCTCCCAAAAGGCGATTCAACTCCTTTTCACTGAGTTCAGCTTTATTAAGCTGATCCAATTTAATCTTACCTAACTTTTTCATTGTCATCAAAATTTTAATTAAACATTCAATTTATGTATAGCATAAAACTATCTCTATTATTTATCCACAAATATTATTTCACGATATTTCCAACGCAAAGTATTCTTTGGGAAATTACAATGTAACAAAAACTCCATTTCAGGTAAAGCATATAACTTAGCTAATACATTTTTTACCGACTCACATATACAAACTTTCTCCACACACAGTAACCATTCACCTAAATCTCGCCAAACATCAACTGGAAATAAAAACAATGGTTCAACATACCTCACTCTATACTCAAACTGACAGAAAAGCCGTTCAACACCTAATACTATTTGCTCCAACATCCAAGAAGTCCGAGAGCGAAACAAAGAATTCTCGTCATAGAAACGAAATAGAAAATAATCTCCTACCCACAATAAGAACTGAAATGTACCCATATAAGGCACTTTCATCTCTTGCCACAAAGCTATCAAGAATTCATCCACATCTGTAAGTTGTTCATCCACATCCATCTCTATCAAAGACTTTTGAGCTAAACATTCTATCAAACATCCCCATTTGGCAAGCCTAATCCCATTTTGTTCTGTAAACACTTTTTGTTGTATTTGCTCCAGCAAATTAAAGTTCTCTCCCTCCATTTGCTTTTTGCCTCCCACATAAGTATCACTCAAAAATCCGGAAAGGCAAAGTGTAAATTGTTTATCCAGCAATAAATCTAAATCCGGATATTGTATCTTATACTGATTCCAGACCAAAGAATTGTTAGGATAAAAGCACCACAAATCTTCTCCGAAAGGGAACTGTTTAGGATGGACTGACGGATTTTGATTCAAGAAAAGTAAAAAATGAGTATCGACCCTTTCCTGTATTTCAACCATATTCTCAATATCAAACGAAAAAGTGACTTTGATATGTTCTCCTTGTTGTTCAGAGAAATAAGCCACAAAATAATGAAACAAACTTTGGAACTCACGATAGAATGAGACAACCTCAGTCAAGAGGCTTCCCCACGCTTTTCGAGAATAAAAAACAGAAAAACAACACCACGCTTTTCCTCCCATCAACGTATAATTCTGTTTCATATTATGCCAAGAGTATTTTATTAGTATAATCAAAATTCCGATATACAATCCCTTGTCCGAACCCATTCGGATTTACCGTTTTACAATCATTATCCATTTTTTTCATCTTCAGATAGTTTATAGCCTCTGTTACACCCATGACAATTACCACTATCAGATTCGCATCTTTAACTTTATAATATTGATGATTAAAATCATACAAACAATTAGATTTGTTTCTAAGTATCATTTCCTCATCTTTAAAATTCAGTCGAATTCCGTTCTCCATCTCATCCCATATTCCTTCTTTCCATTCTCCTTTTATCACAAGTCGATATTTATCCCCTATACATTGTTTTAGCATGTCTGATTCATCCGGATGATTATAATTCATTGCAATATTGTTCTGTATCACTCCTATGCCAAAACGTTGTCCTTTATACAACATCAATACTCTCGTAGAGTAGGGATTTATATAATCCAGATAGACACTCTGCAACTTCTTCAACAAAAACTCTTGTGCTATCCGCTCTTCATCTGCATGCATCAAAAACATTATAAAATTCCTTCTGATTAAAAATTTCCTGCACAAGCCCTACTACACAACAAACGATTGAAAAATTCAACATCTTACAAACCATATCCTACAAACACTTCATTGTATCCTCTCGCCTCAACGAACTCCTTTACTTTCCAAGCACGA
>ENA-OQKC01000094-OQKC01000094.1-human-gut-metagenome-genome-assembly--contig:-NODE-94-length-34139-cov-3.101258_pt1 | contig 34139 bp, 30 predicted proteins | sample MGYA00242774_ERZ504790 | MGnify/ENA primary metagenome ERZ504790 (study PRJEB26092, sample SAMD00036419) | human gut metagenome | host: Homo sapiens | study: EMG produced TPA metagenomics assembly of...
GCAAGTCCAGGTTCGGAGCGAAGTTGAACACATTGCGGGTGGTATCAATCATATAGTCGCCGCGCTTATAGGACAATACCGAATGCTGCGGCTGGAAAGACATCCCCGCGCTCAACTGATACTTCTCGCGGATAAAGCGCAAAGACACGGATGCATCGTGGTTGTAGTAGCGGTATTCCGCATACTTACCCAGACTATCCACCGCATGCTCTTCATATCCCGTGGGAAGCTGGGTTGACAATCCCCAATCCGGAAAGCCCTGCAAATCATACGTCGTCTTGTCGCTCTCGCTATACTTGTACTGGAACTGATAGCTGAATTGCAAGAAAGTGGCGCGGGCTATCGGTTCGCTGTAAGTCAGCTGTGCACTGTAATTGTAGTTCTTGGTAGGAGTAGTGATGTACTGGTTACGAACCAAGATGGAGTCTCCTCCCAAAGCATTCAGTAACTGGAAGTAATGTGTTTCCGACTCCGTATACTGGTTGTTGTCATTATTGGTATAACCGAATCTTCCACGGAACGTGACATTGCGTCCTTTGTCATTCAGCTTTCTGTTCAACTGCAAGGTTGCATCCGTAGACACACTCTTGTTGTCGCTCAGCGAACCGCTGTTGATAGCATTTATACGGATACTCCTCAACGGGTCATCGTCCGGATTAAAAATCTTCTCCAGATTCAGCCAGTTATTGGGGTCACTCACCAGACTGTAAGGGTCGGAATTGAACGTACCGCTCTCAGAATTGGAGAGATTGTCCGTTTTGCCGTACGAGAAGTTGGGACGGAAAATGATATTCGTCATCGAGTCCGGCTTCCACTCCATACGGAAATCGGCATTGAAATTCTTGGCTTTGTTACGTTGCCTGCTGTTCGAGTTGGAGTAAGAGTTGCCGTCCGGCAGAAAGTCCTCGGTAGAACCGATACTTGCAATATCCCCATCCTGATAGTTGTAGCGTGCACTACCGCCCAGTTCCAGCTTATCGGTTTGGGTAGCGAAGTTCACACCCAGCATTTTCGTTGCAGTAAGTCCGTTGTTCCTGCGCCAGCGCGGAGGACCGCCACCACCCGAAAAGCCCTGGTCGTTCACGTTATTGGCAGAACCCACTACCGACACCTGGGTTTTGTCCACGAAGCGGTTCAGCATAAAGCGGCCCATATAGCGGTCTTCCGTCCCTCCGGCCACGTCGGCATTACCGAACCAACCCTGGTTCATGCCTTTCTTTACGGTCAGGTCGAGCACCGTCTCCTCCTCACCGTCGTCAATACCGGTGATACGTGCCAAATCGGACTTCTTATCGTAGGTTTTCAGCTTCTCTATCATATCTACCGGCAGGTTCTTCAAACCGGTCTTTACGTCTCCACCGAAGAACTCCTTGCCGTCGACCATAATCTTCGACAAGTCCTTACCGTTGATTTTCACATTACCCTCGTCGTCAATCTCCGCACCGGGCAGCTTCTTCACCAACTCCTCGAGCATGGCTCCCTCGGGGGTACGATAGGCAGATGAAGTATATACCAGTGTATCTTCCACCACCTGCACTTGCGGCGCTTCTGCCGTAACCACAGCCTCGGCCAGCATCACCGCATCCGTTTCCAATGTCAGTGTACCCACGTTCTTGGCAGTTGTCGTAGCATAAAGGTGTAAAGGGATGTACTGGCTCTTGAATCCGATGTAGGAAACCTTCAGCACGTATTTACCCGCACTGACTTTGGGAAGAGTGAAATAACCTTGTGCCGTAGTGGCCGTACCCGATGCCTGAACACTGTCTGGCAACAAAAGCAACTGCACGGTAGCTTGTATCGCAGGCTCCTTGGTGTCCTCCACGACACGGCCCGATACCGTAATGTTTTTGGTCTGTGAAAATGCAGACAGCGTTGTTACCAACAGCAACGCCATCCCCGTGATAATTTTCTTCATGTGTCTATTCTTTGTCTATTCTAAATGAACAATGCCTTTTATTCACTGTTTCATTTGACAGACTTCCGGGCAAAAGGTTTAATGCCCCACATGACGATTTGCTTTATTTATCGACTATTCCGCTTAAATAATCTATCAACTGTCGCTTTCTTTATACCAAATTCCAAGCAAAGCACATTCAATATAAGAAATATGAGAAAAGAAGAAGAATCGACCGAAAGGAGGTCACCCTGCGCCACCCGGTAGAGCATACCGCCGAAGATAAAAAGAACGGTCAGAAAGATGGCATTGCGCGTGGACTTGTTGCGCACCTGCTCTATCTCCTTATTCTCGTTCTTCGTCAAGGCAAAGATTATCATCAGTGCCCCCGATCATCATCAGGAGTTTGGAGCATTCCTTGTAAAACAGCAAGTTGGCATCTGTCACTTTTTCCCCACAATAGGAATATGAAAGGAAGGAACAACGCCAGAGCTATGATGAAATAACCCAACGGACGGCAATAAACGGGAAGTAATGCTCTCATTTCTATCAATCAATTACAAATTACTAATTACAAATAGCGGGAGGCAGATGACGGAAACACCTTGCCACCCATAGAATTTCGCGGGACAAAGATAACGTTTTATTGCCAAAAGAGCTATCTTTGTGCCACAATATAATGAAGAAGGCTCCCTTTCCTTCATAATCCGTAACATCAGTAATTGGTAATTCGTAATTTGTAATTAACAAGATGAGTAAACAAGAAGTAATCCTTTGCGAAGGACTGGCAAACAGCCTGACGCATGCCATAGCGAAGTGTCCCCATGACAAGCTTTTCATCCTTACCGACGAGCATACCCACCGCCTCTGCCGCCCGCATCTGGACGGTATTCCCGCCCTGGAAGAAGCGGAAGAGATTATTATCGGGGCAGAAGATGTGCACAAGAATCTGGAAACGCTGGCTGCCGTATGGCAAGCCCTGAGCGAGAAAGGGGCCAGCCGCCACTCCCTGCTCATCAATCTGGGCGGTGGCATGGTGACCGACCTTGGCGGTTTTGCCGCTTCCACCTTCAAGCGGGGCATCGCCTACATCAACGTTCCCACTACGCTACTCGCCATGGTCGACGCTTCCGTGGGAGGCAAGACGGGCATCAACTTCAACGGTCTGAAGAATGAAATCGGTGTTTTTGCTCCTGCCGCCTGCGTGCTGCTGGAAACCGAATTCCTGCGCAGCCTCGATGCCCATAACTTCTTCTCCGGCTATGCGGAGATGTTGAAGCACGGCCTCATCAGTACCCCGGAACATCTGGCAGAACTGCTGTCATTCGATACGGAAAAGATAGATTATGCCTTACTGAAGTCCATGGTAGGACGTTCCGTGCAGGTAAAGGAACACATCGTAGAAGAAGACCCGCAGGAACATGGCATCCGCAAAGCCCTGAACCTGGGGCACACCGTAGGACACGCCTTCGAAAGCCTCGCCCTTGCCGAAAGGCGTCCGGTGCTGCACGGCTATGCAGTGGCATGGGGGCTGGTCTGCGAACTCTACCTTTCTTATATAAAGACCGGATTCCCGAAGGACAAGATGCGCCAGACCATCCAATTCGTCAAAGAGAATTATGGCAGCTTCACCTTCAACTGCAAACAGTACCACCAGCTGTACGAACTGATGAAGCATGACAAGAAGAATACCGCCGGAGTCATCAACTTCACCCTATTGAAAGAAGTGGGTGACATCTGTCTCAACCAGACGGCAGACAAGGAGACTATCTTCGAAATGTTCGACTTTTATAGGGAGTGCATGGGGGTATAACGCTCCCGCTCCCTCTTCGGCAGGCTCTCCACAACCAGCCGATAGGAGCGTGCCACCAGTTCTCGGATAATGCTGTCCGGTACATCCTGATTAAAATACACACTGTTCCAATACTTCTTGTTCATGTGCCACCCCGGCTTCACCCCCTCGTACCTTGCCCGCAGCTCCGTTGATTCCTCCGGGCGGCACTTGATGCAGCAGAAGTCGAACACTTCGATATTGACAAAGCAGAACCACTTGTCGCCCACATAAAAGCAAAGCACATCGCGGCTGTATCTGTCGGCCACATTAGGAAAAGGCATCTTCTCGCTCACTCCCGGCAAGGAGAGACAGTATTCTCTGAATTCTTCCACATTCATCGCTCACTCCTCCCCCGAAAAGTCCTCCGTATCATTTTCCATCCCAACTGGGTCTTCATCCGGAATTCCCGTCTTTCCCTCGGCCCGCTCCTTTCGCAGCGTTTCCGGTCGCAACATATCGTGAGGGAAATATCGGCTAAGCGGATAACGGTAGAAATCCATCCCGCTGTTCAGCCTCGCCACCAGCGACTTATCCGGACGAAAATAGACACGGGATAAGCGTACCTTGCCCGGCATCACATCGTCGGGATGCTCAAACCCGTCACTCGTCACCGCCACATGGAAGGAACCCAGCCCCTTAATGGTCACCGACTCTCCCTCCATCAGCGCTTCCTCTATAAACTTCGGCAAATCTATCAATACACTCTGCACGTCTCCCGAACTCATCCCTTTTCTGGATGCCATACGCTGCGCCAGCAGCTCTGCCGTCACACCTCCACGCCGCTGTAACACACGCTGCACAGCATAATAGAGTTGCTTCACCCCTTCTGCCGTGCGGAAAACCTTCTTTCGAACCAAATAGACTATACTCATACTCTTTTCACAATGAACATAATGTTTCTTACTGCAACCAGACTGCTGACACCCCACCCGAAGGTTACTTCCCCTAAACAGAAAGCCAGTTTCCATACGGCCGGACAGCTATTCCCCAACATGCACGAGATGCACATCTCATGCAGTTCGAGACATACATCTCAACACACGCGAGATGTGCATCTCATACAGCAAAGGTAATCATATTCCACCTGATATACAAATATCTTTCATGTATCGGGGAATAATATTCCGCACCAGCTTACTCCGGCTCTTATCATTAATTAACAATGCTGCATGCAGGGTTTTCGCAAATATGCTATTTCTATAAAAGCAAGACCTATTCCAAATGTTTAATTTAAAAGAGTACACTATGAAAATGAAGTCAATCTTTAACAAGAAAATTTTAATCGCTATTGCAACCATCAGCTCCTTAAGCCTCCAATCGTGCCTGGACGACGATGATAATTATGCCATGAGATTCCCCAATGCCCTGGTAACGGTAAAGACCGATGCAGACCAGACAGTCTTTCTGCAATTGGATGACAAGACCACTCTGCTGCCTACCAACATGACGAAATCTCCCTACGGCGAGAAGGAAGTCCGCGCTTTAGTAAACTACAAGGAAGTGGACGAGCCCAGCGATATCTACACCCAAGCTGTACATATAAACTGGATAGACAGTATCCTTACCAAACCCATCGCCCCGGATTTGGGTGAAGAGAACGATACCGTATACGGCACCGACCCGGTGGAAATAGTGAACGATTGGGTAACCATCGCAGAAGACGGTTATCTGACCCTTCGCTTTAGAACTCAGCAAGGAGACTATCAAACAAAGCACTTTGTCAATCTGCTGCTGAGCGAGAATCCGGAAAACCCGTATGAAGTAGAATTCCGCCACAATGCCAAGGGCGACATTTACGGCAGGTATGCGGACGGACTGGTTGCTTTCAAGTTGGATGCCCTGCCTGATACAGAAGGCAAGACCGTTAAATTGAAACTGAAGTGGAAATCATTTAGCGGCGAAAAATCTGCGGAATTCGATTATTGTACCCGGAAATCCGTAACGCCCGAAAGTCCGGCTATCACTTCCGTAAGAAACAGCCTAAACCTGCAATAACTTCATTCAAAGTATGCCTGCCCGCTCAAAGCCATTGCCTTGCGAAGCAGGCATACAAGTAAAAAGAGAGCAGGACACGTTGACCGAAAGCCTTGAAACTGCAAAATATAGGTTCATTCAATAAAAAAAGCACTATAAATATTTGCTATTTTAAAATAAAGCCGTACATTTGCACCCGCAATTCGGGATGTAGCTCAGCCCGGTAGAGTACGCGTCTGGGGGGCGTGTGGTCGCAAGTTCGAATCTTGTCATCCCGACTGAGTAAAGTGCTGGTAATCCAATGATTATCGGCACTTTTTCTTTTTATACATTTCCTGATTTTAGCAGTAGAAATGGGACAAAATCAAGGTTAGTGTAAACCATAGTGTAAACCGCTGCACAACCTTTAAAGCAATGAGTATCAATGTTTCAGTGATTTGTTTTAAGAGTAAAGTGTTATCAAACGGAGAGCACCCTCTCATGTTACGTATTACAGAGAGCAAAAAAAGAGTAATGAAAAGTTTGGGAATATCCGTAATACACACAGGATAGTCACCTCATCCGGCTTCAGACTGTTTTGCCCGATTATCCTTATGATCGACTTGACCTCATTGAGAAATATGCAGGCTTCACGGGAACAGACTATATTTCCATCCACTATTTTCCTTTCAAAATATCCGTCCCTTCTGTAACGTTGTATCAGTTCCCCACACAGTTTCTCCGCAGTCTCACCGTTCCTCATCTGCCTCTCCTTCAATGTCGGCTCCACAATCACATCAGGATCCCATTCCAGTTTATAGTAGGGAATGTTGGCGAATTGAGGTATGTAGTCAAGGTAGATGTCAGGGACAGGTGTAGCGGACAAGTAACAGATACGTTTCACTTCACTGTCAAGCCGGATGAGAAAATTCATGTCCGTACTGCCCTTGAACGTCGCATCGCCCATAAGACATTGGAACTCATCGACCACAAAGAGGCATGAATCCAGCATATTATTTCCTCTAAGGACACCAAGAACCTTGTCCGATGAATCCAGTGTAACCAGTATCTTGGCAGGTCTCATTGGCAAGGGGGTAAATGGTGTGCTTCCATGATGACAGTCCAGGTACGAATCAAGATCACGCATCATTTGGATTATTGCTTGTCCTCTATTACCACTGAATGGGACATGGAAGTGAAAACTGTCGGGATATTGTCTGTGCTTCTCTTTCAACACCTGAAGTCGTGGCGAAATTATTACCACAGGAAAGTTCGAATCGAGAAACAGGGATGTACCACCACAACCGGTTACAGTCTTGTTCAGGATAAACTTACCATCCAATGGCAATTCCCCATTCAAGAGATTTTCATAATCACTCATATACCTGCAACCTTTCGGCATACTAATTGATATCATATTATTTATATTATTATCCATAATTGTTTTATTTTTGTTTATACTCATTTCATATATAAAGGTTTGCAATGTTTTTATATACCCTTTTTACACTTCGATGAGTAAACGGAACGCATCAATATTTTTCCTTATGCAATCTATTTCTTTTAAGTAAAATCTCTCATTTTGACAAAAAAAGTTGCATGAAACTATTGTATATCTTTCTTCTTTCGTTTGTTGTAGGCTCACGCCGCCTGAGTGGGTATTATAATAAAATATGCAGTATATGTATAATAAACTTGCCTCCGGTTAACTCACAAGGTGTTATTTTGCAATATTTTTCACCTGTATCCTTGACATATGGATTCTTTATTGGCTTTGACGAAATTTTTAAAGGAGAGCTTATGCAGCATCTCCTTTATCTTTCCAATCAGTCAGTACATTCTCAAGTCCAGCACTTGGCATTGGATTTGACTACCACTTTGGTAAATTTCTGAAGTTCGGTTATCAATGCCTGCACTTCATTCCTTGTCGGTTCGGGAAGGGTAATGTCCTGTCGTGAGTTCCTGCCGATATTGACTTGTACAGGAGAACACATGCTGACAAGTTCAACCATTTCGGGCAAGTCGAATTTTATCAGAGGTTCACAGGTCACATAGGTTCTCATTCCAAGGCTCGCCAGTTTTTGCATGGCTTTGGCACGTTTCCGGGTACCTGGAGCATTCCTTACGATGTCCGGATAAAAGACATTGGTTTCAATGGTCGTGCACAAAACCGATTTCTTCATTACCGGATGCCCTATGAACTCCAAGAAACGTATGGGGTCCTTGGATTGGAAAAGATAGTTATTATCAAACTTGTCACAATAATCCAGAACCCGGGCAATCCAGTCCGAAGGTACGTCGAAAGCCCATGCGTCCGTTCCGCTACCAACGAAAATAAAATTGCCGTTACCCAGGTTTACTTCCAGTTCCTTGGGGTCAAACCGTATAGGAAGCAGACCATCGAATTTTTTCATGTAACAATAGGGGCAGTCATGAAAACATATCCCTTTTATCGCATTCCACGTGTGGGTAACAAAAGGATACATGTTACCCCGGCTTTTTGTCAGTGCCATAATTGTTTTTTTAAAGGGTTAATTAAATCAGTGTATTGTAAATATCAATGTTCCAAAGTTCTTCTCTTCGGTCTTATAGGCATTGCCCACATGGCTTCTGATTTCCTTTTCATCCATTGTGTCATCTTCCCAACCATCAATGAAATACTCAGTAGCCAATTCCTCGTCAACACCCCATTTGCACATCCAGCAGGCTAACCTGAAGATGCAGTTTCCCCTGTTGCCTTTTTTCCAATATTCAGGATTGTTCCTTTTCCAGTGGGAGTTCATGATGCTGATGATGCTTTTGTCCGACACTGTTCTTGTCCCGGATGATTGTGGCATCTGTACCTGTGGCTTTATGGTGGGGACATAAGGGTACGGTTCAGGATTTGGATTGGTCCAGATGTCAGGATCGTAACTCAGATAATTTCTGCGTGCCAGGTCTTTACAGCTTGCATCATTTCTGTTTGCCACATAGAATTTATCCAGTAGCTGTCCATACAAATCTTCATGTCTGGCCGGATCTGTATTGTCATGCAAAACCAGAGCCTTCAGTCCATTTCCACTGGGTGTAACAAAAACACTCAGGACACATTCGGTTATCATCAGCTTGTTCCGTAACCGGATCATTTCATCCGGTGTTGCTATATGGTCAAAATCCAATGCCGTCACACGCGAGTATTCAATCAGCCCCGCACCGTTAAGTTCCCTGAATGTACCGTTATAGGCAACAGCGGGCAGGAGTCTGGCTTTCCATTTCCGCATGTCACCTGGAGCTACACTTCTGATATGCTCTATTGCCTGCTTCAATGTATAGTCTCCAAACTCATTGTCATGCAATTGCATGTCTCCCGTGCGAATCATCTGTATAACATCTCCTAACTCAGGATAAGCCAGGTTGTACTTTGTCCAATTAATCTTTTCTGTCAATGTCGTTTTCATATTCTTTACCATAGACTTTATTGCTTTTTTATCCATCTGAGATTATCAGCCGCATTGTTGGACATGTCGCCGTCAATATGCTCCACTTCCGTATAGGTCTTTGGATCAGGATTGACCAGGAATGTCTCCGCAACGAGGAGATCGACATAAGCCTTCTCCCCGCCGATGATGATGTACTGTCTGCCGTTTGCCTCCCCAAATACCGGCACATTGCCTCCGTCTGCGGATGATGGCATTGCCGGACCGGTGCAGGGAACTTTTTCAAGGCTTTTTCTGACATCCGACCATAACCTGTATTTCCTGATGTCCCTCATGCCCCGTGAATACAAACCTTCGTACAGGTCACAGAGGAAACCCACACTGTCGTATATCCCCAGTTCATAGGCCTTCTCGAACCATCCTGTCGCTTCCTTGTACATTACGGGAGTTCCAAACAGACCTTTGAGGCGTATATGTCCCATTGTGAAAGCCGACAGTCCGTCACCTGAATCCGCAGCCTGTCCGAGTAACCCGATACCTTTCCCTATATCCTGCGGACATCCCTGCCCTTCCAGGTATATATGGCCCAGATTGGCTTTGGCTGTGGGGAATTTATCTGCAATACTCTCTAGAAGAGCGATTGCCTTGCCGGTATCATGCTTTACAGCCATCCCTTTCAGGTAATATATGGCAACGGCGTTGATTCCATATACGAATCCCTGTGTAGCCGAACGGTCATACCATAGGAAAGCCTCGTCGGCATTTCCCTTATCCTCATAATACAGACCGGTTAGATACTGAGCCTCTGCATCACCTGCCTGGGCCTTTTCCAAAATTCTTTTTGTTTCTGTTTTCATGTTTCTTTCATTTTTGAAATTGAACATTTTTTTAAAATCACACATGTAAGGATTTCGGGGTTTTGTCAGACGGCAGTTTTTTATGTGTGTAAGTTGAAGTGGGAGAATATGCGGATGATGGTCCGATGGATTTGTCCGGCAATCGTTTCGGTATGTCAAGACTTTCCGGTAAAGTTATCAGATGAAGATGATAGCCAGAACCGAGGGAGTGAGTGTTAGTACGGTCTAGAGATTGAAAAAGATGTTCGGGCTGTAGAAATAATGATGAGGACTATATATGTTTTAAAAACAGCTGATTTTTTTTACTGACGTTTCCGCGGCCGAATAGTTTCTTTGCGGTGCCAAACGAAAAATGTACCAGGCTGATCTAACGGAGACCGAATGGCGTATATAACAAAAGTGTTAAATTTGCAGGAAGAGTAAAATATGATTTGTAATGCTGTATTTTTTAGTTAAGACTAGTTGTCAATGGCATATGCCTCTTTTCGAATTCCCAAAGTGACAGTTGTTTTATCACCACTATCGTAAATGAGGTTCTTTGTCGGAGTTGGGCTTATTGTTAGAGAAATTACGTGAAGATATACGTGTGAAACATAGCATGGGACCAATTGTAAATAGTATCGTGGACAATCAAAATGTCAAAGGGGAACAATGCTTCCTTGAACGGTGTTGACGGGAATAAAAAGCAAAAGGCATAAAACGTAATATCATAGTAGATAAAAATCTTTTTACTTTTAACTATTAGAATACGTACTTTTGATAGTGTAGTTGTCTTAATATAAGATATTGCTAACAATCATTACTAAATAATACTAAATATGAAACACTTATTCTTTGCTCTTCTGTACTTTTTCGTCAACAGTGGCAACGGCCCAAACACTGAGCGAGTATCCTGATTTTGAAAGATATCAAAAGGATAATGAACGCATCATTCAAAACAAACTTATCCGAAAGTGATTTTTATCGGAAATTCCATTACCGACGGATGGGCTAGCAAACGCCCCGTTTTTTTTACAGGTCATCAATTTTTAGGTCGTGGCATCAGCGGTCAAACCAGTCCGCAACTCCTGCTCCGCTTCCAAAAAGATGTGATTGACCTTAAACCAAAAGCTGTTGTCATCAACATCGGTACGAACGACATAGCCGAAAATACTGGTAAGTACAGCATCGAATATACGGTGAGTAACATCAAATCAATGGTAGAGTTAGCCAAATCACATAAAATCAAAGTGTATCTTTCTTCGGTTCTTCCGGTTGATGTGTATCCTTGGAGAAAAGACATTACGGATGCAGTGAAACAGATTTATGAGCTGAATGTGCGGATCCGGCAACTTGCCAAAGCAAAACATGTACACTACATTGATTACTTCAGTGAAATGAGCAAAGAGAACGGAGGCATGATTGATGAATATACGTATGATGGTGTCCACCCTACAGATAAAGGATATGAGGTTATGGAAAAAATCGTATTGTCTGCCATCAAATAGCCACAGATACAAACCGTTATTATGGACTCTCAATATTCAAAATGGAAATGACAAGAAAAGGGGGGGGGTAATTCTATCAGTCATTTTTAGACAAGTTTATGATGAACTGTATCCTAAATTGATGGTTCATGCATGTAAATTTGTTGATGAAGAGGTTGCTGAAGATATAGTACATGATGTATTTGTCGCTTACTGGGAACAACATCATATGATTGTTTCCAGTAGGCTGGCCGCCTTTCTATTCAAAGCCACGCAAAACAGTTGTCTAAACTATCTGAAGCACCAAAAGGTAGTGGAGAACTACCGGGAACAGTGGCAACTGGCCATTGATCGTTGTGAATATTACAACCAGAAAATTGAATCGACTGTTTCGATGTCTGAAACGAATGAGGAGTTGAACTATAAGTTACTGGAAAATGCAATCAGGCAATTGCCTCCCAGACGTGCGGAAGCTTTAAACTTATTCTACTTCGAAGGGAAGTCACAAAAGGACATAGCCAATCAGATGCATGTGTCCTTACGTACGGTACAGACACACCTTGCCCAAGCCATCGCGGAATTGCGCAAGTCCTTGAGGCATGTCGGAATTTGGATTGCTCTAATGTTGAATTATATATTACTGTAATATGGATTTAAATGTATTAAAGCGTTTTTTAAATCATTCCGCTTCGGAGGAGGATTACAAAAAGATCAACAAATGGAGAAGGGAAGAACCTGCTAACTCGACTTTTTTGTTCTCGTTGGAGGAAATCTGGTCGAAAAAAGAAGAAGCCAACTATGCAACAAAGATACATCTGAATGCATCTTACCAAAAGATGATAGAGAAGATGATGAGTAGATCTGAATCCAAAATTAAGGAACAGGAGACATACAATACAACACAAAAAAACGATATCCATAAACCTAAATCATCACTCTTCCTAAAAATAACTGCATCAATAGCAATTGTATTGTCAGTAGGGTTGGGAACGTTATATTACATGGAGGTTACACGACCGGTTGGATTTAATACGGTAATTGTCCCCAACTCGCAGACAGCCAATTTGGTATTGGAGGATGGTACACACATCTGGTTGAACTCAGGTAGCCGGTTTACTTATCCCACCAAATTTGCTAGGGGTTACCGTACGGTCAAACTGGCAGGTGAGGCTTTGTTTCAAGTGAACCGTGATGAACACAAGCCGTTTTTGGTGGAAACGGAGAGGTTGAAAGTACGTGTACTGGGTACTACATTTAATGTGAAATCGTATTCCGGTGAGGATCCAACAGTTCTCTTAAAAGAAGGGCAGGTGGAAGTGTATACTGATAAGAATAAAAATATACGGATAAAGCCCAATCAAATGCTGACAGTCTCTCTCGAAACGGGTCTGAGTTCGATTCGTGAAATGGATGCTTCTACGGCTGGTACGTGGCGGACGGGGGAACTGATGTTCCCCGGGGAAACACTGAAGACCATTGTGTTGGAATTGAAACGGAAATTCGACAGGGAAATTGTCATTGAAGATCCTTCGCTTGAAAAAAAAACGGTTCTTCTGCCACGTGCATAGGGAATCGACCTTGACGGAGGTCTTGGACCTGTTGCAGGAAAGTGGGCAATTGACGTATCTGGAAAAAGAACATATATTTATAATAAGAAAGGAGGACAATTAACAGAAAAAGAAGAAAAAGAAAAAGGATTGCAAATTGTTGCAGCAATTCACAATCCTTGTCGTCGAATAAATTAATTAAAGATTAAATCAATTACTCAGTTACAAATTTATGAAAAATCCAACCAGTTATTTCTATCTAAAAGAATGCGTAACTTTTTTTAGTAGATGGAATAGGAACTCTTGCAGTTTTGTGCTTTTGTTAACATTTTTATTCCTATTTAACGGAGTACTTGCATTGCATGCTCAAAATGTTACCATTTCACTGGATGTGAAAAACAAAAGCATCACGGAGGTGCTATCAATCATTGAAAAAAAGACAATCTGTTTTTACTTATGATTACAATCTGTTCAATCCCAAGCGAAAGATTTCGGTGTCTTTAAAAAATAAAAGATTGAGGAAATCTTGAAGGTGGTTTTCAAAGGGGAAAATATCGGCTATAAAATTAAGGGAAAGAATGTGGTGTTGTATAAAATTGATTCCAAAGTGTCGAAAGGACAGCAGAGGAGTGCCAAAAGGATTTCGGGGATTATCCGAGACCTCTCTGGTGTTCCTATCATCGGCGCTTCCATTGCTGTGGAAAACGGTGCCGGTGGTACCATTTCTGATTTGAATGGTAAATTCTCTTTGAATGCGCACGAAAACGACTTGCTGACGATTTCGTACATCGGTTTCGGCAAGAAGGAACTGAGAGTGAAGAAGGATTATTACGAAATTACGCTGGAAGAGGATGCCAATCTAGTTGATGAAGTGGTAGTTGTGGGGTATGGTACGCAGAAGAGAGGTAACTTGACGGGAAGTATTGCTTCGTTAAAGACCAAGGAGATCAATACGACTGTGAGCTCCAGCCGTGGCGCTAATCTTTACAGGGTAAGATGCCGGGATTGCAGATAAGACAGCAGAATGGTGAGCCGGGTTACTTTTAATTCTATGATTAACATCCGCGGCTATGGAGTAACCTTTGTATGTCATCGATGGTATTGTACGCGATGGTAGCGTTGAATTCCAACAATTGAATCCTAGTGACATCGAAAGTGTTTCGGTGTTGAAGGACGCTTCCGCTGCAGTATATGGCATGAATGCCAGTAATGGTGTGATTGTGGTGACTACGAAGAGAGGGGAATCCCACCGTCCTCAGTTTACGTATTCGGGTAATGTGGGCTGGCAGAAGGTTACTGACCGTCCCCTCATGGCCAATGCGGCCCAATATCTGGAAATGTACGATGATGCGATTTTTTATAGAGACGGGGTGCATAGTATTACCAATGAAGAACTAAATAAGTGGAGAGCTGGCGGACCGGGTTATGAAAGCACGGACTGGTACAATGAAACCATGAAAAAAGCCAGTTTGAGACATAATCATAACTTGTCTATTGAGGGTGGCAATAAGATTATGAAATACTTCCTCAGTTTCAGCTACTATGATGAAGACGGTATTTTCAAGAGTGGGGATATGGGTTATGACCGCTATACGTTCAGAAGCAATGTTTCTGCCAAATTGAACCGTTATCTGACAACGGATGTGATGGTTTCGGGCCGTTATGGCATGAGGGATTTCCCGGGTGGTGATGGCTTTATATGGATGTACAAAGGTACCATCATCAGTCATCCGAACGAACGTCCGTATATTAACGATGACCCGGCTTATCCGGCGAATATCTACAATCAGGAAAATCCGGTGGTGATGTCACAGAAAAAGCATGCAGGGTATACGGTGGACAAGAACAAATCGCTTCAGTCGGCTGTTTCGCTGACTTATGATGCGCCTTTCTTGAAGGGACTGCAGGCGAAAGGCACCATTGCCTATGACAGCTATAGTGTATTCAATAAAAATTTATGGAAGAGTTATCGCATTTATTCGTCCGATTTGAATTATCAGTTGAAAAACAAGCCGCGTATTGCCAATAATGTGGAAGATGCAGACCGCATTGTGTTGCAGGCGCAGGTGACATTCGACAGAACCTTCCTGGACAAACATCATGTTTCGGCATTAGTTGCTTACGAACAGAAGAAATATGAGAAGAAACACTCTTACTTGAAACGTGAATATGATTTTTACACGACAGATGTGATGGATTATGCATCGGGGGTACAGACGAATAGCGGTACGGAACATGAAGAGACAACTATGGCATACATCGGTAAATTTAACTATGACTACATGGGTAAGTATTTATTTGAATATGCTTGCCGTTATGACGGCTCTTACCGTTATGCACCCGGCAAAAGATGGGCGTTCTCTCCTTCTTTATCAGCCGGCTGGAGAATCTCTGAAGAAAGCTTTATCAAAGATAATTTTTCGTTTATTGATAATTTGAAAATCCGTGGTTCTTATGGCGTCATTGGTGAAAATGTAGGAGAGCCATTCCAACACGTGATGGGTTTCACACCTAATGTGAATATTGGTTATGAGTTTGAAGATGGCAAGTTCCTGGGTACGATGGCAGCTCCGGGTGTGATCAATCGGGACTTTACGTGGGTGCGTTCGGAGATGTATAATGTGGGGGTCGAGTTTTCTGTGCTAAGAAACAAACTGAATTTTGAACTTGACTTCTATAAGAAACACAAGAGCGGAAAGTTGAAAATCAGAGAAGGCAACTTGCCGAATACGTTTGGTGGATCAATGCCGGTGGAGAATGTGGAAAGTGAACGTACACAGGGTTTTGACTTGACCATTTCTCACAAAAATCGCATCAATGATTTCTCTTACAGCGCTTCTTTCAACATGAATATTGCCAGAACCATGCATCGCACAGTGGATAAACCGGCTGCACGAAGCAGTTACGACCGTTGGAAGAATGGATATACAAACCGTTGGAATGACTTGGTTTGGGGATTCGACAAAGTCGGACAGTTCCAAAATTATGAAGAGATTTTACATGGGGCTATTCATTGCGACAATAGAGGAAATACGCAGTTGTTGCCGGGTGATTATATCTATGATGATTATAACGGTGATGGTGTGATCAATGGTTATGATACCAAACCGATATTCAGAAACAAGACACCGAAACTCTTTTATGGTTTTACGTTGAATGCACAATGGAAAAATATGGATTTGACAATGGTGTTCCAAGGTGCTGGTATGTACAACATCCGTTTCAATGAGGTATTCAGCCAAATGTTCTTCAACAATGGTAATTTACCTGCTTATTTCTTTGACAGATGGCATTTGGAGGATTCCTATGATCCTGACAACACCAATTGGGTGCCTGGTAAATGGCCTGCTAATCGTTTCTCTCAGGAAATGGGTTCTTCTTACCGCGATAGTCAGGCATGGAACATGAAAGCGTCTTATTTACGCCTGAAGAGCTTTGAAGTGGGTTATATATTGCCTAGAACATTTACTAAAAAATATGGTGTTGAAAATTTGAGACTCTATTTCAATGCATACAATCTCTTTACATTCACCGACTCGTTCTTGAAACAGTTTGACCCTGAAAAGACGGAGGGTGACTATGGTGCCGGATACAACTATCCTTTGACAAAGAGTTTTAATGTAGGCTTAAGTGTTTCATTCTAAATATTATACGTATGAAAAAGATGTTAAATTTTAAATATGTAATTGTGGGGTTCTTGCTCGTGTTATGTGGAGCTTGTTCTGATTTTCTGGATTTAGAACCAAAAAATAAAATACCGGGTGAAAGTGTCTTGTCGGATCCCAATGGTATCAAGTCGTTTCTAGCTGATCTCTATTATGGTTCACCGATTGAAGATTTTGTATATATGCCTGCTGCCGGATTTAACGCCAGAGGGAATACTGGTTCTTTGACGTTGGCGCAATATGCGCTGGAAGCCATCCATTCGGAATGGCCCAACTGGAACCAATTTGCCAATGACTGGTGGAATAAGGGGTATTTTTTGAACAGAAATATCAATCTGCTGATGACGTATATTCCCAATTTGGATATTTCGGTAGAGGAAAAGGATGCGTTGATGGGGGAAGCCCATTTCTTAAGGGCGTATACTTATTTTGGTTTGGCGAAGCGTTATGGGGGGGTATCCATCATTACGAAGTATCAGGAGTTTGAGCCGAATACGGATAACTTGAAGGTACCTCGTAGCACAGAAAAAGAAACGTGGGATTTTGTGATGGAGGAATGTGACAGGGCGATTCGTCTGTTGCCGGAAACCAGAAACAATCCGAGTGAAGAGAAGCGCAGGGCGACGAAGTGGACGGCGTATGCTCTGAAGTCAAGGGCAGCATTACATGCAGCTTCTGTAGCTAAATATTGGACAAGGCTCGTTGAGGGAGCGTGATAGATTTGTGGTTTGGACAAGTCAGATGCCAGCCGTTATTATCAGGCTTGCATAGATGCTTCTAAAGCTATCATCGCTTCCAATAGGTTTGGGTTGTATAAGGCGCATCCAGGTAGTGTGCAAGAAGCGATTGCTAACTACAGAGCGCTTTTCACAGATCCGAATGTGGCTGGTGAAGAGGCTATTTTTATCAAAGGCTATGGAGCTCCGGGTACTCGGATTGCACATGATTATGATGCCTGGAACAATCCGAATCAGAATGCGGAAGGATTCCCTCACAGAGGTAGAACCAATCCAATTCTTGAGTTGATTGACTTGTATGAGGATTATACCAATCCGGGGCATGCTGCTCCGATCATCACTACGGAAGATGGAAAGGTGAGCGATAATGAAGGCTATCGTCCGTATGTTGCTTATCGCCATTTTGATTCGCCGGAGGAAATCTTCAAGCATAAGGATGCCCGCTTTTTTGCTGCATCACATATCCGAACAGTGTGTGGAAAGGGAAGAAGATTGTAATCCAGGGGGGGGTGATTAAACCGAATGGTGACTTGATGAGTTCACCGGGTGCTTGTGAACATAATGGTAAGACGTATTATACATTCGGTGCTCAATTCTCGAAGGATTATTCGGGTTTTGACGGTACACCGAACTGTACGCGTACGGGGTTCTTGATGCGCAAATTCTTAAATGAGAACCTGACCGTGACCAAGGAGTTGCAGTCGACTACCGACTTTATGGATTTCAGATACGCCGAAATCTTGCTGAACTTTGCGGAAGCGGTTGTTGAAAAGGGTGAAACGGATGGTAATTTGCTGGATATGGCCAAGAAGGGACTGAATGACTTGCGTAAGAGAGCAGCTCATACTACAGAGGTTGACTTGACTCTTGATAATGTGTTGCGCGAAAGGAGAATTGAGTTGGCTTTTGAAAATAAGGGTTACTGGGATTTGATTAGACGCAGGGATTTCCATTCGGAATTCGATAACCGCCGTAAAATGGCGTTGGTGCCTATGATTGATTTACGAGGGGAAAAGCCTCAGTATATTTTTGTGCGTAAGTTTGTACCGGGTGCAAACTCTTGTACTTTCCAAACGCATCATTATTACAGACATATTCCTGGAACTTCTACCAATGGTTTAACTCAGAATCCAAAACACTAATTTAACAATAGCAACTATGAAACGTAACATTAAAAATATGGCTTTCGCTTTGCTGACATTGTTTGCAGTCACTTCCTGCGACTTGTTGGAAATAGACAACTATGATGGTCCGAATGCTACCATTGAAGGCAAAATCTTAGACATTGAAACTGGCGAACTGGTTGAACAGGATATTATTGACGGGGCACAAATCGAATTTATCGAACATGGGTTTGAGAATCCTGAAACGCAATACATGGTAATTAAGAACAATGGTACGTATCGAAACAACGTGATGTTTGCAGGTTCGTATACGATGAGTCTGATGCGTGGTAACTTTGTGTCTGTCAAAGATCAAGAAGTTGTGGTGAAAGGTAATACGGTATATGACTTCAGAGTGCAGCCTTACATCCGTATTAAAAATGCTTCCATTCAAAAAAATGGTAGCAAGGTTGTGGCTAAGTTCCGTCTAGAAAAGACGGTTGACCAAGAGGTGGCGGAAGTGGCTCTTTACGGTCACCGTGAACCGAATGTTGGCGAACCACTCAAGGAGTTTGTGGTAAAGCAAGGTGTGGATAACTCGTACCTTGGCAATGAGTTTACATTGGAATTGGACTTAAAACATGAAAATATAAAATCCGGCACGCAATATTACTTTAGAATTGGCGCAAGAATTAACATTGGCGGTGCGAAATTCAATTACGTTCCTGCAGTAAGACTAGCTTTGTAAGATGAAGAGACAATTACTCACTATAGGCTCTTTATGGGTCTGTTCTCTACTTTTTGCACATCCTTGTTCTTCGGGACAAGAAATGCAATGGATCGATCATGTTGAAATGTATACGTCTAAACGTCCACCGGTGGAAAAAAGACTTTTCCGGTCAGAAGTCGTCGAACGGGTTATTGAGGAGACGGTCACTCTACTGAAAAATGAGAAGCTCAAATGGATGTTTGCCAACTGTTTTCCCAACACATTGGACACGACGGTGTTTTATGAATCGGAACCGGAGGACGACACTTTTGTGGTAACGGGGGATATTCCGGCAATGTGGCTTAGGGATTCTTCCGCCCAGGTGTGGCCTTATCTGATGTACGCCAATGAGGACGAGCGGTTGAGGAAAATGATTCGGGGGGTGATTCTACGACAGTTCAGATTAGTTCTGCTGGATCCGTATGCGAATGCGTTCTACCGTGATCTCTCTGGAAAAGGGGAGTGGCAAAATGACAGGACACCAATGAGAGGGGGAATTCACGAAAGAAAGTGGGAAATCGACTCGCTGTGTTATGTTGTTCGTCTGGCTTATCATTATTGGAAAGTAACCGGTGATGACAGCGTTTTTACAGCGGAATGGATGCAGGTGGTTGAATCTATCCTGACAGTTTTCAAAGACCAGCAACGGAAGGAGAATCGGGGTAATTATTCGTTTTTACGTGTGACGGACCGGCAGTATGACACGTTATCCAACGATGGATATGGAAATCCGGTCCGTGCCAACGGACTGATTGCCTCTTCTTTTCGCCCTTCGGATGACGCGACTGTTTATCCGTTCCTGATTCCTTCCAACTTTTTTGCTGTGACCAGCTTGCGTCAGATGGAGGAGATCCTATTGAAGGTGAACAAAAACAAAGCAATGGCTCGTGCGTGCAATGTGTTGTATATGGAAGTGGGCGAAGCGTTGAAAAAACATGCCATACACAAGCATCCTACCTATGGAAAGATTTATGCTTTTGAAGTGGACGGATACGGCAATCAGCTCTGCATGGATGATGCTAATATTCCCAGTCTGCTGGCTTTGCCCTACATCTGCGATGTGAAGCCCTCGGATAGGATTTATCAGAATACGCGAAAATATCTGTTGAGTCTGGACAATCCGTATTTTTTCAAGGGCAAATATGCCGAAGGCATCGGTGGCCCTCACATAGGAATGGACATGGTGTGGCCCATGAGCATAATCATACGTGCCATGACGTCGGAGAACGATGAGGAAATCAAATTGTGCGTTGCCATGCTGTTGGCTACGGATGCTAATACAGGCTTTATGCATGAGTCTTTTCACAAAGATCAGCCTGAAAAGTTCACACGTTCGTGGTTTGCCTGGCAAAATTCCTTGTTTGGTGAATTGGTTCTTAAGATTATTAGAGACGGAAAGTTACATCTTTTAAATGAATTATGATGAAAAGGATTTATATTATAATACTACTCCTATACTGCTGGGTCTCGTTTTTACCGGCACAGGATATATGTTCTCCGGTACGAGAAGGTTATTTATCAATGTCTGATGAGAAGAAGAAGCTGACCGTTCTCTTGTCAGGCGCTTCTTTTGCATCCGTGGATAACGGTTGGTTTGAGTTGGGGTGTGAGGCGTTGCGTGCGAAGGGAATCAACCGGGCCATCGGAGGAGAAGCCATTGCGGATGTGGCGAACCGAATGTCACGTGGCGATTTGTATTCCCGTGAGGAATTGGACGAGGTGGATGTCTTCGTGATTATGCAGGTACACAACCGGGATGTGTATGCCCCGAATGAGCTGAAAAAGGACTATCACGAATATGCCTTGCCTTTTACCCGTGGGAACTATGCGGCCGCTTTTGATTATGTAATCAAGAAATACATATCCGATTGTTATCAACTTCAATTTGACAAAGGTTCGAAGTATTACGGTGTGAAAGGGGGGAAGCCGGCTGTGATTCTGCTTTGTACCCATTGGCACGATGCACGCGTGGTGTATAATGAATCTATCAGGAAACTCTCCGACAAATGGGGCTTTCCACTGGTAAAATTTGATGAACAGATTGGCTTTTCAAAGACCGTTGAGCATCCAGAAACACACCGACAAACGAGCACTCTCTTTGCCGATGACACAGAGTGTATTGATGGGGTTGAGTATGGATGGCATCCCAACCGGGGTAAAGACTGTTATATTCAAAACCGTATGGCTGCTGTTTTTGTAGCCCAAATACAATCCTTAGTTCTGTAAGAAAATGAAACATTTATACTTTTTGTGTGTTGTGTTTGTTTTTTTATTCGCAGGGTACGCCCTCTCTCAGGGATCGAATAAAGAACATAACTTGACTCCCGTTGACTATGTCAACCCTTATATGGGCAACATCAGCCATTTACTAGTACCCACTTATCCTACGATTCATTTGCCCAACAGCATGTTGCGTGTATATCCCGAACGGAGTGATTATACAGGTAGTCAATTACATGGATTGCCGCTCATCATTACCAGCCATCGGGGCACTTCGGCCTTTAACCTTAGTCCTTGCCAAGGAGAGCCGTTACAGCCGGTCGTAAACTATAGCTATGACCATGAGAACGTCAAGCCCTACTATTACGAAGTGTTTTTGGATGAAGAACAAATTGAGGTCAAGTATGCGCCTTCACGTCAATCGGCTTTATACCAACTCCGCTTTACCCAAACGGACAAACCGGCTTATCTCATTGTGAATTCCCGGCACGGAAAAGTTCAGGTAGCGGAAAACCATATCAGTGGTTACCAGCATTTGGATAACAACACTCGAGTCTATCTGTATTTGGAAACTGAGCAGATGCCAGTACAATCAGACATGCTGGTGGATGGGAAATTGAGCCGTACGACGACTGCAGAAGGTCACAATGCGTGTGCGGTGTTGGCCTTTGCAAAACAAACTGAGTATGTGCGTGTAAGATACGGTATTTCATTTATCAGTGAAGAACAAGCTCGCAAAAACATGGAACGTGAATTGTCCGGTTATGATGTGGTGGCACTGGGTGATAAAGGGCGGAATATCTGGAATGCTTCCTTGGGCAAGATAGACGTTAAGGGAGGAGATACTGACAGTAAGCGGGTATTTTATACTTCTTTGTACAGGGTATTTGAACGCCCAGTCTGTATCAGCGAAGACGGGCGCTATTTCAGCGCGTTCGATCATCGGGTACATAATGATTATGGTTTGCCTTTCTATACAGATGATTGGATATGGGACACATATCGTGCAGCCCATCCATTACGTGTACTTATCGATCAAAATACGGAGTTGGACATCATTCGGTCCTATTTGCGTATGGCAGAACAGATGGGAACGATGTGGATGCCTACTTTCCCGGAAATTACAGGAGATTCTCGACGAATGAATTCTAATCATGGAGTGGCTACGATTGCAGATGCGGCTGCCAAAGGAATCAAGTTTGATTTAACCAAAGCATACAATGTGTGCAAACGTGCTATTGAAGAGAAGACATTGGCTCCTTGGTCAGCAGCAACCTGTGGCTGGATTGATCTGTTTTATAAAGAAAAGGGGTATATCCCTGCTTTGCAGCCTGATGAAAAGGAAACTGATCCGAATGTACATTCCTTCGAAAAACGTCAATCTGTAGCCGTGACACTCGGAACGGCGTATGACGAATGGTGTCTGTCACGCATCGCTGAAATGCTAAATAAGGATGAAGAAGCTGCCTACTATCGTTGTCGTTCGTTTAATTATCGCCATATTTACAACAAGGAAACGTGCTTTTTCCATCCAAAGGATAAAAATGGCAAGTGGATTAGCCCATTTGATTACCGCTTTTCTGGTGGTCAGGGTGCCCGTGAGTATTATGGAGAAAATAATGGTTGGGTGTATCGTTGGGATGTGCCGCATAATATTGCCGACCTTATTGAACTGATGAATGGCAAGGAACAGTTTGTTGCCAATTTGGATCAGATGTTCAATGAGTCTTTGGGAAAAAGTAAATTTGATTTCTATTCTCAATTACCCGATCATACTGGCAATGTGGGACAATTCTCCATGGCGAATGAGCCGTCTCTGCATATTCCTTATCTTTATTGTTATGCTGGTCAGCCTTGGAAAACTCAGAAGCGTATCCGCCAGTTGTTAAAGATGTGGTTTCGCAATGATTTGATGGGCATTCCTGGGGATGAAGATGGAGGGGGCATGTCAGCCTTTGTTGTCTTTTCTTCTCTCGGTTTTTATCCTGTCACTCCGGGACTGCCTATTTATACCATTGGCAGTCCGATGTTCAGTGAGGTCCGTATCAAGTTACATAACAACAAGTTTTTCACAATTATAGCAGAGGGGGTGTCAGATGAAAATAAATACATCCAGTCGGCCACTCTCAATGGCAAAGAATTGAATCATGCCTGGTTTGCACATGAGGATTTGATAAATGAAGGTGTATTGATCTTGAAAATGGGAAACAGACAAAATAAGATGTGGGGTATCGATTGTCCACACCCTCTCATGGGCTGAAATAAAGAAGTTGTAAATTATATCAACGACTATCCCAGTTTCTGTATTTTAATTTTACTATTGGTCAAGGTTGGGTTTATGTTTATTTATGACTGATTCCAATCAAGATTTATACATAGTGGTATGAGTTTGGGTTAAGAATATATGGGTATAAGCCAATAAAATTTTGGTAACCATGTCAGATTTGAACACACACGAACCCTCCACCCGATAAAGATCTTGAATTTCTCGGGTGATTTTCGGGCGTATAAGTTTTCCTCGTTCAGGCTTCTTACACCTCCGATACATAAATGTACTTCCTCGCCGTTCATCATTCTGCTCATGGAACGGATATGAAAACAGAAAGCCATACGTTGATAATAGATGGTCTCGTCCTCCGGTCTAAGCTCTTCTTTCCTTTTTGTCAATGCTCCCGGAACCCTGCCCAGGATTTTATGTGATACTCTGATTTCCGTGTTACCAAAGTTCTCTCCGGTAAAATATACTTTCGCGGCATCCTCTACCTGGTGGATAAATTTCTGGTGGCTGATTGTAAGCTGGTTATCCCCAAAACTAGGAACAATACAGTTCCTTTCAAGTTCTTCAAGTGTAATACCCGAAGTGTTACTCTCAATAAAATTAGGATGCTCTTTCTGTTCTTCTTCAGATACGATTACAGCATCTTCGATATTAACTGCATCCATCATTCTTGTTACCATTCCGATTGTTCTTGGAATGACAGTAAGTTCATTAGTCATTGTTTCCATACTCTTGTTATTTTTTAGTCGGTTAATAAAATGCGATGAAAAAACAAAAAGCCAAGAGGTGTCATTTCTTTGCTTTTATGAATATACCTCTTAGCTTCTTTATTCCTTTGAGTATTGAAGTTGCTACCTCCAATACGGTTATTATTACGTCCGCTTTCTTGTCATAATCCATTCATCAGACGTACTATCAGTTTTCAGTCGCAGCATCAACGGCCTTGACTTCACCCGTGGCAATCTTCTTTTTTCCGAATTTGCCACAATACTTTTCTGCAAGCTCGATTACTACGGAACCTGCCACGATAATCTCGGCCACATAAGCTGCGACCTTCAATCCTTTAATTAAATTTCCCATGTCTCTTAGTTTTAAATTGTTAGTAATTATGTTTCTATTCTCTATTTCTCTTATATACTTTTCTCATATATAAGGCTTTGAAGGGAAATCAAGGAAGGGGAGAAGAAAAAAATAGACCAATCTTTCGACTGGTTGTGATAGTTGAACCGTTGTAAATAGCTCCTCGCATTTACTTGGCCTATCATGCGGCATACATTCTTTCGTGGGGAACTTTATGTCTTGTCCACATACTGAAATTGCTACGCATCATCGAATCTACATGCTTATCCATCTTCTGAAAATAAGTGTGACCCGGTAATTGTTTTTATCATTAATGCTTGAAGCCGTACGCACTCTTCATTGCAGTGCTGAATAATGCTCCAAGCTATCTTATCATATATAAGAGTTTGAGGGGATTTGAAAAGGAAAACTGACTATAAAAATTACTCGATAGAAGGCACAGATTAATAATAAAAGTATTATTTTTGCAAATGAGAATTAGACATATAGGAATTAACTAATTAGCAATAATTCCAAATAAAGATTTAGTATTAACAAGCAGCATTATACTATAGGTAAACCATAGTGTAAACCGAAAGAGATGCAATAGAGTATATACAATTGATAATCAGCCGTTATCAGTTTATCTCTCGCGAAGTCTGGGGGGCGTGTGGTCGCAAGTTCGAATCTTGTCATCCCGACTGTTGAGCATTAAGGAGTTAAGTCTAAGACTTAACTCCTTAATTTTTATAGTATTTCTTAATGACAGACTTGCTGCCATAAATATGCTGAATATGTACAAAAAGAAGACGGTGCCTATTCGCTTCAGCGGGAATAGCTCATCAAATTACTGGAATTCTCGTAAGAAATCTCTATTTTTGCACTTTAAACAAGAAAAATTATGGGAGCAGCTAAATGGATAGGCGGCATCATCGGCTTCATGGCCGGAGGACCGCTGGGAGCCTTGGCAGGTTTTGTATTCGGTTCACTGTTCGACACCGATTCAAGTGACGCAGGCAGTTATTATGGAGAAGAACCAACGCACGGCACTACCTATACCGGGCAACGGAACAGTTTCCTCTTCTCCATGCTCGTGATGGCTTCGTACATTATCCGTGCAGACGGGCGCATCATGCATAGTGAAATGGAATTCGTCCGCCGCTTTCTGAGAAGCACATTCGGTGAGGCTGCCGTGGGCGAGGGAGAACGGATACTGCTCAACCTCTTCGAACAGCGCAAGCAGATGGACAGACAAAACCCACTGGCATTTAAAAACACCATCCGTGACTGTGGAACGCAGATTGCCGCCAACCTGACATACGAGGAACGCTTGCAACTGCTGGTATTCTTGGTAGAAATTGCCAAAAGCGACGGACACGTCTGCAACGAGGAGATAGAAGCCTTGAAAGAAGTGGCCATGTACATGGGACTATCGGTCAAGGAAGTGGAATCCATGCTTAACCTAGGCGGTAGCTCACTGAACGAGGCCTACAAAGTACTTGAAATTGAACCCACTGCCACCAATGACGAAGTGCGTGCCGCTTACCGCCGCCTAGCCTTGAAACACCATCCCGACCGGGTGGCAACGCTGGGCGAAGACATCAAGAAAGCCGCAGAAGAGAAGTTCCAAAGCATCAACAATGCCAAAGAACAGATATACAAGGCACGAGGTATGAAATGACGTACCTCGCTCCTTGCCTTGTGGACAGCATCATGACGTTTATAAACATTCTATATTAACATCAACCCACACACTTATGAAGAAAACCCTTGCAATCCTTGCACTAGGCCTTACTGCCATTGCCGGACATGCCGCCACGCCGCTCTGGATGCGCGATGTGCAAATCTCTCCCGACGGTACGGAAATCGCATTCTGCTACAAAGGAGACATCTACAAGGTGCCGGCCAAAGGTGGAACCGCCACACAGCTTACTACCCAAGAGAGCTACGAATGTACCCCCAATATGGTCGCCGGACGGCAAACAAATAGCCTTTGCCAGCGACAGATACGGCAACTTCGACGTAATTCGTGATGCCGGCAGACGGCGGAACCGCCCAACGGCTACACTACCCACTCCACCGGTGAGATACCCTCCACATTCACTCCGGACGGAAAGTATATCTTGTTTTCCGCATCCATCCAGGACCCGGCAAGCAGCGCTCTTTTCCCCACTTCGGCCATGACCGAGCTTTACAAAGTACCTGCAACGGGAGGGCGTACGGAGCAAGTGCTGGGCACCCCTGCCGAAGCGGTCTGCTTCGACAAGGCGGGCCATCAGTTCCTCTACCAAGACCGCAAGGGATTTGAAGATGAATGGAGAAAGCACCACACCTCCTCCATCACCCGCGACATCTGGCTGTATGATGCAAAGACGGGTATCCATACCAACCTCACCGACCGCGCGGGCGAAGACCGCAACCCGGTGTTGTCACCCGATGGAAGAACGGTTTACTTTTTGAGTGAGAGAAACGGCGGCTCATTCAACGTGTATGCCTTCCCGCTGGCACAGCCCCGAGAGGTGAAGCCCATCACCAGCTTCAAGACACATCCCGTGCGCTTCCTCTCCATGAGTGACGGCGAGACGTTGTGCTACAGTTACGACGGCGAAATCTATACCCAGCAGCCGGATGCCACCCCGAAGAAAGTCGCCATAGAACTGGTGCGCGATGACCGGCCGCAATTCGCCAACCTGCAGTCTTCCGACGGAGCCACCTCTGCCGTTGTGTCCCCGGACGGAAAACAGATTGCCTTCACGCTGCGCGGAGAAGTCTTTGTCACTTCGGCAGACTATGCCACTACCAAGCAGGTGACGCACACACCGGCACGCGAAGCGGGCCTCTCCTTTGCGACGGACAACCGCACCCTGGCCTACGCCAGCGAGCGAGGCGGCAACTGGCAGCTCTACCTTGCCAAGATAGCCCGCAAGGAAGACCCTAACTTCCCGAACGCCACGCTGATTGAAGAAGAAGTGCTGCTGCCCTCCACCACCGTGGAACGTGCCTATCCGCAATTCTCGCCCGACGGCAAGGAACTCGCCTTCATCGAAGACCGCATCCGGCTGATGGTGCTCAATCTGGAGACGAAGAAGGTGCGCCAGATTACGGACGGCTCCACCTGGTACAGCACCGGCGGAGGATTTGACTACGCATGGTCGCCGGACGGTAAATGGTTTACACTTGAGTTCACGGGTAACAAGCACGACCCCTACTCCGACATCGGCCTGGTCAGCGCAGAGGGAGGCAAAGACATCATCAACCTCACCAATAGCGGCTACATGAGCGGCTATCCCCACTTTGCGCTGGACGGCAACGCCATCCTTTTCACCACCGAACGCTACGGCATGCGTGCCCATGCCTCATGGGGCTCGCTGAACGACGCCATGCTCGTCTTCCTCAACCAAGACGCCTACGACAAATACTGCCTGAGCAAAGAAGACTACGAACTGCGCAAGGAGCTGGAGAAGGAACAAAAGAAGTCTGCCGGAAAAGACACCCCCCAAGACAAAAACAAGGATAAAAAGAAGAAAGACGACAAGAAAGACAGCAATGCTGACGAAAAAGATGACCAGCCGAAAGACATCGTCGTAGAGCTGAAAGGCATCGAAGACCGTGTGGTGCGCCTCACCCCGAATTCTTCCGACATGGGCAGCACCATCATCTCCAAGGATGGCGAGACACTCTACTACCTGGCAGCCTTCGAAGGCGGCTACGACCTCTGGAAGATGAATCTGCGCAAGAAAGAGACCCGCCTGCTGCACAAGATGGATGCCGGATGGGCGGACATGCAGCTGGACAAGGACGGCAAGAGCCTCTTCCTGCTGGGTAGCCACAAGATGCAGAAAATGGACACTTCATCCGACGCGCTGACCCCCATCACCTTCCAGGTAGATGCCAAGATGGACCTGGCTGCGGAGCGCGAATACATGTTCGACCACGTGTACCGCCAACAGCAGAAGCGATTCTACAATACCAATATGCACGGAGTGGACTGGGACAAGATGACCGCCGCCTATCGCCGCTTCCTGCCCCATATCGACAACAATTATGACTTTGCCGAACTGCTGAGCGAATGGCTGGGCGAGCTGAACGTATCTCACACCGGCGGCCGTTTCTATCCCAAAGGGCAATCCGAACCTACTGCCAGCCTGGGACTGTTCTTCGACTGGAACTACACGGGCAAGGGCATGCTCATTGCCGAAGTAGTGGAGAAAGGCCCCTTCGACACAGCCAACACCCGGGTGAAAGCCGGCACAGTCATCGAAAAGATAGACGGCGTGGAAATCACCCCCGATGCGGACTATTACACGCTGCTCAACAACAAGGCACGGAAGAAAACACTTGTTTCTCTCTTCGACCCGCAGACCAAGGAGCACTGGGAAGAGGTCATTATCCCCATTACGAACGGTGCGTTCAGCGATTTACTCTACAGCCGCTGGGTGAAACAGCGTGCGGCAGACGTTGACCGATGGTCGGGTGGCCGATTGGGTTACGTGCACATCGAGTCTATGGGAGACGACAGTTTCCGTTCCGTCTACTCGGACATCCTGGGAAAATACAACAACCGCGAAGGCATCGTCATCGACACCCGTTTCAATGGCGGTGGACGCTTGCACGAGGATATAGAAATACTTTTCAGTGGACAAAAATACTTCACCCAAGTGGTGCGCGGTCGCGAGACGTGCGACATGCCCAGCCGCCGCTGGAACAAACCCTCCATCATGGTGATGTGCGAGGCCAACTACTCCAATGCGCACGGCACGCCGTGGGTTTACAGCCACCGCGGACTGGGCAAGCTGGTAGGCATGCCCGTGCCGGGAACCATGACCAGCGTGTCGTGGGAACGCCTGCAAGACCCGTCATTGGTATTCGGCATCCCCGTCGTGGGCTACCGCCTACCGGACGGCAGCTATCTGGAGAACTCGCAGCTGGAGCCGGACATCAAAGTAGCCAATTCACCCGAGACCATCGTGAAGGGAGAAGACACACAGCTGAAAGCTGCCGTAGAGGAACTGCTGAAGGAACTCGAAAAATAAGTACCGCCCTGCCCCACGCAGGAATACCGGTCATATAGGCCGATATATATATTAAGATGATGTGTCAAAACGGTTGATGGCACATCATCTTTTTTTTATATGCCACAAGGAAGCAAGACTTTTTCTATCTCACTTTTTTGCACTATCTTTGTGACATAAATTCCTAACTCTTTAACTGATTATGTTTGCTGACTTGTTAAACTCCTCCTATTTCGCGCTCTTTCTCATTGTGGCTTTAGGCTTCATGTTGGGAAGAATCAAGATTAAAGGGCTTTCGCTCGACGTCTCCGCCGTCATCTTCATTGCCCTGCTGTTCGGACACTTCGGTGTCATCATCCCCAAAGAATTAGGAAACTTCGGACTGGTGCTCTTCATCTTCACCATCGGCATCCAGGCCGGTCCCGGATTTTTCGACTCCTTCCGGAGCAAGGGCAAGACGCTTATCATCATCACCCTGCTCATCATCTGCTCCGCCGCCCTGACGGCAGTAGGACTGAAATATGCCTTCGACATCGATACTCCCAGTGTCGTGGGACTGATAGCCGGTGCCCTGACCAGTACGCCGGGACTCGCCGTTGCCATTGACAGCACCCATTCCCCACTGGCATCCATCGCTTACGGTATTGCCTATCCTTTCGGCGTTATCGGCGTGATTCTCTTCGTTAAGCTGCTGCCCCGTATCATGCGCATCGACCTCGACAAGGAGGCGCGCCGGTTGGAGAAGGAACGCCGCAGCCAGTTCCCGGAACTGACAACCTGTCTGTTCCGCGTAACCAACCCCGCCGTCTTCGACCGGAGCCTGATGCAAATCAATGCGCGCGCCATGACCGGAGCCGTCATCTCACGCCACAAGCACAACGAGCAGATAGCCATCCCCACGCCCAGACCATCCTGCACGAGGGAGACTACATACAAGCCGTGGGTAGCGAAGAGGCCTTAAACCAGCTCGCCGTCCTCGTGGGCGAACGCGAAGAAGGCGAACTGCCACTCGTAGACATGCAGGAGATTGAATCCCTGCTGCTGACCAAAAAGGATATGATAAACAAGCAACTGGGCGACCTGAACCTGATGAAGAACTTCGGCTGCACCGTCACCCGCATCCGCCGAAGCGGCATCGACCTCTCCCCCTCGCCCGACCTCGCGCTGAAATTCGGCGACAAGCTGATGGTGGTGGGCGAGAAGGACGGCATCAAGGGAGTGGCACGCCTGCTGGGCAACGACACCAAGCAACTGTCCGACACCGACTTCTTCCCCATCGCCCTGGGCATCGTGCTGGGCGTGCTCTTCGGCAAGCTCAACATCTCCTTCTCGGACAGTCTGTCGTTCTCTCCGGGACTGACGGGAGGCATCCTGATGGTCGCCTTGTTCCTGAGCGCCATCGGAAAGACCGGCCCCATTCTGTGGTCCATGTCCGGCCCTGCCAACCAACTGCTGCGCCAGCTGGGACTGCTGCTCTTCCTTGCCGAAGTAGGGACATCGGCAGGGCGGAATCTGATGGCCACGTTCCAGGAAAGCGGCTGGCTCTTGTTCGGCGTAGGCGCCGCCATCACGCTGGTGCCCATGCTGGTGGCAGTATGCGTAGGCCTGTTCGTGTTCAAGATAAACATTCTCGACCTGCTGGGCACCATCACCGGCGGCATGACCAGTACGCCCGGCCTTGCCGCCGCCGACTCCATGACGGACAGCAACATACCGAGCGTGGCCTATGCCACGGTATATCCCATTGCCATGGTGTTCCTCATTCTGATAATCCAGGTGATAGCCTCCGCAGTCTATTGACGCATGAAGACGTACAGCCGGACAGAAACCATCGCCCGCATGAACGCACTGGCCGGAGCCAATGTGCCCTTCCTCTTCATCGTAGACTACGCGCAAGAGCAGTCGCACATTGAGCCCCTCGACCGGATAGACCCCGCCACCTGCCTTTTCCAATTCCCGAAGGCAGGCAACACGGAGACGGCTGCAACAGCCCTTGCCAGAAGCACAGCCGCCCGATGCGCCGGCCCTATCCAGTGGGACATCACTCCCCCTTCCCCGGCCGCATACAGACATTCGTTCGACCTCGTGAAGCAAAACCTGCTGGCAGGCAACAGCTACCTGACGAACCTCACTTGCCGGGTACCCGTCACCACCAATCTGACACTGGAAGAAATATTCCTCCACTCCGAAGCCTTGTACAAGCTGTGGCTGAAAGACCGGTTCGTCTGCTTCTCGCCCGAAATCTTCGTCCGCATGGAAGAGGGCAGGATAAAATCCTTCCCGATGAAAGGCACGATTGACGCCACCCTGCCCCATGCCGAATCAATCTTGCTGGACGATGCCAAAGAAGCTGCCGAACATGCCACGATTGTAGACTTGATACGCAACGACCTCAGCATGGTTTCCGAACATGTCACCGTAGCGTCCTACCGCTACATAGACCGCCTGCAGACCAACAAAGGGCCTATCCTGCAGACAAGCTCCGAAATATGCGGCATGCTGCCCGGCGATTACACAAAGCGTCTCGGCGATATTCTGTTCAGCCTGCTGCCCGCCGGCTCCATTACCGGCGCTCCCAAACCGCGTACCATGCAAATCATTGCCGAAGCGGAAGGCTACGAACGGGGATTCTATACCGGAGTCATGGGCTGCTACGCCGACGGACGGCTGGACAGCGCCGTCATGATACGCTTCATCGAGCAGGAAAACGGCCAGCTCCACTTCAAGGCAGGAGGCGGCATCACCGCCAAAAGCCGGTGGGAAAGCGAATACAACGAAGTAATACAGAAAATATATGTGCCTATTTATTGAAACCATACGCATCGACCACGGAAGGGTCTGCAACCTTTCCCGCCACAACCGGAGGCTGAACGATACCCGCGCCCACTTCTGGCCGGAAAGCACACCGCTGCAACTGTCCGATTATCTGTCGTCTCCCGGCTGTGGAGCAGGCATCACCGGGCGGGCATCGTCAAGGCACGCGTAGTGTATGGTGAGAAAGGTATTGAAGATGTCAGCTACTCCCCCTACACCGTGCGGCACGTGCATTCGCTGGCACTGATGCAGGCCGATACCATCGACTACACCTACAAAAGCGCCGGACGCGAACCGCTGAACCGCCTCTTTGCCCTGCGCGGCGCATGCGACGACATTCTGATTGTGAAACAAGGCCTGCTGACAGACACCTCCATCGCCAACATCGCCCTTTCCGACGGCACCCACTGGTACACGCCGGCACATCCCCTGCTGAAAGGAACCAAACGGGCAGCCTTGCTGGAAGAAGGAATCTTGCAGGAAAAAGACATCAGACCGGAAGACTTGCCTTCATTCTCTACCGTCAGACTATTCAATGCCATGATTGACTGGGGAGAACTGGAGCTCCCCGTACGGAACATCATCCCATAGAGCCGCTACTCGTGCATATCGTTGAGATGTATCTCCAACGACTTCACCGATATATATATTTCGTACACCGATATGGCCAGCGAAACAATCAGCAATATCAGCGCCAAACCGAAAATATAGGCCGAAAGCAGATGGAGACGGATATAGACAAAGAACATGCTGACCACGCACAGCAGCAGGCTTCCGATGCCCGCCACCTGCATGGCACGCGTCAGGTAGAGCCGCTTCCTCAGGTTGGCAATCTGCGCCGCCTTCACCGAAGACGGGTTCTCCATGTACTGTTCCTTTAAGGTGCGCACCAGTTGGGCATAGGACAAGAAACGGTTAGTATAGGCCAGCATAATCAGCGATATGGCCGAAAACAGCAAAGCGGGGGTGGTTAAATCTATTTCCATAAGAATGATGCTTAATTATATCTATCCGTCCCGATAGCAGGACTTACTTCCGCAAAGATAAACGAAAGATTGAAACCACAGAAACAAGTTTCCTTTTTTCCATTTCCCAAAGATTTATCCTACTTTTGCAGTGACAATAAAAAACGCCTTACCACCGTAACTTAACAAATACGACCATGCGATATACCGTTTCCGCTCCTGCCTCACTGCACGCAGCCATACAGCTCCCGGCATCCAAAAGCATCAGTAACCGGGCACTCATCCTCCACTCCCTTGCCCACGGCAATATCCTGCCCTGCAATCTGAGCGATTGTGACGACACCATAGTGATGACTCGCGCCCTCGACGGAAATCCCGGACATATAGATATCCTTGCCGCCGGCACCGCCATGCGTTTCCTCACCGCCTACCTCAGCGTAACTCCTGGCACCCGAATCATCACCGGTACGCAACGCATGCAGCAACGCCCCATCCGCATACTGGTAGACGCCCTGCGAGAGCTCGGCGCCCGCATAGAATACGTCGGAAA
>ENA-OQKC01000096-OQKC01000096.1-human-gut-metagenome-genome-assembly--contig:-NODE-96-length-34007-cov-8.172993_pt1 | contig 34007 bp, 29 predicted proteins | sample MGYA00242774_ERZ504790 | MGnify/ENA primary metagenome ERZ504790 (study PRJEB26092, sample SAMD00036419) | human gut metagenome | host: Homo sapiens | study: EMG produced TPA metagenomics assembly of...
CTAGCTTCTTTATCCTTGTTAATTACTGTTCTCTATAAAGAACGTTCGTTGATTTTTACTAAAATCATCTGAAAAATTCATTAGAATTTTCAAGGTTGTCTTATTGTTCAGTTGTCAAAGATCTTTTTTGTGATCCGCTTCGTATAAGAAGCTTTATTATTATATCACTTTGTTCTTAGCTTGTCAAGAACTTTTTTAATTTATTTTGTTGACCCGTTCTTCATAAGAACCGCAGCAACTTTTACATCATATCATGTTCTTTCTTGCTTGTCAAGAACTTTTTTAATTCTTTTTTGAAACATTTTTTTCAAATCCCTTTGAAACAATATGTTCCTCACTGTCTCTCACAGACAGCTTAAATATAATATCATGCCATTTCTTTTATGTCAACACCTTTTTTCATTTTTTCTATTTTTATTATTTAACACTCTCATCATTATTTCAAAAAGAAGGTATCCTGCAAATGAATCATTAAATGACATTTGCAAAATACCTTCTTTTTATTGTTGTAATAATTTCTGTGTTTCTATCTGTATCTGCTGTTTGATCATCTGTTCTAATGGATTCGTTTCCACCATTGTCTGCATAACTTCACTTCCGCCAACGATCTGAGCATATTCAGATTCCATTCCAACATGTGGCATCAATGAAATAAAAAATACAACTACCATAATGATCAAGGAACCTTTGATCAATCCAAGTGCTGCTCCTGCTACCTTGTTAATAAACCCAACACCTGGAACCCTTGTAACTTTATTTGCAAAACGTATTACCACTGAAAAAATAATTTTACACACAATCATCAACCCCATATATGCAATCATATATGCAATTCGATCTGTAACAATCGTTCCCTGGATCTCTGGTACATTTTGAATCACTATTTCTTTAAAATATGCAGCACCTTTATAAGCGATTGCAAAAGTTAAAATCCATGATGCAAGATTCAGCATACTTTTAATGAGTCCTCTTCGATAACCTATGATCATCTGCAAGATCAAATAGATTCCAAAAACAGCTACGATAATTTCTCCCATATGTACTCCATTCTAGTATATCTCCGATAAATTTGTACTATTTTCGTAAGTTATCAAATATTTCTGTCTTTTTCCTGTTGGTGAAATATTGACAATTCGTTTTTTTAAATCTTTCTTAAACATTTCATGTCCAGCAAAATTCACAATTGAACAATGATAATTTCCAGCCAACAATAATTCTTTCTCTCCTAATAATAATTTATTATATTCTGAAGAGAATTTATGTGACATCAATTTTCTTCCTGTTTTATTATATACGACTGCTTCATATTTTTCTTGATCTGTTTTTTTCTGATCTTCAAATACGAATGCTGCGTAATCATCATTCACCGCAACACTACTCACATCTTTATCAAATGATATCGTTTGCTTTTTAGAAATTGTTTTTCCTACTTTAAAGAAAATCATCTGATCATCTCCAATTGCCACAGCTTTAGAATCACCCATAAAGCTCACTTTCGGAATTACCGTATCTTTAAAATCAAAGCCACCGATCATCTGATCTCCACTGTCTTCACCTTCCTGTCCAAAATTATACAGTGCAACTCTGCTTTTTACATTAATCCCATCAACGACAAGATAACTGACTAAAAGATTTTGTCCATCTGATGACAGATCAATATCCATTGGATATCCATTTTGATCAGATGTGACTTTGATACTTACCAGTTTCTTCTGTACTGCATCATATAATTCTATATAATTTCCATTATCACCGTGAAGAATTAAAGCAATTACACCTTGTTTTGCCACTTCCAAATCTACGATTGGATAAGATACACTAAATTTTTTCATCTGTCCATCTGAATCAAGTAACGCAATCTCATTCCCATTCTTAGATGCAACTACAATATAGTCCCCACAATAAGATGCCTGTGGATTCTTAATGGAATATGTTTTATTCCATTTTTCATTTCCTTTTCCATCTAAGAAAGAAATCCCATCTTCGCTGTAACAGATCGTTCCTTTCTTATATGCAAATGACTGAAATGACTCTGTTAGATCTTTTGTGATCGTTTTTACAACCTTCAGCCTATGATATGTCCGATAGCGATATGCAAAAATTATACATATACACACAACTACAAACGCTATGATCAATCCCATACGATATTTTTTCTTTTTTTCTCTTAGAAATAATGCATTTTGAATGTTCTCATTGGAATTGACATAAAGAGAAAACCCTGATTTCGTCTTTTGTTCCATAAAATACCTTCCATTTTCTAATCAATCATCATCTCTGAATACAGGTAAGTATACCTTATTCAATGAAATGTGTCCAGTCTACACATATTTCCTAGTTTAAATATCATCGAAGTGTTCCAGGAATGATCAACTTCTGTCCGGGGTAAATCTGATTTTCGTCAGACAATGCATTTGCCTTTTTGATTCTTTGAACAAGCTTCTGGGTCCCATATACCTTCCGACTGATCGATACTAACGTCTCTCCACTTTTTACGGTATATGTATAAGACTTGTATTGCCCAGAACTTACTTTTTGAGTTTTCTGTTTTTGTTTTATTGTGGGTTGTGTTGTTTTTTGTTCCTTTTTATGTATTGAAGTTTGTGTTGCCGAATCTAATGTTTTTGTTATTTTTACACTCGTTGTTGATGATTTTGTTGAAATTTGATCCGACACCCCTTTTCCCATCGTATGCACCGCACCATTTACAACCTCTTTAAAATTTATACTCTGATCTTGTCCAGCATAATAATACATCGTACCTCCCATGATCATCATGATCGTAACTGCTGCTGCCGTTGAAATATTCCGAATCCTTCCTTTTCTCTGATTACTCTTGGTTTTTTTGGATATCTTTTCACGAAACTGCTGGATCAATTTCTCATCTCTTCGACTCTCCATCATTTTTTCATATGTCTGCACCTCTTTTATATCTTGTCTTCGTTCTACAAGATAATTCTGCATCATCGGATTTTTTTCATAATATATATAGTATCCATTTTGCCTTGAGAGATCTTCTCCTCGAAAAACATAAAATGCATCTTCTCCTTCCAGATCATCCATCATATATAACACTTTTCCTTCTCCTGGAAAATTTTCAAAATGTGTCTTTTTTATTTTATCATTGAGTCGAACCGAAAATCCCATTCTTAAAAGTGCCCATCCGATGACATCCAGACCAGAAAATAATCGCTCCTTCTGTTGATATATCTCTCTCCATACTTCATCATCAAATACTGTTTCATCAAGATCCAATTCCAGATTCTGTCCCTCGATCGCTCCTCTTATAAAAATAACAAGATCATTTCCAATCTGCTTTTTCTCTCCAAATAAAATTGCTCCTCTTACATATGTATTTTTGTCCATGGATAAAGAATTTAAAAATGTTATAACGTAATCTTCAATATATACTTTTGTGTGTCCTGCTGGACTTCCAATCTGCCTGATATTTTTAGGCAACTGCTGCTCTGTTTTCACGAAAAAACCTCCTTTTCTTCCATTTCACAAAAACCTTATCATAAAGAGATAAAAATTTTTATCAAACAACGTCGAGACGTTAAAATTTTTTTACATACTTCTTTTCTTTTTGTATACACTAAAAAGAGAATTTAAATCAGGAGGACGATCTATTGTTAAAAAAAATATCTTACTATCATCCAGATTCCCCTTATGCTCTTATGAAATTTCAAAATGATCTGCTACATTATCTCAAAATAAAGCATAAAAAAAATCAGCCCCTCGTCATTGTCTGTATCGGTACAGACCGCGCGACTGGTGACTGTCTTGGACCACTCGTTGGTCAGGCATTGCTTCCTTCTCCTCAATATTCAGTTTTTGGGACTTTAAAAGAACCTATTCACGCTAAAAATCTCAATCAAACTTTTAAAGAAATTTATTCTGTCTGCCAAAATCCTTTCATCATCGCTATCGATTCCTGTCTCGGTTATGCACAGCATGTTGGATGTATTACACTCTCCCCTCTCCCACTGCTTCCTGGCCGAGGCGTTTCAAAACAGCTCCCACCGATCGGACAATTATCAATCACTGGAATTGTAAATGTCTTTTCTGATTCCGTTTCAAACGAATCTGTAATTCAAAACACTCGACTTCACACCGTTATAAAATTAGCGGATTTTATCACAAATGGTATAAAATCCGCTAATATCCCTTCTATATATCAAGTTTCATGTCCCCATCCTTGATCAATCCTGCTCTACGCATCGCTTCCGAAATAAAATATGTCAAAAATGCAGGAGCTATGATCTGCATAACCAGTATCATGACAATAACAGTCACTGCAGAAGTTCCTCCTGTTGTCATCGTCTTATATGTCATCATTGGTCCCACAAACCCTGCCGTTCCCATACCAGAACCAATTGCATTATTCGTCATTTTTAAAACTACAGTAGAGATCGGACCAAGAATGGCACTTGTAATGATCGGTGGCAGCCAGATCAATGGTTTTCTTACAATATTGGGAACCTGTAACATTGATGTTCCTATTCCCTGTGCCAATAGACCTCCAATTCCATTCTCCCGTAAACTGGCCGTCGCAAATCCAATCATCTGTGCACAACACCCAATCGTTGCTGCTCCTGCGGCAATTCCAGAAAGATTCAAAATAATTCCAAGTGCTGCTGAACTGATCGGAAGAGTTAACGCCATACCCATCAATACAGAAACAACAATTCCCATCAAAAATGGCTGCTGTTCTGTTCCCCATCGAATCATCTCTCCGATCTGTTTCATGAGATCTGAAATATATGGTCCAACCGTTAACCCCACGATTCCACCACATACGATCGTTGTTAATGGCGTCAAAATAATATCAAGCTTTGTTCTTCCAATGAAAATCCTTCCAATCTCTATTCCTATGTAAGCCGCTACAAATGCTCCAAGAGGCTCTCCTGGGCCACTTAATAGGATTTTGCCACTTGAACTTACACTTCCATTCAATAAGCCAGAAGCAAAAGCTCCGATCATACCCGTACTTGCGGCAGATGCACATACAAGTGTTGATTCTCCTAATTTACTTGCAACTCCAATTCCAATTCCAGCTCCCGTCAATACTTTAGCAATCGATGCAACCATAACGATCATATTTCCTATATCTCCTCCTATGATCGTTCCGGCTTGTTCTAAAATCGTTCCAATGATCAATGTTGCAAATAATCCTATTGCCATTCCTGACAATCCATCTATAAAAATCCGTTTTAAAATTTTCATGCTCCATCTCCCTTTTAACGTAATGTTTTTTTTAGTATAACATACCTATTTTGCTTTACAAAAACAAAATACTTCTATACTAAGTCAAAAGAAGTAACTATTTACCAATTTATTAAGGCAGGAGTTTATTTATGTTTCGTATGTGGGGCAAGATTTTTCATGAAAATCATATGTTAAAAGACACTGTAATCTGTATAGATAGTGATCTGAATCGAACTAGAAAAGTATATCAGGCATTGGAAGAGATCTGTTATGAATTTGATCTTTCTAAACCACTCTGGCTAGATCACAATAAAAACGACTTTATCCATCATTCAAAAAACCAGATTTAATTCTGACAGTTTTGTAGAAGATATTGATTTTGATTTTCTTGAAATTCAGGTAATTGAAGAAGACTAAATAATTTTATATTTTCTTTTGAAATCGTTTACAAAATCACAAGACAAATGGAGATTATTTATATGAAAGGAAACGGTCACCCCACAAACAATCAGAATATTTCTGAATATGTTGCACTTTTATATCAGAAATATTCGCATAAATTATACTGTAATGCTTTTCATTACACGTCAAATCCAAGTATTGCTGAAGATGGTGTTCAGCAGATATTTGAAAGAATTCTTTTACATCCTGACACAGCATTACATGTACCTGAACACGAGATTATCTATTATCTTTTTGCTATACAGCGTAATGTGATGCATACACTAACTATGGATGAGTATAAAAATTCTCACTATCCTTTAGATTATGATGATGGTAACGATATTTCTCGTAATCTCATTGATCCTGAGGATCTGTTTATCCGTTATATTTATCTTGACTCTCTCAAGATCATTTTCTCAACACTAACACCCGATTTTCGTGATACTATAATTTTTCATTATTTCTATGGATTTAAATATAGTGAGATTGCATGTATGTTTCATATTTCTGAAAGAGCGGTTAAGAAAAGAATTGCTGTAGCCAAGAAATGAGTAAGAACTATGTTTCAAAAAGAGGATTTCCTATAAACAATACGAATAAGAATATTTTTTATTTTCTGGTTCCCTTTTTCTTCAAAAATCGGTTTAGTATATATAAGGGAGTGAATATTATATTTTAAACGCATAATAATAACAGTAGGATTACCGATTACAAAATAACAACAGGCAGTCAAAAAAACAGGACACCCTGTATTCGTCCGTATATAGAATATGATTTTCATTGATGACAGGTCTCATCTCTGAATCATATCTCAGATATAATAGATTCTCTCTCTTATAAATTCCACAAATGTATGGATTCTCATCATCTCCATACAAAATACAACAGGTCAGAGATTAATACTCTGACCTGTTATTCATTTTCTATTTTGTTGTACTTCCAAAGCCACCATTTCTGACTTCTGTTGCATCATCATCGATCGTAACTCCGTACTGCATAAAGATTCCCTGTACCATGCCAGTTCCCTGTGCCACTGAAACTGTCTTACCTTCATTGGTGTCATTTGTTAATTTTACAAAAATGTGACCTTCATTGTCAGAATAAAAATAATCGCTGTCAATAATACCGACTGTATTATTCATCTGAAGACGGAATTTAAATCCTAATCCACTTCTTGGGAAAATATTTAATACCCAATCAGATTCAATAAAAACTCGGATTCCTGTTGGAATCTTGATTGTTTCTCCTGGTTTTAATTCAAAATCAACCGGACTAAAAAAGTCATATCCTGCTGATCCTCTAGTTGCTCTCTTTGGCAATTTGATCTGGTCATAGATTTCTTTGATTTCTTCTTCTGAAGCTCCTGGAAAACTATCATCCCAGCTTTCTTTGAACTGTTCAAAACTTACTTTATGAAATTGTGCTATCTTATTCATCTGTATCTCCTAATTATAAATGATATTCTGCGTATCTGTTAATATTTATAACGTTCCTTATTTTATCAAACTAACGAATTTCTTTCAATAGTCCGGTAGTTTTTTCAATCCTTCAAATCGATATCCCTCTTTTTTTAGGTTTATGATCACTGTCTCCAACGCTTCTGCGTTTGATCGCGATATATTATGTATGAGTGGGATCGCACCTTTATGCGTATATTTTTGAAAATGTTCTATCACATAGTCTTTTCCAGGCTGTTGATCCACCTTAAAATCCACATAAGCCATACTCCAGAAAATTGTCCGATATCCCATCTTTTTGGTTAATGATAGTGTTCTCTCATTATACTCTCCCATTGGAGGTCTGATAAAAGGATCCATATCATATCCTGTTGCTTCTTTACAATACTGTGCACAATCTATGATCTCCTGTTTATTATCGCGATCTGACAATGTTGGCATACTCTTATGATGCACCGTGTGATTTCCTACGATATGCCCTTCTTTTTTCATACGCTTTACAAGTTTTGCTTCCTCTCTGATAAATGGTTTTGTTACAAAAAAAGCTGCTACAACTTTTTGTCTTTTCAAAACATCCAGAATTTTTGGAGTAAATCCATTTTCATATCCGCAATCAAACGTCAGATAAATCTTTTTTTCTGTACATTTGGGATCTACATAATATGCATCATATTTTGACAGATCTATTTTCTGTGAAACCTCTGGCTGCTGATGTTCTTCATTTCTTTTAAACCACCAACTTTCAATCCCTTGCGAAACATTTCCCACCGTCTTGTATATCTGTATTGTTGAATCTTGGTACGTATCCTGCTTTTTCTTTTTCTGCTCTTCGATTTGTCCCCTGCATCCACTAAGTAATATTCCTGTTATACAAACTAAGATCATCTGAAAAATCCTTCGATATTTCATAAAAGCACCCACACAACCCCTTTTTCTTATATGTATTATCCAATTTCTCACTTTATAAGTCTTTTATAAAATCTTTTAATATCTGCAGATCTTCATCTGTCAGCTGACATTCTCTGGAACTTGCAATCTCTCCCCAATGCTCTTCGATATTCGCTACCTGTTTCTTTTCGTTTTTTTATCTCTTCTTTTTTCTTATTTTCTAAATTTTCTTTATAATTTTGTTTTTTTGTATAATTCAACATTCGATTTGGTAATATATTTTCCAAATAGTTGATCAGATTAATTTTTATTTTCCTCTTCATCTGATCCATTTTTGTTAAATAATCCATCATAAAGATGGAAATTCCACATACAACTCCAATGATCAAATTTCTTCCCCAGAAATTAATATCTGCATTCATTGCTATTCCACGAATAGCGCCCAGACATCCAAGACCTACACAGATAATTGCACAAAACCCTGGAATCTGTTCCAGGAAAAACGAATTTATCCCCAATATCTTGTCCGCTTCAAAATATTTATCCACAATACAGCTGATATTATTCACTTTTGTTTGCAGATTATAATAGTTTTCTATTTTCTTTTTTAATGTGCCGATCCAATACCGTTTTGGTCTCTCCATTTCTTCTGAAGATACTAACAATCTATGATAATTTGCCCAAACTATGACCTTAGTAAGAACTGCGATCACCATTGCTGTTATAAATCCTTTCATAAAAAAAGTTTCCCTTAACATTTCCATAGATACCACTCCTTTTCATCATATATATGTTACTTATGATTATAAAAGGATATCTATCGAAACTTAAGAGAAACCGTCCTACAAAGTTAGACTACATTCTGTCTAATATTCCAAGAACCAGACGAACAATGTGTTTTATTGCCGCTTTTTCAAATTCTTCGTAACTTCCTGCTGCTTCCTGATCTGCTTTATCAGAGATCGCACGAAGAATGATAAATGGAATCTGATTTAAATGTGCTGCCTGTGCCATCGCTGCACCTTCCATCTCTGCACAGTATCCATCAAATTCATTGATCAGATAATGTTTCTTCTCATTATCTGAAATAAACTGATCCCCACTGACTACTCTTCCAACATAGCTGTGGATATCTGGATTCACTTCGTCACATGTCCTCTTGGCAAGTTCGATCAGATCTTTATCTGCCTCAAAATAAGAAGTATCCATTCTAGGGATTTCCCCAACTTTATATCCAAAAACAGTTGCATCTACATCATGCTGAACTGCATCTTTGGAGATTACAATGTCCCCGATCTCAATGTCTTTATATAGTCCACCTGCAACACCTGTATTGATCACAGCTTTTACATCAAAACGATCTGCAAGAATTTGTGTGCATAATGCCATATTTACCTTACCAATCCCACTCTGCACGATCACAACTTCTTTATCTTTTAACTTTCCACAATAAAAATCCATACCTGCACAGGTTACTTTTTCTTTTTCTTCCATAGCTTCGATCAGCTGACTGACTTCTTCTTCCATGGCTCCAATGATACCAATCATATGTTATCTCCTTTTCTTTTATGTTGATTTCAGTTTACGAGAAATCATAATTTATGTCAAATAAGAATCTCTTGAAATACACTCTCTCTTGCACTATAATTTGTTGTGTATCTAGGCATTTTACCAGATACTTAATTTTTGAAATATATTTACAGGAGGATAATAGAATTATGGTATATAAAACAAAAGGAACTTGTTCCAGTGAAATTGAATTTGAGGTAGAAAACGGAATCTTAACAGATATCCATTTTGTTGGTGGATGTCAGGGAAATACAACTGGTGTCGCTGCATTAGCAAAGGGACTGCCTATTGATGAAGTTATCGACAAATTATCTGGAATTCAGTGTGGTTTCCGTGGAACTTCTTGTCCAGACCAGCTTTCTAAAGCACTGATCGCGTACAAAGAAAATAATTAATCGGGGTGAAAAGATCATGAAACGAATCGTATTAACCGGTGGAGGAACTGCCGGACATGTTACACCAAATATGGCACTTGTACCGAAACTGATCGATGAAGGATATAATATTTATTATATTGGTTCTTACGAAGGTATGGAAAAGAAACTGATCGAAGATATCGGTGTTACTTACTATGGAATTTCTTCTGGAAAGCTTCGCCGCTATTTTGATATCAAAAACTTCTCTGATCCATTCAGAGTTATCAAAGGATTTTTTGAAGCAAAGAAGATCTTAAAGAAACTTCGTCCAGATGTTGTATTTTCCAAAGGGGGCTTTGTCACTGTGCCTGTTGTGATTGCTGCCAAACAGCTCCATATTCCCGTGATCATTCATGAATCTGATATGACTCCAGGATTAGCAAACAAGTTAAGTATTCCTAGTGCAAGTAAAGTATGCTGCAACTTCCCTGAGACAGTAAAACTTCTTCCTGAAGGAAAAGCTGTATTAACAGGTTCTCCGATCCGTGAAGAATTATTTACAGGAAAATGTGAAGAAGGACTTCGTCTGTGTGGATTTACAGAAGAAAAACCTGTACTTCTTGTTATTGGTGGAAGTCTTGGATCTGTTGCGATCAACAATGCGATCCGTAGTAACATCGATGCGTTACTTGAGAAATATCAGATCATTCATCTGTGTGGACGTAATAACTTAGATGAAAGCCTTGAAGGCAGAGAGGGTTACAAACAGTTTGAATATGTCAAAGATGAATTAAAACATTATTTTGCATGTGCAAATGTTGTTGTGTCCCGTGCTGGAGCGAATGCGATCTGTGAGCTTCTTGCACTTAGAAAGCCAAATATCCTGATTCCTCTTGGATTAGAAGCCAGCCGTGGAGACCAGATCCTAAATGCTGAATCTTTTGAGAATCAGGGATACAGCTATGTGCTTCAGGAGAAGGATGTTACAAGCGAAACTTTATTGAATGCTGTTAACAGCGTTTATGAAGATCGTGATAAATATATTGAAGCTATGAATCATAGTAAGCTTGCAAATCCGATCGAGACGATCGTGAATCTGGCAAATCAGTTAGCTTCTCGAAAAAAGAAACGATGATTTTATTAATTGCTCATAAAAACGAGAGAAATTAAAATTTCTCTCGTTTTTTATTTTTACATGTATTATATCCAAAAAGGGGAAATCGGCTAATGCCGATTTTGACCGATCATAAAAAGAAATAGAAAGAAATCGCAGAAATGCGTGCCTTCCGGCACTGGCATATTCCGCGATTTCTTTCTATTTCTTAAGCTCTAATTATTTTAGGGTACAAGAAATAAAGGTACGGCTCATTTTTCACTGCACTTTTATTTATGCTGCGTTTTCTGCTGATTTTCCTTCAAATTTATGAAGTTTATCACAAAGAAAACGATGGTATTTATTTATATTTCTTCCAATTGCATACAACATAAATTCCTTGTATACCTTTTCGGCAGAGCGATGATGAAAACGCCGGAAGTGATCATTTTCCTTGATATCTCCAAAATGTCCTTCGGTCTGAATCGAACGGATCTGACGATTTCGAATTCCTTTCTCACTTTGGATATTCGTATGCGATGTTTCTTTTAATTCGTCCCAACGCTCGTTGATCTTCATCACTTTATTTTTATCGACATCCTTTTCCGGATTATATCTGTAAAGGCATTTCGCTTTATGCTCGCAGCCACTGCAATCTGCACAGCCGTACACTTCCAGCGTTTGCTTATAACCTTCTTTTTCTTTTGTTTCGGTTCGCAGGCGTCTTAACTCTCTGCCATCATGACAAATATAGTAATGTTCATCTTCAAAAACCTGAAGTTCCATGTTGTAATACTTTCCAATCTGTTCTTTGTAAGCACGCGTTTTTCGTTGTTCATGCTCTTGCAGCTTGATATAACTTTCGATGTGATGTTCTTTTAGGAACAACAGGTTCTTTTCACTGCAATAACCGCTGTCTGCCGTGGTTTCTTTTAAGATCTCGCCAAACGCTTTGATATGTTTTTCTACGATCGGAATCAATGTATTATAATCTGTTCTGTCGTTACTTACATAACTATGAATAATAAAGTAATTCTCCACGGCGATCTGCACGTTGTAAGCGGGTTTTAACTGACCATTCATCATGTGATCATCTTTCATTCTCATGAAGGTTGCCTCTAAATCTGTTTTGGAATAACTGTTACGGTCTTTGCCCATGATCTCAAAACTTTCTTTGTATTCCAGGAGTCTACTTCCACAAGTTTCCAATGCTTCATACAGTCGTTGGATTTCAGGCTTTTTCTTCCCTTTTCCGTAAACAAATGCAATTCCCTCCCCATCAGCGATTGTCGATAAGTTTTTTTGAAGGTTCAATACATCCAAAGGAGAACAATGATCGATTTCTATGATGCTGTTGTTTGCTATTTTTTTATGTTTTGCCAGTTTTCGTTTCCGATTCTTTGCAATGACTTCCCGCACTTTGTCTATGCCTTCTATAACAAACATTCGTGCATGACCAAATCCGTATCTTTCATCATATTTGTTTTCTTCTAAAAGAGTATTGTACTTTGTATAAAGAGAATCCATGGTATCAAGTAGTCCTGCCAGATGGTAATTGAGTGCTCCACGCCATACAAACGTATAGCGGTTTGCATTTGCTTCGATCTTTGTTCCATCAATAAAGAGGGATTCTAACGTGATCAGACCTTCCTTTTTGAAACGTCGAAGTAACTGATAATTCAGATCATCCAAGATATCTGGTGTGAGTTTTTTGTTTATGAAATCATAAAAGGCATCCCTTTTTGGTTGTTCGCCCTGAGTGAGCCAGATGAATGCCAGGTCTCTTTTACATAGTTCCACAATACGGTCAATCTCACGAACCCCACGCATGTTTGCATAGGTAAGAACTCCATACTTCATGATTGGGTTAAACCCGTGTTTCCCCTTGCCTGAATACTGTGCTAATAAAGCCGTAAAATCCATTTCCTCCATTACTTTTTTTAGGGTAAAGACCGGATCGTCGTCAGGTAAACTCAATTCATAAAATTTAAAGTTGATTTTTTGTTGCCCTAATTCAAAAAATTCGTTATAATAATCTTGTTTTTGCATAGTTACATTATAACATGTAACGGAGAGAAGATGGTTGTCGTTAGCCATCTTTTTTCTCTTTTATAGGAATAATTACAAGGAGGCAGGTAACTCATTCGAGTTACCTGCCTCCTTGTTCATGACTGTCTATTAACCGACAGCCCCTTTTATGTTATACTTCTATTATTATTAAAATTCACTTTATATTTTTTAAGGAGGACAACTATGGATTATCACATTTTAAAAAAATATCGATATACAAACCGAAATCAATTTGAATCTATTTATTCTTCCCGATATGAAAATGAACTGGTATTACATTATGATTTTGAAATTCATGGTTTTCCATGCTTTTCACTCCAACTACCGAAATTTTAAATTTAACATCAAGAATCTATAAACTTACCCAGACTTTAATCTATTTAAAATCAAAAACTCCCTCAGATTGCTCTGGAGCAATATACTCAAACTTGTCTTGTAGATGAAGTAAAACTTACAAATGAAATTGAAGGCGTAAATAGTACTCGACGTGAGATCCAAGATATATTAAATACACAATCGATCACAAAAAAAAATATGCGTCTTTATGGATTAGTTCAAAAATATAATTTACTAAAAAATTCTGAAAAAATTTCAATTCATAATTGTTCTGACATTCGAAATATTTACAATGAATTAGTGAGTGAAGAAATTAAAAATAATGATCCTTTGAATCTTCCAGATGGAATTTTTTTTCGAAGAAAATCTGTTTCCATTTACAGTCCACATATGAAAGAAATTCACCGTGGAATATATGTAGAAACCGAAATTATTGCCTGTATGGAAAAAGCTTTATTTATATTGCATAATAAATCCATTCCTCCTTTGATTCGAATCTCCGTCTTTCATTATCTATTTGGATATATCCATCCATTTTATGATGGAAACGGAAGAACAAATCGTTTTATCAGCAGTTATCTTTTATCCAAGGAATTAGAGCCTCTGATCAGCTATCATTTAGCAAAAACAATAAAACAAAATATTTCCAAATATTATAAAAGTTTTGATTATACAAATGATACTGATAATCGTGGTGACCTGACTGGTTTTATTACAAATTTTCTAGAAATTATTCTTGCATCCATTGAAGCATTAATCGATTCTCTAGAAGACAAAATAGAACGTTTGCATTATTTCGAGCGAATATTATTGTCTAATTTTAAAGATAAAACGGATTACGGGATTCTTCATTTACTATTACAGAATTCTTTATTTGGTCTGAAACCATTGTCTGCCAGAGAAATGGCTGAAATGCTTGATAAATCTTATGTTACGATTAATAATCGTTTGAAGAAAGATTCCATCAAAACACTATTACGATCTGATATACCTCATAAATATGATTTGGATTTAGATAATTTAAAAACTTTATGATTAGATAACAACAAAACACGAGACTGCTACCTTCTATGGCAATCTCGTGTTTTTATTTTTCAGAAAAACTATACGCTACTATTTATTTTTTCATTATTTCACTTTGCAAGATCTTACTGCACTGTATGCACCGTAAACTTTAGATTTTCCTACTGTCTTGTATGCACGTACTTTTACAAAATATTTTTTCTTTGCTTTTAACTTCTTGATGACTTTCTTATATGTCTTGTAAGATTTTACTGTGTATGTCTTTGCACCTTTGAAGTTTTTCTTAGTTGCGATCTTGATCTGGTATCCAGATACGTTTTTGTCTTTCTTCCATGTAACTGTTAATTTTTTCTTTCCTGCTTTTACTTTTGCTGTCTGTTTCTTAACTGTTACTTTTTTGACTGGTTTTACAGCTGGTTTTGTTGCTGTTGTTGTAGCTGCAGGCTTTGTTGCTGTTGTAGCATCTGATGGCTTTGTTGCTGTTGTATCTGACTTGTTTGTATATGTAAATTCTAATGTTTTATTATATCCAGTCGCTGTTACAACAATGTTATATGTACCTTCTGCTTTTAATGCATCTGCTGTTGTCACCAATGTTCCATCTTCATTGATCAATTTTACAGATCCTTTTCCTGATGCTGCATACTCTTTTCCGTTCACAGATACTTTCTGAATATTTTTTACAAAATTTGCAAAATCATCTGCCTGTACATCTTTTGCTGCTACTAATGCAGGTGCTTTAACATTATTGTTATATACTGCCACAACATTATCTGTAGTTAAGGTAAAACTTGTGCTAAATGGTACATATTTTGAGCTTTTATCTGTTACATTTAATGTATACTGTCCTGGTTTCACACCTGTTGCATTATATTTTAATGTTCCATTTTCAACACTGACGTTTGTTAACCCTTCTACTGCATATTCTGCATCATACGCTTTTGGTAATGTTGGCACAGTTACTTTTGCACTTCCTGAAGTTACATCTGCATTTTCAACTTTAAATGCACTTGTATCAAACTTATATGGTACATATGTATCATCAATATCATATTTCACTACACCATTTTCTGTATAATATGTTACTGCATCAATTATTTTTCCCATCATAGATGCATAATGTTCTCCAGAAATTGGGCAACCATGAGACTGTGTTGTAAATCCTGTTCCCCATGCAAATTCTGTCCCTTTCCAGATATTTTCTACATGTCTTAATCCATATTGTGTTCCATCAGTTGTTGTGATCACTGCTGCAAGAACTTTCGTATTCCCACTGATCTGATCACTATCCGCAACCTTATCAAAGTTTAAATTTAATTGATAATCTCCATACTTAGATGATGTCTTAAACTTCTCAATTGCTGCACCTTCTACTTTTTTTTCAGTTGCTGTAGTCTTGCCAAAAGAATAAGTCCCATCTTTATTTACAGTTAATTCTTTATAGTACGCTGGTGCTGTACTTAATACATAATATGAATAATCTGCACTTTCAAATAAAGCATCTTTGCCTTTATATTCTTTTGTCGTTTCTTTTCCTTTCATATTTACTGTAATTGAAACATTAGAAGCGTCTGTAATTTTTGTTAAATTAGACAGATCTGTTCCTGCTTTGATCTTTACAGGATAAGTGATTCCTGAAATATGCTCTCCAGTATTGTCTGCATGATAAGATCCATTGGCTAATGTACTTCTTGTTTTTGTCTTTGTTGCTGAAGTTGTCGCATCTACTTTCACAGTATTCTTCTTATTTAATTCTGCCTTATAAAAATCAGCATATGGGATATTCATCAACACATAGACATCTTGTCCCTTATTCGTTTCATCTGCTTTAACAACAGATACACCATTATTAAATACTGCTGGCACGCTTACAGGTCCGGCCAACATTGCAGCAGCCATAGCTACTGTTAAACCTTTTTTCCACATTCCTTTTCTCATGTGAACCTCCCTTAAATTGTAATAATTAATAGCTTTATACAAAGATATAAGTACTGAAATATCTTCATATATTTATCTCGATTTTTGCATGTTCCGATCATAATTGAGAATTTTTCACATTAAGTTAGTTTTTGCTAACTATTGTTTTTTAAGAAAGGTGCCTTTATAAGGCATTGGGCACCTTCTTATTTCGTCAATTGTCTTACAAACTTTGTGCAAAAATACAGACCCCAATAAACAATACAAGTTTCAGGAGAATAATAAAGATTTCATTACCTTTTAACTTCTTACCTGAACCCAGATGAATGTTTTGCTTCGGACACACATCTACACATTGCATACAGTGGATACATTCCCCGCCATTCTTCTGGTCCCTTTTGATCTGATAATCTACAGAGCACTTAATCTCACATGCACGGCACTTTGGAATACAGTTACTCCGGTCTCTGTCGAGCACTGAAAACGGTAATAATGGTAACCATGCAAAGATTGCTCCCATTGGACATAGATATTGACAGAAAAATCTTTCTTTAAAGCACATACCTATCAGTATCAGTATAAATATGATCCAACCTGCCAAATATGCAGCATCTGGAATCTTGCCTGTATACAACATAGAAAATACTTCCCAAGGACTGGTTCCGTGGAACTTTTTCGTAAATCCTAATGCATAAATCAGCATTAAGACTAATAACACTATATATTTCATTTTTTGAAGTTTCCATCCGGTCTCTTCTGATACCCACGGAAGCTTCTTTTTTACTTTTTTCTGAACCCATTGAGATAGGGCATACATTCCATCTCCCAAGGTTCCAAATGCACAAGCATAGCCACAGAAGAATCTGCCAAACAAAATGGTGAATCCGCATAATGCGATCAGCATTACAAGAAACGCATTCTGTTCGATCGGCTTGCCTGCCCTGATCTGTTCGATCACATACCTCACACCAGAAAATGCTGATGTATATAATGCCGGCATCCATAGGAAAAAGATGATCTGGATGATCTGCCGGGCGAGACGTCTTATATCTCTCTTTTGTCTAAGGTTCATTATGACGCCTCCTTCAAAGCATTTCGTACTGCTGCAATAATACCTTTTGAACTATATGTCGCTCCACTTGCTACATCAACATCGGCTGTCTGCTTTTGTTTCATTGTATCTATGATTTTTTTTGCATTATTAAAATATGCACTGTCTTCATTTTTCGCTTCTTTAATCTGAATGTCATCGATAGAACCATTTTTTATGGTTACACTCACAACAATCTGACCACCGAATCCCTGACCGCTGCCTTCATAGGTTCCATCTTTCCATAAACCCGAACCACTGTTCTCAGCTGCGATCTTCGCTTCTTTTTCTGCCCGGATCGTTGCAATATTATGATATGCAAAACACACTCCAACGATCAGCACAAGGTTTAGAAGTCTCATTAAAAAATGCTTGTATTTTTTTAATTGTTTCATATCTCTTTTTTGTTCCTCTACCTATTGGTTTATCTTTGAAATTGCGTTCTTGTATGCATTGATCAATGCATTGCTTGAACATGTTGCTCCTGTTACCACGTCATAATTTTTTGAAGTATCCAAACCATTTGCGATCAATTGAGGAACTATCTTTTTTTCCGCATCCTTATACCATGATTGCATGCTTTTATCTGACCATTTTATATTTTGGATTCCTTTTACTTTTCCATCAGATGAAACTACAACTTCTAAAGTAAGATCATATGCGTCAAAATCTCCATCTTCATCTGGCTCACATACTGCACTTCCTGTATACGTTTGATCTGTCGGTGTTGTTGGTACAGTTGTTGTATTATCCTCAGATGAATTATCAGTATTCGTATTATTATCATTTGTACTATTGTTCGTATTATTTGTTTCTACTGTAGTTTCCGTATCTTTTTTCGCCAATGCTTTCTTTAACGCATCTCTGACTGCTGCCATGATACCTTTTGAGCTATATGTAGCACCACTAACTGCATCAACTTTATCTGTATTAGCTGATTGTACCGCGATAATACTAAATGGCACTTCAGACCATGCACGTTCAAAATATGCTGCATCATCTTTCTCATTTTTCACAAGTTTGATCTCTACGATCTTGCTCTTCTTGATACGAACACTGACAGTGATCTTTCCTCTGAATCCTGTTCCAGTTCCTTCGTAAACACCATCTTTGTATGTTCCTGATACTTTCTCTGTTGTATCTTTCTTCGTTGTGTCCTTTGTTGTAGATGTAGAACTACTGTCACTAGATGATTTATTAACGGCCGCTTTGCTTAACGCATTACGCACGGCTTTGATAATACCATTGGAACTAAATGTAGCCCCACTGACAGCATCTACATTTGTGCTCTGCTTCTTAACCATCAATGGAAGTAAAATACCTTTTGCACGGTTAAAATACGCTGCATCATCATGATTTTCCAAAATTTTAATTGATTTGATCTTATTCTTTTTGATCGTCACAGAAACTTTTACAGTACCATGATATCCAGCGGCTGTACCAACAAATGTACCATCTTTGTATGTTCCTGATTCATCCGCTGTACCAACACTTCCTGCAGATTTTGCAGAAGATCCGCCTGCTTTTGCGGATGATTTATCTTCTTCCCCTGTTAACGCATTTTTTACTGCCTTAATGATTCCATTTGAACTGTAAGTTGCTCCACTGACAACATCAACTTTTAATGACTGCTTTGCCAGAATATTTTTGATCACACCTGCTGATGCACGATTGAAAAATGCGGCATCATCGGAATTACTTAATACTTTGATCGCTGTGATCTTATGATCTTTTACAGTAACTGAAACCTTTACCAAACCACGATATCCGTTTGCCTGTCCTTCATAAGTTCCATCCTTGATCTTGCTTAGATCAATATCCCCAGCATTTACTTTCTTTGTTTTCTTTTTCGCTTGTGTCGTTGCAGCTTCTACCTGATTTTCAGAATTATTTTTTGATTTTTCTGACTTTGGTGCCGTATATCCAAAAACACTGTTTCCAACCAGACTGATCACAAAAATCGCAGGCACAAACTGAATCAGATTGACTTTCTTTAACTGATCAATGATCTTCATTTTTATTTTTCCTTCTCTCTTTCTATCTGTTAACGTTTTATTTTTTTATTACTGTAAAATCACTATCTGAACTAAAATGATCTTTGATTCCCTGTGAAATATATACCTTATTATTTTCATCAACAAGGATCATATTGAATTCTTTGCTGTGTTCCTTCCAGTAAGAAATAGCTTTATCCTTCCCCATAACAAACAATGTTGTTGACAATGTATCAGATAATGTACCATTTTTGCTGATGATCGTTACTGATTTCAGATCTTTTTCGGATGGTTTTCCAGTTGCTGGATCAATGATATGATGATATGTTTTCCCATCTTTCTCAAAGTATCTTTCATATGCTCCAGATGTAATGACTGCTTCATCAGCAGCTTCATATGCACCGATCATACTTTCTGTATCATCTGGTGACTGCACTCCGACTTTCCATCGGCTTCCATCTGTTTTTGTTCCGATTGCCTGTACGTTACCACCAAGACTGATCACACCGCTTTTCACACCATCCTTTTTATAGATTTTTGCAATTCTTTGTGATGTGTATCCTTTAGCAATTCCTCCAAGATCAATCTTCATATTCTTCTCTAATGTCACAACATTTGTTTTCTTATTAATTTTGATTTTCTGACTATTTACGTTTTTCAGAAGTTTCTGAATTTCTCTGTCCGATGGCACACGATATTTCTGTGTCGGGAATCCCCATAATTCCACGATCGGATAGATAGAAATATCAAAAGCATCGTTTGATTCTTTTGATTTTTTCTTTGCAAATTCGATCAATTCTAATGTCTCATCAGATACTTTCATTTTTTTCTTCTGATTCAGCTGATAGATCTCACTGTTTTTATCTACCGCTGACCATAGCTGATCTAATCGCTCAATCTCACTCTTAGCATCATCCACTGCTTTTTGCGCATTCTTTCCATATGCTTTCAGATTCATATAGGTATCCATGGCAAAAACTTGCGCACTTGCTTCCTGTGTACTTGCTTCACTACTTGTTTCTGTCTTCTTTTCGTCCTGTTTCTTGGCACATCCGGCGAATGATAGTACCCCTAAAACACTGATCATCACTATGCATATTAACTTTTTTAGTTTCATTTATTTCATCCTTCTAGGTTAGTATTTCCTAACCTATAGTTTATAATTTTTTTAATTTTGTTTCAAGAATAGTAAGTGAGTTTTTTTTTCATTAAAAAAAGGAACTGTCTTTTCTGACAATTCCTTTTTTGATATTCTATTCTAACCGTTATTTCTTAATCTCATAGTATCCATTTGTCTTCTTAGTACGCTTGCTTACTTTGACATAATACATTCCTTTTTTCTTTGGAAGTTTTACTGTCTTTTCTAAGTGTTTTGCAGATGTTTTTACTGTCTTAACTGGTTTTTTCTTACCTCTCTCATAGATCGTAAACTTAAATCCACCTTGATCTGCAACTGTTAAAATCTTCAATTTGCTTTGCTTTTTGCTAGATTTTACAGATACTTTATACCAACGGGCTGCTTTTTCATTCATTGTATACATCTCTGTTGCATTTAGATTCTTTGCTTTGGATTTCTTATAGGCAACTTTCTTTTTGGCATAATTTTTTGTCGTATACAACATTGTATTGAGCTGCTCTTTTGGAGCCTTCAATACTAGACGGTAGTTTCCTTTACTAAGTCCATAACCTACTGCAATCTGTGTTTCGTCTTCGTTTGTTGGTTTAAATGACTTTGTTCTTCCGATTGTGATCCATTTTCCTTTTTCATTTTTCTGAACTTTATAGCTTGTATTTCCACCATCTTCTACCATGGATGCAACAACAAAACCTGCAAATCCTCTTTTTGTCATTTTAAATGTGTGATAAGTTTCTTTTTCTTCACCTTTTTGCATATTGAGGTCGTTTTTTTCTAACCCACCACATTCATTTTGTAATACGTAAGCTGTGATCAATCCTTCTTTACAGTTCTTTGGAAATTCTATATAATAAGTTTCTCCTGCATTTACCTGCGCCTTTACATAGGACAGTGGCAATTTCTTGATCATTTTTTTATTGGAATCATATAGAATTGCTTCCTGTTTATTATCCCCAACAACTGCCAGTCCTAAAGCTCCTGATTCTACTGGAGTGAGCTTGATCAGATCTGGATTTTTAAAATAATTCTGATCATAATATTTGATCCCGCCAGTCAGCGCATAATATAAGGCATCTTCAAGAGTTCCAAATTTGTACGCTTTAATTTCTTTTTGATTCCATTCTGCCGGCTCTGTTTTTCTTGCTGTTTTCTTCATTACTATTTTACTAGGAAAATATGATGTAGCTGCTTTTGATGCTAAGCCTTCCGCTGCTGATACTTTTGCCTGTGGACACAACATCGCTGCTGATATAACTGCTGCCATAAGAATACGAAATGACCTACTTTTCATTTTTTTCATCCTGTTTCCCTCCTTGTGATTCTTAATATGTATACGTTCCCAAATAATATGCCCCCGTTGTTTTGCTTGTAAGTTTCGTAACTTTCACATAATATGCTCCTTTTTTCTTTGGAAGTTTTACTGTCTTAACTTTATCATTCTTTGTGACTTTTACTGTTTTTAACCGTTTTCCTTTTTGATAAACACAGAATTTAAAACCTCCACCCACAGAATCTTTGGACAATGTAACTGCTTTTCTTTTTTTGGTAGATGAAACAGAAGCCTTATACCAACGCGCTGCTTTTTCTGTGGAAGTATATATACTGTCAATATCTGATTTTAGATGGATCGCTTTGGATTTCTTATAAGCTGCCTTTTTCTTTGATTTATCCCTTGTATATTCTACATTAATGATCTGATCTTTTGGTGTTTTTAATGCCAGACGATATTTTCCTGCCTCTAATCCATAGAGCACTGTACTGTCATATTTATCTGGTTTTACCGTTGTGCTGTATCCGACTTTTTTCCATGTCCCATTTACATTTTTCTCAATGTATACTCCAACTTTTTCATGTTTCTTTCCGATGGATGTAATATCAAATTGTACTTTTGAGCGTTTCGCTACGGAAAATGGATGATAGGTTGTTGTCCCTTTTCCAAGTTCATAATAACTTTTCTGATTCGCCATGGAAGTAAATTCGGTTTTGATCACACCAGTTAAAATGATCACTTTGTCTATCTTCTCTGGCAGTTTTACATAAAATTCATCTCCTGTTTTCACGATACCTACATATTCTTTGTCCCCGCCATCGTTTAAATTATTTACTATAATTCTTTTCTTTGCCGCATCATATACTGGTATTTTTGTCTCATCGTTACTTACGACACCAACCATAAACAGCCCTGGATCTGCAACTTTGATCTTTACCCAGCGGTCACTGCCTTTATAATTCTTATTATATAAATGCATTCCACCGCTCACCAGATATTTCATCATATCTACTTCTGAATCAAACTGATATGCAGTCAATTCCTCTTTGTTCCATTCTTCTGGTTCAACATATCTGGCTGTCTTTTTCTGTGTTATCTTGTCTGTATTAATATTTGTCCTTACATTTGCAGATACTGATGGGCTACACATTGCAATGCTTAAACCTGCTGCTATCAGAACTGCTCCCATTTTCTTGATTTCCCTTCTTGCCATAGAAATTCCTCCTTATATTTTGATTTGGATTAATAATACCCTATTTCATACGTTCCATTTGTTTTCTTTGTAAGCTTTGAGATTCTGATATAATATGTTCCTTTTTTCTTTGGCATTTTCGCTGTCTTCGCATTTGCATTTCCTGTTACCTTAATTGTTTTAATTGCTTTTTTCTTTCCCTTTTTATAAATTGTAAACTTGTATCCTCCAGAAACCGTGTTCTTTCCAAGATTCAGAATTCTTTTCTTCTTTGTAGATGTAATACTTATTTTATACCATCTTGAAGTTTCCTCTCCTGTTGTATATATATTCGATGTTTGTCCATCCAGTTTGATCTTCTTTGCCTTTGATTTCTTATATGCTACCTTTTTACTTTTAGAACTGCTTGTATATGAGACTGCATTTAACTGTATTGTCGGTGCTTTGATCGCCAGGCGATATTCACCTTTAGTCAATCCATGAACAAAATCATCATCATAAGATGCTGGCTTGATCTTTACCGTATCATCGATTCTTTTCCATTGTCCGTTTTCTTTCTTTTCGATGTGTGCATAAGTGATCCCACTGTTTCGATCGATCGCTGAAATGTTAAATTCCACCGCAGATCTCTTCTTAATTGAAAATGGATGATATGTGGTACTTCCAGTTCCTGATTCATAATAAGTATCTGATGCTTTCATAGATCCAAATCCATCTTTGATCACACCTGTTGTCACAAATATTTTATCGATTTTTTCTGGCATTTGAAGATAGAAGACCTCACCTGCTTTTGCAAGCCTTCCATATTCCAGATCTCCATCAGATGTCGTTTGAGCTAAAACTTTCTCCTTCGTTGAATCATAGAGATTTACCTTCTGCGATCTATTTCCATCTGTTTGTGTTGCAATTGTAAAATACCCTGAATCTGCAACTGTAATTTTGACCATATGATCCTTTTCCTGAAATTTATCATTGTATAGATGTGTACCACCTGTCTGAAGATAATCTTCAAATTTATCTGTAGATCCAAACTGATATGCTGTGATTTCTGTATAATTCCATTCTTTTGGAGTCGTATATCTCTCTTGCATTTGCATTCTCTGTCCCGCATAAACTATCATCTTGGGACAACTCATAGATACTCCGATCACTGCTGTCATCATTAATGTTACTGTTTTCTTTAAAATCTTTCTCATGTCTATCATCTCTCCTGCTTGATCATTCTATTACTTCATTATTCGTCACAAATAACCTGATCCATCAAAATATCATGCTCTTCTGTCGGTACCTGATTCATCATTAACTCTTTATAACATACCAGAATCTTTGGAAATGTTACTCCATCTAAAAAACGGTCATAGAATCCTGCTCCATGTCCAAGTCTACGGCCTTCTCTATCTGCACTTACACACGGTATTACCGCCATATCAATCTTCTCTTTCGATAAGATTAGACACCTTCTGGATGGTTCCATGATTCCATATGCCCCTTCCTCAAAATCATCTAAAGCATGAATCTGTCTCACTTCCATGATTCCTTTCCCAATACACAATGGCACTCCGACATTCTTCCCCTGTTTCAGTGCCAATGCTATCAGCTGCCATGTATCAACTTCATTTTTCATACTTGCATAACAAAAAATAGTTTTTGCCTCTTGAAATTCTTTTAACTCTTTTACCTGTTCAAAAATCGACTGATCTGCTTTTTCTATATAATTTTTGTCTAATTTTTTCATCCATTCTTTTACTTGTTGTCTTGCTTCTTTTTTCGTCATGATGTCCTCCAGTTTTTATAAAATTACGCACAAAAAATGAACCTAATTTCTTAGGTTCATTTTATCATAATTTTCTTTCATTGTATGCTATTTCATTATAATGTTTTATATAATTCCATAATCTTCTCGCCAGTTGCAACATCTTCTGAAAATGCAGTCGCACTTCCTGCTGCTGTCCCCATCTTCAGTGCTTCATTATAATCTCCATTACTTCTCAAATATCCTGTGATAAATCCTGCTACCATGGAATCTCCAGCTCCTACAGAGTTCTTAACTTCTCCTTTTGGACAAGGTGTTACATGAACTTCTCCTTCTTCTGTGATCAGGATTGCTCCATCTCCTGCCATGGAAACTAACACATTTCTTGCGCCTTTTTCCTGAAGTTTCTTTGCATACTCAACAATCTCATCATTTGTCTTTAGCACAACATCAAACATTTCTCCTAATTCATGATTGTTTGGTTTGATCAGGAATGGATGATATTTTAATACGTTTAACAACAAGTCTTTTGTTGCATCTACAACGATTCGGATGTCTTTTCCCTGCAGACGTCCCATGATTCTTTCATATACATCTGATGGAAGTGTTGCTGGAATACTTCCTGCAAGAACTAAAATATCTCCATCTTCTAATTCATCTAATTTCTTAAACATCTGCTCTAATTCATCATCATGAATAACTGGTCCTAATCCATTGATCTCGCTTTCTTCGTTGGATTTTACCTTAACATTGATACGTGTCATTCCTTCACGTACTCTGATAAAATCTGGCTTAAATCCAAGTTCTTTCGCTCCTGATTCAATAACATCTCCTGTAAATCCAGCTATAAATCCAAGTCCTACACTATCTACTCCAAGATTAGCAAGTAGATGAGATACATTAATACCTTTTCCTCCGCAGAAAATGTATTCTCTTGTTGTCCTGTTTACCTGTCCTAATGTCAGGTTGTCTACTTTAATTACATAATCAATTGCTGGATTAAATGTTACTGTATAAATCATGAAAATACCTCCTCAATGTTTGTGATTCTTTTGAACTCTTTGTTTTCTAAATGATCTGTAATGACCTCTGCCTTCTTTAAATCCGCAAATTTAATAGTTGAGATCACATTGAATTTGCTTGCATCCGAAAGAATATATCTTTTCTGACACTGTTCCATCGCTTTCTTCTTAACTGCTGCCTCTTTCTGATCTGGCGTTGTAAATCCCCGCTTCAGATCAATCCCATTTGTTCCGAAAAAGCCCTTAGTAAAGTTATATTTATCAAGCTGTTCTAATGCTTCTTCTCCAACCAATGCTTCTGTTACCGCTTTAATCTCGCCTCCGATCAAATGGACCTTAAATCCTGCGTTCATCAGTTTTCTCGCATGTGTGATCCCATTTGTCACATAAATAACGTCATATTCTCTGAGATAATCTAACATCATTTCTGTCGTTGTTCCTGCATCAAGATACACGATATCTTCTTTATTGATCAAAGATGCTGCATATTTTGCAATCTTTCGCTTCTCTTCCTGGTGTTTCTTTGACTTGGTTATAACTTCTTCTTCTCTTGATAACACAGATTTGATCGCAGTAGCTCCTCCATGAACCTTGATCAAAAGACCTTGTCGGTTTAATTCCGTTAAATCCCTTCGTATCGTGGACTCTGAGGTGTTCAGTTTTTCTGTCAGTTCTACCACGGTGACTGACTGTTTCTCTCTTAAAATCTCTAAAATGCGTTCAAATCGCTCTTGCGCTAACACAATATCACCTCTTTTCGCTTTTATTTAAGTATATCACAATTTCAATCATAGTCAATCATTTTCTTTCATTTTCAATCATGTATATTCTTCATAGTTTGTTCAGGTTTTCAAAATAATTTGAACACATTTGATTTTTATACTAATGAACATAAGGAGGTACTGTAAAATTAAATGCTTCCAAACAGACATTAACCGGTAACATTATTAATAGCTCAAAAAAAGAAATGACAGATTTTGATCTTCTGTCATTTCTTTCTCTATTTTTCTTTCAGCATACTCTTGCTTCCTAGATAAGTTGCAATCATATATCCAATATAAATAACAATCACAATGATCAATGACTGCGCTGCTGCTTTTGTTATATTAATCTGTCCTAACGTTGATATCAGGATTTTTGCTGTTTTGATTCCTACATAAGAATGAATCAACGCCAAACTTAAAGGCAGACAAAAATACAAGATGATCTGTGCTTTGATCGCATGATTGATCATTTTTTGCGAAGTTCCAATTTTACTTAATAATTGGTATTTTTCAATATTATCTGCATTTTCACTCAATTGCTGTAATGCAAGTACTGCTGCACATGTAATTAAAAATACAAGACCAATATATATTGCAATGTATGTCATGATCGTACTTAAACCAGTACTTTGTTCATATACTTCTTCCTTTGAAAATGTTACTGAGTATGGAGAGTTTTTCATCTTACTATTTGCGATCATCTGCTTTAAATGTTCATTATAATGTTTTGATGCTTTCTGTGCATTTCCTTTCCAATTAATGTTTAAATATAATGTAGAATAATCAATCTTTAATGACTGGATGATTTCATCATTTAAAATGACTGTTCCCATATCTGTTTTAGCTGCTGTTACCATATATGTATCTTTTTGTAATCCATATTTCATTTTATATGTTTTTCCATCCAATGTAAGTTTTTGCTTATCACTAGCTGCCTTTTCCATTATCGGTATCAGATTGCCATAATCACAATTTAATATATATTCATCTGATTTCAGGGTTAATTCTTTTTCTCCGATTGCTTTTCGGATTTTATTATATTCAGATAGTTTTGCAAAAGTTAGCGGAATCTCATAAAGTTTCTTCACATAATCTTTTGTATAATCTGAATACTTTTCTCTTCCCTTTAATAATGGCTCCATTTTATATCTGCACTTGCGAAATGTACCATTTTGATATATCGTGATCGGTAAAATTTCTTTTGCATCTTTTTCTATTGTTAATCCAAGCGCATCTAATCTTTTCATAAATTTCTGTTGCTGTTCTTCCTGATATCCTTTTTCTGATACTCCATAAAAAGTGTAATCAAACTTTGTCATATCTTCTAAATCTGTTTTCACTGAAGACGCCAATCCACTTCCGGTCGCAAACGCACTAATTGCTAAAAACAACATCAGACAAAGCATCGACATAGAAACAAAGGTTGTTGTGATCTTTGAATTGATCTGTCTTAACACAAACATATTTAATCCATTATAATAAAATTTCTTACTTCTTTTCGCCAGTTCTAATAAGAATCCTGATAATGAAAAGAAAAAGAGAAATGTTCCTGCTACTCCAAGAATTACGCTGATCTTAAAGTCATTGTCCACAGCAAGCATCTGGTTTTTTTGGATTAAATGATATGCTACTCCAAGAATTCCAATGGATATCAAAAATAGAATAACCGACAATATAGGATTTTTTAATCTTGCTTTCTGATTTTTTTTTGCTGAATTCAACAGATTGATCAGTTTATATTTTGATATCGTAATTCCATTAAATATCATCACAATGATAAAAATAATTGCAAAATACAAAATAGTCTGAATAAATGCAGTTTGTGAGAAAACAAACCGAAACTCTTTCATCTGAACCGCAAACATCTTTGCTGTCAACATCGCAAGTCCTTGTGATAAAAACACACCTGAAACCAATCCTGCAATCAATGCCAAAACACCGATCAATAAAGTCTCTATCAGAAGAATCTTTGATACCTGTCGTTTTTCCATTCCTAACAACAGATAGATTCCCATTTCCTTATGCCGCCGCTTCATTAGAAACTGATTTGCATAAACAATCAGAAATCCAAGAATAATTGCAACAAACACAGAAATTCCATTAATGATCACAGACATTAGATGCATCATTGATTTCTGGCTTGCATTCAGCTTTAAGACAGCCTGTTGTGCCTGAACAGAATTAAACATATAAAACAAACAAATTCCAAATGTTAATGTCAGAAAATAAATCGTATAATCACGAATACTCTTTTTGACATTACTTAATGCGATCTTAGAATACATTTGTACTGTCACCTCCAAGCAATGTCACAACCTCAATGATACGGTCAAAAAATCGTTTTCTCGAATCATTTCCTCGAACCAATTCATTAAAAATCTTTCCATCCTTGATAAACAAAATACGTTTACAGTAACTGGCTGTAAATGCATCATGTGTTACCATCAGAATCGTTGCATTTAATTCCACATTCATCGTTTCCATACTGTCAAGCAGCATTCTGGCCGCCTTGCTGTCCAAAGCTCCTGTTGGCTCATCCGCTAAGATCAGAGATGGATTTGTAATCATCGCTCGGGCACTTGCCACTCTCTGCTTCTGTCCTCCTGACATTTGATATGAATATTTGTTCAATACTTCTGTGATCATCAACTTTTCTGCGATTGATCTGACTCTGTCTTCAATTTCTCTTGCAGGAATTTTCATGATCGTAAGCGCCAACGCAATGTTTTCAAATGCTGTCAATGTATCTAACAGATTAAAGTCTTGGAAGATAAATCCTAATTCCTCTCGTCTGAATCTTGAAAGATGTTTTCCTTTCAATTTTGTGATATCCATTCCATTGATCATAATATTTCCCGCAGTCACCTGATCGATCGTTGAAATACAATTTAATAATGTCGTCTTCCCACTTCCGGAAGCCCCCATAATTCCAATATACTCCCCCTCTTCCACTTCAAAACTGATACGATCGATCGCTTTTGTAAGATTCGCTTTACTCCCATAATATTTTTCTATATTATCTACTTTCAATACAGAACTCATTTTTCCATCTCCTTATCTTTTTGGTTTCTCTTATTGTCTTGTCTATAATATACCAGTAAATCATCTTCGTATCCATCGAACTTCCTTACACAAAACTTACAATTTTGTCATATTGCTATTTTATCAAAAAGCTACTATACTAAACTTAACATGACTATATAAAGGAGGGACTCAACATGTTTTTAAAAAATGAAGATGTAAAAATTGGCACAATTCCTGATGCAAATGGTTCTGATAACCCATTAAAGAAAATGGAATTCTTAACAGAAAAAGAAATGAAAGATAGCAGTCGTCTGTTCGGAAAAGTCATCGTACCACCTGGTTCTGCTCTTGCATATCACACTCATGAAGGTGAAGGCGAAGCTTACCATATCCTTCAGGGAAAAGGACTTTATAATGACAATGGTACAAAATATGAAGTACATCCAGGAGATACTACATTCACATGTGATGGAGCCGGACATGCCATTGAGAATATCGGAGACGAAGATCTTGTATTTATGGCACTAATCTTACTTGATAAATAATCTTGAAATCTAAATATAGCATAATATGTAAAGAGGTGTCTATTTGTTAAAAACAATAGGCACCTCTTTAATTTATCTTAAAATCTATGAAATTCTGGTTTCATCTTTTCAAAAGTATAAATTCCATCAAAACCAATATCTTTTAAAATCTTCTGTGACTCCATTACGCAGTCACCGATCCGGTCTGCATTATGTGCATCTGATCCAATCGTAATGATCTTACCTCCCATATCATGATACAGTTTCAGAATTTCTTTTGATGGCATTAGACTTTTCAGTTTATATGCACGGCTTGAAGTATTAAGTTCAATTCCTTTTCCGTCTGCGATCACAACTTCAAAAATCTGCTCGATCAGATCCTGAATCTTTTCAAATTCGATTTCTCCTTGCTTATCATATCTTTTGATCACATCAAGATGACCAAGAATGCTGTAATCTTTGTATACTTTAACAACATCCAAAATCTCCTGATAATACCTTCGATTGTATTCTAACTGTGTCTTTTCTTCCTGTGGCTCTTGTCTCCAATATTCTTTGTTTTCAACTTGATGACAAGAAAAGATTACAAAATCAAACGGATACTGTCTGAATGTTTCTTCATACGCTTTCGTCGTATGCGTCTGAATTCCAAATTCAATTCCTGTCTTTAATGTGATCTGCCCTTTATACTTATCTTTCATTTTTTCCATTTCTTCAAAATAAGCATCATAATCACAATTAACGACAGTTGGCACATCATAATCTGAATGTTCTGTAAAACATAATTCATCCATCCCTAATTTGATCGCTTTCTGAATTTCAAGTTCCATTGGGAAATCTGTGTCTTCACTAAAATGTGAATGTACATGATAATCTGCAAACATTGTAAACCTCCTGTCTGATCATTCTTCATTTAAAAAAATCATAGAATTTCTTGGGAAGCCGATTGTTACTTTCGTGTATTCTTCTTCTTTAGATTCGATGTAAAAACTTAGTTGTAATTTGCTGCAAAGTTTCTTACACAAATATAACCCCATCCCTGTTGATTTTTGATAGTTTCTTCCTGTAGTTCCAGTATACCCTTTGTCCGTGATCCTTGGCAAATCTTTTGGTGAGATTCCAATTCCATTGTCTCTGATTTCCAGAAGTATTTCATTCTTTTCACATCTTGCACAAAATGATATTTCTGCTTCTTCTTTTTTATATTTTATTGCATTGCTGATAACTTGATTTAATATAAATAAAACCCATTTTTCATCGCTGAAGATCTTCTGATCCAGATTCTCTATTTTAATTTTTATCTTATTTCCGATCAGACTTTTTGCATTTGCTTTTACCGCATTTTCTACCACTTCTTTTAAACTTAACTCTTTCACTAGATAGTCTTTCTCTACACTATTACTCCTCGCATAATACAATGCCTGCTCCAAATAATAATTGATCTGCTGCATTTCTTCATCCATTGCCCGTGTGATCTCACTTGGATGATTTTCAAGGATCAGTCTTGTTGCTGCCAATGGTGTTTTTACTTCATGAATCCACATCTCAATATATTCTCGGTATCCTGCTGCCTCTATCTTATATTTCAAAATCTCATCATTCATGGACTTGTTGCACGTCTGCAATATTTCATATAGAAACTCTCCTTCTGCAAAATCCGGCAATTCTAACATTTCTGTTATCATGCATTTTTGTTCCAGTATATCCAGTTTTGCTTTCACTTTTTTATAATACCGATATTTTTTCATATACCGCTGGCATAAATAAACTCCTTCCAGAATCAATCCGATCAGCAGCAAATATATCATAAGAAAATAATTCACTTCAAAAATAAAAAGCAACACTTCCAATAATCCCAAAAATACAATATATATCAGAATCTGGGCATACTCCATTCTAAAAAAATCTTTGGTTTTCATATCATATAACCCTGCCCTCTTTTTGTTTTTATAAAATCTTTCAGTCCTGCTGCTTCTAATTTTTTCCTTACACGATTGACATTCACCGTTAATGTATTATCATCAATAAATTCATTTGACTGCCATAAGGATTCCATTAATTGATCCCTGCTTACAATACTCTCTTTATGTTGCAGTAATGTATACAATATTCTCATCTCATTTTTACTAAGTTCGATTATCTGATCTTTATAAATAACAGTACTGCTATTGAGTTGTAGTTTCAAGCCTTGATATTGTAAAAAATCATTTACTTTTTCTTTGTGTGTTCGTTTTAACATTGCAGAAATTCTTGCCAACAAAATCTGTGTATTGTATGGTTTCGTGATAAAATCATCCGCTCCAAGATTTATACTCATTAGCTCATCCATCTCGCTATCCCTACTTGTAACAACAATGATCGGTACTTCTGATTTTTCTCTGATTGCTCTGCACACATAATAACCATCATAAAACGGAAGATTAATATCTAATAAAATCAGATCTACATCTTCTCTCAAGCAATCCTCAACAACTGTATCAAAACGATCTAACACTATGATCTCATATCCATATTTACTTAACAAAATCTTTAATTCATTACGAATTGATTCATGATCTTCCACGATAATGATCTTTGCTTTCATTTGCTTCCTTATCACCTTTCCTTAAACCTTTCCTTATCGTATATAATATCATAAACCCTTAATCGGGTAGGAGGTAAATAATTATTTTATTTACCGTCCTCCTACACCACCGTACGTACGGTTCCGTATACGGCGGTTCTTTAGTTTTCACAGATTATTAGATAATAGTCGAGCATGGATGTATATCCCAGCTTGGCTATTATTTTCTTTGAAAAGATTTGGTTCAAGACTTTCGCCATTCTCCAATAACCTTTTCTACTATTGGCTAGTTCCTTGGCTTTCCAATCCTCTAAACCTAGTGCTTTCAGCATTCGGTATTTCGTTTTGATTTTCTTCCACTGTTTCCAATAGACCGCTCGGATTCTCCGCCTTGCCCATTCATCCGTTTTTCGGAGGAGCTCTTTCATATCTGCGAGCCTGAAGTATTCCACCCATCCCCGCACATACTCTTGATACCTCTTTTCTCGTACTTCATTGCTAATGCCTTTGTTCCTGTCGGTAAGTTCTCTGATTCTATTCTTCATCTTCACTACCGACTTTGAGTGTACTCTGAATCTGCATTTACCTTTATATCTATAAAAGCTATAGCCAAGATATTTGACTTTGCTGATGTGAGACACCTCCGTTTTCTTCCTGTTTACTTTCAGAAATAGTTTTCCTTCAATGAACGGGATAATGTTTTTCAAGGTTCTTTCCGCACTTTTCCTGCTCTTACAAAAAATCATACAGTCGTCTGCATATCGGACAAATCTATGTCCTCTGCTTTCCAGTTCCTTGTCCAATTCATTCAGCATTACATTACTAAGCAACGGACTAAGCGGACCACCTTGTGGCATACCGACCTCTGTACGTTCAAACATTCCTTTTGCGATCACTCCCGCATTCAGATATTTGTGTATCAAAGATATAACTCTGCCATCTTTGATGGTTCTTGACAATACCTCTATCAGCTTACTCTGGCATACCGTGTCGAAGAACTTTTCCAAGTCCATATCTACCACATATACATAGCCATCATTTACATTCTTTTGACATTGTCTGAGGGCATCGTGTGCTCCCCGCTTTGGTCTGAAACCAAAACTGTTCTCTGAGAATTGCTCCTCATAAACTGGCGATAGTTCCTGCGCTATTGCCTGTTGGATAACTCTGTCAACAACAGTTGGAACTCCCAACTTTCGGAACTCGCCTTTTGTTTCCTTTGGTATTTCTACCCTGCGAACCGGGTTGGGTTTATATTTCCCCTCCCTTATCTTTCGGATTAAAGTATCTTGGTTTTCTCTAAGGAAGGGCAGAA